>Ga0307423_1000041_pt1 | contig 64948 bp, 55 predicted proteins | sample SalMarWE160310MG_FD_202154 | JGI IMG/M metagenome (GOLD analysis project Ga0307423, IMG submission 202154) | Salt marsh sediment microbial communities from the Plum Island Ecosystem LTER, Massachusetts, United States - WE1603-10 | ecosystem: Environmental > Aquatic > Marine > Intertidal zone >...
TTGGCTCCTGGCCGTGGGCACGAGCCGTTGCGGCCAGTGCTTCCACGTCCTTGCCAAAGCATGAACCGCCCCAACCAACACCGGCGTTGAGGAACTTGGGCGAGATGCGAGAGTCCAACCCGATGGCATGGGCGACCTCGTTCACGTCGGCATTCACCCACTCGCAGATCTCGGCGATCTCGTTGATGAAGCTGATCTTGGTGGCCAGGAAGGCGTTGGCTGCATACTTGATGGTCTCGGCTGTTGACCGGTCTGTTGTGATAAGAGTCGGCTTCGCCTCGGTGGAGCCGCCCGGGAAGCTCTGGTCGAGAATCGGACGGTATGCGGCGACGACCTTTTCGACGGCTGCCTTGTCGTCGCCCCCGAGCACGATGCGCTCGGGAAACAGGAAGTCCTTGATCGCAGAGCCCTCGCGCAAGAATTCGGGGTTGCTGACTACCGAAAAGACGTCCACGTCGACATCGTCCGGAAGCACGCTCTCGATCGTAGAGGTGAGCCAGTTGCCGCTGCCGACAGGAACAGTGGACTTGGTGACGATGATATGGGGCGAGTGGATCGCCCTACCGATCGACCGGGCCGCTGCGGTGACGTTGGTGACGTCGGGGTGCCCATTCTCTCCGGGGGGAGTGTCGACACAGAGGAACACCACATCGGAGTTTGCCATTGCATCTTCGAAGTTGTTGGTGAATCTGAGACGACCGGACTCGATAGCGACCCGTAGGCGGGCATCGAGGCCCGGCTCGTAGAAGTAGGAGGATCCGCTTTGGAGCTTGGCGAGCTTCTCCTCGTTGATTTCGACGCCCACTACGTCGTGGCCGACCGCAGCCATGCTTGCGGCGACGACGGTACCGACGTAGCCGCTACCGACTACGGCAATGCCATTGACCCCTGTTACTGCCACCATCTACCCCCGGTTTCTTGCATTCCTGGCCTGGAGCGAGAGGATCACTCCATGACTGTGAGTATACGGATGCTGACCTTCCGCATCCGAGGCTCGTGTCACGGCAACTCACCCTGGGCTAGGTGACTAGCCCTACGTTACCCAAGGCGGTCCGGTGATAGGATCGGCGTGATCGGGGCATCACCTTGAGCCGTTTTCGGCGACCCGGATTCTGACCCGATTTCGACTACACGGCGGTACTCAAATCACCGCTGAAGCTAGGGTGCAGCCGATTCCGCGGATCGCATAGCGCCACGGGCGCATAGATAGTTGGGGCTGATGGACAGAATCGCCGTATACGAGACGAATGAGCAATTCGAGCCGACCGTGGCGGGTGCGGCCTGGCAGTACCGGTGGCTGGTTCTCCTGCTCGCCATAGGGTTCGCCGGTCTTGGCTGGTTGTACGGGTCAACCAGCGATTCATATACCGCGACTGCACGCCTCGGAGTTGAAGATCCCCGGGTTTCGAACCTGTTCACCGTCAGTTACAACGCGACGCCTGATCGGTACGTGCGCAGCCAGGCTGAGATCGCTTCATCACGGGTGGTCGCCGCGAGGGCAGTCGATCTCGCCGCGGAAGCGGATCCTCCTGTCGTCGCCGATGTGGACGAGATCCTCGCTGGCGCTCTCTCCGTCGAAGCTTCCACAGACTCGGATTTGATCACAATTACCTACTCGGGGACCACCGAGCATGAGGCCATCACGATAGCCAACGCGATGGCGACGGCATTCCAACAAGTTGGTCGCGAGGCAGCGGCCGCGGAGTTCGATGCCGCAGTGCTCGAGTTGGACTCGTCGATCACTTCGTTGACGACACAACTGCGTGACGTTGAAGAGCAATTGCGAGAGCTCGAGACGAGCGATTCCAGCCGATTGGCGCTTGAGGCACAATTGGAAAACGCAGTGTCCCGCCTTCTGCTCTTCGAGCCCAGCCCCTCTTCTGCTTCCGTCGAAGATCTCGCCGTGACTGCAGCCCGACTAACCGAGGTCCGTCTCGAGATCGAGACCCTGCAAACGGCGCTGACCCGTCAGGACACAGACCTTGCCAGGCAATCGCTCACCGATCAGCGTGACGTTCTTCAACAGCGACTTACCGATTTGCAGCTGGTCCGCGACCAGCGTGAAGTCGATGCGCAGCTGTCCACGAGCGGTGTGGTGTTCTCTGACCCGGCTGCTATCGCCGAGTCGAGCAGTATCGGGATCCCCGTCCTTGCAGGATTCCTTCTCGGTGCGATGATCGGCTCTGCGATAGCGTTTCCGCTCTCGCGCAGCCGCCGCCGGTTCGGCTCCAGGGTCGAGCCGCAGCGAGCGCTTGGCAGCCCGCTCATCTCCGATGTGCCCAACTTCCTCGACGAGCGATTGTCTACGAATCTCCCCGTTGTCGAGGCGCCCGGCAGTGTTTCTGCGGAGGCATTCCGTTTTGTGTCGACCGCGATTGCCGTCCAGCGGGATCGGGCGGAGACCGGTGGCCCGGCTTTCCGCACCGTCGTCGTCACGTCGGCCCTCATTTCCGCCGGCAAGACGACTGCAGTTGCAAACACTGCATTTGCATCGGCGCTCAGCGGCAACAAGGTGCTGGTTGTGGATGCCGATTTCACAAGCCAGGAGCTGACCAGGATCCTGATTGGCTCCGTTGCGCCCCGTCATGGCCTCGCCGACCTCATCCGCGGCAGCTCGACCCTGGAAGAAGCGATCGTGAGCGTGAATATGGAAGGCGCCGGCTCGGTCGATCTTCTCTCGTCCGGGACGCCGGACGTCGCCGCGGCCGATCTGCTGTCGCTGCCCTCGGTGGCTCAGGTGTTTCGCGACTGGGGCGAGCAATACGACCTAATCCTCGTCGACGCCCCGCCGATACTCAGCGTTGCGTACTCGACCAGCCTGGTGCGGCTTGCCGACAGGGTGATAGTCGTCACCGCACATGGTCATGACTACTCGAGCACCCAGGATCTGCGGTATCAACTCGACATGATCGGGACACCGTCGCTCGGTTATATCTACAACTTCGCACCACTCCGTGCGGAAATGACGCTGGTTGCCGGCTCGATGGCGCAATGGGGACAGGCAGCTACGGCGTCCGCAGAAGAGACTGAGACAGTCGACAAGTAGCCTAAGGCGCGCAAGCAGTATCTCGACTGAGCGAGGCCCTGGTGAAACGTACCCTGATCAAGCATGTGCTTACTTCTGATGCCGTCGGCGAGCCGGTGAAGGTGGCCGGTTGGGTGCGAACCAGGAGGGACTCCAAGGGCGGGTTTTCGTTCGTAGAGATCAACGACGGGTCGAGCTTTGCCGGTTTGCAGGTGATTGTCCCGGGCGAGATAGACAACTATGAGTCTGAGGTGCTGAAGCTGAACATTGGCAGCGCGGTGGCGATCGAGGGGGAGCTCGTCGAATCGCCGGGCAAGGGTCAGGCAGTCGAGGTTCATGCCACGAAGGTGATTGTCTACGGTCTGGCGGACCCGGAGGAGTACCCACTCCAGAAGAAGCGCATTTCGTTCGAGAAGCTGCGTGAGATCGCCCATCTGCGGCCTCGTACCAATACGTTCGGTGCCGTCGCCCGGGTGCGCAATTCCCTGGCGTATGCGACTCACAAGTTCTATCAGGAGCGGGACTTCCTGTATCTCCACACGCCGATGATCACGTCGAGCGACGCCGAGGGGGCGGGGGAGATGTTCCAGGTCACCACGCTCGACGTCGCGGCGCCACCACGCATCGACGGCGCGGTCGACTATTCGAAGGACTTCTTTGGCAAACCGGCCTACCTCACTGTGAGCGGGCAGCTGTCTGCCGAGACCTACGCCAGTGCGCTCGACCGTGTCTACACGTTCGGCCCGACCTTCCGGGCGGAGAACTCGAATACGCGCAGGCATCTCGCTGAATTCTGGATGATCGAGCCGGAGGCTGCCTTTGCCGATCTTTCCGACAACGCCGATCTGGCCGAGGATTACATCAGGTACATGTTCCAGTACGTGCTCGAGAACTGCGCGGACGATCTGGTGTTCTTCGACAAATGGGTTGAGGAAGGTCTACTGGCACGGCTCAACAAGCTCGCTACCAGCGAGTTCCGGCGGATCACCTACACAGAGGCCATCGAGGCACTGGAGAAGTCGGGGGAGTCCTTTGAGTTCCCGGTCCAATGGGGTGAAGACCTCCAGTCGGAGCACGAGCGATATCTGACGGAGATCGTTTTTGATCAGCCGGTTATCGTCACCGACTACCCGAAAGACATCAAAGCCTTCTATATGCGTCGCAACGACGATGGCAAGACGGTCGCCGCCATGGATGTCTTGCTGCCCGGCGTCGGAGAGATCGTCGGCGGTAGCCAGCGTGAGGAGCGTCACGACGTGCTGCTCGAGTCGATCCGTGAGAAGGGCCTACCCGAGGAGGAATACTGGTGGTACCTCGACCTGCGTCGTTTTGGCACCGTTCCCCACTCCGGTTTCGGTCTCGGTTTCGGCCGCATGGTCCAGTTCACGACCGGCATGCACAACATCCGCGACGTCATCCCGTTCCCGAGAACCCCCAATTCCGCCGACTTCTAAGCCGTTCTTGCGTATCCTCGTACGCCACGGCGTACCAGGATACGCAAGAACGGGAGTTCCCTACGCCGAGTGCGACTCCCACCATTCGATGGTCTTGGTGAGGCCGGTCTCGAGATCGATTTCGGCTTCGAAGTCGAATAGCTTCTTCGCCTTGGTGGTATCCAGCTTGCGTCGGGGCTGGCCATCGGGCTTTGACGTGTCCCACACGACTTTGCCCTCGTAGCCGGTGAGGCGGGCGATCAACTCAACCAGTTCGCGGATGGTTATCTCGTGGCTGGTGCCGATGTTGACCGGCTGCTCGCCGTTGAACTTCTGGGTCGCCATCAGGATCGCCCGGGCAGCGTCCTCGACATAGAGGAATTCCCGTGACGCCGAGCCGGTGCCCCAGGCCACCACCTGGGGCGACTTCTCGTCACGGGCGGTGATGAACTTGCGGATCAGCGCCGGGATGACGTGCGAGCTTTCCAGATCGAAGTTGTCCCTGGGCCCGTAGAGGTTCACCGGCAACAGATAGACACCGTTGAGGTGGTACTGCTGACGGTACGCCTGCAGCATCACCAGAAGGCTCTTCTTGGCGATTCCGTACGGAGCGTTTGTTTCCTCCGGATAGCCATTCCACAGGTCTTCCTCACGGAAGGGGACGGGTGCGAACTTCGGGTAGGCGCACACGGTGCCCACTTGCACGAACTTCTCGAGTTTCCCCTTGCGGGCTTCCTCGATCAGGTGCAGCCCCATTGCCATGTTGGCGTAGAAGTACCGGCCGGGGTTAGAGCGATTGGCTCCGATACCGCCTACCTCCGCTGCCAGGTGAATGACGATGTCCGGATCGGTGTCCTTGTACAGCTGGCGGACGGCGTCCTGCTCGGTCAGGTCGTAGTCGGCGCTGCGCGGGATGATCAGGTCTGCGACGTCGGCAGCCCGCAATTGCTCGCAGAGGAACGAGCCGACAAAGCCTGCCCCACCGGTGACGATTATGCGCTTGCCCTGGATCAAGGGTTGCCCCCATTCCACTCGATCGACTTCAGCCCTGCATCGATAAGAGCTCGTTCTTGCTTGGCGAGTTGAAGGTCCGACTCGACCATCATTTCGACAAGCCGGTCGAAACTCACCTGCGGCTTCCAAGCCAGCTCGCGGCGGGCCTTGCTCGAATCACCCTGGAGAAGATCGACCTCTGCAGGCCTCATGTATCGGGCGTCGAACTCAACGTACTCTTCCCAATCGAGCTCGAGTAGCTGGAAGGTCTTTTCAGCGAATTCGCGCACGGAATGGCGCTCACCGGTTGCGATCACGTAGTCGTCTGGCTCGTCTTGTTGCAGGATCCGCCACATAGCTTCGGTGTAGTCGCCTGCGAATCCCCAGTCTCGCTCAGCATCGAGGTTTCCCAGGTACAGCTTTTTCTGTAGCCCCAGTTTGATCCGTGTCGCTGCCCTGGTGATCTTCCGGGTTACAAAGGTCTCGCCACGGCGTGGGGACTCGTGGTTGAACAGGATGCCGTTGGTGGCGTACATGCCGTATGCCTCGCGGTAGTTGACCGTCTGCCAGAAGCCGTAGACCTTGCCAACCGCATACGGCGATCGGGGGTGGAACGGCGTTGACTCGGACTGGGGCGTCTCCGCCACCTTTCCGTACATCTCGGACGACGATGCCTGATAGAACCTGATCTCCGGGTTGGTCATCCGGATGGCCTCGAGCATTCGCAACGTTCCCAGCGCCACAATGTCGGCGGTATAGAGCGGATTCTGAAACGACACCGCAACATGGCTTTGCGCACCGAGGTTGTAGACCTCGTGAGGGTCCACCTCTTTGATCAACCGGGACAGCCCGGCGCCATCGGCGAGGTCGCCGTAGTGGAGGAACAACTTGGCTGCCTCGAGGTGGGAGTCGAGATAGAGGTGGTCGATGCGCTCGGTCGTGAAGGTAGAAGCCCGTCTGATGAGGCCGTGTACTTCGTATCCCTTGTCGATGAGCTGCTCGGCGAGGTACGAGCCATCCTGGCCGGTGATACCTGTCACCAAGGCGCGGCGTGTCATGCGGTTTCTCCTGTTCTCGACAGAGCCCCCTGCGCTCCGCCACGTGGTCCATCGTGATTTGTGCAGATGACTCCACCGCGGCGAGGAATCCGTCGACCTCCTCGATTCTCAGGCTCGATCACGTTGTCGACAATGTATATGCGGACGGCGAATCGAGTCTTCACAGCGATCATTCAGCACTCTTCCGTGAATCTAGTGGTGCGGTCCTGCCACATCGGCCGTGGCGTGTGCCTTTAACCCTAAATGGTTCAGGCTGCCAGCGGTATCGCTCAGCCTTCGAGGTCCTCGATGGTCTTTGGCCAGTCGTCCTTCAGCAGACGGGAGAGCGAACGGTCGGCGAGGATCTTCCCGCCGGTCTGGCAGCCGGGGCAGTAGTTGGTCTCCCGTGATGAGTACACGATGCGCTGGATCGAAGTCCCACACACGGGGCACGGCTCGTTGAACTTACCGTGGACGGCCATCTGTGGATGAAATGCTGTCACCTTTTCGGGGAACCCGTCGCCGGTGTCCTCACGGCGAATTGTGACCCACTTCTCGAGCGTTGCCCGACAGGATTCAAAGAGGCGCTCGACTTCGTCCGGATCGAGGTTGGTGTTCATCTGCATCGGGGAGAGCCGGGCGGCGTGAAGGATCTCGTCTGCGAACGCACCCCCTATCCCCGAGATGTGCCGGGCATCCGAGAGCGCCCGTTTCAGCGTGTGCCGCTCAGCGTTGAGAGCGAAGGTGAACTCCTCGAGCGTGGCTGAATCAATCTCGATACCACCGGGATCGAGATTGTCGAGTGCCTCTTCGCCTCGCACCACGTGCAGAGATGTGCGTCGCTTGGTGCCGGCTTCGGTAAGCAGCAATGTGCCGCGGCTGAAATCGAATGCTGCGAGGCCGATCTTGCCGGGGATCTTCTTGCGCTCCTGGTGCCAGTGGAGTCTGCCCGCCACCATGAGATGCAACACGGCGAACAGATCATCGTCGAACTCAAAGACGATGCGCTTGCCGATACGACGCAACCCGGAGAGCTGCATGCCGTGGAGGGTGTCGAGGGGCGGGTCGTAGGTGCGCAGAAGCGAGAAGGACTTCACCCGTACGTTCTCGAGCACGTCACCCCCGACATGACGTTCTATGGCCTCCAGGTACGTGACGATCTCGGGCAGTTCGGGCATTAGCGGAACATATCCTCTCCCGGTGGGCGGATCAGCTCGGTGATACGTCCGCTTCCCGGCTCCCAGCTGACACCCCGGACCACGGCAACAGGGATCTGTGTCGCCTTGCCCATGGCCAGGTCGGCGGCGGCTGCGATTTCGTCGACTATGGCGATCTCGGTCGCTTCCATCACCCGTCCGTTGGCATCCGGTTTGCCCTTCTGGACATCGAGAGATGTGATGCCGGAAATTCCGATCGCAAAGTCGGTTTGACCGCGGCGCCACGCCCGCCCGAAGGTGTCAGTGATGATCACCGGCACCTCGAGCCCTGTCGCCTGCTCAACCCGCATACGAATTCCGTGGGCGGAGCGGTCGGGATCGAGGGGGAGCAGAACTGCCCGTTCTCCAGGCACGTTGGATCGATCCACTCCGGCGTTCGCACAAATGAAGCCGTGCGGGGTCTGGACGATCACGAGATCACCCCGCCTGCGAATGATCGACTTCGCCTCTGCCTCGACCGCTGCCCGGTAGGCCGCCTCGTCTGCTGCGTCGATAACCCGTCCCTCTGCCTTGGAGACGATTTTATGCGTGACTACGAGGACATCACCGGCTTGCAGACTTATCTCCGAGCTGCCGATAGCGGCGAGGATCAGCGCCGCGATGTCGTCGCCATGGTCGACTTCGGCGATTCCGGCAATGGGGAAGATCTGGACTGATTTCATCGGGTCATCGTATCTATCAGCCACGTGCCGAATGCCGCGCCCTGGTCAGCCGTCGTCATGCGTGTGTCCGCCGAGACCACCCGTACTTCGCCAGTAGTCAGTGCTTCGTCGTCAGCATCGGATGAGTCGACGACGAGCGTCGAGATGAGGCCCGCATAGGACTCGAGGATTCCTGCGGTCCCTCCCGGCAGACCGAGCGATTTCAGCACCCGATCGGCGGGGCCTTTGAGGGCCTTGCCCGCAAACAGAGGGCTAACCGCCACCACCGACTCCACGGCGGCGACAACATCCCGGATTCCCGGCACGGCGAGTATCGGCCAGATCGACAGTGGCGGATTGGAGGGGGCGATGACTACGAGGTCGGCGTTCTCGAGCGCTTCGATCACCCCCGGTGCAGCGGCCGCCGTCGCTGCGCCCGGATAATCAACGGCGGCTACCTCGTCCTCATGGTGTCGGATGGCAAAGTACTCCTGGAATGGCAGCCATGTGCGATCGGAGATCTGGACGATGGTGCCGACATCGTTGTCGGTTGCAGGGAGGATGGATGCCTCTATCCCAAGTGAGCGTGTGATCGTGCGCGTGATCTCAGATAGAGGAGTACCCGAGCGCAGCGCCGCGGTGCGCTCGAGACAGGTAGCCAGATCACGGTCGCCCAATCGGAAGGTAGTGTCCGCACCCCGCCGGGACATCTCATCCATCACATGGAACGTATCGCCGGCGATTCCCCACCCGTGCGGCCCCTCGATCCCGGCCATCGTGTAGGTGACGGTATCGAGGTCCGCGGCTACGTGCGCGCCATACATATAATCGTCGTCTCCGACGTTGACGACTAGCGTCAGTCGTTCGGGGGCGACAGCACTCGATAGTGCTCGTGCCATGCGGGCGCCGCCAACGCCACCGCACAGCACAACGACGTCAAGATTGCGATAAATCAGTCACGACTCCAGAATGCGGCCTATGTCATCCCTCGGGACCCCGAAACCAACTGTTGTTGCTGCCGTGCTTGCGCTCGACAGTACCGATGTCGGTGACACGATCGCCAGGGTGCGGGCCCAAGTCTACGAGACATCACGTATCGTCGTTGTCGGTTCCGGCAGTACCGGGAGACATGCCGCCGATGGCGCCGATGTCGAGTGGATGAGTTCGATTCCGAATTTGCTCGGTTCTATCAACCCATCGGTCACTCATATCTGGTTGCTCTACGCAGGCGCACTGCCGCGTCCGGATGCTCTCGAGGCTCTGGTCCGCGAATCGGAGCGTTCCGATGCCGCTGTTGCCGGTTCGAAGCTTGTGCGGGCGGACGATCCGGAACGGCTGATTGCCGTGGGTATCGCCACTGATGTTTTCGACGTGCCTTATCTCGGCCTCGAAGACGACGAGATCGATGCCGGCCAATACGACGTGGTGCGGGACGTCGCCGCGGTCGCCGGCGTCTCGATGCTCATTCGACGCGATCTGGCGCGCGGTGTATCCGGCCCCGATCCCAAGATGCCGCCTGAGGCCGCGGCAATCGATCTGTGCCAGCGAGCAAGGCTGCGTGGTGCTCGAGTTGTGGTCGTCCCTTCCTCCGAGGTTCTGTTTCCGGCCGAGCGGTTTCGCGCTGAGTCATGGCGAGAGTGGGCAGGTCGAATACGGGCAATGCTCAAGGCATACAGCTGGCTCACACTCGTCTGGGCCATCCCGCTTCGACTGTTGATCGGGTTGCTCGAAGTCGTGGTGAGCCCGTTCCTCGGCCGGTGGGCGCTCTTTGACTTCGTGCGAGCCTGGGCATGGAACATCTGGTATCTGCCCTCGCTGGTCACCGACCGCATCGCCGCTCGCAAAGGGAGAGCATTTGGTGACGCCGAGTTGTTCCGATTCCAGCTACGCGGCTCGGCAATAGTCTCGGATCTATCCAAGGAGATCGGAGGCCGTCTCCGTGAGCGGATCGATCGTACCGAAGGTCTGAGCGTTGCCTCCATCGGGAGCGATCTGCGGCAGCCGGCTTTCATCGTCGGGGTACTCACCGTGGTGATCTCGTTGTTATCGGTCCGCTCCCTGTGGTCTGCGGGTTGGCCAGCCGTGGGATACAGCCTGCCGCTGCCGGGCTCCGGTCTGGATGCTGTAGCTGCGTATGCGGGCGGCTGGAATCCCGGCGGGTTTGGTTCCGTCGAGCAGCTCGCTCCCCTTGTCGGGTTAGCCGGTTTGGTGCAACGGGCATTGTTCGATTCACCCGAGTTGGCCGCCTGGGCACTGACTCTGCTCTCCGTCGTCTCCGGTATCTGGGGCATGATCCGGTTGTTGCGCTCTTTCAAGGTCGGAGTGGTTGCCGGTTGGGCGGCCGGCATCATCCTCGTTGCCGGTCCGGCCACGCAAGCAATCGGTGACCGCACCGGTCTCGGCCAGCTGCTGGCGGTAGGCGTCCTTCCCTGGGCGATCAGTGTCGCCGTAGCTCGATGGCCACGAGGGTGGTTCAGAAGGCTCGGTCGACTGTTTGGCATCGCATGGGTGGTCGGGCTCCTCGGAGTGCTGGCGCCACCGCTCCTCATCGCGCCGGCCGGCGTCCTGCTGCTGCGGGCCGTTGTCCGGCCACTCCAGAGAGAGAGCTGGGTATCACTAGCGGTCGGCATCGTCGGGTCGCTGCTGGCGTTGCCGATGCTGTTGCCGTGGCTTTCCTCACAGAACCTCGAGAGCTATCTGACATCCGGCTCGGAGTATTGGACACCAGGTGTCATTCCACTGGTTCTGGTCGGGGGAGCGTTCCTCGCTGGTGTACTTGGAGGTGTTGGGCGCCAGCTGGATGCGATTCTGCTCGGCGGGTTGTTGACCGGTCTGGGGGCATTGGTTGCCAGAGGCTACGACCTCGGTTTGGGACGTGAGGCCGTTCTTTCGGGGATGGTGGTCGTGGCGCTCGGGACGGCGTTTGTGGCCGGTGGCGTGTTGGATCTGATGCGTATCTCCGATATTCATGGTTGGCGCCGGGTGCTGAGTGGTGTCGGCTCGCTCGGTGTCGTGATGCTCGTTGGGTTGACGCTCGTGCCGCTCTATCACGGTCGGGGGACGCTGCCGGCAGACGAGTACACCGATTCGCTCCGATTTACGGCCGCCGCCGACGGTGACGCCGCCGCCTCCCGCATCTTGTTGGTCGGCCCGGAGAACGACCTCCCGGGCGAATGGCGTGTCGTGCGCGGCGCTGCCTACCGCGTCATCTCCGCCCCAATTCCCGCTCTATGGGAGGCGACTCTTCCCGATCCGTCCGGGCCGGACATCGCTCTGGAGAACGTGCTCCTCGGTCTGATCGACGGTGACGAAGTGAGGGCCGGCGCCGCTCTCGCGAAGTTCGGGATCAGGTGGGTAGTAGTAGCCGGGGACACGCCTCTTGAGGATGTGTTCGCGGGCCAACTCGATCTGGTGCGGCTCGGTGGCGCCAAGCGGCCGACGTTCCTGGTCGACAGTGAGAATCCGGTGCGGGCGCTCACCAGTTCTGGGGACGTATGGAGTTCATCGGGTACCGGATATGAGGGTGAATCTGTGAGCGGGGGGCGTGTGTTCCTGGCCGATACGGCCAACACCCGGTGGGGCCCGGACCCATGGTCTCAGGTGGATTGGGGCAACGAAGTCTCTGCCGCCGATGGGGTAGCGGCGTTTGATCCGATTTCCACGCGGCGCGACCAGGCGTTCATTGCCGTTGGTGTGTTTGTCTTTTTCGTACTGTTCTCCGGGCTGGCGAGGAGGCGGAGATGAAGCGACTCCTTTTCTTGGCGTTGGTTGCTGCGGCCGTGTTCGGCGCCGTCACGCTGCCGGCGCCTGATGCGCCCCCGGGGCCCGACTTCAGCGGTCCTGTGGAACGTGAATCTGCGGCATCATCCACGGCAAGTGTTTGGTATTGCACATGGGCTGCCAGTGGTGCCCTACGTGACACGTCGGTGATGCTCGCAGCCAACACACCCGTCACCGCCTCGCTGACGCTGCCACAGCAGATCGTGGGTGAGGAGCCGGACACCGAGGAGGTGTCGCTGCAGAACGCCGGAGCGATGGTGGTCAACATCGGCGACTTCGTACGTCGTGGTGACACTCCGCTCTTTGTCGAGTTCGACGATGGCCCTGCCGCGGTGGCTGCGATCGTGGAGAGCGAGTCGCTGCTCACCGGCGATGGGTGTCTTGCCCGGATCCCAAAGGTTTGGGAGTTGCCGGGAGGCACCACTCGCGAGGGGAGGACTACGACGCTACGGCTGTTCAATCCGTTCCCGGAGCTGGCCAAGGTGGTGGTGAGTGGGTCTAGTGAATCGGGAGAGACCGGGCTCGTCGATCTACAGGGTATCGACATCCCCGGCCGCACCTGGCAGGACGTCCAACTGAACGAGATGATCCCCCTGCTCAACGACCTCTCGCTGACGGTGACCACCACCGAGGGCTTTGTAATACCCTCACTAGTGGTTGCCGGGTCCGGGGACGAGGCCAGCTGGCCGGGCGTCGCTGCCGCGACCACCTGGGAGTTCCCGGTGGCAACCAGCAGCGCGGATTTTGCTCCCAGCCTCATGCTCTCCAATACTGGTGCCGATCCTGTGTCGGCGATCATCGATGTCTATACGGCCGGCGGCGCGACCATTGATGCCCGCGAGGTTGTCGTCGACCCTTCGATCCCGGAGCGAGTGGCTCTCAACGACCTGGCCGATGGTGCGATGGGCATCCGGGTACGAGCCGGAGGTCCGCTGGCTGCTGTGGTCCTCGCCGAGGAATCAGGGGTGGTCGTGGACGCAACAGTCGAGGACGGTGGGGCCACCGAGGGGGCAGGGGATCGCATTGCGGGCACCGTCGGAGTGACGAAGCCCTCGACCACGTGGTTGTTGCCCGGTCTGGGCGGTGTTGCCGGTGCCGACTCAACCGTCTGGCTGCTCAATACGGGCACGGAGTCGGCAACGGTTGTGCTCCAGCCACTCGGCCTCGAAGGTCTCCCCACCTCCAAGCAGTCGGTCCCACCAGGAACGGTTCTCGGTGTCCCACTCGGATACGATGCAGCGGTAGGTGGTTACTACGTCGAGTCGACCTCTCCCATCTCAGTGGCATGGAGCGCTCAAGCCGACAAGGGCCTCGTCTTCGTCGCCGGCACGATCATCGATGGGTGATGCTCTGGTCCGCTTGGTGTTGATCGGAGCGATCATCGCTGTAGCTGCCGGTCTCGGGTACCTGGCGCGAGGCAAGTTGGCCAGCCACTCGCCGGTGAACATCGACGGGTTTGATCTTGGCCCGGGGCTTGTGGTGTTCACATCGACCGAGTGCGTCCGATGCAAGCAGGTGATCGCAGCAGCGAAAGCAACACACGCACCGCTGCGCGAAATCACATATGAGCTGGAGGCAAGCCTCCAGGAGCGTGCAGGAGTAACCGGGGTGCCGTTGACGCTGATCATCGATCGTTCCGGCCGTCTTCGCAGCCAATTTGCGGGCTCGGTCGGGGAGGAGCGACTGAGAAGAGCGCTACGTCGTGCCGGCCTGTAGCTAGGGGTCCTTCCCGGCGCACCAAGCGGAACTCGAATCTGGCGGGGGTGCTGCTCCGTGTTGGCCTGATCGAAGGTCGGGGGATAATCCACCGCGGGAGGCTGTTCTGCCACTACCGTCACCACCCTGATGAGATGTACACGATGCACTTCCCCCGCAGACTCGGTCATGTCGTTCGACTATTCCTCGAGGGCGATGTGGCTGATGGACATCACTGCCAACCTCGAACCGGGATCCGGATACCCCTTGTGTGCCAGACACGCCTCTCAGCTGAGTGCTCCGGTCGGTTGGACGCTCACCGACCGCAGATCGCCGATGGCGCGCTTATTCGCCGTCCCGGCCTGATTGTCATGCCGATCGATCGTGATGTGCTCGAAGCGGTTAGGGAGATGGATGAACCGGAGTTGCGGCGGCTGCTGATCCTGGCAAGAGCCCGATTGGAGCAACGGGGCGTCTTCGATGCAGCCAGCGAGCCCGAGGTCAAACTCCGTCAACAACTGGTCAAATGTGGCAAGGCTTCATGTACTAGCTGCCCGCACGGCCCGTACTGGTATGCCTATTGGTGGGAGAACGGCAAGCGGCGATCCCGTTACATCGGGAAACTCGAAGACATCCCGGAGATCGCCTGATCGGTGCCGGCCGGCTTGTCTTCCGCCGGCCGCGGCGAAGCGATTAAAACTTCTTCCTCGGTCCGGGTTTCAGGTCTCCGCTCACATCGGGACACGGTTCGCGAAATCCGCTTTCGCCGGCCTCCAGCACGACTACTCTTGTGGCCATGAGTAGGAGAAGAGGTACCCCGGTTGCGCCCTTGCAGTGCCAGGCATGTGGCGCCAACAACGTGATCCAGATCGAGTTGACGTTGCCAGACGGGACTGAGGTCAATTTCTGTTCGTGTCACGAGTGTGAAGAGCGCTGGTGGGATCGCGACGGCGAGCCCCTGGAACTCGACACGGTTCTCTCGTTGGCACGGAACGGGAAGACCTGAGTCACCCAGCCAGAGGTAGGCACGCATATCCCGCGAGATGACTAGCCTCCCGGCGGTGACTACGACCTCCATCGACTCGCTCGCGTCTCGACGCAATCGGCTGCTGGTCGTCTTCTCGATTCTGCTGCCGACAGCCCTGATTCTGTTGGTCATGATGGGCCTCGTGGCTCGCGTCTCGCCGCAGGATGCTTTCCCGTTCTTCAATCTGGAAGTCCACTGGCCGTCGCTGCTGCTCGCCAATACACCAACCGGCGGCGACATGGGTGCCCACGTGGTGTTGCCCCAGGTCCTGCGTGACTCGTTGCTGCCATCGGGACGTGTTCTCGGGTGGAGCAACTACTGGTATGCGGGCTATCCGGTTTTCTACTTCTACTTCCCGTTGCCTGCGCTGTTCACCGTGCTGCTCGACGTGCTCCTGCCGTACGGCGTCGCTTTCAAGATCACCACCATCATCGGCCTGGTTGCTATGCCGGCCGCCGGGTACTATCTGGTCCGATCAGCCGGATTCTCCCGCCCCGTTGCCGGCATCGCAGCCGCATTCGGATCGATGTTCGTCTTCATGGAGAGCTTTGCGATCTTCGGGGCGAACATCAAGTCGACATTGGCGGGTGAGTTCTCGTTCTCCTGGTCGTTCGCCCTGTCTCTGATCTACCTGGGGATGATGATCAAGAACTCGCGGGAGGGCAGGGGATTTACCCCGGCTGCGGCTGGTGTGCTGGCGCTTACCGCCTTCAGCCATATTGTGACGACCATCGTCGTTGTCCTTATCTCGCTGCCTCTCTTCCTTGGTCGTCGTGGCAAAGCGCAGATTGTCTGGTCATGGATTCTCGGGTTCAGCCTGGTTGCGTTCTGGGGGCTACCCGTGTTCGTCCGCACTTTTGGTGGTCTGTCCACCGACATGGGATGGACCCCGCTGACAGGGATCCGGGGAGCGGGTATCTCCGGTGTCGGCACGCCGTTCCCCAACGAATTCATCCCGATTGTCGCGCTCGGAGTCATCGGTATGGCCTGGTCGCTCTTGCGCCGTGAGGACGTTCGGGTCTTGATGACCATGACGATCGTGCCCTTCATGGCGTACCTGCTCATCGCCGAGCAGGGATGGACGATTCTCTACAACGCACGTCTGCTCCCGTACTGGTTCATGGGCTTGTTCCTGTTTGCAGGTATAGCCACCGGCCTGGCCGTCACGAGGCTTGCCCGCTGGCTCCCCAACAGGCACGAGAACACCTTCACATTCGGGCTCGTCACTGTTGCAGTGACCCTGGCGATCACCATCATTGCGATCCACGACGTCCCCGGTTGGGTCAATTGGAACTACCAGGGCTACGAGGGCAAGGCCACCTATCCCGATCTGGAATCGATCATGAAGGATATCGACCAGCTCCCGGATGGGCGGGTCATGTGGGAATACAACAAGGATATCCAGCAGGCGTATGGAACTCCTATGGCGTTGATGCTGATCCCGTATTGGAGCGAAGGGCACACCACGATGGAAGGCGTCTTCTTCGAGTCGTCGCTAACGACGCCGTTCCACTTCCTCAACCAGGCCGAGATGAGCCTGTCACCATCACAGCCGGTGCGTGGCATCACCTATCACGCGTTCGATCTCGAGCGAGGTATCCGCCACTCAGCGTTGTTCAACATCGACTACTACCTCACCCAGACCGAGCAGATGACCGCTGAGGCGAAACGGTTGGGATTGGAACCGCTGTTCGAGAAGGACGCGTATTCGATATTCCGCCTGCCGCATTCCGATCCGATCGAGGTCGCGCAGTTCCAGCCAACGATCTATGCGGGCGAGGAGGACTTCACAGACGTTGCCCTGGATTGGTACGACAACCTGGACAATCTCGATCACTGGATCGTGGCCGAAGGCCCGGAGGGCTGGCCGACATTCTCAGACGTCGAGGGACCATACGACGGAGGGGAGGCTCTTCTCACACAAGACGCAGCCGTCTCCAATGTCGTGATCGACGATTTCAGCATCTCGTTCGATACGACAGCGGTAGGTGTGCCACACCTGGTCAAGACCTCCTATTTCCCCAACTGGCAAGTCACAGGCGCCGAAGGTCCGTATCGGGCGGCTCCGTCACTCATGATCGTCATTCCCACCCAGGAGCACGTTTCACTGGAGTTCGGGCGAACCTGGACCGAGAATCTAGGAAGGCTGCTCACGCTGGCCGCTTTCGTGTTCGTATTCTGGTGGATACGTCGGTCCAGGCGTCGGCGTCGTGCCGTTGAGTCTGAGGCATAGGACAGGATCTCCTTGAACAAGTACCTGCGATCGCTCATCACGCCGGCCGCGCTCAACCAACTGGTCAAGGTCGGCATCGTAGGCGTGGCCAACACCATCGTCTCGTTTGCGTTGTTCAACGTTTTCCTGGGCATGTTCGGCGGAACCAAGACCGTCTATGACGGGTTCAACTGGGAGCAGTTTTGGGCGATTGCTTTGTCGTTCCTGATCGCGACTGAGGTCTCGTACCTGCTGAACCGCAGATGGGCGTTCGATCTGACTGCATCAGGCGACACTGGACGCGAGACGGTGCATTTCATAGTCATCAACGTTGTGGCCTGGGCAGTGACCCAGGGTGTCGTTGGCGGTGCCGATTGGATGTGGGGCCCATTGACCAGACCACAACAGAACCTCTTCTATCTGGCGGCGTCGGTCGTGATCATCCTGCCCAAGTTCGCCGGATACCGCGATATCGTCTTCCGGAAGGCACTCGACTCCCGGGCGCTACCAGGTGAAGCTCCGGAACCAGATCTCGATGGTGTCACGACCCATCTCCCATAGGGTCGCCAGAGACAAACCGCTCGACGAGCCTATGGCCAGGGTTACGGGAGCTTCAGCCATCGTGCCGCCCTGTTTGCGGATTCTGACCAGGAGCTCGAGATCGAACGCATAGCCGAGTGTCTCCAGAGACGGGAGTGCCGTTTCCAGCACCGATCGTCGAAACACCTTCAACCCGGTCTGGGTCTCGCGGATCGGTAGCCGGAACAGCAAGCGATTGACGGCAACGAAGGACAGACTGAGGAAACGCCGGAGCGCCGGGTATCGTCCCGGGGTCATCGCAGCTCGCTTGGCGCCGGTCAGCACATCGACTCCCATCATCTCGAACTCCCTCAGAAAGCCGGGGAGCTGCTCGGGGGGAAGGTCGAGGTCCGAATCGAGAAAGACGACGGTTCCACCGTGGGAATGGGAGAAGCCCTCCTGGAGGGCGCCACCCTTGCCACGGTTGGCGGGATAGCTCACCACGCTGATGAATGCGTAGTTCGCAGCAGCTGCTTCTGCCCGGGTACGGGTTCCATCGGTGCTGCCGTCATCAATGACGACTACCTCTATGCCCGGCCACTCCGAAACAACAGCGGCGACGCGGGCGATGTTTTCTGCGATGACAGATTCGAGCTGGAAGGCCGGCATCAGGATGGTGACGCCGGACGATGGTGAATGCGGCATTGGCGGCGGATTCTAGGTTGGTTTCAGCAATGGGGATGCCCGGAGCGGGTATCCATGGTCGTACAATCATTGCCATGCAACTCAACGACATCTTCAAGGCGTACGATATCCGGGGCGGGGTGCCCGACCAGCTCGATGAGGAAGCTGCCCGGCGAATCGGCGCGGCCTTTGCGCGATTCGTTGGGGGCGGGCGGATTGCCGTCGGTAGGGACGTTCGGGAATCATCGCCCGCTCTCGCCACGGCGCTCATCGACGGGATCACCTCGCAGGGAGCCGACGTCGACGATCTCGGGATGACAACGACGGACATGGTGTACTACGCCGCCGGAGCGATGAATCAACCAGGGGTGATGATCACCGCGAGTCACAATCCCAAGGGCTACAACGGCATCAAGCTTTGTCTGGCAGGTGCAGCCCCGGTTGGAGGCGAAACCGGGCTCAACGAAATCAAACAATGGGCGGAACAGGGTCTCGAGCCGGTGGAGCGTGCGGGCAGCGTGACCAGGACCGATGTCCTCGGCGGATACGTCGACCATCTGCTCTCCATTGTTGACACGGACAAGATGACCGAGCTGAACGTGATCGCAGATGGTGGCAACGGGGTGGCAGGGGTGGCCGTTCCCGCGGTCTTCGAGCGGATTCCGGCCCGACTCACCGGTCTCTACCTCGAACCAGACGGTACCTTCCCGAACCATCATCCCGACCCGTTGCGACCCGAGAACCTGGTTGATCTCGAGACCAGGATGCGCGAGGACAGCGGTGATCTCGGCGTCGCGTTCGATGGCGATGCGGACAGGGCCTTCTTCATCGACGACCAGATTCGGGCGTTGCCCGGAGCCACGGTCACCGCCATCATCGCCGGATGGTTTCTGAGTAGCCATCCGGGCGAGAAGATCGTCCACAATCTCATTTGCTCGAAGGCAGTGCCGGAATCAGTGCGAGCCGCGGGCGGCGAGCCGGTGCGGACCCGGGTGGGGCACTCGTTCATCAAGCAGGTGATGAAGGACACGGGCGCAATATTCGGGGGAGAGCACTCCGGCCACTACTACTTCCGGGACAATTACCGGGCGGACTCAGGCATCCTGGCGATGCTTGTGCTGCTCCAGGTGCTCGCCGACGAGGGCAAGCCTCTTTCGGAGTTGAGAAAGCGTTACGAGCCCTACGCTCAGTCGGGCGAGATCAACTTTGAGGTTGCCGACAAGGATGCTGCGATCGAAGCCATCGCCGGCTCGTTCTCCGGGGAGATGGACCGTCTGGACGGCCTGACTGTGGATCTAGGTGATCGCTGGTTCAACGTTCGGCCTTCCAACACCGAGCCGGTGCTGCGCCTCAATGTCGAGGCCCCGACCGACGCGGATGTGGCGGTCGTCGTTGCACAGGTCACAGCGATTGTGAAGCCACCTCGAGACTCGGGACTGCTCCCGCCAGGGCTGCTCGAGATCATGCAGTGCCCCTCGTGCACCGGCACCCTCACCGAAGTCGAAGAACCGCCGTCGCTGCTGTGCACAGATTGTGGTTTGCGATACCCCGTCGAGGACGGCATTCCGGTAATGCTGATCGAAGAGGCGAAATCGACCGGTTGATTGGCGGATGACGGGTTGGTCCGAGGGGCTGTGGTGCCTTCGCGGTCGTAGTCGTTGGCGGTTGCAAGCAGCCGGGGGAGCGTTTCGGGCTAGGGCGCTGTGGTGCCTTCGCGACCAAAGTCGTCGGCTGCTGCAAGCAGCTTGGAGTTCGATGCGATCGAACTCCGGGGGGAGCGTTTCGGGCTACGGTGCTGTGGTTCCCTCGCGGCCAAAGTCGTCTTCGAGGCGGACTATGTCGTCCAATTCTGGCGTCGAGACTTCGATGAGCCTGACATCTGTGATCGCCTCAAAGCGGTGGATGCGACCAGCTTCGACACGACGGGATTCCCCGGGATTCATCTTGATTTGCTCGACCTCGCCCTCATCGTTCTCGAGGTGCAGGTTGAGGGTGCCGTCGACGATGAAGATCGACTCATCCTTCTGGTGATGGAGCTGAAGCGACAGGCGCGCTCGTGCGTTGATCGAGATCAGCTTGCCGACGTATCTGTCGGTGTGAGTCCAGATCAGCTCGCTGCCCCAGGGTTTTTCTACGAACGTGCTCATTGAGTCTCCCGGCCAGGATCGTATCAAAAGAGGTTAGCGTTAGGGCCAAGACCACACGCCCCGGAGGAACCAACATGGATTATGACATTGCAGATCCATCTCTAGCCGAACTCGGCGACCGTCGTATCGAATGGGCCGATCGGCGTATGCCGGTGCTTGCCTCGATCAAACGGCGTTTTGCGTCGGAGCAGCCGCTGGCCGGGGTGACCATTGGCGCCTGTATGCACGTGACTTCCGAGACTGCGAATCTCATGCACGTGCTCCGGGCCGGCGGCGCCACCGTGACCCTGTGCGCGTCCAATCCTCTCTCCACCCAGGATGACGTGGCTGCTTCTCTGGTGGCGTCCGGCATTCCGGTCTACGCGGTCCGCGGTGAGGACTCTGAGACGTTCTATCGCCACATCAATGCCGTGCTCGATACCATGCCCGACCTCGTCTTTGACGACGGCTGTGACATGACCACGGTCCTCCATGACCAGCGCGCCGATCAGCCGCTCATCGGCGGTATGGAGGAGACGACCACCGGCGTGATCCGATTGCGGGCGATGGAAAACGCCGGCGTCCTTCGATTCCCGGTGGTGGCAGTCAATGACTCCGACACCAAACATCTGTTTGACAACCGCCACGGGACGGGGCAGTCGTCGCTCGATGGCATCCTGCGGGCATCCAACATCCTCTTTGCCGGGCGCACGGTTGTAGTCGGCGGATACGGGGACTGCGGCGTCGGCATCGCCACCCGCGCCGACGGGCTCGGGGCCAAGGTGATCGTGGTTGAATCGAATCCGGTCCGCGCTCTTTCTGCGGCCATGGACGGGCACCGGGTGATGACCAGCCACGATGCTGCTTCACGCGGCGACGTGTTTATCACCGCCACGGGCGATATCCACGTGTTCCGGGGCGAGCACTTCGAGCTGATGAAAGATGGCGTCGTCCTCGCCAATGCCGGCCACTTTGATGTTGAGCTCGATCTGAAGCAGTTGGGAGAGATGTCGGTCAGTTATCGCGAGTTGAGGGACAACCTCGGCGAGTACACCATGTCAGACGGCAGGCGGCTGATGGTGGTGGCGGAAGGCCGTCTGGTGAACCTGGGAGCGGCCGAAGGGCATCCCGCAGACGTCATGGACATGTCGTTCGCCGATCAGGCCCTCGCCGCCGAGTGGCTGAAGAATAACGGCTCCTCTCTGGATGCCAGGGTCTACGTGTTGCCCAAGGAACTCGATCACGAGGTCGCCCGTCTCAAGCTCGAGGCAATGGGATGTGGTCTCGAGATCCTCACAGATGAGCAGGTCGAGTACCTGGCTTCGTGGGAGCACGGGACCTGATTCGGAACGGATCAGAACGCGGCCCCTGCGCTCCGGTTGCTACCGACGACGCGTAGGTCGACGAGGACCGTGTCCTCATCGTGCCTGCGCTTGTCTGCTTGGGAGATGATGAGACGTAGCTGAGCTGGTGTCAGATGCTTGTGATGCAGCAACGCATCGCGCACGGCAATGACTACATGCCGCTCCTCGAGGATCTTCCGCAGCGTGTCGCGCTTGACATCGCGAAGCAGCGAGTCGAGGTCTTTTCTTGTTCGTGGGTCGTCGAGGACCCTATTGAAGAAACTACGGCGGCTCCTGGAAGCCGGCAGAACCGAGATCGGGGAATGTGGGGTCATCCCGTAGCGGCCGACCATGGCTGCTGCGATGTTTGTTGCCCGCACCAGGTCGTTGCCTGAGTGACTTCCGCTCTCTCCGGAGAACGTCTCTTCTGCAACCATGCCGCCGAGAGCGATGATCATCTCACCGCGAAGTGCTCTCTCGGTGATGACTGGAGTGTCCGGGGAATGGTGATTGCATGGTCCGGTCAGGCTCGTCCTGCGTAGCCGTGTGGGATCTACTGAATGGGCAGCGACGATGTGGCCGGCATGGTGGGTGGCCAGGGCGTGGCGGAGTGCGGGAACAGCGAGCATCTTGCGGTGCTCACTCGGGGGATTCCGCCAGATCGAGACGGCGAGGCTGAGAGCAATGACCGAACCGAGCGCTACGAGCAACATCCGGGTGCTTCCCATGGGCACCTGGTTGGTTGCGTCGACCACGATACGCGCCCACAGCCAGATGTTGACCGCGGTCAACCCGACAACGAGTGTCAGATACCGGAGATACCGCGGGTCTTGCCATCGGTATTTGTTTCCCACGTGCATTCTGTGCGCGCCCCCAATGCAGACTGTGCGCCATTCCCACAATTGATAGTAGATCACGATAAGTGTCAAACCAGCCACATATAGTGGTATTCCGGGCGGGCTAGTCAGTCTCCGGTCAGAGTCGGGGCATGTCTCTGCCGGTTGGTACGTTCATTGCATGTCACTTTGCATTGTCTGCTCGAAATGGTCTGGCGGCCGTCTGTGTGACGATTGTCGGTCTCGATTGGTGCCGGTGCCGCCTCTCGCCTCGGGTGGCATCTCGATAGCAAGCGCTTTTCGTCACGAGACCGTCGCCAGGCGTCTTGTGCATCTGCTCAAGTACCACGCCATCTGCGGCGCCGCCGACATCCTGGCCCTGTCGATGGTCGAACGGCTGCCTGCCGGCGCCGGGGCCGTGATACCGGTTCCGAGGGCCTGGGTGCGACGGGCCCGGCACGGGGTCGACCCGGCGGTAGAGCTCGCCCTTCGGCTGAGCGATCTGAGCGGAATCCCTGTTGTGGCAGCATTGCGCCCGCACCTGTGGTGGCCGGCTCACGCGGGAAGCGACCGGGCTTCCCGGCGGCCTCCCGGGTTCCGACAAGTGGCGCCGGTGCCTGCCGATGCGGTGCTCGTCGATGATGTCGCCACCACCGGGACCACCCTGACGACGGCCGGTGCTCTCATTGGCGTCAAGAGGGCGGTCACAGCTACACGGGCGGTTGGCTCAGGCTTTGATAGGATGAGTTCAGGCCATCAGCAACAGCGGAGTAGCTTTGCCAAGAGCACTCATTAGTCCATCCCAACTATCCGGTGTGACGCGGTTGGGAGGTCCGCTGCGACCGATCCTCAATACTTTCCCCGCTCGCTCTCTCGAAAGGAGCCAAGGTGGACGTACGCGTACACGGTAAGAACGTGCGAGTCGAGGGCAAGGTCGCCAGCCTTGCCAATGAGAAGGTTTCACACGCCGGCCGGATCTTCGACGACGGGTCCGTCGCCGACGTCGAGCTGTCGGAGATGCGGAACCCACGTTCCTCGGGGGAGCGATTCAAAGTTGAGATCACGACGCTCACCGCCGGCCACACCGTACGTGTTGTCGCCATGGCGTCCGATGCGATGGCTGCGGTCGATCTTGCTTCGGCCAAGTTCGAGCGGCAGCTGCGTCGGCTGAAAGAACGGATGATCCAGAGGTCTCGTAAGAGAGACAACAAACCGCTCAATGATGCTGTGCCCGAGTCCGATGAAGACAGCGAAGACGGGCCGCTACCAATCGTGAGGACCAAGCGATTTGCGATGCGGCCCATGACAGCGGAGGAAGCTGGATTGCAGATGGAGATGCTCGGACACGATTTCTTCTTCTTTCTTGACGCCGAGAGCGGCAAGTTCTGCGTCCTGTACCACCGTAACGACGGAGATCTAGGACTAATCGAGCCCGAATGACACGATTGCTTGTTGTAGATGATGTGCCCCTCTTTAGGGCCGGGTTGTCCTCGGCCCTTAATGAGGCAGGTTTTGATGTTGTTGGTGAGGCCGGCAACGCCGAAGACGCCGTGGCCCAGGCTGAGACGCTTCAACCTGATCTGGTTCTGCTCGACGTGCTGATGCCCGGTCTTTCCGGGCTTGACGTCGTAGGCAAGATCGTCGCCGTCTCTGAGGAATCGCAGGTGATACTGCTCACCGGCAGCGAGTCTGAGGAGGACATGATCCATGGGATCAGGTCGGGAGCGCGCGGGTACATCGTCAAGGACATGCCATTTGCGAACCTCGTCGATCTGATCCGTGCCGTCGCCGAAGGCGGGGCAGCGTTTTCGCCGAAGATGGCCGGGAAGATGGTCGACGTGCTTCGCCAGTTGCTTCGGCATCAGGAGATCTTCAAGACGCGTAAGCCGACGCTCACCGGCCGTGAGATCGAGGTTCTGCAACTTGTCGCCAAAGGAATGACTAGCCGCGAGATTGGGGACAGGCTCTACATCTCGGAGAACACGGTGAAGAACCACATCCGCAACATCCTCGACAAGCTCGGCCTTCACTCCCGCAACGAAGCCGTCCTCTACGCCCTGCGCGAAGAATTCATCTCACTCGACTAGGCGTCAGCTTCGCTGACGTGAGTCTTCTGCGTTTGAGCTGCAGTTCGCTTTGCGAACTGCCATCGAACTCGCTCTGCGAGTTCGCCGCCTCCAATACCAAATCGTGTACCTACAATTGGCGGTCTAATGGCAATCCTGAACAAAATTCTGCGCGCCGGCGAGGGCAAGCGACTCAAGCAGCTCGAAAAACTCGCCGTGCACGTCAACTCGATCGAATCAGATTTCGTAGATCTCACCGACGACCAGCTCCGGACAAAGACCGACGAGTTCCGTAAGCGGCTCGCAGCGGGCGAGACATTCGATGATATTGAGGCGGAAGCCTTCGCCACTGTGCGCGAAACCGCCAAGCGCGTCCTCGGGCAACGACCCTATGACGTGCAGGTGATCGGTGCCGGCGCTCTGGCCAGGGGCATGATCGCTGAGATGAAGACCGGCGAAGGCAAGACCCTCGTTTCCACCATGCCCGCCTACCTGAACGCCCTCTCCGGTGGTGGTGTCCACATGGTCACGGTGAATGACTACCTCGCCAGCCGTGACTCAGAGTGGATGGGGTCGATCCACCGCTTCCTTGGTCTCGAGGTTGGCCTGATCCAGGCAAACATGTCGCCGGCGGAGCGGCGCCCGGCTTACGCCGCTGACATCACATACGGCACAAACAATGAGTTCGGGTTCGACTACCTGCGCGACAACATGACTATGCGGCCTGAGGATATGGTCCAGCGCGGGCATGCCTATGCCATCGTCGATGAGGTCGACTCGATCCTGGTCGACGAAGCCCGAACCCCGTTGATCATCTCCGGCCGGGTTGGAGAGACAGGCAAGTGGTACCGCGACTTTGCCCGGATTGCCAACACGCTGCACATCGATATCCACTACGAAGTGGATGAGAAGAAGCGCCAGGTGATGACGACCGAGGAGGGGGTACATAAGGTCGAGCAGGTGCTCGGTGTGGAGAACATGTACGACTTCGCCAACGTCGACATGATCCATCACCTCGATGTGGCGCTCAAGGCGAAAGAGCTGTACGAGCGCGATGTCGACTACCTGATTCGAGGCGGTGAGATCAAGATCGTCGATGAGTTCACCGGCCGGGTCCTCGACGGGCGGCGGTATTCGGAGGGGCTTCATCAGGCGATCGAGGCCAAAGAGGGCGTCAGCATCAAGGAAGAGAATCAGACGCTGGCAACGATCACTCTCCAAAACTACTTCCGCATGTACGAGAAGCTGGCAGGTATGACCGGTACTGCGGTCACCGAAGAGGGTGAGTTCAACGAGATCTACGACCTTCAGGTCGTCGCCGTACCGACGAACCAACCCGTCGCCCGCGCCGATCAGGGTGATCTCGTATACGTCGACGAGGATGCCAAGTTCGATGCCCTTGTGGAAGACATCATCGAGCGCAACGAGAAAGGCCAGCCTGTTCTGGTCGGCACGGTGTCGATTGAGAAGTCTGAGCGGCTCGCTAATCACCTGAAAAAGCGTGGCATCAAGCACGAGGTCCTCAACGCCAAACAGCACTCTCGTGAGGCACAGATCATCGCACAGGCAGGGCAGCCCGGAGCAGTCACGGTGGCGACCAATATGGCGGGCCGTGGTGTCGACATCGCGCTCGGCGGCAATGCCGAGGAGTTGGCCAAGGCGGAGCTGCGCAAGCTGGAGATGACCCGCGGAGACGAGGGCTACGAAGAGGAGCTGGCCCGGCTGATCGCGGAGTTTGCCGCGGAGACGGGGCCTGGAAGGGAACAAGTGCTCGCGGCCGGGGGCCTCTATGTTCTCGGCACCGAGCGGCACGAGTCCCGTCGTATCGACAACCAGCTCCGTGGGCGTTCAGGACGCCAGGGCGACCCGGGTGAGTCACGCTTCTATCTCTCGCTTGAAGACGATCTGATGCGGCGTTTCGCTCATGAGCGCGTGGCCGCGATCATGAGCAGGCTCAAGATTCCTCGTGACGTGCCTATCGAGCACAAGATGGTGAGCAAGGCCGTTGAGCGTGCGCAGAGCCAGGTCGAGGCACAGAACTTCGAGATTCGAAAAAACGTGCTCGAGTACGACGAGGTGATGAATACCCAACGCAAGATCATCTACGAATGGCGTAACCGTATCCTGCTCGGAGACGACCCGTCGCGTCTTGTGGCAGGGTGGCGCAACGAGGTGATCGAACAGTACGTCCGTTCCATGACCACCGGGACCGACCCCGACGAGTGGGATTGGGATGGTTTCACCGAGCAGATCTCGACCATCTACACACCGACCATCGGCCCGGACAGCTTTGAGCATGCTCACGATCTGACACCAGATGAGGCCGTTGATGCCTTTCTCGAGGATGCCGCCAATGTGTACGCGGCACGCGAAGAGGAGCTCGGCTCGGACGTGTTGCGACGTCTCGAGCGGACGGTCACTCTGTCGATCATCGACAACAAGTGGCGGGAGCATCTTGCCGACATGGATTACATGCGGTCCGGTATCGGGTTGAGAGCCATGGCCCAGAAAGATCCCCTTGTCGAGTATCAGCGTGAGGGCTACGACATGTTTTCGGAACTGGTGGACTCCGTAAAGGAGGACACTCTGCGTTACATGTACCACGTCAGGGTCGAACGCCAGCAAGCACCGCAACGGCCAACCGCCGTCCGGACCTCAGGCCCGGACACCTCCAAGCGGACGGTACGGGTCAAGGACAAGATCGGCCGCAACGACCCGTGCCCCTGCGGTTCGGGCAAGAAGTACAAGCAATGTCACGGCAGCCCGGGGGCTGCTCCGCTAGCGGGCTGAGCCCGGAGGATCGAAAATGCGGAGCGCTAAAACCGATATGGTCGAGATGACGCTGCGCCCTGACGGGGTGGTGGTTGTTGTCGAGACGAATCCTGAGGTCCGCCACACGCCCGAGTCGATGAAGGACGACGTCGTTGCCTTTCGAAAGCTGATCGGCGATCAGGTGCTTCCCGTGTTGTGGGATGTCCGCGCGATGAATAGGCCGACACCTGAGGGTTGGAAGCAGTTTCTCGAGGACATAGCAGGGGTCTTGAGCGCTCTAGCCCTGGTTGTCGATACCGACTCGAGACAGGTGGCGGGTGCTTTCCCGTGGGCAATCAACTCGTTCATGTTTCCCGCCCGCATTTTCGAGTCTTACGAGGAGGCACTCGAGTGGCTGGCACAGTTCGTGCCACCCGAATTCTCGCCTGATTCTCCAGGACAGCAGTGAACCACCAGTTAGTATCACGTCGCTATGAATGAGATTGATCCCCGTGCCATGATCGAAGAGCTCCGCACACGCCTCGCCGACGCCAGGAGGTTCCTTTGACGTCGCAGGCAAGGAGAAGGAACTCGAAGAGCTGAGAGAGCTGGCATCGGCCCCCGATCTCTGGAACGACCAGGACCGCGCTCGAGAGGTCACCCAGAAGCTTTCCCGGTTCGAAGCCATTATCGAGAACGTTGCCAACACCGACAGTCGGATCGATGACGCCGAAATACTGCTCGAGCTCGCCGCCGAGGAGGATGACAAGCAGACGGCAACCGAGGCAATGGCAGAGCTCCGCAAGCTCGAGGGTGAGCTGACGTTGCTGGAGCGGGAAAGCCTGTTCTTTGGGGAGTACGACGAACGGCCCGCAATCCTCAGTGTCCACGCCGGTGCGGGTGGAGTTGATGCACAGGATTGGGCAGAGATGCTGCTGCGAATGTACGTGCGTTACCTGGAGCGGACTCCATTCAAGATGGAGATCGATGAGATTCAGCCGGGTGACGAGGCCGGTATCAAATCCGCGACCGTGACTATCAAGGGCGATCATGCCTATGGCTCGTTCGAAGGGGAGCGCGGTGTTCACCGTCTTGTGCGCATCAGCCCATTCGACTCCGCAGCGCGTCGCCACACGTCGTTTGCCGGCGTCGATGTCATCCCGGAGGTTGACCTCAACGACGTTGAGATCAACCCCGAGGAACTGCGTATCGACACCTATCGGTCGCAGGGAGCAGGTGGACAACACGTCAACACCTCAGACTCGGCGGTGAGGATTACCCACCTGCCGACGAACACGGTTGTCGCCTGTCAGAACGAGCGGTCTCAGCTTCAGAACAAGAACCGGGCGATGCAGTTGCTTGCCGCCCGGCTCGCCGAACTGGCCCGTAAGGAACGGCTTGAAGAGATCGATTCGATTCGTGGAGAACAGACCGAGGCGGGCTGGGGGCGGCAGATCCGTTCCTATGTGATGCAGCCGTATCAGATGGTGAAAGATCTCCGTAGCGATCTTGAGGTCGGCAACATCACCGGCGTGCTCGACGGAGACCTGGACCCGTTCATCGATTCCTACCTTCATTGGCGCCGGTCCCAACAAGAGGACTAGGTGGTTGTTGGCCACCTCGAGGAACGCGCCAATGAAGTAGACAGAGCCGGAGTTCCGCAGGAACTCCAACGTGTCGCCATAGGCGACACGCCTGCCTTGGCGCCGGTCCCAACAAGAGGACTAGGTGGTTGTTGGCCACCTCGAGGAACGCGCCAATGAAGTAGACAGAGCCGGAGTTCCGCAGGAACTCCAACGTGTCGCCATAGGCGACACGCCTGCCTTGGCGCCGGTCCCAACAAGAGGACTAGGCGTGCCACCATAGGCGACACGCCTGCCTTGGCGCCGGTCTCAACAGGAGGACTAGGCGTGCCACCATAGGCGACACGCATTGTCCTTGGTGTATCTCCCCAACACGGGTACCATTCGCCGCCGGCGGCGGAGAAGAAGGGGAGAAGTTAACGAGACTCTTACGGTCGGTGCGCTCCGATCCGCAGAGGGAGTTACATGATCCGTCTCCATAATGTCACCAAGGTCTACGACAACAGCGTCGTGGCCCTTAGAGAAGTGAACCTCGAAGTCGCCAAAGGCGAGTTTGTTTTCCTGGTCGGTCCTTCCGGTTCAGGGAAGTCAACCCTCCTCAGGCTGATGATGCGCGAGGACCGTCCGGACAACGGCGACGTATGGGTGGCGGGTAAGCACGCGTCCGAGCTTCCCTCGTGGAAGATCCCGCATCTGCGTCGATCGATCGGCACCGTGTTTCAAGACTTCAAGCTGCTGCCCAACAAGACTGTCTACGAGAATGTCTCGTTTGCCCTCGAGGTGACCGGGCGATCACGGCATGTGGTGCGCAATCAGGTGCCGCAGGTGCTCAAACTCGTCGGCCTCTCCAACAAGGCCGAGCGTCAACCCCGGCAGTTGTCCGGTGGTGAGCAGCAGCGTGTGTCCATTGCCCGGGCTTTCGTCAATCGACCTTTGATCCTGCTTGCGGACGAGCCGACCGGCAACCTCGATCCGGCGACCTCGGTCGGAATCATGCGGATCCTCGATCGGATCAATAGGACCGGCACGACAGTCGTCATGGCCACACACGACCATGCCATCGTCGATGCGATGCGCCGTCGTGTCGTCCAGCTAGATGACGGGAGAGTCATCCGTGATCAGCGCAGCGGCGCATACGAGATCAGGGTCCAATCGAACGCCAAAGCGGCGGAAGCCAGGGAACAGGGAAAGCCGATAGACCCGCTGGCCATTCCGGTCGATCCGGGGTTGGACTCCGAGCTAAAGCCGCAAGTGGAGACCGGGCCCGACAACGAGATCGAGCCGATGGCAGGGCCTGAGACCGAGACTGGGATCGAGGCTGAGACCGAGACCGAGACTGTGGCGGTGGAACCCACACCGGTGACCGTCCAGAGCGACGAGAGCACAGAGAGCGAAGCCTGATGCGAATTTCCTATGTGCTCAATGAAGCCTTCAACAACATCCGACGAAATGGCCTGGTTGTCCTTGGTGCAGTCCTTGCGGTCTTCGTGTCGTTGTTCCTCACCTTCGGGACCCTGGTATTCGGTGAGATTGCCAGGATCAACACCGAGCAATGGCAGGAGGACGTCCGCGTTATCGGCTTCCTCAGCAACGATTTTCGCGATGTGCAGGGTTTGGAGGCGGAAATCGCCAGTTGGCCCGAGGTACAGGAAGTCATTTACTTCAGCCCGAGTGAAGCCGTTGATGAGGCTATGAACATGTTTGCCGACGATCAACGAATGCTCGAGATCATCAAGGACACGCCGTCGATCATTCCGGCCTCGCTGCGGGTGCGCCCCGTCGATCTGAACGACTATGACACGATCACACAGAGACTCACTAACTCGCCCGGTGTCTCGGACGTTATATCTGCCGACGATACGGTGCGGCAGATCGCCGCTATCCGGGATGGGCTCCGGGTTTTCTTCTGGGTGCTTGCGGTTGCTCTTGGAGTCGCGGCGGTGGCTCTCATCGCAAACACGATCCATATGGCCATATACGCTCGCCGCGAGGAGCTCGAGATAATGCACCTCGTTGGAGCGAGCAACTGGTTTGTGCGTACTCCATTTGTCATCGAGGGCATTTTCGAAGGGATATTCGGTTCGGCCCTGGCAGTGGCGATGGGCATAGCTCTGTACCGGGTCGCCGAGGATCGGCTCGCCGATCTCCCCGATTTCATCAGCCTGTCGGTCCCGAGCTCTTTCATGATCGGGCGCGGTCTGATGATCATCGGGTTCGGCGCTCTCGTCGGCGTTGTCGGCAGCAGTATCTCGCTTGCGGTCCACAAGTACGTGCGCACATGAAACGAGTCATCGCCGTGCTGGTCATGGCTGTCCTGGCGATCCCGGTCGGGGTCGCGGGTGCGTGGGACCTCAACGACGACCTCGCCAGCGTCAACGAGCGCATAGATGCTCTCAACAGTGACATTGTCTCGGCCAACGCCTCCCGGACCGACGTGGTGGCCGACATCATCGACACCCGGGACACTCTGGAGCTTCGACAGGCAGAGCTTGCTGCCACCGAATCCGATATCACAGATACGCAAGATCAGATCACCGAGCAAGAGCGTGTCCTCGAACTACTGAACATACAGCTTCAGCAGTCGTATCAGTCGCTGGCTGAAACGAGGATCAAGCTCGATGACTCGAAGCAGCAGGCGAAGGCCTGGGTACACGCCGCCTACGTAGGCCAGAACAGCGGTACCGAAGACGTAGCGCTCTCAGCCGGCTCCATCACCTCTCTCTACGTCGGGCTGAGCTATCTCCACTACGTGGCAGCAGACACCGATCGGGCGATGCTGGAGTACGAGTCCCTGCAAGGCCAGGAAGTGCGGCAACAGGACTTCATCAAGGCCGATGAGGCCGAGGTGACAGACACCATCGGCGTTCTCGACGACGCAAAGGCCGAGCTGGATGCGCTTGCGGCGACGCAGACCGAGCTTGCCGGGGAGGTTGCAGCGGAGTTGGCCACTCTGAACGCCAAGCTGGATGCCGTCGACTCCACGATTGCGGAGTTCAGCAACGAGCTTGAAGGCCTCCAGGCAGAGCAGGCGCGCGTTGAGCAGCTCATCGAGGAGGAGGCCTCTCGAGAGGGTGAGCGGCCGGGCATCCTCGTTCGTCCCGTGCCCGGTGCCATCACCAGCGGCTTTGGGATGCGGTTCCATCCGATCCTTGGATACAGCAGGATGCATACCGGGGTCGATATGCACGCCGGATTTGGTGAGCCGATCAAGGCTGCTGCGTCGGGGAGAATCATCTCTGCGGGAGTGCGTGGTGGCTACGGCAACTGCATCATCATCGACCACGGTGGCGGGATGACCACGCTCTACGCACACCAGTCGAGCTTCAACGTAGGCTATGGCGACCACGTTTCGGCCGGTGACATCATCGGCTATGTCGGTTCTTCCGGTTTGGCAACAGGTCCTCATCTTCACTTTGAGGTGAGGATTTTGGGAGCTCCCGTTGACCCGGCCCCGTATCTGTAGGTTGGTGGCATGACCGGGCAGAAGATCGTCGCCAGGAATCGCAAGGCGCGCCACAATTTCGAGATCATCGATACGTTCGAGTGCGGCATTGTGCTGCGCGGTTCTGAGGTCAAGAGCCTCAGGAACTCGCAGATCGAGCTCAAGGACGCATACGGAGACATACGTGACGGGGAGCTCTGGTTGGAGCGGGCACACATCGCTCCTTATGGGTTCTCGCCCGGTGGGGGCCACGACCCGGAGCGCCCCCGCAAGCTGCTGATGCACCGGAAGGAGATCGACAGATTGATCGGGAAGATCAACGAAGTCGGCCTCACCCTGGTCCCGCTCAGTGTCTATTTCAAAGATGGCAAGGCGAAGATCGAGATGGCGCTCGCACGGGGGCGCCGCACCTACGACAAGCGGCAAGCGATCCGGGAACGCATGGAGAAGCGTGAGATGGATCGTGCACGCAGTCAACGACGCTAGGTTGCCCGATCCGTTCTAGGACTCGGTGGACATCGTCTCGAGCTGAGCGAAGATCTGGTCGACGTTGTCGATCCCGAGCTCACCGGCGATTCTGAAGACGACCCTACCTTCAGTGTCGGTGACCACCCAGAAAGGGAACGCGGTAGTGCCGAACTTTGCCGACACTGCACCGGATTCGTCAACGATCACCGGGAATGAGAACTGCGACGAGTCCAGGTAGGCCTCGAGCGGGTTGCCTCTTGTTTCGTCGATGGCGCTGGTCACCGTCACCAGTTCGATGTCGGGGAACCGCGAGGCGTTCTCCGGCCACCAGGAGTTGAGGTCGGGTAGTTCGTTCTGGCAATGTGGGCACCAGTGCGCCCATATGAGCCACACCCTGGCCTTGCCGTTGCTGCCGGCCGGGTAGTCGACCTGCTGGCCGCTGTAGTACTCGGGCCCACTGATGTCGGGCAATTTCATTGCACTGGCGACGGCGGCGTCGTTGTTGCTGCTCTCGTACGCGGGCAGGTTCCCGTTTCCAGCCTGGGTGGAGATGGCTACCGGCGATGAGCCTGCATCCACAGCTGCGGCCACCTGGTCATCGAGCGATGCCAGCTGTTCGTTGATGATGTCGACGTCACGGCGCAGCGGCTTCAAATCGGTGACATCGTCCTGGAGCGCTGCAACCTGTTGCTCGACGTCATCGGAACGCAGCAACTGGATTGCTTGCAGGGCAATGACAATGCCGAGCAGAACGACGATGAGGCCGAGAATCACCGGTGTCCAGTTGCGTGGCCGCTTCGGAGCCGCGGGCGCCGCTGCAGCGGGCGCTTCAGAGACAGCCTCTTCCGGGGCGTCGGCAGTCACAGTTTCACGTTCATCCATAGGGGAAGTATGCCCTCTTTCGCATGTTACGGCGAGTCGGTTCGACCCCCGGGTTCGCTCAGTTGGCTGCCGGCGGGACGCTTTCTCGCTCGGTGACGCCGGTGCCGCGGACTACGACGACGGGTTCGTCACCGGTCAAGTCGACTAGGACGTCCTCGCTGATGAGCAGATCGCGTAGCTCATCGAGCGTGTTGGCGACCTCGGCAACGATCCCGTCAATCATGATGTTGTTGCCGCCCGGTTCGCCGTCGCGGAAATCCGTCTTCAGCGCGACAATGCGCTTGTCCATCCCCCAAGCAATCCCGGCCTCGATACAGGCACCCTCGTCAGGGACTCGACCGTCGAGACAAAAGACCACGAGATCACACGCCTGAACCTCGCGAATGTTGAGGTTGAAGATATGGGATCTCGCCTCTTCGAGGGTCATCCCGTTTTTGTCGACAAAGTCGGTGAGTAACCCGACGTCCTCCTGGGGGAACCAGGTCGAATAGCCGAGATCATGGATCATCGATACGACCTTGCGGTTGAACTCGCGCTCGGCCTCGTTGAAGAGGCTCGCCGCGTAGTAGACGCGTGGCTGGCGTGTCATTCGAATGTCCCTTCTTTGGTCCCTTGCGCACCAGGACCGCTGGTTGCGCACAGTAGCCGAGTTCAGGAATGAATTGGACCTATACGAGGTTGACGGAGGCAGACATCGGGTAATGTGGTGTCATCAACCCGATCCCTCGTGGGGGTGACATGGTTTCGACTGTGAGGGTTGAGGTGTCGGAAGCGAGCCGAGGAACCCCGGAGTCCTCGTTAAATTGCCGGGATACAAATACGTGCCGACAACAATCTGGCACTGGCCGCCTAAATAAGCGGCCTGTCCGACCGGGGGGTTCCTGCCTCGCCGGACCCGGGCAACGCAATGCAGGATGCTCCCGCCTGGGAAGACAGGACCGGTGGGTCAAGACTTAACTGACTAAGGCTCAGGGAAACTTGCCAACAGAGTCCCTGAGCTCGAAAACTCGCTGATGGCTGCGCTCGGAGATGCCGGCGCTAAAACCTCATAGGACGGGGGTTCGATTCCCCCCACCTCCACCATATAGAGCAAATTCAAACCCCGACCGCGTGAGTGGTCGGGGTTTTGCTCGTCTGACTCTGGTGGGGCTGCCGATGCGAGCGCATTCTCGATCTGCAGGAGCGCCTCGAGCTCGTCAGTGAACTCGCCAGAGATGTTGTCCACGTCATCGAGGTAGATGCCCTTGTATGTCGCCTGGTTGATAATCCTCTCCGAACTTCGGGTCCGGCGAGTTCATAAGCCGAGGCGAGGCGGCGTATAGGCTGAGTGGTTCGCCCTGGGATTCTTGGAGACTCTCGAGTGTGGAAAGATGAGAGTTATGGCACGAGAGATCACGTCGGGGAAAACCGACCACACGGCGGTATACGAAGGAGGAGAAGGATCGGGCGGTTCGTCTGGTGTTCCAGCTTCGTGAGGAACTTGGGAGATCGGAGCGGTGCCATCGATCGGATCGGTCGGTGATTCGTATGACAACGCACTCGCCGAATCGGTCAACAGTCTCTACAAAGCCGAGCTGATCTACGGACCGGATCAGGGCCCGTGGCGCAGCATCGAAGACGTCGAACTCGCTACCTTGGGCTGGATCCATTGGTATAACACCCAACGGATCCACAGCTACCTCAACGACGTCCCGCCGACCGAATTCGAGGACACCTACCATGCCCAACAACGAGCAAAACAATTGATTGGAAACCAATAGAACGAGCCTCCAACAAACCCAGTACGCACCAAGAGTCCCCGTCAACAGTGGCGGGGCCTTCTTCATGTCAGCGGTGTCGTCAGGGTGTGCGGTCTTCGAGTAAGGCCAGATCCCGCTCGGCGTATTGGCGGTGCATGTACTCCTCGTTGAGGATGACCAGCAGGCACTCCCGCACAGGGAAACTCACCGGCGGCGGCCAGCCAGGCCGGTCGATCGGGTCCGTTTGGCGGTCGAGTCCTTCCTCGGTCAGTCCATTGATAACCTCGCGCACTGTGCGCATCCGATCGCGGCGTAGCGTCAGCACTTCCTCCAGTGATGGGCGGGCGTTCCGGTCACGGGGGATGCCCGGGGTGTTGGGCATCCCATCCCAGGGCAGATCCAGCGGGTCCCACGGGGCAGGGTCACCGAGGATTGCACGACGGATCCAAGCATCCGTTGCAAACACCAGGTGTCGGAGCGTCTCGATGAACGACCACTCGTCATTGACCGACTCGTGCAAGAAGCCCGGGGCTAGCTGTCGGGCGTGTGCGACAGTCGCGTCCCAGCGGCGTTCGACGATATCCCATGCCTCCCGAAATCCGGCAGGGTCAACCGGACGCATCCTGGCCCGGTCGGGGTCCCTCCGGTCGAGTTCGGCCTCGATCAGCGGACCAATCTCGACACCGTTGACGACGACGTTCACCAGATACGCGTCTATCTCCATGTCGACCAATTCGGCACCCGTGACGCGCACATCTCGCATCTCGATCCCGCGGAAAATACTGCCGGCGAAATCGCAGGACCGGAACTGCGCTCCGGAGAGGTCTACTCGTTCGAAGGCCGAACCAGACAGGTTCACCCGCTGGAAGCGTGAGCCGCGAAGGTCGGTGTCGGTGAAGTCATCCATGGCGTTGATGCTATCGCTCGCCGACGAGCCATGAACCTCGGGATATGGCGCATCTCGCTGTTGGGTTCGATCGTCATGCGAGATCCGTGCGCCGGATGTGACATTCGACCCATGACGCGACGTGCGATGGCGAATATCCTTGGACACGAAGGCTCTAGGAGGAGGTTGACATGCTGCGACCGGGTACCAGGGTCCGCAGGATCACCAAGAAGGTCGGACAAGCCGCACCAGAAGGAAAGATCGTCGGTATGAGCGGTCATGCCTACGAGATCGAATGGGATGATGGCCACACCAGCATCACAGATCCCGTCGGCGTGGTGAAGGCGAAGAAGGAAGAGAAGTAGGCCCAAACGCTTCTGAGGGAGTAGTCACTGCCGACAGGAAAGCCACAGCGAGCTCCATGGAGATGCTGTGGCAGAGAAAGTTGGCACATTCGAATCACATGTGGTCCAGCAGGCCGAGCCGCCGTGGGCCAATTCCACAGAAGCGCACTTTGCCTCGCTTCTCGACAGCTACGGCGTCAAATGGCTCCATGAGCCACACAGCTTCCCGATCGCCTTTGATGAGGACGGCGAGCCAACCGAGTACTTCACGCCCGACTTCTACCTTCCTGAGACCGATGAGTACATCGAGTTGACCGTTCTCAAACAGGGATTGTGCACCAAGAAGAACCGCAAGCTGCGTCTGCTTCAGGACTTCCATCCCGGAATCAGCTGCCGGCTTCTCTATCGGCGTGACTACGAGAATCTGTCGCTCAAGTACGGATGGGAAGACGATGACGAGTTTCCCCAACTCGGTATCCCGTCCCGACAGCCCGGCCCGCCTCAGATCAGCATCGCCAGCTGAGGAGCGCGGGCATCAGCTACACAAGCCGTGGCTCGATATGTGCCGGTGCTGAATGCTGCTACTTGGTCAGCGTGCCGTCGGTGTCGTTGCCGTTGGTTTGCCAGGTGTCCCAGGTGAGACCCCGGCCGCCCAGGTTCCAGACCCAGTGTGGGCGGGTTCCTGAAGCTATGGGAACTCTTTTGTGCAGTCGCCCTTTGGTTTGCCCATTTCCTGCCGATGTATTCAGGGCAAGTTGACATGTGGCGGGGTACCGTTCATCCCGAAATGCGGGGCAGATCGGTGCACCGGCTCTTGCCGCAGAACATGTTGAGGGATAGCAGACCGTGTCGGCATCCCACGTAAATCGAAGCACTTCGGGGAGATAAGAATGAAGCTGAAGAGAGCGATGGTGCTGATCGCCGTCGTCGCGCTTGCTGCTGCTGCGTGCGGCGGTGGTGACGAGGAAAGTGATCCGACAACCGCAAAGTTGACGACGACTACTAGCGAGACCTCGGAGGATACCTCCACAACCGAAGGGGAGAGTGGAGCAGTCAACAGCCTCGAGGCAGTTCGCGGGGCGACCATACGGATCGTGGCCGAGGGCAGCTTCGTCGATCCCCAATACGGGCAACAGTACAACTCGGCAGGGTCGGGAAGCGGATTCTTCATCAGTTCCGACGGCATAGCCGTTACCAACAACCACGTGGTTACCGGTGCGGCGTTTCTCCAGGTCTATGTAGACGGCGAAGACGCTCCACGTAACGCCAAGATCCTCGGCGTGTCCGAGTGCTCCGACCTTGCCGTGATTGATGTCGAGGGTGACGGGTACCCGTATCTCGAGTGGTACGACGGCGATATCGCCGTTGGCACGCAGATCTACGCTGCCGGCTTCCCCCTCGGAGTAGAGGAGTACACCCTGCTCGACGGGATCATTTCCAAGGAAGACGCTGATGGGGAGTCCGACTGGTCTTCGGTAGACAGTGTCATCGAGCATTCCGCCGACACGCTGCCCGGCAACTCCGGGGGCCCGATCGTCACTGCTGACGGCAAGGTCATTGCCGTCAATTATGCAGGTGACAGTGCCGGCCAATCATACGGCGTGGGCCGCGACGAGGCTCTCAAGGTGCTCCCCACTCTCATGGGTGGCGATAGCGTGACCTCGATCGGCATCAACGGCCTGGCGGTCACCGACGGGGCGCTTTCTGGCATCTTCGTCAGTTCGGTTGCCTCGGGCAGCCCCGCAGATATGGGTGGCATCGAGAGCGGCGACGTCGTGACTCTCATTGAAGGCCTGATCCCCGCAACCGACGGCACCATGGCCGACTATTGCGACATCCTTCGTTCGCACGATCCCGATGATCCGCTGAGTGTCGAGGTCTACCGGGCCGCCGACGATGCATTCTACGAGGGCACGCTCAACACCGATCAGGTGATGGAGCTTTCTTACTCCTTTGCTTCGGAACTCGGGGACGAGGTCGTCAATGACGGAGCCACCGTGACCGGCTATGACTCGTATACCACGCTTGTCGATGCGCAGAACATCCTCACCGTCGACGTCCCCGAGGCGTGGATCGATGTTGACACCGAGACCCTATGGGGTGATGGTGAGACGGCATTTGGCGTCGCCATCTGGGCCGCAACCGACTACGCGAGTTGGGACTCCGGATGGGACACCCCGGGCATGTTCTTTGGCGCTTCACCCGTGCTCGCCCAGACCGAGACGGTCGAGTCGTTCCTCGCTCAGCAGGACTTCAGCTCGGAGTGTGTCTACGACGCCCAGTATGACTATTCGGACCCGCTCTACTCGGGTGTCTACAACGTTTGGACGGATTGCGGCGGGGGCGACACGCTCTTCATCGACTTGGCCGCGGAGACCGCGGCTTCAGACGTGCTGATGAGCGTGCAGGTTGTCGTCGTGACGGACGCCGATCTCGAAGCGCTTGACTTCATCCTCAACACATTCGTTGTCGACGAAGTAGCGCTTGCCGGCTTCTCCGGCTCGGCTACCTCGTCATCGGGAAGCACGGGGGAGACCCTGGGCAGTTTCCTGTTCGAGAGCCTCTGGGACGGCGACTGCTTCAACGTCTCCAGCGGGTCGTTTGACCAGGTGAAATACGGAGTCGAAGTCGAGACGGTGGCCTGTGATGTGACGCACATCGGCGAGATCTATGGCAACTACTTCTTCGATGGTACCGACTACCCCGGAGCGAACGTTGCTGAGACGACGGCTAACGATTACTGCGCCAGCCAGTTCTCTGAGTACGTCGGGAACACCTGGGAGGATTCGTCGCTGGATTTCTGGTACTACTACCCCACCGAGAGCGGTTGGAATGACGATGGCATCACCTGGTCGATGTGTGCCCTCGTGGACTACGGCGGCGGCATGTTGACCGGTTCGGCCTACCAGTCCGGTTGGTAGTGAACCCTGATCCCGAGCCCTGGGTCGAGCGGATAATCCGTGAGGCCCAGGAGCATGGGAAGCTCGATGCGACCGAGGGGGCGGGCAAGCCGATACCAGGCCTGTCCCGCCCCTACGATCCCGCCTGGTGGGCGCGCAACTGGATGGCGGCCGAGAGATCCCGCGACCAGGCTGCAGAGGTTGCTCGCATCGTCGAGCAGGCACTTCCCCGGGTACTGGCGAGAATGGCGGTCTCCGACGTCAGGAAAGGTCTCGAGTCGCTAAACGCCACTATCGCCAGGCACAACGAAGCCAATCCGCACAGTGCTTTACCCCAACTCGACGTGGATCGCCTGATATCCGAGCGCTCACCCAGGCGTAGATAGCGGCATTGTTGGATACCCGCTCGGCCGGGGGTGGTCTTCGAGGAGTGGGCTGCGTCGGGGTCGGATGCCGGCACCGGTGTGCCGCCCGGGTAGGGGTGGCCTGCCGAAAGACCACACGAATGCGGACTCGTCGAGGCAGGTGATACTCCCGCCATGGCAGGCGATACTTCCCCGCTGCTGGAGCGCAGAGAATGATGGTCCTATCCGAGGGCTCTCTGCAGAAAAGCGGCCATTTGCGCTCTCGTGACCCGGCCGGTGGGGCAGAACTGGTCGTTCTCCGGCGGGTTGCAGCCTTTGGTCACGCCCGCAGTCGCCAGCTTGTTGATGGCGTCGGTGAACACTGAGCCGTCGATGTCGGTGAACTGGATGTCAGGGTCCACCGCGGTGAGGCCGAGGGCCCTCACCAGGAATGCCGCCATCTGCTCTCTCGTGACATATTGGTTCGGGCAGAACTGGTCGTTGGCCGGTGGATTGCAGCCTCTGGTAACCCCTGCGGCGGCGAGCCGATCGATAGATCCCTCGAACAGGTTTCCGTCATCGTCCGTGAACAGGTTGCCACCACCATCGTCGGTGTATCCGAGGGCCCTCACCAGGAATGCCGCCATCTGTCCGCGGGTGACATAATCGGTCGGGCAGAAGCTGGTGTCGCTGCACCCCTTCGTGATGCCGGACTCGGCGAGCCACAGAATGTCGTTGAGAAAGATCGTGTCGGCAATATCGTCGAAACCGATCAACCTCACCTGGAACCCGTCTGTGGTTTGCCCGAGTACCTTCATCACCGACCCCTGGGCGAGCAGTGCCTCTCCTTGATCAAGATTGAACTGGGCTTGCTCTCCAACCGGGGTGACATGGTCCAGAGAGTACGGAGACGGCGGATAGGTGTAGACACGGGATTCGGCGCCGCCGATCGGCTTGACCAGCCCATCATCCGGGTCCCGCCACCACTGCTCGATGTAGTGAGCGCTGATTCCCTCGAAGCTGATCGGGATCGGGTCGAGATCCGAGCTGATGCGGGCATCCAGGCTGAGCATGGAGTATTGGTAGCCGGTGGGCAGAATCACCATCTGGGTACCGTCGACCCCTACCGGCGCGATGGTCAGGTCGATAACACCACCGGTGAAGAACACAACATCCGATGGATCGATCCATCCGGCGCGGTAGCGGTTGAATGCAAGCGTGGAGTAGGGGTATTCGACACGGCGACCGATCAGGCTGGCCGGGTCGTTGCCGCTCATATAGTCGATCGGGTTGTCGTACTCATCGATGTACGCATTGCCCTTGGCGTCGTAGAGGACTTCGCCCGAGTACGAATGAGGGAAGCTGATCATGTGGCCGATCTCATGGGCTGCGGTGGTGAGATGCGGGCCGTATGCACTGAATTCCTTCACGGATTCACCCTCGATGACCGCCCAGCGATGATTGCCGGGGAAGGTGGATACGCCCAGGGTCGCACAGTTGCTGCAGTACGTTCCCGGTGTTGCTTTGCCGCTGTTGAGGTTGTTGTCGAGGATGCCGAGGGCGGCCTCGTCATTCCAGCTGTGGGCTCCGGCTTCGGCGACCATCGCCGCAGCACAGTCGTCGTAGGAGTTGGAGCTGTCGATGGTCAGTGTCGTTCTCGAGACGAACGAGGGTGTGTAAACACCACCAGACAGTCCCTCGTAGAACGGAAGCACCTCGCTGTTCAGCAGAGCAGCTGCGCTGATCCGGTCGATGCCCCCGGTCGCTCCCGCCCAGGTACAGACGTAGACACCGATCTGGTCCCCGTCCATCGAATATCGTCGCGTGTCGTTTGGCCAGACGATGAGCTGGAGAGGATCGCCCGAATACTCGGTGAAAGCCGCGACACCATCCAGGCCATTTACGCGTGGTGGGGTGACGAGGTCCGTCTCGAGGGCTGTTGCAGGCTGTTCGACGAACGACTCAGCATCGGACCTGGCACCCGCTGGCGTGGTTGCCAGCACCGGTGCCAGCGCAATGAGTGCGATAACGATGATCCTGCGCATGGTTGTGATCCTCCGTCGAGCCACTCTATCGAGCATCGGCTTTTGTGCATCGAGACTTGACGTGAAGCCCGGAATAAACGAACGGGCTCGGATCACTGTCCGAGCCCGTTCGAGCGGACTCCGCCCGCGACATTCCCTACCGTGAAGCCGCTGAGACCGACGCCAGGTTAGTTGCCCGGCATCCGGGGTGTGGAGTCAGTTGCGCCGGAGAGGCTCTGTCCACCAGCCAGCGGCGCCGCCTATCCCCAGTTGCCGGCTCGCGTTCTGAGTAGGCCGATGATGCATTCGGAGATGTCCTCTGCGTGTACCTGTCCGGTGTTCCAGATGGCGTCGTACGCCAGAGGGTCGTCGATGTCGACCCGGAAGTGCCTTTTCAGCAGGCGCGCTCTGCCCGAGTCGTGGCGGTCGATCCAGGTGACTGCCTCTTTCTCGCTCAGATTGTGCAGCTCTACCAGGCGCTTGATCCGGTAGTCCTCGGGTGCGACCAGCCGAACCGAGACTGACGGGCCCAGTCCCCGTGTGACCTCCGAGCCGGCACGACCTACGATCACGGACTTGCCCACCTCGGCGATGGTCCGGACGAGCCGGAACATGCGGTCCATCACTATGTCCTGGTGAGTTGTCGCTGTGATCAGCTGACGGAAGAAGTCATCGGCCGCTTTCCGATATTCCTCTCCGAGAAGCGTCTCCACCGAGACGCGTAGATCGGGATCGTCTGCAACCATGGCGACGAGCCTCTGATCGAAGAGCTCCCATTCACCGAACAGCTCCTCATCCGGTTGTTCTGACATCTTCTTGATGAGCGTGTTGGCGAGGGTGTGCCCACCAGCACCTGCCTGTCTCGATATCGTCACAAACGGCCGTATCCGGGGCAGTTTTGCACCCGCCTTCGTGTCGTACATGTGGCCACGGAGAAACTTCTCCATCGGATTCGCGGGACTCATGTGCCGACTCCTGTCTATCCACGATTGACCTATGGCAATTGTACGACCTATGCCCCGACGGGCAATAGAGGCACTTGCACCTTCCAACCCCGTTTACTCAATGTTCGTTGGGTAGCCGTCACCGGCAAAACGGTAGGGCATGAGTCCTCTGAATATTCGCATATTCGCAATTTCCGGCTTTTCTGTGGCCAGAAACCGTCTATGGTCCAGGCTTCAAAAGACCCGCGTTTTCCGGATAGGGAACCGGAGGATGTTCGGTGAGCAAACGGAAGTGGGAGGAAGGCGGACATGGCGCACCACGAGTCGTCGAAGACACAGGGGCTCTATGACCCTGCCCTCGGACACGATTCCTGTGGAATCGGCTTTGTTGTCGACATCAAAGGTCGCAAGAGCCACAAGATCATCTCGCAGGGTCTGACCGTCCTGGCGAACCTCACCCACCGCGGTGCGGTTGGCGCCGATCCGCTCGCCGGTGACGGCACAGGGATGCTTCTCCAGATCCCCGATAGGTTCTTTCGCGAGGAGATGGGGGCTCGGGGTGTCGAGTTGCCCCCGGCCGGAGAATATGCAGTGGGGATGCTCTTCTTGCCGCGCGATCCCGTCGATCGCGTCGTTGCCGAGAACCTGGTCGTCGAGTCGGTTATTCGCGAAGGCCAGATTGTCCTCGGCTGGCGCGACGTCCCCGTCGATCCTTCGTGTCTGGGCGAGAGCGTCAAGCCCATCGAGCCTGTGATCAAGCAGGTCTTCGTCGGCCGTGGTGACAACATCATCGATACCGATCACTTCGAGCGGAAGCTCTTCGTCATCCGCAAGCAGGCGCATATCCAACTCGGCAGGCGGGCGCCATACTTGATCGAGCAAGGCGACTTCTATATCACGACGTTGTCGGCGCGGACCATTACCTACAAGGGGATGATGCTCGCGGCCGATCTGTCGACGTACTACACGGATTTGAAGGACGAGCGGGTCGAGTCGGCGCTTGCCCTGATTCACCAGCGGTTCTCCACCAATACGTCGCCGTCGTGGAGGCTGGCTCAGCCGTTCCGCTTCCTTTGCCACAATGGTGAGATCAACACCGTCCAGGGGAATGTCAACTGGATGATGGCGCGACGCCACAATATGTCCTCTGAGATCATCGGCGACGATCTCGAAAAGCTCTGGCCGCTGATCGGCGACGGTTCTTCGGACTCGGCGACATTCGACAACGCTCTCGAGTTGCTGCTCGCCGGCGGGTACTCCCTCGGTCACGCCATGATGCTGATGATCCCTGAGGCATGGGCGGATAATCCGCTCATGGACGAGGGCCGCAAGGCGTTCTACGAGTATCACGCAGCAGTCATGGAGCCGTGGGACGGGCCTGCCGCGGTGGCATTCAGCGATGGGCGTCAGATCGGAGCAACCCTGGACCGGAACGGGCTGCGACCGTCTCGCTACTTCGTTACCGATGACGATCTCGTTGTGCTGGCATCCGAGATGGGCACCCTCGACATTCCCGAAGAGAAGATCGTCAAGAAGTGGCGGCTACAGCCGGGAAAGATGCTGCTGATCGACCTTGAAGAAGGTCGAATCATCGACGATGCCGAGCTCAAGGACTCGCTATCGAGCGCAAAGCCGTATCGCAAGTGGCTCGATCAGACTCAAATCCACATCTCACAGCTGCCCCCTGAGGTCGCCGCGATGAGCCCTGACGCCGACACTCTGCGGTGTGCGCAGAAGGCGTTTGGATACACGCGTGAGGACGTTGAGTTCTTTCTCAAGCCCATGGCGATGGACGGCAAGGACCCCATCGGCTCGATGGGTCGCGACACCCCGCCTGCGGTTCTCTCAGACCGGCCGAAGATGCTCTATGACTACTTCAAAGAGCGCTTCGCCCAGGTCACCAACCCCCCGATCGACCCGATTCGGGAGGAGACGGTTATGTCGCTCGTATCGTTGATCGGTCCCCGGCCGAATCTGCTGGATCTCGATACCGGAGGTAGCCACAAGCGGCTCGAGGTAACCCATCCGATCTTGACCAATGTCGACCTGGAGAGGATTCGCCGGATCGAGAATCACGTCGACGGGGCATTTGCCACAAAGACGCTCGGCTTGTGTTACCCGGCAGGCGATGGCGCCTCCGGGATGCGAGGTGCGCTCCAGAAGTTGTGCGATGAGGCGACGAGGACTGTCGGTGAGGGTCACAACATTCTTATTCTCTCCGATCGGTGCCAATCGGTCGACAAGGTGGCGATACCGTCGCTGCTGGCCACCGCGGCGGTGCACCACCATCTGATTCGGGAGGGGTTGCGCACCGAGGTGGGTCTGGTGGTCGAGACAGGCGAGGCCCGCCAGGTCCACGACTTCTGCCTGCTGGGGGGATATGGAGCGGAGGCAATCAACCCATATCTCGCCTTCGACATCATCGATTCGCTTGATAGCGAGATCCCCGAAAAGGACGTTGTCGCGGCACAGAAGAGCTACATCAAGGCCGTCAACAAGGGCATGCTCAAGGTGATGTCCAAGATGGGTATCTCGACATTCCAGTCCTACTGCGGGGCGCAGATCTTCGATGCGATCGGCCTCAACAGTGCCTTCATCGACAAGTACTTCACCGGGACCCCGTCCCTCATCGAGGGAATAGGGCTCGACGAAATTGCAGCAGAAACGGTGCGGAGACATGAATCGGCGTTCGGCTCCAAGACCTACCGGCGCAACGAGCTCGAGGTGGGCGGCGATTTCGCCTACCGGCTGCGCGGCGAGGAGCACGTATGGTCGCCTGAGACCATTTCTACGATGCAGCACGCGGTCCGTTCAGGCGACTATCAGATGTTCCAGAAGTACACGGGGATGGTCAACGATCAGACCGCGAAGTTGAAGAACCTGCGCGGCCTTTTTGAGCTCGATCTCTTGCCTGAGCCGATCTCGATCGACGAGGTGGAGCCGGCTACCGAGATTGTAAAACGATTCGCCACCGGGGCTATGTCGTTCGGCTCCATCTCGTGGGAGGCACACACCAACCTGGCGATCGCCATGAACCGCTTGGGAGCGAAATCGAACACCGGTGAAGGCGGCGAAGAGCCAGGCAGGTTTGTGCGTCTCGAGAACGGCGATTCGATGCGGTCCGCCGTCAAACAGGTGGCCTCGGGGCGTTTTGGCGTTACCACCGAGTACCTGGTCAACGCAGACGACATCCAGATCAAGATGGCCCAGGGCGCCAAGCCTGGAGAGGGTGGCCAGCTACCCGGCCACAAGGTCAACGAGTGGATCGCCAAGGTGCGCCATTCGACACCCGGGGTCGGGCTCATCTCTCCGCCGCCCCACCATGACATCTATTCGATCGAGGATCTCAAGCAACTGATCCTCGATCTCAAGAACGTCAACCCAGATGCCCGAATCAGCGTCAAGCTGGTGTCGGAAGTTGGGGTGGGCACCATCGCGGCCGGGGTCGCCAAGGCATATGCAGACCATGTGTTGATCAGCGGCAACGAAGGCGGAACAGGTGCAAGTCCGCTCACCTCCGTGATGCAGGCCGGTTCGCACTGGGAGCTGGGTCTGGCCGAGACACACCAAACGCTGGTCGCGAATCGACTGCGGGGCAGGATCGCAGTGCAGACCGACGGCGGTATCCGTACCGGACGTGATGTTGTCGTCGCGGCACTGCTCGGTGCAGACGAAGTTGGATTTGGCACCGGTGCCCTCATCGCAGGGGGCTGCATAATGATGCGGAAGTGCCATCTCAATACCTGCCCGGTCGGTGTCGCCACTCAGGATCCCGAGTTGCGCAAGCTCTTCCCGGGCCAACCGGAGCATGTGGTCAACTTCTTCATGTTCATCGCCGAGGAGGTGCGCGAGATCATGGCCGGGCTGGGATTCAGGACGTTCTCCGAGATGATCGGCCAGAGCGATCGGCTCCGAACCAAGAAGGCTATCGACCACTGGAAGGCGCAAGGGCTCGACTTCTCGAGGGTGCTCTACAAGCCGGAGCCACCTGAGGGTGTCGCTATCAGCAACACCGAGGAACAAGATCACCATCTCGAGATCGCTCTCGACAACAAGCTGATCGAGATGGCAGCGCCCGCCCTGGATCATCGCGAACCGGTGACCATCGAGATGCCTATCGTTAACACCAACCTGGCCGTTGGGGCCATGCTTTCGGGCGAGGTGGCGCGGCGCTACGGCCATGCCGGCCTTCCCAACGACACCATCGAGATCACGTTGGAGGGAACGGCCGGTCAGAGTTTTGGTGCCTGGCTTGCTCATGGAATCACGCTCCACCTCGAAGGCGATGCCAACGATTACGTTGGCAAGGGCCTGTCGGGGGGCAGGATCATCATCGAGGCCGAGCCGGGCGGTCCCACGATCCCGATCGAGAACATCATCATCGGTAACACGGTGCTGTACGGCGCCATCTCCGGTGATTGCTACTTCAACGGCGGTGCCGGTGAGCGCTTCGCCGTTCGTAACTCGGGGGCCATTGCTGTTGTCGAGCGGGTCGGTGACCATGGTTGCGAATACATGACCGGCGGTTGTGTCGTCGTGATCGGCAAGGCCGGACGCAACTTCGGCGCCGGTATGAGCGGCGGGATTGCGTACGTTATCGACGACGCAGGCGACTTTGTGCAGAGGGTCAACCACGAGATGGTGACCATCTCCCGGATCACCGAGGACGATGGGGCTCCGCCGGGTGTCGGCGCCGAGCCCACCAAGGCCGAAATACTCGCCGATCCGCTCCGCTACGACGTGTGGCGGTTGAAGACGCTGATTTCCCGCCATGCCAGGCTGACCAACAGCTCCCGGGCGGAGGAGATCATCGCCAATTTCGACTCGTACCTGGGTCGCTTCTACAAGGTCACGCCGAATGAATTCCGCAGAGCCCTCGCCGAGAGCGAGGTAGCCGCGGCTGCGATGGGAGGTTCCTGATGGGCTCGCCAACAGGCTTCCAGGAGATACGCCGCAGAGATCGTGGCTACCTCCCTGCCGAGGAGCGTAAGCAGAACTTCAGGGAGTTCACCATCCCGCTCACCGACGAGTCGGTGGCTCAGCAAGGTGCGCGGTGCATCGACTGTGGTATCCCCTATTGCCACTTCGGCTGCCCGGTGGACAACATCATTCCCGACTGGAATGACCTCGTCTACCGTGATGATTGGGAGCGGGCAATCGATGTACTCCACTCGACCAACAACTTCCCGGAATTCACCGGCAGGATCTGCCCTGCACCCTGTGAGGAGGCGTGCACGCTGAATCTCACCGATGAGCCGGTCACCATCAAGACGATCGAATACTCGATCATCGAGAAGGCGTGGAAGAACCGCTGGATTCAACCGCAGATCCCGAGGCGGCGTTCCGACAAGAGAGTTGCTATTGTCGGTTCCGGGCCGTCGGGCCTCGCGGCTGCACAACAGCTCGCTCGCACAGGCCACGAAGTCACCGTGTTCGAGAAGAACGCCAGGGTCGGTGGCCTGCTCCGCTACGGGATTCCGGATTTCAAGCTGGGCAAGCACGTGATCGATCGTCGCATGTCCCAGATGCAGGCTGAGGGTGTCGAGTTCCGGGTCAACAGTCACGTCGGTGTCAATATTCCTGTCGAGCGGCTGGTGTCCGACTTCGACGCCGTTGTCCTCGCTGCCGGCTGCGAACAGCCACGGGACCTCACGGTGCCGGGCCGTGAACTCAATGGTGTCCACTTCGCCATGCAGTTTCTCACCCAGCAAAACCGCCGAAACGGCAACGAGACGGTCGCAGATGGCGACGAGATCAGCGCCGCGGGCAAGCACGTGGTTGTTATCGGTGGTGGCGATACCGGTTCGGATTGTGTCGGGACTTCCAACCGGCAGGGTGCCCTGTCGGTTACGCAGCTCGAATTGTTGCCAAGGCCGCCCGAGCATCCGGACAAGTTGCTCACCTGGCCGGACTGGCCGCAACGTCTGCGCACCTCCTCCTCACACGAGGAGGGCTGTGAGCGGATGTGGTCGGTGTCGACAAAGGAGTTTGTCGGCTCCGGTGGCAATGTCGAGAAGCTTCGGGTCGTTGTCGTGGAGTGGAGTCAGGTGGATGGCCGCTGGCAGATGAGTGAAGTGCCGGGCAGCGAGTTCGAGGTGCAGGCCGATCTGGTGCTGCTGGCGATGGGTTTTGTCAGCCCCGTCCATGAAGGGCTGGTCGCGCAGCTCGCCGTCGCAACCGATCAGCGGGGTAATGTCGACGCCGACACGGACGACTACGCCACCAGCGTGCCGGGGGTCTTCGCCGCCGGGGACATGCGCCGCGGCCAGTCGCTGGTCGTCTGGGCAATCAAAGAGGGCAGGCAGTGCGCCCGGGCAGTCGATCAATTCCTCATGGGGCACAGCGATTTGCCGCGATAATGCGGCTGAAGTGCAGAAGAGCGAAGGGAGCCCCATGAGCAACTTCTTGTTCAGGCTATTCACTGGTATCCATGCCAAGCTCTACAAACTGACACGTGGGCGACTCACCGGTGGGGGTTCGATCATCATCGTCAGGCATAAAGGCGCCAAATCGGAGAAGGTGAGGGAAACGCCGCTCATGTCTTTCCGCGATGGTGAGGATTACTTTGTCGTGGCTTCAGCGGGCGGTAGTCCAAAGAATCCGGGCTGGTACTACAACCTGATGGCGAACCCTGTGACGGTCATCAACGATAGGGGTACCGAGATCGCGGTGACTGCAGCTGACGCCGGTGCCCGCAGGAACGAGCTGTGGGGAAAGGTGGCCGCATCATCGAAGCAGTTCGCCGGGTACGAGGACAAAACGGATCGGGAGATCCCGATTGTCGTGCTCACTCCGCGCTGAGCCAGGTCGCGGAGATCGTCCGTCAGATCTGCGAAGCCAGGTCCACCAGTTGCTGGGACGCGTTCTCACTGACCGGCTCGCCATGACCAAAGACCACGGTGTCGAACGAGAACGCTGCGAGTTTCTTGACGGATTCGCCGGCAGTGACGAGATCTGATGTGAAGTCGGGGTTGGGCCCGACGACCGTCCCGTTCGCTCCGTTCAAGGCATCTCCGGCAACCAACAGCCCTCCTGCCTCATCGAGCACCGAGATGTGACCGGGAGTGTGGCCCGGGGTTTCGATGATTCTCAGATCGAAAACCCGATCCCCGTCACCGACGGCGGTCAGTTCCCGGGGGGACGTGATACCGGCGATATCCGCGGCCCCGGCGTATCCGGCGGCACCCGATGCGAGATCCATGACCGCCGGCAGGCTTCCCTGGTGGTCGGGGTGGAGGTGCGTGACGACTACATTGCTGACGTCGACCCATCCCAGGTCGAGCGCCGCGAGGCCGGCCTCGATGGCGCCCTCGCTCCCGCTGACGCCGGTGTCGACGATCGTTGCTTCGCCACGTCGGGTCAGAACGTATGCGGATACGAAACCGAGGTTGACGCGTTCCCACGAAACGCCACTGGTGAGGGCCCGGGTCGTCGCTGGTGCCGCTTCGGTCTCTGTCGTGGTGGGAGATTCCGCCTCAGGGTCATGGCTGCAGGCCATTGCGGTCAGACCGAAGATGGCGACCGCAAGCCCGCCTCTTCCCAGATCCACCATGAAGGCCCTGCGGTTCAGCGATCGGTAAGTCATGTCGTTCCCCCTGAGGCAAGCGTAAACCTGGTCTGAACGCGGTCATGACGGCGGGAGGCCCGGCTCAGCTGTTGTCGCCCGGTCCCATTACCGTTTGCGATTGGGCGCCACGAGAGGAGTGTTGCTCCCGCTTTGGCCTGGTCCTGTGCGGGCGAGTCGCCGGTCCACCCGCCACTTCGAGAGCGTTGCGAATGTCGACCGCAATCACATCCTGACGGTTGCCCTCGACAGATAGGCTGCGCCCCGACTCGGGATATGAGGGAAAGAGGCTGATATCGCCAAACGGGTATTCGTAGCCCTTCACCTTGTAGGCCGATCCGTTCGGGATAGCCGGTTCGCCGAACCTGCGGACCGCAATCGCATTGATGGCACGTATCGCGGTGTTGCCCATGAGCAGGATTGACTTCAAGTTGGCAAACGCGTCGATCTCCTTCTCGAGCAGGAAGGAACATGACTCGACAGTCTCCTGCTTCAACCCAAACCCGATCTTCGGGCATTTGACGGCGGTAGTCACATATACGCCGAGGTTGTGAATGTCGGCGAGGGTTGACACGTCATAGCCAGCGGAACGGAACGCCTCGATGGTGTCCCGGTGAGAGATTTGCGTCTTGTTGGATTCGATCGGGGATGGTGCGGCGCTGACCATGACCACGCGTATCCGATCCCGGTCGCGGGGCAGACGGATGGGGACGAAGCCAACATGACGAACGTCTGTGCAAATATCGCACATTGTCAGATCGTCTACCGGCACGTGCACCTCCGAGTCCTGAGGCGATCCCCTCCTGCCCTCTTAAAAAGGATGCCTGATTTGTGCGGTCTTGCCAAGGGGGAAAATGCAAATAGTCAGCTCGTGGTATTGCCTTGAGAACGCATGATGCACCGGATCGATCTACCGGGCACCCTGCGCGTGATGGAGTAGCTGCCTACGTCTTCTCGGCCTTGATGATTGCCGAGTATATGCCGTCGGCCACAGCGTGAGTCGGTTCGACTGAGACGTTCTCGAAGCCGGCCGTACGCAGACCGTCGATGTATTCAGTGATACCGAGGGCTCCCGCGACACATCCGACCCATGATCCGCGTTCATTGCGCTCTGCGACACTTAGTTGGTCATCTGCGACGATGTCGGCGATACCGATTCGACCGCCGCCCGGACGTAGGACCCGGTATATCTCGGCAAAGACGGCCGGCTTGTCGGGGGAGAGGTTGATCACGCAGTTCGAGATGACCACGTCGATGCTTGCGTCGGGGAGGGGGAGGTCTTCGATCACTCCCTTGCGGAACTCGACGTTGGTCGCTCCGGCCTCTCGCTGGTGCTTTCGGGCCAACTCGAGCATCTCTTCGGTCATATCGATGCCGTAGACGAACCCGCCGGCGCCCACCCGTCGGGCGGACAGCAGCACATCGATGCCTGCCCCCGAGCCCAGATCGAGAACGGTCTCGCCTTCGTTGAGGTCGGCGACCGCGGTGGGATTGCCACATCCCAGCGAGGCAAGGGCCGCGCCGTTAGGGACGACGGCGAGTTGGTCGGCCTGGTACAACCAGGTGCCAAAGTCCCCTGAATCGGCGGTGGCAAATGCGTCGGCGCCACCGCAGTCGGTATCGCAACAACCGTCGGCGCTGCGGGCCGCTTCGGCGTAGCGGGCCTCGACCTTGTTGTAGATATTGTCAGTGTCGTTGACCATCGAGTCCTCCTCGTATTGATGTCTGTCGATACGACAGTAGCATACATATCGACATTTATCGATGTGTTCTAGGATGGCGGTATGCAGCCAATCGACAAGTGTTGTGGCCCGGTGCTATCGGAGCCGCTCGACGTCACACAAGCCGATGAACTGGCCGCCGCGTTCAAGCTGCTGGCGGATCCGACGCGGCTCCGGATCCTCAGTCTCATCGCCAACGCAGCTGAGGGTGAGATGTGTGCGTGCGACCTTCCGGTGCTCGCCGGCAAGAGCCAGCCGACCGTCAGCCATCACCTGAGCTTGTTGACCGACGCGGGCTTGCTGACGCGGGAACAGCGTGGGAAGTGGGCGTGGTTCCGGGTCGAGTCACAGAGACTGGACGTGCTGCGGAATGCTCTGGCGACCGGGCAGGCGACTAGGTCCACTTGAGGCCGCTGCGGGTCTTCCAGTAGCTCTCGGGATCTTCAGGCATCAGCGTCTCGAGACCGGCAACTCTCGCCGGGTCGATGTTGAGCGCGTCGAGGTTGGATTCGAGTTGCTCGACTGTGGCGGCGCCGCTCAACACGGTGTCCACCCATGGCTGCGCCACGATCGCGGCTACCGCGATCGTGTCGGGGTTCTCATCGGGGAAAGCCTCGCGCAGCGGCAGGGTCGTTTGTAGGTCCCGCTGGGTCAGGCGCCCGTTGGCAACCGATTCCTTGATGATGGTTCCCATACCCTCGTCATGAGCTTCGGCGAGAGCGTCACCTGCCGACGGCTCGAGCAGGTTCCATGTTGTCTGCACGGTGGCAAATAGCGGGACTCCGTCTCGTTCTATGGTCATTGCCTTGCGAATGGCTCCCGCCTGGTTCGGGCCACTGGTACTGAGACCGATGGCCAGGCCGTCGGCACGTAGTTGCGCCAGGCGGTCGAGGACCGCCTTGTCGTCGAGAACCCCGGTGTCAAGTGTTGCCGAGTGAATCTGGTAGATGTCGAGGTGGCGACCTAGCCGGGATCGGGTCTCCTCGTACTGGGTGTTCAACATCTCGAGGCTGTGATCCTTGATCTCGTGGACCTCTGCGTCGACTCGCCAGTCTGCGACGTACTTGTAGCCCCATTTTGACCCGACCACAATCGAGGGATCAGTGATCCGTGCCTTGTAGAGCCAGCGACCCAGGAACTCCTCACCCCCGCCGTACGAGCGCGCCGCATCGAAGTAGCGCACCCCCAACTCATAGGCCTCCGTGAGGACACTGTGGGCATGCTCTTCAAGTGCCCTGACCTCGGTCCGGCCGGTGAGGTCACCACGATGTCCGAGATTGATATAGCCGGGCCGCCCGAGAGCGGCCATCCCCAGCCCGATGCGAGTTACGTCGAACGCTGTTGTGCCGAGTTGGGTTTTTTCGATCATGGCTCGTCGGTGGTCACTGGCTCGGGGACTGGTCTACCCGAAAGCTACCATCTCGGAACACCTGTTCAGAATGATGTGCCGATCCGCGGGTCACAGGTTCAATTCTTGGCTATATCGGCCGACAGGAACGACAACGACGGGGGCTGGCAAGCTTTTCATGAGAATCTTGATGGTGCACAACCGCTATCAGGCGGCTGGTGGTGAGGACGCGTCGACCGATGCGCAGGTTGCGTTGCTGCGCGACTCGGGTCACGAGGTCGTACTCCTCGGCGACACCAATGAGAGGATCGCCGAGCTGGGCACGTTGCGGACTGCGGCACGGTCGATATGGTCCCGCGAGGCAAAGGCAAATGTCTCCGACATCCTGCACGATGGTGACTTCGACGTGATGCACGTCCAGAACTACTTCCCGCTCTTCTCGCCGTCCATCTACTACGCAGCTCGAGACCACGGTGTGCCTGTTGTGCAGTCGCTGCGCAACTTCCGGGCGCTTTGCCCGGAGGGGATGCTGTATCGCGACGGCGATGTTTGTACCGATTGCGTTGGCAAGCGCATCGCCTGGCCGGGCATCCTGCACAAGTGCTACCGGGACAGCGCTTCGGGAACCGCTGTTGTGTCGTTGATGTCGGCCGGGCATCGAGCCATCCGCACCTGGCAGAACCGTGTCGATCGCTATGTGACGCCCTCGAGCCATGCGCGGGACGTGTATGTGCAAGGTGGTTGGGATCCGGATCTGATCACCGTGATCCCCAACTTCGTGTACCCCGACCCCGGCCTTGGAGACGGCAAGCGGGACTACGCCGTCTATGCCGGCCGGCTGTTCCCCGCCAAAGGTCTCGATACGCTGCTTGCCGCGTGGGACCGTGGCGGCATCGAGTTAACACTCAAGATCGTAGGAGAGGGGCCGCTCAAACACATCGTGAGGGATGCCGCTGGACAAAACCCGAACATCGAGTTCCTCGGAGAGGTGACGCCGGAGGAGGTCTCTGAGCTGGTGGGCGATGCCATGTTCTCTGTGATGCCGACGCAGGGCATAGAGACGTTTGGCCGGGTCGCGGCTGAGTCTTTGGCCAGGGGCACGCCTCCGATCGCCGCCGACCACGGTGGTCTGGCCGAGATAGTGATCGACGGCAAGACCGGCCTGCTGTTCCCGCCCGGCGATGTGACCGCTCTCGTAGCAGCCGTCAAGTCGCTGATTGCGGATCCGGGGAGCGTGGCCCGCATGAGGGAGGCAGCCCGAGCCGATTTCCTCGACCGGTTTCTCGGAGAACGCGTGCTCAAACGCTGGACCGACCTGTACCAGAACGTCATCGCAGGGCGATAGGCTCATCCCATGCTGCTGGACGAGCTGGTCTCTGTTTCGAATGGTGTCGCAAGCGTGCCCGCACGTACCGGGAAGATTCGCATTCTTGCTGAGGCCGTGGCGGCGTTGCAGCCCGGTGAGCTCGCCATTGGTGTCGGCTACCTGGCTGGCGTCGTTCCACAGGGGTCTTTTGGCGTCGGCTACGCCTCACTACGCAGTCTCCCGGAACCAGCCGAATCGCCGTCGCTCGACCTGGAATCGGTTGATTCCTCACTAGCCGCAATCGCGTCAACCAGCGGCTCAGGGTCGGCGGCGAAACGTCAGCAGGCGATTGATCGGCTGTTTGGAGAGGCGACGGCGCCGGAGCAGGAGTTCCTGTTCGCTCTTCTTGTCGATGGGCTCCGTCACGGTGCCAATGAGAGCCTGATGATGGACGCGGTCGCGAGAGCGTCCGGGATGCCTGCGACAGTCGTGCGCCGGGCTGTGATGTTTGCCGGGAGTGTGGGCGAGGTGGCGGTGGTGGCCATCGAGCAGGGGAGAGAGGCAGTTGCGGCGTTCGGGCTGCGTCTGTTTCGCCCGGTCCGGCCGATGCTGGCCAAGACCGCAGGGAGTGTTGCGGCCGCTCTCGAGAAGGCCGGTGTCGCCGTGGTCGAGAGAAAACTGGACGGTGCGCGAATCCAGGTGCATATCGCCGACGGTGTCGTCCGGGTGTACACGAGGAATCTCAACGATGTGACCGATCGGGTCCCCGAGATCGTAGCTGCCGCAAGCGATCTCGATGTTGCCTCAGCGGTATTCGACGGTGAGGCCATCGCACTGCGCTCAGACGGCCGCCCCAGCCCGTTCCAGGAGACCATGGGCCGATTCGGGAGCGAGACGGGGGCGCATCCTGTGACGCTGACACCGTTCTTGTTCGATGTTCTTCACCACAACGGGCGAGACGTGGTCGATCTGGAACTCACCGATCGCCTGGCCCTCCTCGACGAGATCGTGCCCGAGCGGTATCGAATCCCCCGGATAGTCACCAACGACGCCGGTGTGGCGCAGAGATTCTTTGACAACACCATCTCGGCAGGGCACGAGGGAGTGATGGTGAAGTCCCTCACCGCTCCCTATGAGGCAGGTCGACGTGGCGCCGGCTGGTTGAAAGTGAAGCCGGTTCACACATTGGATCTTGTGGTCCTCGCCGTCGAATGGGGCTCCGGGAGACGCAAAGGCTGGTTGAGCAACATCCATCTCGGAGCGAGGTCCGACGAGGGCTTTGTCATGGTCGGCAAGACATTCAAAGGGATGACCGACGCCACACTCGAGTGGCAGACCGAGCGGTTTCTCGGATTGGAAACCCATCGAAAGGGACATGTAGTCCATGTGCGCCCCGAGCAGGTGGTTGAGATCGCGCTCGACGGAGTGCAGCGCAGCAGCCGTTATCCCGGAGGAGTGGCGCTGCGTTTTGCCCGGGTTCGTGGGTATCGCCAGGACAAGGCTCCCGCCGAGAGCGACACCATCGATACGGTGCGCGCAATGCTCATCTGATCGTTCCGGTTCTGTGCCGCGGGGTTTCACAGAATGGTAAGCCCGGATTCGTCGTTCCCGGGGGAAGCCATCGCTAGGTTCGAAACGATGCCCGGCAGGTTTGTGATTGTTCTCGTGCTCGTCCTGGTTTCGTGCTCACTGCAGGAACCAGAGAACGGCGCCGTCCCCGGTTCTGAGGAGGCGGGCACCGTGGCAGTGAAGCTCGACAGCGACGGGAATGCGATCCCGCCGGCACCGCCGATCACCAGCGGGCCTCTGGCTCCTGAGACAACGGCGGCCCTTGACGCCATTTGGGACGGGCTGACTACGAGGATCGACACGGCCGACGTTGCTCTGATCGGGGCATCGGGAGATGCCCGTCTTGGCTGGCTGCTAAGTGACCTGGTGCGATTCTTCCCGGGCCGGGAGGCAGGCAGGGCGGCCTTCGATGCCTTTGTTGTACTGGCTGGAGTCGACATGCCCAATGCGACCGCTTCTGGTTCCTGGCGCACGATCACCGACTACTTGATCGCGTGGGATGTACCGGCACCGCCGGACTACGCCGGCTACAAGGAGCGGCTATTCACACTCGTCGAACCTGGTTGGCAGCCGTTCTTCGACGACCCGGACGCCGATATCGACTGGCGTCTGATCAGCTGGGGTGGTGTCCTGATCGACGATCGGCCGCTCGGGTCCCGCAACGCCTGTCCGGATGGTTGTATCCCCGCTCTCGACGATCCTCCGGTGGTGGCCAGTGAACTCGCCTCGTGGTACCCCGACGACGGCATCGTCTTCGGCATCAGCATCAACGGCGACTCGCGGGCGTATCCCAAGAACATCATGGAGGTCCACGAGATGGTCAACGACACGCTGGGAGGCAGGCGAATTGGCATGCCGTATTGCACCCTGTGTGGCTCGGCGCAGGTGTTCTTGACGGACACAGTCGAGGGCGAACCGCTCGTCTTGCGTACCTCGGGGCTGCTCTCACGATCCAACAAGGTCATGTTCGATCTGGCGACCCGGTCGATGTTCGACACATTCTTGGGCGTCGGCGTCTCGGGTCCGCTACAGGGGTTGAAATTGGAGCAGGAGTCGGTGGTGACGACCACCTGGGGCGAGTGGCAGGCAGATCACCCCGACACCACGATTGTCGCCGAGGACGGTGGGCGGGGGATCTCATATCCGGATGATCCGCTCCACGGCCGCGATGACTATGGACCGATCTTTCCGGTAGGCGATGTCGATCCGCGTCTGCCCGTCCAGGAGCAGGTACTCGGTGTGATTGCCCCCGACGGCACTGTCGTGGCATTCCCGGTGATCGGTGCCCGAAGCGCTCTCGAGGAAGGTGCCGTGGTCACCGCAGCGGGCGTCCGGGTGGTGCTCGAGGCGGGTGGCCTTCGTGCCTATGACGATTCAGGCGCCACGCTGGCTTCCCACCAGGCTTTCTGGTTCGCCTGGAGTCAGTTTCACCCGGAAACCGAAGTGTGGGCAGATGACGCGCTAGCGCCCGCCGATGAAGTCGACGATCCTGGTGCGTAGACCTCCGACGTCAAGGCCGTGAGCCGCCGCATGTTGGTGTCGGGTCCCATAGTGACGGAACTCGGTGTCGGGTACCCCGATCGAAAGAAGGCGGATCGGTCGGTCGCCGAGGGCTGCGCTGACTTCGCCAGCTGAGGTGCCTTCCAGGTAGGGCTCAACGAGCACGACTTCCGGGGCGGTAGCGGCCGTAGCGAGCCCGCTGCGATCGAATGGCCGGACGGTGTTCGCATAGAGGATCGTCACGTCGAGCCCTGCGGTGGCTTCCACCACCCGATCGAGCATTGGCCCGACGGCTATGACTGTGGCGTCGGGGGTCGAGCTAGCCCGGATCTCGATGAGGTGACCGGTCACCGGATGCGGCTCGGCGTTGCCGTCGGCTGCCAGCCTGATGTACACCCGATCGTCAGTGAGTGCGGCCTGGAGAAGCATGGTCTCGACTTCGGCAGCGTGTCCCGGGATCTGGATCGTCCAGCCCGGCAGTGTGGCGAGCAAGGCGACGTCGCCCGGCGCCTGGTGGGTCCTACCTTCCGTCGAGGCGTCGTACGAAGCCCCGATCGAAACCAGGATCGCACCGAGGCCCTGATGGCCGAAGTCGAGCTTGATCTGCTCGAAGGGCCGTTCCACCAAGAACGGTGCATAACTATGAGCGATGGGCCGCAGACCGGAGAGTGCCAGACCGGCGGTCACCCCGATCATCGCCTGTTCCCGGATGCCGAGATTGTGGACTCGGGGCGAGGGTGCGAAGTTGCTTGCACCGATGTCGGCGAGGACAAGCGTCATTCTCGGATCCCCGTTCAGTAGCTCGGCGGTAGTGGAAGTGAAGGTGTCGTGCATCGTGTGCATCAGCGTCTTCTCTCGAGCAAAGCCACCACGGCAAGGGGCCGGTGCGAATGCGGCGTGTCGAACGCGGCGGCTATGGCGTCGTGGTCGCGACCGTTGGCCCGATTAGTTGCCCACCCCTCCACAGCGAACCTCTCTTGAATTCCTCCGGGCCATCCCTGGGATGCTGAGTCGTTGTCGATTACCACGACAGTGAGATTGTCGACTTTCTTGCGGGCGGCGATGGCAATCGCCTCGTGGTTTGAGCCTTCGTCGAGCTCGCCGTCACCGATGAGCACGACGACACGAGCCGGGTTGGCTTGTGCGCGCAACCCCATAGCCAGACCCACTGCAATTGGTAGGCCGTGACCGAGCGATCCCGAACCGATCTCAACACCGGGGATCAGAGTCGCGTCGGGATGGTGCCCCAGCATGGAATCGTATGTGGCAAACCCGCGTAGCTCATCGGCCGGGATGAAGCCTTTGGCCGCGAGGATCGCATAAAGGGCGATTGGCCCGTGTCCCTTGGAGACGAGAAAGCGGTCTCTGGCAGGGTCATCGATGTGGCCCGGATCGACATTGAGAACCCGGTCGTAGAGGGTCCAGATGACATCCAACGTCGAGGTGGCAGCGACGCCGTGTTTCTCGTCGCCTGTCATCACACCCATCAGTCGGGGCAGGTCTTGGTAGCCGAGATCATCGGTGATTTGGTTTATTGCGGTAGTCATGAGTTGCAACGTACAACTTCAAGGGCACTTGAAGTCAAGTGGTATTCTGTTTGTCGTGGAGACCACTGATCTACTGACCATCGGAGAGACCGCCCGCAGGGCAGGCGTGGCAACCTCAACCCTGCGTTTCTACGAGGACGAGGGCCTTGTCGAGTCACAACGCTCGTCGGGCAACCAGCGAAGGTTCCGTCGTTCCGAGCTTCGCCGGATCGCAGTCATCAGGGCGGCGCAGGCATTCGGCTTGACCTTGGGCGAGATCCGTGAAGCGCTCGACTCTCTTCCGGGCGGCCGTATTCCGACGAGGCAGGATTGGGAACAGCTCTCCCGGTCGTGGCGGAGCCTTCTCGACGAGCGGATTGACTCCCTTGAGCGGCTCCGTGACGAAGTCAGCTCGTGTATCGGTTGCGGCTGCCTGTCGCTGGAAACGTGCGGTCTGTACAACTCCGAAGACCGAGCAGGCGGTTTTGGATCAGGGCCACGCTACCTATACGGCGACGACCGGGGCAAGCCCTAGTGGCCGCTCTCGTTGTGGCCCCGGCTCTTGCTACTCGCCAAACTCCATGACGGCGACACACGCCGCGTCGAGTTCGTCAGACCCTGACGAATCGCAGTCACTCAACGTGACCTGCGTAGTGCCATCAGCTGGCATCCAAGTCACAGCTCTCTGGGTGCCGCTGCCTTCCGATGACGATGACTCGAAGCGCTGAACGCCATCTCCCGAGAAGAAGTCGTCGTACATCTCCACCAGCTCGTCATACATCGAAGTCGGATACTCGATGACGACGTTGACCAGACCTTCGGCGCTCATGGTTGAAATCACGTTGCCACCATCCGCAACGGGCGTGTTCATCCCCTCCGGGATCTCGCCGCTGCCAAAGGTCATCGTCTCACCGTTGTCACCCTCGATGACCATGCTGAAGTCGTCGCCTTCACCGCTGCCCGAGACGCTGATGGTCTCGCCGTCCTCGCCTTCGACCGTCATATCGAAGCTGTCGTTGCTCGAGTCAAGGTTGACATCGCCGATGCCCTCGCTGCCTTCGAGGATCTTCTCTGCAACGTTATCTCCGACGGAGTTGCCGCCACATCCCGCGGCCAGCAACACCAGCAAGGCAGTTGATGCCGCAATCTTCCTGATGTGCATGATTCCCCATTCCTTGATTGGTTCCCTTGACACTTCATGTTTAGCACTGGCGGCACGGGAGGCCAAGGTCGAATACCCCAGATTGGTGCGCTACCACAAGGGATATCCCCGAGTCGGGGCCGGGGAAGCTCAGGGTCTGCGCAGGGTGATGCCCAATGGTCTCTCCTCGCTCGATCACGCACCCTCAAGAGGACAGACGGTCTAGGAGCGTGCCCCTTCTTGGGGTCGCCAGAGGAGAGAACATGAGAAAGACAGGCTTTACAGGGCGCCTCGCCGGGGCTGCGGCACGTCATCCTTGGCGCACCATCGTCGTATGGGTGGCAGTCGTTGTCGCTGGCATCTTCCTTGCAGGCAGCATGAACAGCGTGCTCACCCAGGACGGTGACCTGCTGGTTTCGACCGAGTCAGGAATCGCCGAAGACCTCATTGCCGAGCACTTCCCCAGTAGCGAACCTCTTCAGGAGTTCATCATCTTCGAGAGTGCCTCCTCGGTGGCAGGCGATGCCGACTTCGATCAGGCGGTAGCGACACTCGTTGATGACGTCGCCTCCACCGAGAACATCGCCGGTGTCATGTCATATCAGGACGGAATCCCGGGCCTTGTCTCAGACGATGGATCGGTAGCTCTTGTGATAGCGAATATCGAGGGCTCAGGCGATTCCGATGTTCTCGTCGAGCCATTGCTTTCGACCATCGACACGGCAAACACCGGCTCCTACCGAGTCACCACGGCCGGTGACGGTTCGATCAATAACGAGTTCGGCACGCTTGCCGACGAAACGCTTCAGCGTGGCGAGATCATCGGCCTCCCCGTCGCTCTGGTGATACTTGTCGTCGTCTTCGGAGCCGCGGTCGCTGCCGGAATCCCTTTGCTCATAGCCGTGCTGGCGATCATGGTGTCGTTCGGCATGACAGTCGTCGTCGGCCAGGCATTCGAGCTATCGATGTTCATCGTCAACATGATCACGATGATCGGCCTGGCGGTCGGCATCGATTACACGTTGTTCATCGTCCAGCGCTTCCGGGAGGAGCGAGGGACCGGCCATTCAGTGCTCGAATCGGTCACCCGCGCCGGAGATTCAGCCACAAGGGCCGTGTTCTTCTCCGGGATGACGGTCATGATCGCCCTGTTCGGGCTGCTCATCATGCCCGACACGGTCATGCGCAGTCTGGGTATGGGCGCCATTCTGGTTGTCCTGGCATCGATTGCCGCGGCGCTGACGCTACTGCCGGCAATGCTTGGTTTGCTTGGCGACCGTGTCAACAAGGGGAGGATCCCCGGTCTGGGGGGTACGGCCTACCACGAGGGCGGCGGACGCTTCTGGCATGCCATCACGCGTGCAGTCACCGCTCGCCCGATTATCAGCGCTGCCCTGGCTGCCGGTGTGCTGCTCATCGCAGCTACCCCCTACCTCGGGCTCAACACGGGCCAGAACTTCATCGACTCGCTTCCAGAGAACAGCCCCGGCCGTCACGCCTTCACCGTGCTGAACGACGAGTTCGGCGCCGGTGTGGTGTCCACCAGCATCGTCGTCGATGGTGCAGCAGATGAGACCGCGGTAGCGGCGCTCGTCGCGGACCTAGAGAGCGATGCGGCGTACGGTGATGTGACGGTGATCCCAAGTTCCGACGGCGAGGCATTGCTGATCGACGCGGTGACGAAGCTGGACCCCTCGACAAATCAAGCGAGAGGCGCAGTCTCATTGCTCCGCACCGAGACGATCCCTGCGACCTTTGGAGCAGCAGCGGACGGCGTGTTTGTGACCGGGCAGGCTGCCTGGACGCTCGACTACGTCGACATCATCGACAGCCGGACTCCAATCATCTTCGCTTTTGTGCTCGGGCTCAGCTTCATTCTGCTGATGATCGTGTTTCGCTCGATCGTCGTCCCGATCAAAGCCATCCTGATGAACCTGCTGTCGGTGGGTGCTGCATACGGTCTCCTGGTCGCGGTGTTCCAGCACGGCTGGGGTGCCGGCTTGCTCGGCTTCCAGCAGACCGACGTCATCGAGGCGTGGATCCCGCTGTTCCTATTCACGGTCTTGTTCGGCCTCTCAATGGACTACCACATCTTCTTGCTGAGCCGGATCAAGGAGCACTATGACATCACCGGTGACAACGACGAGTCGGTGGCTTTCGGGCTTGGCTCGACCGGCGGAATCATCACCGGTGCGGCCTTGATCATGGTTGCCGTCTTCAGCGGTTTTGCAGCGGGCGATCTGGTCATGTTCCAGCAGATGGGCTTCGGTCTGGCCGTGGCCGTCATCCTCGATGCCACCATCGTCCGCTCGGTGCTGGTGCCGGCGACGATGAAGTTGCTCGGCGATCTCAACTGGTATCTCCCGAGCTGGCTGCACTGGCTGCCCGAGATCCACATCGAAGGAACACCACCGGTGGACGACATTGTCATCGACCTGGTCAGTGAGAGAGCGATTCCAGAGCTGGTCTGATCCCACAATTGCCCGACCGGCTGAGGGCCTCCTCCACGACGGGGGAGGCCCTCCAGGTATTGTGGCCATCCGATAGGATCGATACGGACACCGATGGCAACAATCACTCTCGACAGCGTGAAGGTGGTCCGGGGCTCCTCGCTGGTTCTCAGCATCGACTACCTCGAGATTGCCGACGGCGAGTTGCTGGTCGTGCTCGGGCCCTCCGGGGCAGGCAAGTCGATGTTGCTGCGCACCATCGCGGGTCTCGAGAAGCCGACCAGTGGGTCGGTGCGTTTCGACGGTGCCGAGATGACCAACGTGGAAACAGCTGATCGTGGCATCGCCATGGTTTTCCAGAGCAACGCCCTCTACCCGTTCCTCGACGTTCGTGGGAACGTTGGCTTTCCCCTGAAGCTCCGCAGAACTCCGCCCAAGGAGGCGGCTGCAAGGGTCGAAGCCGAAGCGCGGGTGCTCGAAATCGAACACCTCCTGGCGAGAATGCCCAAGGAACTCAGTGCCGGATACCAACAATTAGTCCAGGCTGCTCGTGCGCTGGTTCGAGTTCCCCGGGTCTTTCTGATGGACGAGCCGTTCGCCCGGCTCGACGCCCATCTCAGGGTGCAGATGCGCCAGGAACTGCGGTTGCTGCAACGAGGCTATGAGGTGACAACCGTGTTCGTGACCAACGACCAGTATGAGGCAATGGTCATGGCCGATCGAATTGCGGTGATCGAGCTGGGGAGAATTCGCCAGATCGGTGCACCGCTCGATTTGTACCGTTGGCCGGACAGCCGGTTCGTCGCCGGGTTCCTCGGTGCCATGTCGTTCCTCCCGGCGAGGCTGGACGCTGAGACGACCGGCTTCTGGGTTCGCTTCGGCTCTTTCCGGCTCAGGGCGTGGACGCCGGCGCTCGCCGGATGCAGCGCTATCGAGGTCGGATTACGCCCTGAAGATGTCGTGCCCGACAGCAACGGCATCGAGGTGACGGTCGGCCGTGGCTACTTTGCGGGTGACCACGGGATAGCCCGTGTCGAATTGGCCCCGGGGGAGTGGGCTGAGATGAAGACTGATGGCCAGCCGCCGACGGCCGGCTCCAGGCTCCGGATACGACTACGCCGCCTTCACATCTTCGACATGATGACCGGATCGGTCGTCGGCCGGATTGAAGGCGGCGCAGGCTAGAAGTCTTCAGAGCCCACCAGTGGCGACGAGGAGTCGCTACTTGTTGTGCCGCGGCGTGTCCCGCTTGATGATTCGCTCGGCCGACTTGCGAGCCTCGCCAACCGTGTCTTTCTGAGTGAGCTGGAATGACTTCGCGCCGGGGATGGCTTGCTCGCCACCTTTGAGGTGCTCGGCTAGCTGTAGGCGAACCTTGCCCTTTGCTGCGGCGCCGGTGAAGACGTTGTCGCCCTTGGCGTTCTTGATCTTGTACACCGCTGCCTTGTCGTCGGCTGCTTCAGCGATGGTCGTCTGATTGAGATTTCCGGTCTTCTTGCCTGCCATTTGGATGGCTCCTTGGGTTGTACGGAAACGCGGGAAACGTGCGCTACACGCCAAACTAGACCGAAAAGCCCGAGAACCCTAGGAAATCGGGCGTTTCCATGTCTTGTGCCGGGCCAGCATCTGTTGCGACGTTGCCCGCCCTAGCCGCCAAGGGCGCGGTGCAGGAATGCGGCCATCTGGCCTCGTGTCACCGGGCTGTTCGGGCAGTACTTGTCGTTGGTGGGTGGGTTGCATCCCTTGGTGACGCCTGCGGCTGCCAGTTTGTTGATGTCTGTCTCGAAGGTGAGCCCGACGGTGTCGGTGAAGCCGGCGTCGGGTGCGGCTGTGTAGTTGAGCGCCCGCGATAGGAATGCGGCCATCTGGCCTCGTGTCACCG
>Ga0307423_1000042_pt1 | contig 64294 bp, 64 predicted proteins | sample SalMarWE160310MG_FD_202154 | JGI IMG/M metagenome (GOLD analysis project Ga0307423, IMG submission 202154) | Salt marsh sediment microbial communities from the Plum Island Ecosystem LTER, Massachusetts, United States - WE1603-10 | ecosystem: Environmental > Aquatic > Marine > Intertidal zone >...
TATCAGCCTATAATACATGGCTACCCATTACGCACCCCGGGACCTCAATTCCCATGGCGCGGCGCGCACTTCCCCGGATCAACCCGCTGAATCTCGCGGGAACTTCGGTCTAGCCTGCATTTCTTACCGGGTCCTGGTGAGAAATGCAGGGCTAAGAGAGGCGGAAGAGCAGGAAGGTGGCGTCGTCGGGCTTGGAGGGGTGGCCGTCCTCGGGCGCCTGCATCCGCTGCCCGCAGGTCCGCGCCAGATTCTGGACCACCCTCGCAAGCGGGCCGGTTCGGATCCCGTCCACGATCTCCTGAAGGCTCAGGTTGTCGAGGAGCCCATCCGTCGCCAGCAGCACCGTGTCGCGGGGCGCGAGGCGGATCGGACTCCCCACCTCGATGCGCATCTCCGCCGAGCCCACCATGTTGGAGATCAGGTGCCGCTCGTCGTGGTGCAGGGCCTCATCCTCCTCCAAGAGGCCCGATTCCAGCGCGTATCCCACGGGAGAGTGCGAGACGGTCTGCAGCTTGATCTTGCCGCGCTGCCCCACCACGAGCACAGCGGAGTCTCCGACGTGATAGGGGCGCAGGGTGTCCCCTGCGATCTCAGCCACCACCAGGGTCGTCGCCGCACCGATACCCAGGTCCCGCACCGCTTCGTTCCCCTCCTCCACGCCGTCGAGAATTACCCCGCGCAGGGTCCGGGTAGGGAGATCCGCCGCTGCGATTGCACTTTCGAGACGGCGCAACGCGATCTCCGCGGCGCTCTCGCCGCCGGCTTGCCCGCCGACCCCGTCCGCCACGGCGAGCACACCCTGCTCGGAGTCGATCAAGATCAGCGCCGCCGCATCCTCGTTCTTGCCCTCCTTCTCCGGCGAGCGGGCCGAGTAGAGGGCGACCTCGCCGCGGGCGAAGGGGAGAAGCTCGCCCTCACGCATGTCCGCCTCGGTGAGGATGCGGGCCACCAGAGCTTTCTCGCTCGTCGTCTCCATTTTCAGCTGGCGTCTTCCTTCACCACGGAAAGTCGGACCCGGTTGGGATTCACCTCGTGTACCTGGAAGCCCTCTGGATGCGTCACCAGGTCCGGCGTCAACTGGAAGGTTCGTCTTCCCAGCTGCACGAGCAGGGCGTCGACCCGAACCTCGATCGCGTTCGCCTCGCCGAGCACCAGCGATCTCCGTGGTCCGGAGACCGTTACCTCGACCTCCTCTGGCTCGACGCCCGCCAGAGCGAAGCCCTCGGGCAGGTTCTCCACCACGACGGGGACGCTGCGGACGGCCCGGACGACTCCCGAGCCCGGAACCACCAGCAGCCACAGCAGTGCGGCGGCGGCGAGGGCGCCGACCGCCCCGGGCCAGCGCTGAAGCAGGGCGGAGAGCTGTACCCGGGCGGGTCGCCTTCCGGGTGTCATCCGCTCGATGAAGCGGTGGATCTCGATTCCCAGCTCCTCGGGACGGTAGAGACCGCGGAGGATCCCTCCGGTGGCAATCGAGATGACTCCGCGCTCTTCGGAGACGGCCAGACACAGGGCGTCCGTCCGCTCGGCCAGCCCCAGCGCCGCGGCGTGACGGGTGCCACCGTATCCGACCTGGGCGTGATCCGTCGAGAGCGGTAGATGGACGCCAAATCGGCCGACACGATTTCCGCTCACGATCACCGCGCCATCGTGACCCGGCGAATGATCGTCGAAAATGCTGAGCAGCAGCGGCTCGCTCAGCTCCGCGTCCACCTGCGTTCCCCCGGTGATGTGTCGGTCCAGTGGCTCGCGGCCGGGCAGCACGACCAACGCGCCGGTTCGAGCCGCAGCGAGCTGGGCGATGCACCGAATCAGGGTGTCGGTGGCTTCCGGCTTCGGAGTTCGCGCCCGCCTGCGCAGCCCGCGCACGCCGATCAGCTCGACCAGGCGGCGCAGATCTTCCTGGAAGACGACCACCAGTACGATCACGAAGACGACGACGGAGCCCTGGAGCATCCAGGTGGTGAGTGTGAGGCCGAGCTGGCGGGCGAGGAGGAAGCCGGCACCCAGGATGGCGATTCCCAGAAGCGCCCAGCGGGCCCGGGTCCGTCGAAGCCACACGAAGGCGCTCCACAGCATCGCGGCCACCAGAGCGATGTCCAGGAGATCTCGCCAGTGGAATTCCAGGTTCACCATCCTCCCGAATCGGAGCGCCGGCAGAGATGGTCGGCGTCCTCAGCTGGCGCCCTCGCTACGCGATCCGGTGAGAAGAGCAGGCTAGACACCCGAGCCAAGGTCGCCGCTGGCAGAGAGGCCGAGGACCTGCTCCATGTCGTAGAAACCGGGCTCGCGCCCGAGGATCCAGAGTGCCGCGCGGACGGCGCCCCGGGCGAAATGATCGCGAGTCGTCGCGCGGTGGATCAGTTCCAGGCGCTCGCCCTTGCCGATGAACATCACCGTGTGCTCACCCGGAACATCGCCGCCCCGCAGGGCCTGTATGCCGATGTCGCCCGCGGGTCGGGCTCCGGTCTCCCCTTTGCGCGCCAGCACCAGGTGCTTCTCCAGGGACTGGCCCCGCCCCTCGGCGGCCGCTCTGCCCAGGTGGATCGCCGTTCCGCTCGGCGCATCGATCTTCGCGGCGTGGTGAAGCTCGACGATCTCCGCGTCGTAGCCCTGTCCCAGCAGCCGCGAGGCCTGGCGTACCAGGTGGAAGAGCACATTCACTGCCACCGAGAAGTTGGCGGCCAGCACGATTGGAGCCTTGCCGGCGAGCTGATTGATCTCGGCACGTTGCTGGGGGTCGAACCCCGTCGTGCCGATCACGCAGGGAACCCCGACATCTGCTGCCTCGCGCAGGAAGGACAAGGTGGCGTCGGGGATGGCGAAGACGATCGCCACATCGCAGCTGGTGAGACAGGCCTTCACGTCGTCGCTGACCCGGACGCCCTCCTCCAGAGCGCGTCCCAGGCCGGGATGGCTCGGCGCTTCGAGGGCTCCTCCCAGCTGAAGCAGCTCCTCCTCCGCGAGGACGGCGCGCACCCGTTCCCCCATGCGGCCGAGGGCGCCGACCACGAGAACGCGCCGCTCGCTCACAGGAGGCCGAATTCCTTGAGCGCCACTTGGAGGCGCTCCCGGTTCCGCGCCGTAATTGGCGTCAGCGGCAGGCGGATCTGGTCGAGGATCGCGCCGCGCAGCGCGAGGGCCGCCTTGATCGGGATGGGGTTCGTCTCGCAGAAGAGCATGTCCATCAGCGGAAGCAGCCGGAAGTAGGTCTCCTGAGCCCGGGCCAGGTCACCGGCCCGGAAGGCGCGCACCATCTCGACCATGTCCGCAGGGACCAGGTTCGAGCAGGTGGAGATCACACCCTGGCCGCCGAGGGTGAGAATCGGAAGCGTGGCCCAGTCGTCGCCCGCGAGCAGTGCGAAATCCTCCGGGGTCGCGGCCCTCGTCTGCGCGATCTGGTGAAGATCCCCGCAGGCTTCCTTCACGCCGACCACCTGCTCGATGTTTGCCAGTCGAGCCATGGTCTCGGGGAGCATGTTCGATCCCGTGCGTCCTGGGATGTTGTAGACCACCAGCGGCAGGGAGACTTCGCGGGCGACCGCGGCGTAGTGCTCGACGATCCCGTCGGCGGTGGGCTTGTTGTAGTAGGGGGAGATCAGCAGCGCCCCGTCGGCTCCCGCCTCCTTGGCGTGTCGGGTCAGTTCGATGGCCTCCTGGGTCGAGTTCGACCCGGTTCCCGCCACCACGGCCACCCGCCCGCGAGTCGCGGCCACCACCACCTCGATCACGCGGCGATGCTCGCCGTGGGAGAGGGTGGCAGCCTCGCCGGTGGAGCCGCAGGGCACCAGGCCGTCGACCCCTGCGGCGATCTGAATCTCGACCAATTCGTGGAGCGCGCGCTCATCGAGAGCGCCGTCGCGGAACGGTGTGACCAAGGCTGTCAGGACTCCTTCAAACACGGCTATCTCCTCTAGATCTCGATCCGTCCGTTGAAGACGCTCGCGGCCGGGCCCGTCATCGAGACGCCGGCGCCGTCGCCCTCCCATTGTATCGACAGTTCACCGCCGCGAAGCGCCACGGTGAGGGCGCGGTCAACCACACCGCGAAGAATGGAGACGACCGCCACTGCACAGGCGCCGCTTCCGCAGGCGAGGGTCTCGCCGGTCCCCCGCTCCCAGGTGCGCTGGCGCAGCCGGTCGCGGCTGATCAGCTCGACGAACTCCACGTTGACGTGATTCGGGAAGGCGGGATGGCTCTCGACCAATGGCCCCAGCTCCCCGACTGGAGCGTCGTCGACGGCATCTACATAGATCACGGCGTGTGGATTTCCCATCGATACGGAGCTGACCTGAAGCGTTTCTCTGCCGACCTCCAGCCGCGCGTCCAGCACGGGACCGTCTCCGTCGCCGAGAAGGGTGGGAATCTTCGCGGGAGCGAGCACCGGCATGCCCATCTCCACCGTCACCAGGTCCTCTCCGGCCCAACGCGGAACGACGACGCCACCGAGCGTCTCGACGCGGATGGAATCCGCGTCGGAGTAGCCTCGATCCCGCAGAAACTTGTAGAAGGCGCGGATGCCGTTCGCACACATCTCCGCCTGGGAGCCGTCGGCGTTGTAGATCTCCATGCGGAAATCCGCCGCCTTTGAGCGGCGCACCACCAGCATCTGGTCGAAGCCCACCCCGAAGTGGCGGTCGGCGAGACGGCGCGCCAGCGGCTCGAGGGGCGGGAGCTCCTGGGCGATCCCGTCGAGGACGACGAAGTCGTTCCCGGCGCCGTGCATCTTGGTGAACTCGAGCTCGAGGGTCACGGACCCGTCTCCTCGTCGGTTTCGGCGTCGTCGAACTCGGCGGGCTCCGGGATCTTCTCCTCCGGCACCTGCGGCTGGGCTTCGGTCGCCTGGGGACGCGTGCGCGACTCCTGCGGGACGACACTCCTCACCGGGGGGCCGTACTTCCCACACGCCGAGAGCCCGATCGTCAGAATCGAGATTGCGGCAATCGCGGCACAGCTCCTCATGACTCCTCTCCCCTGGCCTTCAGCTCTCGTGTCTCCCGCAGAATCCGCGCCTCCGCTGCGTCGAGCGCCTCGATCACCCGTTCCCGTGCCGTTCCCCCGATGTGTGCGCGCTCCTCGAGGGCCCGGTCCAGACTCAGCAGCTCCGCTGCACTCGCGGGGAAGGCGGGGTGGAATGCCTGGAGATCTTCGCGCGAGAGAGAGCGCAGGTCGAGGTCTTTCGCAAGGCAATGTTTGACGATCCGCCCCACCGTCTGATGGGCTTCCCTGAAGGGCAGGTTCTCCCGGACCAGCGTCTCGGCGAGATCCGTTGCCAGGAGCATCGGGTCCTGAGCCGCGGAGGCCATCCTCTCCGTATCCACGCGGAGGGTCGCCAGCGCCCCCGCGCTCACCTCCAGGCAATCCCGCAGCGTCGTCGCCGTGTCGAAGACGGGCTCCTTGTCCTCCTGGAGATCCCGGTTGTAGGTGAGGGGGAGCCCCTTCATCACCGTCAACAGGGTGACCAGGTTTCCGATCACCCGTCCACTCTTTGCCCGGACCAGCTCCGCGACATCCGGGTTCTTCTTCTGCGGCATCAGGCTCGAGCCGGTGGAGTAGGCATCCGCCAGCTCGATGAAGCCGAACTCCGCACTCGACCAGAGCACCAGCTCCTCCGCCAGGCGCGAGAGGTGCACCATGCAGATGGCCGCGGCACCGAGGAACTCGAGGGCGCAATCTCGGGATGCCACCGCGTCCATACTATTGCCTGAGGGAGCCTCGAAGCCCAGCGCCGCCGCCGTGTGCTGCCGGTCCAGCGGAAGGGTCGATCCCGCCAGGGCTCCGGCCCCCAGGGGGGCGGCTCTCCCGAGCCGCGCGTGGAGCTCACCGAAGCGCTCCTGGTCTCGAGAGTGCATCGCCACGAAGGCGAGCCAGTGGTGGGCCAGTCGCACCGGCTGGGCTCGTTGCAGATGAGTGTATCCGGGGAGCACGGTGTCGAGGTGCTCGCGCGCGCGGGCGACGAGGACCTCCTGCAGCCCCAGGAGTCCGCGCTGGACCGCGTCGCACACGTCTCGCAGGTAGAGGGCCAGGTCGGTGGCCACCTGATCGTTGCGACTGCGCCCGGTGTGGAGCCGTCCTGCCACACTTCCGACTCGCTCCCGGAGCCGCGCCTCGATGTTCATGTGAATGTCTTCCAGCGCGGGATCGAGAGGAAACTCTCCCGCCTCGATCTCCGCCGCCAGCGACTCCAGACCGTGGACCAGGGCTTCGACATCCGCCTCCGCGAGCAGGCCGACACTGCCGAGCATCCGGGCGTGGGCGATGGAGCCCCGGATGTCGTAGAGGCCCAGCGCCTTGTCGAATGACACCGACGCGCTGAAGCGCTCGACGACCGGATCCGTCGCCTCGCCGAAGCGTTCACCCCAAGGTTTCCGAGTTCGCCCCATGGGGCAACTCTCGGAAAGAAAACAGCGATTTGCAAGCTGCGGACGGTATGCCAGCCTGTACGGCGGGGGGATCGGATTGGCCGCCGGAAAGCGGAGGAGAGGCGAGACCGGCAAGGGCGGAGCCCGGCGTCGGGAGTTCCAGGCGCGGCGGGCTCGCTGGCGGCGGATCCTTCGAGTCACCGCTCTCGTCCTGGTGTGCGCCGGCTTCGTCGCCGGCTTCAGCACCGCGCGCTACCTGATCCAGCTCGACCGGATCGTCCGGGCGCGATTCGAGGGCCGGCTGTTTCGGGTTCCCTCGCGGGTGCTGTCGGCGCCGACCATTCTCTATCCCGGGCTCGACTGGAAGCGCATCGATCTCCCGGCAACCCTGGTGCGCCTCGGCTATCGGGAGATCGAGGGTGGCGATGCCCCGCCCGTCGGCTACTTCAGCTGGGAGGGCCGACGGGTCCGGCTGCACCGCCGCCCCTTCGATCACCCCAGCCGTGCCGAGCCTTCCCGCGACGTCGTCCTGCTCCTCAGCGGGGCGATCATCGAGGAGCTCCGCGATGCCCAGACCCACCGCGAGCTCGGTGCTCTGCTGCTGGAGCCGGAGCTGGTGGGTTCCTACTACGGACCCGATCACGAGCAGCGGGAGCTGGTTCGCGTGGGAGGTGTGCCGCAGCACCTGATCGACGCGATCCTCGCCGTCGAGGATCAGCGCTTCCTCCAACACAGTGGCATCGACCTCCGCCGCATCGTCGGGGCCCTGTGGGTCAACCTCCGCTCCGGTCGCGTTCGCCAGGGCGGCAGCACACTGACGCAGCAGCTGGTCAAGAACTTCTTCTTGACCCCGGAACGCAGTCTCAAGCGCAAGCTCCAGGAAGCCGCGATGGCGCTGATCGTGGAGGCCCGCTACGACAAGGACGCGATCCTGGAGAGCTATCTCAACGAGATCTATCTCGGCCAGCGCGGCTCCACGGCGATCCACGGCGTGGGCGAGGCCTCCTGGTTCTACTTTGGCAAGGCGGTACACCGCATCAGCCTCTCCGAGTCGGCCCTGCTGGCCGCCATCATCCAGAGCCCGCAAGGCCTTTCGCCGCACCGTGAGGCGGAGCGCGCCACCGATCGCCGGAATCTGGTGTTGCGGCTGATGCACGAGCAGGGACGCATCACACAGGCGGAGCTGGAGGAGGCCAGTGCAGAACCGCTGCGCGTCGCGAAGGTCACACCCGAGCCCAGGGATGCGCGCTTCTTCCTGGACGCACTGCGCAGGCAGCTCCCCGCCTTCTACAGCATGGAGACCCTCACCAGCCAGGGGCTTCGCATCTATGCGACTCTGGATCTTCGCCTCCAGCGACTTGCGGCTTCGGCCCTGCGCGAGGGGCTGGCTGCGCTGGAGAAGCGCTACCCCGCGCTCGCCTCCGGAGATGGGCTGCCCTTGGAGGGATGTCTGGTCGCTCTGCGGCCGCAGACCGGAGAGGTACTCGCTCTGGTCGGTGGCCGCGATTACGCCGTCAGCCAGTTCGATCGCTGCACCCAGGCGCGGCGTCCCGCCGGAAGCGTCTTCAAGCCCTTCGTCTACATCGCTGCCCTGGAGCCCGCTGCGGGCGGATCGCAGATCACCCTCGGCAGCATGCTCGACGACGGCCCTCTCGCGGTCACCACGGCGACCGGTGTCTGGCGACCGGCGAACTACGACAAGAAATTTCACGGCCGGGTCCGGGCTCGCGAGGCGCTCGAGCGATCCCTGAACGTCGCCACTGCTCGCCTCGGCCAGCAGGTCGGCATCGACCGCGTGGCGGAGGTAGCGGAACGGCTTGGAATCGAGAGCCCCCTGCCTCGGGTTCCGAGTCTCGCCATCGGCAGTGCCGACCTCTCTCCCCTGGAGCTCGCCCGCGCCTATGCGACCATCGCCAACGGGGGAATCCGTCCCCAGATCCGTACCTTCGAGGATGTGGTCGATGGCACTGGGGAAGCCGTAGAACGACAGCCGATCGGATTCGAGCGGGTTCTCGACGCGGGCACGGCCTATCTCGCCACCTCGCTCCTGGAGGGCGTGATCGAGCGGGGCACCGGCCGGGGTGTGCGGGCGGGGGGCATCAGAGGTTCCATCGCCGGCAAGACGGGGACCAGCGACGAGGAGCGGGACGCCTGGTTCGTCGGCTTTTCGCCGGAGCTGGTGGTGGCGGTGTGGATCGGATTCGACGAGCCCCGCAGTCTCGGCCTGCCTTCCAGCCAGATCGCCGTCCCCGTCTGGACCCGTTTCGTCCGTGAGGCCACCGGAGGGCAGCTTCGCGGTACCTTCATTCCCCCTGCAGAGGTGGTCGAGGCGGACATCGATCCCGTCTCCGGTGCCTTGGCCCTGGCGGGCTGCCCACGGCGCACTTCGGAGTACTTCCTACGCGGTACCGAACCGGTGATAACCTGCCCGGAGTGGGCTTCGAAAGGTCGCGAGCCCCGTCGGCCGGGCGGACGAGAGCCGACCTTTCTGGAGCGCCTCTTCGAAGACTGGCTGAATCGCCTGTGAGGAGGGGGTGGAGGGGAATCGTCGCGCTCGTCCTGCTTGGGTCGTTCCTCGGGGGATGCACCTTCTCGTTCGGCGGCCCGTTTGGCCCCTCGGGAGGCCCCCCTTTCAGGCTGACCGACGTTGCCCAGGAGGGAGACGCGGCGAGACGGGCATCCATGCGGCTGGTCTTGGGGGGTTTGGACGAGGATCAGGCCCTGCGGCCGGCCCAGGCGCTGGCCCTCTACGAGCGCTCACTCCAGGTCGATCCGAACAACCCCTTCGCCTATCTGGCTCTGGCCCGCCACCATGTCGACGGAGCGGATCCCCAGCGCGCCCTGGCGTTTCTGGACAAGGCCGACGCCCTGCTCGCGCGTTGGGATGGGGGATCCCCGGGGCTCGAGGCCGACCTGGTCGGAATTCGCGGATCCGCCCTCTACGCTTCGGGTCACGTCGACAGCGCGCTCCCGCTTCTGGAGCGGGCGCGCCGACTCTCGCCGACCGTATGGGACGACGCACGGCTCGACGCATGGGAGCTTCGGTGATAGCTTCGGCACCCGGATGATGCCGAAATTAAAAGTCTTTCTGGGCGCGTTGGCAATCACTCTGCCCCTCGATCAGCTCTCCAAGCTTGCCGTGGTCCACTCGCTCACCTTCGCAGACCGGGTCGCGGTCATCGACGGCTTCTTCTACCTGACCCACGTCCGCAATCCCGGCTCTGCCTTCGGTCTGTTCGCGGAGAGCCCCGAGCCCTATCGGAGCATCTTCTTCATCGGCATCACCGGGGTAGCGATGATCATGATCCTCTCGTTCTATAGGCGCCTCGCCCCGGGGGACCGGCTCCCCGCCCTGGCGCTCGGGCTCATCCTCGGGGGAGCGGCCGGCAACCTGATCGATCGCATCCGCGTCGGAGAAGTGGTGGACTTCCTTCACTTTCGGCTGTGGGGGGGGTACGTGTGGCCGGACTTCAACCTGGCCGACAGCTTCATCGTCGTCGGCGTGGGGCTGCTGATCCTCGAGCTCCTCGCCACCGAGGGTGAACGCCGTGCCGATCCCGCGGGTGCCGGATCGCAAGAATGACCGCGGGAGACGAGCCCGCGCTCGACACAGAACGGCGTAAAGCGATTTGCCCGTAGTCTTCTTGACACTCGTGTAGGGACTGGGGTAGAAACACGGGGTCGAGAATTCTCGATCGGTCATAACAGGACGAATCGCTGCGCCCTCCCCCCCACCGGTGCGAGCGGTGCGAGGTTCGGGACGCGAAGGCCCGGGACTCGGAATGAAATTCTTCATCGATACCGCCAGTGTCAGCGACATCCGCGAAGCCGCCGAACTCGGCCTTCTCGACGGAGTCACCACCAACCCCACGCTTCTCTCCAGGGAAGAGGGTGATCCTCGGGAGATCCTCCGCCAGATCACCAAGATCGTCGAGGGTCCGGTGAGCGCGGAGGTTACCGCGCTCGATGCCGAGGGGATGGTGCGCGAAGCTCTCGAGCTCCGGAAGATCGCCGACAACATCGTCATCAAGATCCCGATGACGCTCCAGGGAATGAAGGCCCTTCGTACCCTGTCAGGGCAGGGCATTCCGACGAATTGCACGCTGATCTTTCAGGCTGCTCAGGCGTTGATGGCCGCGAAGGCCGGCGCGACCTACGCCTCACCCTTCGTCGGGCGTCTCGACGACCTCTCGACCGACGGCATGGAGCTGATCGAGCAGATCTGCACCATCTATCGGAACTACGATTTTGAGACACAGGTTCTGGTCGCGAGCATCCGGCACCCCGTGCACGTGGTGCAGGCGGCCCTGCTCGGAGCTGACGTCGCCACGATGCCTCCCAAGGTCATCAGTCAGCTCGCGCACCACCCACTCACTGACATTGGCCTCGAGCAGTTCCTTGCGGATTGGGAAAAGGTAAGAAACCGTTCTTGACTAAGGCGCGCCGGTGGTCCTCCGGGCCGCTCGGTGCGAGGAATCCCCCCAGCTATGAAGAGGCCCAAGAGCGATTACGTCATCCAAACGGTGACGAACGCCCTCCGAGTTCTGGAAGCCTTTCGCGACAAGGAGGAGCTCGGGGTGACCGAGCTCTCTCGTCGCCTGGGCCTTCACAAGAACAACGTCTTTCGCCTGCTCGCCACCCTCGAGGACAAGGGGTACGTCGAGCAGTGCGCGGATAGCGACCGCTACCAGCTGGGCGTGCGCTGCCTCGAGCTCGGGTACACCTACGGGCGCGGCGGGGGGCTGCTCCGGCACGCCCGGGGCATCCTCGAAGAACTCGCCCGGATCACCGGCGAGACGGCCCATCTCGGTACCCTTCAGGATTTCGAAGTGGCGCACCTCGACGGAGAGCAGCCGGATCAGCTGGTGCTGACGGGCCTGCGGATCGGGCGCCGCCTTCCGGTCCACTCTACGGCTCTCGGGAAGGTGCTCCTGGGCTGTGGGGACCGGCTTCTCCAGGAGCGCTTCGATCGGGTCTGCGTCGCCAACGGGACGCTCAGAGCCCGGACCGACGCGACCATCACGGATCGCGACAAGTTCTTCGAGCACCTGCGTGGCGTGGGAAGCCAGGGCTTCGCCCTGGATCTGGAAGAATCCGAGACGGGGCTCTGCTGTGCCGCCGTTCCCGTCTTCGCCGCCAGCGGACGGCTGGTCGCAGCCCTCTCCGTCTCCGGTCCCGCCTTCCGCCTGGCGCGAGACACCTTGCTGGACCGGATCGTCCCGGCCCTGCTTTCGGCAGCCGACGACCTCTCCAGGCAGCTCGGCTATCAGGGCTAGCAGGAGTAGCGATGTCGAGCGAGGCGAGGATCAAGAAGCTAGAGGATCTGAACGCAGAGGCCGAGATGGGAGGCGGCGAGGCCCGGATCGCGCGCCAGCACCAGAGCGGCCGCATGACCGCTCGAGAGCGCATCGAGATGCTCATCGACCCGGGCACCTTCGTCGAGATGGACAAGTTCGTGACCCACCGCTGCACCGACTTCGGCATCGAGGCGACCAAGATCCTCGGCGACGGGGTCGTGACCGGTCACGGCAAGATCAACGGTCGCCAGGTCTTCTTGTTCGCGCAGGACTTCACGGTCTTCGGTGGCAGCCTCTCCGGAGCCTTCGCCGAGAAGGTCTGCAAGGTGATGGATCTCGCTACCAGGGTCGGTGCACCCTTCATCGGGCTGAACGATGGAGCCGGTGCACGGATCCAGGAGGGCGTCGTCTCTCTGGGCGGCTACGGCGAAGTCTTCCTGCGCAACGTGCTGAGCTCCGGAGTCATCCCGCAGATCTCGGCGGTCATGGGTCCCTGCGCTGGTGGCGCGGTCTACTCCCCGGCGATGACCGATTTCATCATCATGGTGGCGAACACCAGCAACATGTTCATCACCGGACCGGACGTGGTGAAGACCGTTACCCACGAAGAGGTGACTCCGGAGGCCCTGGGCGGCGCGCTCACCCACGCTTCGAAGAGCGGGGTCGCGGTCCTGGCCGCCGCCAGCGAGGAGGAGGCGATTCAATACATCATCAACCTCCTCTCGTTCATTCCCCAGAACAACCTCGAGGATCCGCCCTTCGTTCCTACCGAGGACGATCCACGGCGCATGGATCCGCGGCTCCGCGACCTGGTTCCCGACGACCCGCGCAGGTCCTACGACATCAAGGAGCTGATCGGGATGGTCGTCGACGACGGGAACTTCCTCGAGGTCCACGCCCTGTGGGCACGGAACATCGTCTGCGGCTTCGCCCGCTTCGGCGGACGCTCGGTGGGGATCGTGGCGAACCAGCCCACCTTTCTCGCCGGGGTTCTCGATATCGATTCCTCCAAGAAAGCGGGCCGCTTCGTGCGCTTCTGCGATGCGTTCAACCTTCCGATCGTGACCTTTGTCGATGTGCCGGGCTTCCTGCCCGGCGTGGACCAGGAGCACTACGGCATCATCACCCACGGATCCAAGCTCCTCTTCGCCTATTGCGAGGCCACCGTGCCCAAGGTCACGATCGTGACGCGCAAGGCGTACGGCGGGGCCTATGTGGTCATGAGCAGCAAGCACATCCGCGCCGACGTGAACTTCGCCTTCCCCACCGCCGAGTTCGCCGTGATGGGCCCCGAGGGCGCCGTGAACATCGTGTTCCGCAAGGAGCTGGCTGAGGCAGAGGATCCGGCAGTCCGCAAGGAGGAACTCGTCCAGGACTACCGGGAGAAGTTCGCGACGCCCTTCAAGGCCGCCGAGCTCGGCTATATCGACGAGGTGATCAAGCCGGAGGAGACCCGGCCCAAGATCATCGAGGCCCTGGAGATGCTCGCTACCAAGCGAGACACCAATCCGCCCAAGAAGCACGGAAACATTCCGCTCTAGGTCTTTTTGCGGCGGCCGGTGAAGATGAAGGCGACGCCGACGCCGAGCAGGTAGAGCACCACCAACGGCCCGGCCAGCAGGACCTGGCTCACCACATCCGGCGGAGTCAGGATGGCGGCAAGCACGAAGGCGAGAAGCACCGCGTACTTGAGACCGGAGAGGAACTGCCGGGGTTCCACGATCCCGCTCGCCGACAGGAAGAACACCACCACCGGGAGCTCGAACCCGACGCCGAAGGCGATGAACAGCCTGGTGGTCAGGGAGAAGACCTCGCGCATCGTCCAAGCCGACTTCACGAAGTCGCTGCCGAAGCTGGCGAAGAACTTGAAGACCAGCGGAAACACCATGAAATAGCCGAAGCTGGCGCCGGCTGCGAAGAGCGCGGTGGAGATCACCACGAAGGGAACGGCCACCTTCTTTTCGTTCGCGTAGAGGCCCGGCGACACGAAGGCCCAGATCTGCCAGAACACCACCGGGAGGGCCAGCACGAAGCCGGCCAGCAGAGAGGACTTCATGTAGGTGAAGAAGATCTCCGTTGGAGCGATGGCCTGGAGGGTGCCCCCATCCGATCCCAGGGCTTCGGTGGCCGGTTGGAGCAGCCACCCGAAGATCAGCTCGCTCCAGTTCCAGCAGATGGCGAAGCCGATCGCCCAGCTGATCAGGATCTTGAAGATGCGACTTCGGAGCTCGGCCAGATGGGACGTGAGCGGAAGCTGGGTGTCATCCACCGGAGCGCTTTTCTCCGGGATCGGCGCTGGCCTCTCCGGCTTCGCTTGGCCCCGATTCGTCCGCTGGCTTGGCAACCGGCAACGAGGCCGGGGCCTCGGGCGTTCCGGCGGCAGGGGGGGGGCCGCCCCGCTCCTCGAGTACACCCGCCTCGGGCTCGCTGGGCGCGGCTTCGACAGGAGCGCTGGGGGGCTTGGGTTTCGGCGTATCGATTTGGGGCTCCTCGGTGGCTTCGGTAAAGCTCTGCCGCAGGTCGGAGGAGGCGCGGCGGAACTCGGCCAGACCGCGGCCCAGGGAGCGGGCGAGCTCGGGAAGCTTCGTCGGGCCGAAGACGAGTAGCGCGACGACCAGGATGACCATGAGCTCGGGGAGGCCGATGCCGAACATTGCAGCCCGAATCTAGCGCTGTGGCTACGCGACCTCCACGGAGCCGATGGCTCGGGGCTTGCGCCGCACGGGGATCGGCTGGCGCCGCCCGGGATCCAACATCGAGAGGCCGATCCAATAGCCTCCGTCGATGGTGGGGCTCGACCAGGCGATCCGCGCGATGCCCTCGAGCCTGCGGTGTCCGTCCACCTCGCGAAGTGTCACCCGTAACAGAGAGCCGACCCGCTCTGGTGTGTCTACGCGGACGCACATGCCCGAGGCAGAGAGGTCCCTTGTGAAGCCCACCCGCATGCGTTGGTCCGGTCTCGCGCGCGGGAAGGGGCAGTACTCCACATGTCGCACCACCTCCTGCCTCTGCTCCCGGCGTGTGCCCTCACCGGCGCTGGCGGAGTCTGCGGCGAGCACGGGTCGTTGAAGCTCGGCTGCACTCATCAATGCGCTCCTCCGCTGGCCTCTAGTCCGGTCGGTCTGCGACGAAACGTTCCTGGAGTCTCGGGCGCGGAGACCGCATCCGCGACGATCTGAAGGGCGGGGTCGCCCGACTCGAGAACCAGGAGGAACTCCTTGACCAGAGTGGGATCGAACTGGGCGCCGGCGCCTCGTCTGAACTCTCCGCGCACATCCTCCGGGGAGAGGGCCGGACGGTAGGGTCGGCTGCTGCTCATGCCGTCGTAGGCGTCGGCCATCGCGACGATGCGAGCGGCCAGGGGGATCTGCTCTCCGTAGAGCCCATCCCCATAGCCCCGACCGTCCCACCATTCGTGGTGGTGGCGGATGACGGCGGAGACCTCGGTGGCAATGCCGAGCGGCTCGACCAGGCGCGCTCCGATCTCCGGATGCCGCTCGACGAGACGTCGTTCCTTCGGGGTCAGCGTGGTGGGGCTCATCAACAGGTCGGTGGGAACGCCGATCTTGCCGATGTCATGCAGGAATCCCGATATGCGGATCTGCTCTCGATCCCTCGCCGGGAGACCCAGGCGATCGGCGAGCAGGGCTGCGTAGTAGGCCGTTCGCCGGGCGTGGCCCCGCATGAATCCGCATTGGCTCTCCACGGTGTCCGCCAGGACCTCGAGGAAATCCATCGTGCGGACGCGTTCGCTCTTCCGCTGCTGGAGCTGCGCGCTCTGTCCCATCTCGGTGACGAGCTCAGCCACGCGGCGGTTCACCCGCGGGTCGCGTTCCACATGATCGAGAATCTCGGTGATCTGGCTGTCGAGGCCGACCACCGCACCCAGAGTCTCGAGGAAGTCCACCAGTTGGCTGCGCCCGCGGAGCCGGGACAAGGCGCGAAAGACGGACGCGCTCACCTGCACCACGTCAAAGGGCTTCTGCAGGTAGTCGCTCACGCCGTAGCGCACGGCTTCGGCGGCGTTCTCCAGGGTGCCGTAGCCGGTGATCACGATTAGCTCGACGCCCGGAAACTCGCGCCGAATCGTTCGCATCATCTCTTCGCCCTGGATCCCAGGCATGTTCAGGTCGAGGGTGACGAGATCGATGGCCTGGGTGCGCAGGATCTCGAGGGCCTCGAGGCCGTCCCGAGCACAGAGGACCTTGTAGGTTGGCCGGAGAATCATCCGCAGCGACTCGCGCGGTCCCTTCTCGTCATCCACCACCAGGATGGTGGCCTGTCCCTCGCTTCCGTCTTGGAGTGTGAGATCAGTCACAGAGTCCCGACCACGCAAGTCCCATGCCAGGCTTGGGTCTCGGGTCGTGCAGTCGTAAGTCCCCGTCTTGACGAGGTTTTTTGACGAGAGAAGTCATTTCCCGCGGGGCGATGAGCCTCGGGAACTGTTCCGAAAGGTACGCCTTCTCTCCGTGCGTTGCCGGAACTCTCTGTATTCGCAGCGCAATCTCGACATGTTCCATCTGGAACTGCTGAGCTGAAGGGTCAAGAGTCGGTGTGCGGCGTCCGATGGAGACGAACAGGAGCCCCCATGCGAACAGCTCTTGGACTCGGATTCGTACTCCTGCTGGCGCTTCCCTCCTGGTCCTCAGCCGAGATCTATCGCTGGACCGACGCCGAAGGTAGGGTGCATTTCACCCAGGACCTCTCCCAGGTTCCGCCTGCCCATCGCGCCGCGGCCGAGGAGGGCGCGGCGACTCCGAGGTCCCACCTCCTCCAGACCTACTCGACCCCCCCCGCCGGCGACCTCGCAGCCGTCCACCGGAGCAGCCGGGGGACCCGCCCCGGGGAGCTGCTGCGGATTCCCTTCGAGAAGCGGGGTGACGTGATGGTCGTCGAGGTCACCCTGAACGACCGGGTCAGCGCCCCTTTCGTCGTCGACACCGGCGCCAGCGACGTGTCGATTCCCGCAGAGCTGGCGGGGCGGCTGGGGATCCGGATCGGACCGGAGACGCCTTACCGTCGTTACACGACCGCCAACGGGATCATCGCCAAGCCGATCATCACGCTGGATTCGGTTCAGGCCGGTGAGGCGCGGCTGGAGCAGGTTCGGGCTTCGGTCAGCTCGACCATGGGTGTGGGCCTGCTAGGGGGTGCCTTCTTCAACAACTTCACCTTCCAGATCGATCCCGCTGCCAACCAGATCGCCGTGGTGCTCAACGATCGCGTCCGCGCCGGTCGCAGCGAGGCTCAATGGCGCCAGCAGTTCCAGCGCATCCGCGGCGACCTGGCGCAGCTGGAGCGATACATCGACGAGAACCACTTCGCCCGGGAGAGCCGCGTGGCCGATTTGGAGGAGAAGCGGGTCGAGCTCGAGGGCAAGCTCCAGACCCTCGAGGAAGAGGCCAATCTGGCTCTGGTTCCCCAGGCCTGGAGGGAGTAGAAGGATGCGGGGCGTCACGGGTCGCACCCTCTTCCTGACTGCGGTTCTGGCTCTTGCCGCGTGGCAGCCGGCGCGGGCGGAGATCTACAAGTGCGTCGGAGCGGACGGGAAGACACTCTTCACCAGCGACCAGTCCCAATGCCCCGGCGCCGAGCGCCATCAGTCCACCGGGCGGATAGAGAAGATGTCCGCGCAGCCACCGGCTGCGGTCCGGCGCCCGCCGGCGCGGCGCCGCGGTGGCGCGATCGGGAGCGGGGCGGCCAAGGAAGCACTGTGGCGCGGCAAGAAGATCCGGGCCGAGACGGAGCTGCTAGGTCTCGAAGGGCGCCTCGAGTACATGCGGCAAGCCGTCGGCTGGTGCAACCGCGGTCATACGCTCTTCACCGAGGACGACAGGGGCATTCGCCGCAGCTACGAATGCCGGGATGTCCACAACGAGTACGAGCAGTTGAAAGCGCGCCAGGCGGGACTGCGCCTCTACCTCGAGGAGGGTCTGGAGGAGGAATGCCGCCGGGCCGGCTGCCTCCCCGGCTGGATCCGCTAGTGGATCACTCCTGGGTCAGGGCGTGCTTGTCCATCTTCAGCTTGAGCATGCGGCGGGTGATTCCGAGCTGCTCGGCGGCGCGGGTCTGGTTCCAACCGCAGCGGTCCAGCGCCTCGCGGATGATGTCCTGCTCGAAGGCGGCCACTGTCTCCTCGAAACCCGTGCGGCCGCTTCGTATCGCTTCGCGAAGAGACTCCGTGCGGCTCGCCTGGGCGATCGTCTCGGGCAGGTCTCCAACGTCGATCAGATCGCCGTCGCTCAGGGCGACGGCCCGTTCAATGGCATTCTCCAGCTCGCGCACGTTGCCGGGCCAGTGGTAGCGCTCGAGGGACGCCATGCTCTCCCGGGTGAAGCGCGCCGTCCCGAGGCCGGCCCGCTCTCGTGAGAGGACCAGGAAGCGCTCCGCCAACAGTCGGATGTCGTCGCGGCGCTCGCGCAGGGGCGGAAGCTCGAGCGGGACCACGTTGATGCGGTAGTAGAGATCGTCCCGGAAGCGCCCCTCTTCGATCTCCTTCTCCAGGTTGCGGTTGGTCGCGGCGACGATCCGCGCGTCCACCTCGATGGGCTGGGTTCCCCCGACGCGCTCGATGACACTTCCCTGAAGGGAGCGCAGCAGCTTCGCCTGGAGTGCCGGCGCCAGCTCGGCGATCTCGTCCAGGAACAGCGTGCCGCCCACGGCCGCCTCGAACTTCCCGATCCGGCGCTCTCGGGCGTCCGTGAAAGCGCCCCGCTCGTGGCCGAAGAGCTCACTCTCCATCAGGTTGCCGGGAATCGCCGCACAGTTGACGGCGACGAAGGGTCCGCGGGAGCGCGGACCGAGGTCGTGGATGGCGCGTGCGGCCAGCTCCTTTCCCGTGCCGCTCTCGCCGCGGATCAGCACCGTCGCCGTCGAGCGCGCCACCCGCTCGATGGTCCGAAACACCTCGCGAATGCCATCGCTGCGGCCCACCAGGTCGCCGACCCGGGTGCGCTGATCGAGCTCGTCGGTGAGCCGGTCCACCTCTCGCGCCAGCTCCCGGTGCTCCAAGAGGTGCCGGATCTTGATGCGCAGCGCGTCCGCCTCGAAGGGCTTGGTCACGTAGTCCGCCGCGCCTCGCTTCATGGCTTCAACGGCCGTGGCCACGGTACGGGTCGCAGTGAGGACGACCACGGGCGGCGCCTCTCCGCGCTCCTCCAGCTCTGCGAGGAACTCCAGACCGCTTCGTCCTGGCATCACCAGATCGAGAACCACCAGATCGGGCGGTGTCTCGGCGAGGGCGCGCAGACCGGCGTCGACACCGTCTGCGGTGACGACCTCGCAGTCCTCCTTGAGGAGCATGCGCAGCGACTCGCGCACCCCCGCCTCGTCATCCACCACCAGCACGCGCGGCATCCGGGAAATCTATCATGCGCGGCCGAGTTGTGGTCGAGACCTCTTCCCGGGGCGGGGGCTCGTCGAGACCCCGCCCCGGTGACCGGCTCAGGCCGGAGCCGGGAGGTCCAGCAGGATGACGGTTTCCTCGGCGTCGGAGGTGTCAACGGTCAGCGTCCCACCCTCGGATCCGATCACGAGCTCCGGCAGGACGATCTCGATCGAGGTGTGGGGAAGCGAGAGATGCTCACTGACGGGGGTGCCGGCGCCCTTCGCCCCGGCAGGCGAGGGGTTGTGGAAGCGGATCAGGACGCGGACCGAAGGCCCCCCGCGGAGCCCCGAAGGATGGTGCTTCGATGCCAGGTAGAGATCCGTCCGCTCCGGCACCGATTCGAAGGTCCTGTCCAGCAGACATTCGAGGGCGAAGCGCAGCTGAGCCTCGCCGCAGAGGGCGAAGGGCTGGGTGCTGTCGATCTCCTTCAACACCAGCAGCCGCCGCGCCTGGATCTGGGGCCGCCGCTCCTCGAGGAGCTGCTCGATCAAGGCCGCGACATTCACGGGAGCTCTCTGGCCGGGCTCGAGGGCGGCGAAGCTGGAGAGCCGGTCGAGAACCCGCTCGACGCGCCCCAGATCGTTTTCCACTACCTTGTAGAAGCGGCCCCTGAACTCGGGGTCCTCGAAGCGCTCTGGGAGCAGAGAAGCGAAGGTTCGGATCGCCACCAGAGGGTTCCGCACCTGGTGGGCTACCGAGTTGACCAGGCGCTGCAGGAGATCGTCTCCGGTTTTCACCGCGGGAGTGGACGCCGCCGGCGGCGCCTCCGGTGCCGGCTCTTGCTCCTCGGGAGGGAGCTCCGCTGCCGCAGGCTCCACGCGCGGGGCGACGGGAGCGCGGCCTTCCACCGCCGCCTCGTCCGGCTCTCTCTGCTCCGACCAGCTGGCACTCTCCGCTAGCTCCTCCAACTCGTCGAAGCGCAGCTGCGCCGCTTCGATCGGATCCGCCAGCCCCGCGGAAAGGGTGCGGGTGACGACGGCTTCCAGCTCGCGCAGATTGCGCGGCCAGGGATAGTCGCGCAGCGCGTCGAGGGCGGCGGGGCTGAATTGGCGGGGCCTCTCGCCATGGGTCTTGCACCACTCGAGCACCGTCTCGGCGACGAAGCTGCCAATTGCCAGCGGGCGCTCGCGGAGAGGTGGAATCCGGATGGAGATCCCGGCGAGGCTCTGCGCCAGGCTCCGGTCCAGGGCGCTCTCACCGCCTCGATCCGGGAAATCTCCCAGTGTGGCGATCCATCTGGCGCGCCGCGCGCCGGTCAGCCCGGGGGGCATGGCAATCTCGATCCAGCCCTGGATCTCCTGCTGGAGCGGGAGGGGCAGTCGATCCAGGTTCTCCAGACATAGCGTCGAAGGCCGGCGCCCGGCGGTGCTGCTTTCCGCTGCGTCGCGGATCGTCTCGCGGACGGCCTTCGCCGAGCCCACGGCCTGGCAGGGCACCCTGACGAACCCGCCCTGGGAGCCGCCGCCGAAAGTGTGCACGTAGTGAGCCAGCAGGCTGCGCCCGCTGCCGGGCTCTCCCCGCACCAGCAGAGGCACCGCCGGAAGGCTCGGATCCAGCGCCCGAAGCAGCTGCGGGAGCTCGAGATCGGCGAAGAAGCGCGAGAAGCGGGCGGAGAGAGCCTCGCGCATCCGGCGCGCCGAGAGAGTCTCCGCAGACCTCTCCGCCAGCGCATCGCGGATCCGATGCCGCAGGCGCTCCGGGGTGGGCGGGAAGACCAGGATCTCCGCCGCCAGGGTGTCGAAGAGCCTGGCGACCTCACCCTCGTCACCCGGCCTCGGAAGCAGGATCCAGCGGGCATCGGGAATCCTCACCGCCAGGCGGTGGGCGAACTCGAGCTCCGCCTCCAGATCCTTCTCCACGCCGAGCAGCACGACGCGCGGCGGAGCGGTCGTTTCGAAGGCGCGGTCCGAGGGCTCCCCCAGCAGCGCGTCGCTGCCGGCGGCCGAGAGGCGAGCCAGCGCCCCCCGAACCCTCTCATCGCGATGGACGATCCAGAGCGTCGGCATGGTTCCCATTGGTCGCGGGTCGGGGGCGAGCCAGCCGGGCCGATCCCGCCCAGCTCGCACCCACCCGCTGTCCGTAAGGGGCAATCCCCGTGCCAACTGCGTTACTCCGGCAAACGGCGGGCAGCTCCGGCGCGGACCTCCCGCTGCTCAAAGGATAAACCGAAGCAGACCCCGGAGGGCGCGAGAACTGACGGGAAGCCTCGTAGGAACCTTCGTTCGCCCATACTGGGAAAACTTTAGCCACACCCAACCCGGCAGTCGTTGCTCCCCGGGGTCCAACCTGCCAGATTAGTCATAGGTCCGGGGAATCCGGACTCTCGACGGAGTGTGTGGGTGGCCCTGATCGATCACGGACCCGAGGTCCAGCTTCGCAACTGGTTCGACCGACCCTACGACGACGCAATTGCGGCGGCCCGCACCTGCTACTCGCCGCGCGTGATCAGCGCCGACGAGGTCACGGATCGCCAGCGGCGGAGCATCGGGCCGATGACCTACCGGGCTGGGCACCACACGGTGTATCAGCACGCCACCTTCGAGTTCGCACTGTCGGGGATCTCCCGCCAGCTCGTCTGGTCCTTCCTGCACAGCTTCCCCTTCTACAACACCGAGCAGCAGAGCCAGCGCTTCGTGAGGCTCGACGACGTGCGCGCGCATCTCCCGCCGGAACTCCAAGGTGAAGCCCGAGAGACGTTCGTGAGAGCCGTCGAGGCGGCCTGGCGAGCCTACGCCGAGCTCAGCAAGCGGCTCGAGCCCGTGGCTCTGGGCCTGCTCGCGGAGCTCTGGAGGCTCGGAGAGCGGCAATCGAAAGCCTTTGGCCGCAGCGTGGCGAGGGAGGCCGAGAAGAAGGCGATCGAGACCGCGCGCTACGTGATCCCCGTCGCCTGCCACACCGCCATGGTCTACACGGTCTCGGGAATCGCCCTGCACCGTCTGCGGCGGACGGCGGCGGCCTGTGATGCCTCCCGTGAGGCGCGGACCCTGGTAGACCGCATGGTGGCCGAGGTGGAGCGCATCGATCCCGCCTTCTTCCAGGAGATCGGCGACGCCCCCCTGGAGCCGGAGGAGGTGGTGGAGTTCTCCCTGAGTCGGGCAGGGCTCGGCGATCCCGCCGCCCTCGAGGCCTTCGACAAGTCCCTCGACGGTGGCCGGGCAAGGCTGGTGGACTACGGCCTGCGGGGACCCGAGGTGATCGCCGACGCAGTCCGCCAGGTCATCGGCCGGCCGGACCTGGACGACGAAGCTGCTCTCGACTGCGTGCTCGATCCGGCCAGGAATCGCCGCCGCCTCGACGCGCTCAACACCTCGGCGCACTCGCCGCTGATGCGGACGCTCAACCACGCGAATTACACCTTCAAGAAGAAGCTCTCTCACAGCGCCGACTCCCAGGACCAACGCCATCGGATGGTTCCCGCCTCCCGACCCCTGCTGACGCGGACGGTGCCGGGCTTCGTGGACGTGGTGGAGCCCGAGCTGATCGTTTCGAATCCCGCCTGCCACGGCCTCTTCCGGGAGAGCGTCGAGGCCGCTTGGGAGGCGCGCGGCCGACTCCTGGAGCTGGGAGCCTCTCCCGAGCTCGCCCTCTACGTGCTGCCCAACGCCCTCGCGGTACGCTTCGAAGAATCGGGGAGCCTGCTGCATCTACTCCACAAGTGGAGCATGCGGACCTGTCTCAATGCACAGCGCGAGATCTTCGAGGCCTCCCTCGACGAGATCGAGCAGGTCCGGGCGGTGCACCCCCAGCTGATGAAACACGTGGGGCCCCCCTGCTCGGTGCGCTCCGGCCTGGTGCGTCCTCGCTGCACCGAGGGCAGCCACTTCTGCGGCGTGCCGGTCTGGCGGAGCTTCCCCGACATCCAGCGGAGGATCTGATGGCAAGGCTGCTTCTCGGAGCTCTGGCTCTTCTGGTCGTGGCCATCCCGGTGACGCCCGCCGAGGCGGTCGACTTGATCGGCACCTGGCATGTCCTGATTCACTACAAGGACTCGGTCACGGAGCATCCCGAGCGGGAGCGCTGGGAGGACCGCATCTGGGTGTTCGAGCAGGAGGGAAGCCGTCTCCGCTGGACCGACTACCCGATCGTCGTCTTCGGGGACCAGACGGGGCGCTTCGAACAGCTCGGGGGCAACCGCGCCAGCCGTGTGCTCGGGTACTGGGAGCCCAACGCCGCGCAGCTCGCCCAGATCCAGGAGGGGCTCGAGATCAACCCCCGGGGCTCCCGCTCCAAGGCGCTGCGAGGCTCCGACGCCGAGGGCTGGAGCTCCGGCAAGAAGAATGCCGGCTATCGGTCCGCGCGCTTCATCACCTTTCAGGAGATCTGGCAGATCACCGGGATGCCCGACTTGCCGACCTTCATCCGGGACGACGTGATGGGCTCGGCCGCAGCGGAGAATCTGGAGGGCCGGACCACCTGGGAAGGGGAATCCGTCGAGTCCGGTGGGGATGTGATCCGCGGGCGCTACGACCGGGACGGGACCCGCATCGGGACCTTCCGGATGATGCGCTCCGGAGAAGTGAGCACCGTGAAGGGGAGCGGAAAGTCGCAGGGCGAGCGCGTCTACGAAGCCTTCTTCGGAGCCCTCGGCTCTCAGCTGTTCGCGGGAGAGCTGCCCGGGGGCGGCTCCGAAGCGGACCTTCGCAAGGCCATCGAGGCGGGAGAGTTCACCGATGACGATCGCCGCGACTTGCGCCTCGAGTTCGAGCGGGGCATCACGGAGGGCTATCAGAACCAGAACGTCGACCCGCGGCAGTTCCGGCCTCAGATTCAGAGCCTGGCCCGGAGGATGGTCGACCTCTTCGTCGACGAGGGGAAGAGCATCGAGGAGATCCAGAAGATGCTGGCGGACGGCAGCCTGCGGCCGTGAGCGGGCGGGCTGACGCTTCCCCGCTTCGCCGTGCCCGGGAGCGGGATCTGGAGCGTCTCGCCGCGCTCTTCTTCCTGCTCCTCGAGGATCACGCAGAGCACTCACCGCGTCTGGCGCTGCGAGGGGGTGCCGAGGCCGAGGAGCAGGTTCGCCGCCTGCTGATTGCGCGCCTGCGTGACGGCGACAGCCGCGTCCTGGTCTGGGACGAAGCGGGCGATCTGCTCGGCCTCTGCGTTGCCCGGATCCTGCGGCGCCCGGCGATCTTCGCGGAGACCGAGCGCGGGGAGATCGAGCATCTGCTGGTCCGGGGGCCGTCGCGTCGCGGCGGCATCGGTCGAGCGCTGGCCGATGCCGGTCTGGCCTGGATGTGCGATCGGGGGATCCGGCGGGCGGAGATCCAGGTGGCCGCGGAGAACGCCGGAGCGCGCGACTTCTGGCGCGCCCTTGGATTCACAGCGGCGATGGACGTGCTCGAGAGGCGCCTGTAGCTTTCAAAGACGCCACCCGACGATCGCACACAAGGGGATCTCCCACACCGGCTCCCCAGGACGAGAACGCCGTATGAACAAGCCCCTCGACGGGATTCGTGTTCTCGATCTCTCGCGACTCTACCCGGGGCCCTACTGCTCGATGATTCTGGCCGACTTCGGTGCGGACGTGCTCTGCATCGAGGATCGGCGATACGCCGCCGAGCCCGCCATGCCCTCGGTGATGCGGAACAAGCGGCACATGAGTCTCGATCTAAAGTCCGCCGGTGGACGCGAGATCTTTCTCCGCCTGGTACGCGATGCAGACGTCTTGCTGGAGGGCTTCCGGCCAGGGGCTATGAAGGGCCTCGGAGTCGATTACGCGACGCTGCGCGTGGAAAATCCGCGCCTGGTCTACTGCTCGATCACCGGCTTCGGGCAGACCGGCCCCTATCGGGACATGGTCGGCCACGACATCAACTACCTCGCCCTCGGTGGCGTGCTCGGCAACATCGGCACCGGTCCCGAGGCGCTCCCGGCGATTCCCGGAACCCAGATCGCCGACGTCGCCGCCGGGGGCATGAACGCGGCCATCGGCGTCCTGTTGGCCTTGTTGGCCCGGGAGCGGAGCGGCGAGGGCCAGTACATCGACGTCTCGATGACCGACGGGATCGTCGCCATGAACGGCTACGCGGCCACCTTCCTCTGGGCGCTCGGTGAGACGCTGCAGCGAGGGCGTTCGATGCTGACGGGGAAGTACCCGTGGTATCGGGTCTACCGCTGCGCGGACGGGCGGGCTCTCTCGATCGGGGCGGTGGAGCGGCGCTTCTGGGAGCGGCTCTGCGAGCACTTCGATGTCCCCGAGTGGGCTCCGCTGCAGCACGACGAGGAGAAGGCTCCGGAGATGCACGCGTTCTTCGAGGCGCGCTTCGCGGAGCAGTCGAGGGACGCCTGGTTCGAGGAGCTTCGCCCCCTGGAGGTCTGCGTCGCCCCGGTCCTCGATCCCCGGGAGGCCTTCGAGTCCGAGCAGGTGAGGGCGCGGGATCTGGTGGTCGAGATCGAGAAGGATGGCCGCCGCCAGAAGCTGCTCGGCGTTCCCATCAAGCTCTCCGAGACCCCTGGCTCGGTCGAGTCTCCGCCCCCGGAGTTCGGCGAGCACACCGACCAGGTGCTCTCTTCTCTCGGTTACGACGCCGAAGCCATCGCCCGCCTGCGGCGGAGCGGCGACGTCTCCTAGCGGCCCAGCTCCTCGAGGATCTCGACCAGCGTGTCGATGCCCAGCTCCAGGTTGTCGATGGAGATGCGTTCGTTCGGACCGTGGATCCCGCGGCTCTCGTGGGGGCGGAGGCGGCGCGGAACGAAGCCGTAGGCGACGATGCCGAGGTCCCGGAAGTAGTGGGCATCCGTGAAGCCGGCGATCATCCGGGGCACCACGGCGCCGGGCGGATCGGCAGCGGCCGCAGCCGCTTCGATTGCCCGGAAGAGATCGGTCTCGACGGGTGAGCTTCCGGCTTCGAAGCTCAGGAGGGGTTTCAGGGTGACCTGCGGATCCTCGACCACACGGCGAATCTCGGCGATGAACTCCTCGCAGCTCTCGCCGGGAAGAAGCCGCGCATCGAGCTCGGCGCGGGCCTCGCCCGGCACCACGTTGGTGCGCGTACCTGCCTCCAGCACCGTGATGGAGACGGTGTTGCGCACCAGGGCGGCCCGACGCGCCTCCGACAGGAAGCGCTCTCGGAAGGGAGGATTCGTCTCCAGGGCGAAATCCAGGTCCGCGAAGCTCGCACGGTCCTCGGGCGGGGCAAAGGGAGCCATTGCCGCGAACATCCGCTCCGCCCCGGGCGTCACGCGGATCTCGGTCTCCATCCGGCGCACCCGGTCCAGTGCGGCGATCAATCGCGGCACCGCCGCGTCGGTGGTCGCGCTGGAGCCGTGCCCCGGAGCCCCCGTGGCAGTCAGCTCGATCCAGCAAGGACTCTTCTCGGTGAAGGTCACCCCCCAGAGATCCGGGGTCTTCCCCTCGCCGGGAATGATTCCTCCACCCTCCGTCAGCAGAAACTCCGCCCCGCGGAGCAGATCGCTTCGCCGCTGCGCCAGGTAGCCCGCCCCGTCGCGACCGCCGTTCTCCTCATCCGGTGTCGACAGGAAGATCACGTCCCGGTCCAAGACAACGCCTTGCCGCGCCAGCTTCACCAGTGCGAGGAGATGGACGACCGCGACCCCCTTGGCGTCCAGGGCGCCCCGCCCGACCACGGTGTCGCCGGCGATGACCCCCTCGAAGGGTCCCGCCACCCATTGGCTCTCGTCAGCGGGAACCACGTCCAGGTGCGAGAGCAGAACGACCGGATCGCGTCGCCCGTTCCCCGGGTAGCGCGCCCAGGCCGCCGCCCGCTTCACGCTCGGGCTGGCCGAGGGCGTCTCGATCACCCGCGCTTCGAGGCCCTCCCTGCGGAGGATGTCGACCAGGTACTGTGCCAGGACCCGCTCGTTGCCGGGAGGGTTGCTGGTATCGAACTGAATCGCCCGGGAGAGGATGGCAGCGGCTGCGCCCCTCGGGTTCGTCTCCGGGTCGGGATAATCCGGCCCGCGGAGCCGCCAGATCAGTGAGCTTCCCCCGGGAGGGAGAGCACAGGCGACCATCGCGAGCAGCAAGAGGATCCAAACGGCGTTGCGAGGCCTGAAAAAGAGCATCCACTTCAAGGAGTTGTCTCCGGTTCGGTGCGGCCGGCCAGTGTCTCCGAGAAATGTGATCCCGCGCACACAAAGCGGCGGGCAAATGATCTATTTAGCACTGGCTTCCGTGTGCCGAACTAGAAGCAGGTGTGGTGATCTGTACCCGGGTGTCCTTTAGTACGTTGCCCGGGTGGCAGGAGAGGCAATGATAGGCCCTGATTGGCGGAGACGCCTCAGGTGGCGGCTGTTCCGAGACGGTCAGATCTGGACCGCCGTGGCGTTCTCTTTCCTCCTGTGCGCTGGAAGCGGCACCGTCTTCCTGACTGCGCACGACCAGCCCGCACCGCTCCAGGAAGTGTCAGCCGTGCGGTCCGTCTCTCCGGACTGGGCATCCGCGTCCGCGCACAGCCCTGCGGCCGAGCCCGAAAAGGTGCCTCTGGTTCGGATCGTTACCGAGGGCGAGATCCGCGGAGGGCAGACCCTGGCCAGCTCGATGAGGGGAAACGGCGTCTCCCACGCAGTCGTCCACCTGATCGCCACGCAGATGGCTCCGGTCTTCGATTTCCGCTACGCGCGCCCCGGGGACAGCTACCGGCTCACCCAGGACGAAGAGGGTGACGTCGTCCGGTTCCGCTACAGCCGCTCCCCCCTCCAGAGCTACACGATCGAGCGAGACGGGGCCGACTACCTGGTCGCCCGGCATGAGCCGGAGCTGGTCCGTCGCCGCGCACGGATCGCCGGCGTGGTCTCCACCTCGCTCTACGAGGCTGTCGAAGCCCTGGGCGAGGAGGTCGAGCTGGCCAACGACTTCGCCGAGATCTTCGCCTGGGACATCGATTTCTCTCGCAGCGTTCAGCCCGGGGATGAGTTCTCGATTCTCTACGAGCGCCTCTTCCTGGTCGGCGAGGGCGGCACCGAGACCTATGTGCGGCCCGGCCGGATCCTGGCTGCGCAGTACACCAACGGGCTCCAGGAGTACAGGGCCGTGTACTTCGAGCAGGCAGAGGGCAGGGGCGGCTATTACCGGCCCGACGGCTCCTCCGTGAGACGCCAGCTGCTCCGCGCGCCCGTCAACTACCGGCGCATCAGCTCCCGCTTCTCCCTCTCCCGCCTCCACCCGATCCTCAAGGTCCGTCGCCCGCACCTGGGCATCGACTACGCCGCCGCTTACGGCACGCCGGTATGGGCCGTTGCAGACGGCACGGTGATCTTCCGGGGTTACTCGGGCGGATTGGGCAGGCTGGTAAAGGTGAAGCACGCGAACGGCTACGTGTCCTACTACGGACACCTGTCTCGCTACCCCAGGGGCCTGAAGGTCGGCCAGCGGGTGCAGCAGAAGGAAGTGATCGGCTACGTCGGTTCCACCGGCATCTCGACGGGTCCCCATCTGCACTATCAGCTGATGAAGAACGGCAAGTCGATCGATCCGGCGGCGGTGCGCACGCCCGCCGGCGAGCCGATTCCCGCAGCCGCCCACGAGGCCTTCGCTCAGCTTCGCGACGAGCTGCTCAGCGATCTCGATCCCACCCCGCTGGCGGTGGTCACCAGCGAGGCCATGTAGAGCGAGCCCCGAGCCAGGCTGCTCCAGGGCTGGCTCTCTCACCAGCGCGCTGCCCGGCTCCCCGATCTGTGCCACGATAGCGCCATGACCACCCCCATCGAGGCTCGCCTCCGCCAGCGGCTCGAAGTGCTCGGCCGCACCCTGGATGAACGGCCGGCGGTGACTCCGTGAAGGCGCTCTCCGAGCTTCGGCTGGTGCGCGTCGGGTCCACGAACCCTCCCAAGCTCGCGGGAGTTCGCGCAGCCCTGACCGCCTTCTCCCGCGACGTCACGATCGAGGGAATCGAGGTGGAGAGCGGTGTGCCCGACCAGCCGCTGGGATTCGAGGAGATCGTGGAAGGAGCCCGCAACCGGGCCGAGAGGGCGCAACGGGGTGGCGAGTGTGACCTGGGGGTCGGATACGAAGACGGGCTCGTGGCGATTCCCGGACCGGTCGGGAGCTGGTTCAACATCGGCTGCGCCGCGGTGAGCGACGGGGTCCGGATCTCTCTCGGTCTCTCCTCGGGATTCAGCTATCCGCCGGCCTGCTCGCAGCGTGCCGTCACGGAACGCCGGCCCATCGGGGTGCTCTTCGACTGCCTCTGGAGGCAGCACGGCGGAATCTCCCCAGCCCCCGCGCAGCTCTCGATCGGAAACGTCGGGAAGCTCACCCGCGGTGCGCTGACGCGCGCCGAATACACGCGTCACGCGGTGGTCTGTGCGCTCACCCCCTTCATTCACCCGGATCTCTACACTGGCGGGGGAGGGATGGATTGACCACCGAGACGCCGGTCGCATCGATCTCCGAGCTCGTCGACTCTCTGCGTGATGGCGAGAAGCCCGTCGACCGCTTCCGGATCGGGATGGAGCACGAGAAGATCGGCCTGCGGCAGGAGGATCTCGGGTGGGTTCCCTACGAAGGCGAGCAGGGCATCGGCGCGGTGCTGGAGACTGTCGCGCGGGAGGACGACTGGAAACGGGTCTTCGAGGCCGGGAAGGTGATCGCTCTGGAGAAGGACGGTGCCAGCATCACCCTGGAGCCCGGCGGGCAGCTCGAGCTCTCGGGCGCGCCGGTGCGGACCATCTTCGAGACCTGCGGCGAGTTCAATCGCCACCTGGACCTGATCCGCCGGGTCTCGGAGCCGATGGGCCTGATCTGGCTGAGCCTCGGATGCAATCCCCTGCATGAAGTGGCGAAAATCCCCCGGATGCCCAAGGCCCGCTACCGCATCATGAGCGACTATCTCCCCACTCGGGGCGATCTCTCCCTCCACATGATGCACCTGACCGCCACGGTCCAGGCCAATCTCGACTACTCCGACGAGGCCGACATGGCGGCCAAGATGCGCACCGCCATGGGGCTCACACCCGTCGTCTCCGCCATGTTCGCCAACTCGAGCCTCTCGGGGGGGAAGCCCAGCGGCTTCATCTCACAGCGCATCCATTTCTGGCGCTACACGGACCCCGACCGCTGCGGGCTCCTTCCCTTCGTCTTCGACCCGGACTTCGGGTATGCCCGTTACGTCGAATGGGCGCTCGACGTTCCGATGTTCTTCGTGGTCCGCGATGGGACGTATCTGCCGGCCGGGGGAATGACCTTCCGGCAGTTCGTGAAGACGGGCTTCGAGGGCCACAGGGCCACGCTCGCCGACTTCGATCGGCACCTGACCACCCTCTTCCCCGAGGTTCGCCTCAAGCGGGTGCTCGAGGTGCGCGGCGCCGACGCGGTCCCCTCCCATCTGACCTGCGCCCTGCCCGCTCTCTGGAAGGGAATCCTCTACGACGCGGAGGCCCTTTCCGCCGCCTGGGAGCTGGTGGAGGATTGGAGCTTCGAGGAGCGGGAGGCCGCCCTGGACGCGGTCTCCCGGCAGGGACTGGCCGCCGAGGTCCCTGGCGGGCCCGTCCTGCCGCTCGCCCGGGAGCTGGTCTCCATCGCTTTCGGGGGTCTGCGACGCATCGGCCACCCCGGTGAGTCGAGGGACGACGAACGCGGCTTCCTGGAGCCCCTGTTCGAGCAGCTGGAGACGGGGAGGAGCCCGGGCCAGGTGATCCTGGATCGCTGGGAGGGCGAATGGGGCCGGTCGTTCAACCGCTTGATCGATTACGCGCGATACTGATAGAGTCCGCCGATTGGAGGAGACTCAATGGCTTCGAAGTCGTTCAAGGTGTCGTTCACACTGGATGAATCGGACGTCGCCTACTTCCGCAAGCTCTACCGTACGGCGAAGCAGCAGTCGTCTCCGGAGGACCGGCCCAAGATCCTCGGGGAAGTGGGTGACCTGGTCGCCCGGGTTCGCGCCGCCAAGAAGACCTCGAGCTTCGTGCTCGAGGCGATCGCGATCCTGGAGGATCTGATCCAGATGCTCGAGGACAAGGATTACGCCGTTCCCCAGCCGATCGCGGACAGAGCCCTGGCTGCCCTCGCCTATTTCGCCAATCCCGAGGACATGATTCCCGACTACATCCCGGGCCTCGGATTCCTCGACGACGCGATCATGATGAAGATCGTCGAGGACGACTTCAGGCACGAGCTCTGGGCCTACCGGAAGTTCCGGAAATTCCGTGAGGGCGCGGAGCAGCGTCCCTGGACGAGTGTCGCCCGTGAGCGGCTCCCGAAGCGGCTGGAGAAGTACCGCAAGGAGCTTCGCGCCAAGGTAAAGGCCAGGAACACCCAGGAAAAGGCGAAGCTCTCCAAGGTGGCCGGTCGCCCCTCCGGCTGGTAGCCCGGCTGTCAACGGGCCGCGGGGTGCGGCGCGCGCGTGAACGAGTCATCCTCTGCGCCAACCATGATGACGGGCCCTGATGAACGCAGCCGGATCCTGGTCGTCGACGACGAGGAGGCCATCCTCGAGACGATGGCCTACACCTTCGAGGACGACTACCAGGTTCTCACCGCCACCTCGGCCGGCCAGGCCCTGGACATGCTCGAGCGGGACGGGCCGGTGGCGGTGGTGATCTCGGACCAGCGGATGCCGGAGATGACCGGTGTCGAGTTCCTCGCCAAGGTCTTCGAGATGGAGCCGACCACCGCGCGCATCATTTTGACCGGCTTCGCCGACATGAACGCCATCATCCAGGCGATCAACGACGGCCACGTCTACGCCTACATCACCAAGCCATGGGAGCCCGCTGATCTCAAGCAGGTGGTGAGGCGCGCCGTCGACCACCACGCGCTGGCTGTCGAGAACGAACGCCTGCTGGGCGACCTCCACGATGCCAACGTGATCCTCGAGGCGATCATGGATCAGCTCGATACCGGGGCGATCGCCATCGACGCCAGCGGGATCGTGCGCGCGGCCAACAGGCCGGCCCGGGACTGGCTGGGCCTGGACGGAGATCCGCGAGGACGTGCGCTCGAGGAGGTGCTCAAGACAGCGGGTGTCGAACGCCTGGGAGGTGCGGCGGTTTCCATCTCGTCTGATGAGGAGGTCAATTACCAGGAGGTCGACCTCGGCAGAGACGCCCAGAGGGTGCGGCTGCGCGTCACGCTCCAGACATTGAACGATCCCGAGGGTCGCGACCTCGGCCGCGTCATCCTCGCCCGCGAGATCTCGCACGAGCCGCTCAGGCGCCGCTTCGACGAGCTGTTGGCCGCGATCGTGGAGAGCGGGGGGGAGGTTCGCGGGATCCTGGAGAAATCCCTGTTGGAGCTGCGCGCCCTGCGGGAGCGGGTGAGCGGCTCGACGATCGAGTCCCCGGGGATGGCCGAGCTCGCCGATCGCATCTCGCGCAGCCTCACGGCCATCGAGTACTGGCTCGAGGTCGACGACTCACTGGCGCTGGAAGACTATCCCGAGGCGCAGCTACTGCTGGATCGGATGCGGATCGCGATGTTGCGTTGGCCGCTCCCGGATCAGCTGCCCGCGCGCGTACGTGAGCTCGCGCGCCGTGTGGAGTCCTACTACGAGTCTGGAGAAAATTCGAAGCAGCGAATCCTCTGAGGCGCCCCCGCGGAGCGCTGGAGGTCTGCCCCGGCTCGAGTTCCGCATCGAGCGGCTTCGGAGCACCTTGCGCTTCACTTACGCGTTTCACGCCAGGGAAGTGCGCTTCGAGTGGAAGTCCGACGGGGCCTTCGTCGGCGTCTTTCCGGAGACCTTTTCCTTTCATTCCGACCGGCATGATCCCGCGGAGCTCTATCTTCGTCTCGAGGACCTCTGGTCGAACCCGGCGCGGATGGCGCCGGAAGCGAATCGGCGTGACGCCGAGGAGCTGATGATGCGCCTGCTGGCGGCGCTTCCCGGCTACCTCTGCGGGATCGTCGACCGTCTGGAGGCCAGCGGCTCCTCCGCTCCACTGGAACGGGTCTGCGAGGATGTGGCGGTCTTCGGGCAGCTCACCTCCCGCTTCATCGCGGACAAGCGTCTCCAGGATCACCCGCGGCTTCGGATTCCCCGCTTCCACCTGCGCAAGCTGGTGCTGCGGACCCTGCTGGTAATCCTCCGGGAGCGCGTTCGGCCCCAGTTCATGGAGTCCTACATCTCCGGCGACGCCATCCCCGAGCTCTCGTCGGACGATCCGAACGACATTGGCTTCTTCTACGCCTTGGCCGAAGGCGATGCCTCGCTGATCGACCGTCGCGTGGTGGGGGCGGCGGAGCGAGCCTACTACCGCTGGCTCGAAGACGTCTGCCTCGACGAGGAGAACCGGGCCTTCGAGACCGACCTCTCTCCCTTCGACGACCGCGAGGTCGAGGTGATGCGCGCGGTCGCCGTGAAAGGTCGAGGCCCGGTGACCCGGGGCGCCGACCTCTCCCCCTTCCTGCGACGTCCGGGAAACCGCGACTGCCGACGGCTGCTGAAGAAGCTTGAGACCTGGTTTCTGCGTCAGTATGACGTTCGCCACGCAGCCGCTGTGCTTCATCACCACGATCACCTGATCGCCGGTAGAGACGACACGGAGAGGGTCCTCTCCGTCCATACCACCCGCACCTACCTGATCGCGCTGCTGCTGCTCGCCTCTCCCTTCCTGTGTGCGGCCTTTGCCTACCAACGCGCCCCGAGCTTCTTCGATGCCGCCGCCACCGCCGAGGTGATCGTGGTGTCCGCCGTCGCCTTCTGGTTCCTGGCCTACCGCTTCATGTGGAAGAAGGAGCTCACCTTCTTCCACGCGGCGGTGCCGCGCATCGGGGCGGGGATCATCGTCGGCTATCTGCCGGTCTTCCTGATCGACGAGGTCTGGGATCTGGCCGAGCAGCCGCCCTTCTACGTGGTGGCGGTGGTGGTCCTGCTCGGGACGACGACCCTCCTCTACCTCTATGTCGAGGTCCAGCACCGGATTGGCGATCCGCAGGACTCCTTCGCGCGGGCTTGGCGGATCTTCCTGCTCGGCGTGGTCGAGGCGGCCGGCTTCGGAATGCTGGTGACGAGCCTGCTCGGCCCCCTGATGGCGGTGCGCAACTGGGGTCCGCCGATGAGCACCGGCTCGATTGGACTGCTTCGGACCGCCGAGCCGCCCTTCCTCGGAGAGCTGCCCCGGATCATGGGAATCGAGCCCTTCTTGGCGTTCCCCGCCGCGGTGCTGCTGATGAGCTTTCTCGCCTTCTTCATCGGAACCTTCCTGCAGCTCCTCTGGGAGGAGCTCCCCATCACCGAGCCGCTCTGACCCGCGAGAATCCAACCACCTGGCTCGCCCGCGACTCGAAGTCATCCTCGCCGCCCTCCTCCGTACCGATTGGCGGGAGGGTGGTGTAGCGGCTCCGGAGTCGGAATCGGTACAGTCAGCGCCCTGGAAGGTCTGGCTTGATGTCCCTGATCGTGATCTACACGAGCCCTGGATGTCCCTACTGCATGATGGCGAAGCGCCTGCTCACGGAGAAGGGACAGACCTGGACCGAGATCGACGTCGAGGCCGACCCGGGTCGGCGGGCCGAGATGATGGAGCGTTCGGGTCGCACCTCGGTGCCACAGATCTGGATCGGTGATCGACACGTGGGTGGCTTCGATGACCTCGCAGATCTCGAACGCAGGGGCGAGCTGGATGGATTGCTGGGCACCTCGCGCAGCGGCGAGGGCCCCGAACACGCCAGGGTCCTGATCGCGGGGAGTGGTCCCGCCGGATACACGGCGGCGATCTACACTGGCCGGGCTGAGCTCGAGCCGGTGATGCTGGCGGGTCTCCAGTTCGGCGGTCAGCTGATGCTGACCACCGAGGTGGAGAACTATCCAGGCTTCCCCGAAGGCGTGGCGGGGCCCGCGATGATGGAGATGTTCCAGAAGCAGGCCGAGCGCTTCGGGACGCGAATCCTGATGGAGGACGCCACCGGGATCGATCTGAGCCGGCGCCCCTTCAGCGTCGAGAGCGAGGATCACCGCTTCAGCGCCGATGCGCTCATCATTGCCACCGGTGCCACCGCCCGGTGGCTGGGGATCCCGTCGGAGCAGCGGCTCTTGAACAGCGGCGTCTCGGCCTGTGCCACCTGTGACGGCGCCCTCTACAGGGGCAAGGAGATGGCCGTGGTGGGCGGCGGTGACACGGCGATGGAGGAAGCCCTCTTCCTGACCCGCTTCGCCCCCAAGGTCACGGTCATCCACCGTCGCGACCAGCTGCGCGCTTCCAAGATCATGCAGGACCGCGCCTTCCGGAACGACAAGATCGAGTTCCTCTGGGATTCCGTGGTGGAGGAGGTGCTCGGAGAAGATTACGTCACCGGTGTCCGCGTCGTGAACCTGAAGACCGGAGCCACCCAGGAGCTTCCCGTCGAAGCTCTCTTCATGGCGATCGGTCACAAGCCCAACAGCGACGCGGTTCGGGGGCAGCTGGAGCTGGACGACGTCGGCTACATCAAGGTCGAGACCGGTTCGTCGCGGACCAGCGTCGCCGGCGTCTTCGCCTGTGGCGACGTCATGGATCCCACCTATCGCCAGGCGATCACCGCCGCGGGGACGGGTTGCATGGCGGCCATCGATGCGGAGCGATGGCTGGCGGAGCAGTCGGCAGAGTAGAACGATGGCGCTCACCCGGGACCGACTCTTGCAGCTGGTAGGGCGTTCGACCGACATCGTCATCGGGACCGATGGCGGCGGTACGGTGGTCTACTACAACGACGGGGCCAAGAAGAGCCTCGGCTACACCGCAGAGGAGATGCTCGGCACCTATGTCGCTCAGCTCTACCCCAGCCTCGACGAGGCCAAGCGGGTGATGGAGGCGATGCGAAGCCCCGAGCACGGGGGGAAGGGGATCGTCGAGACCTTCCGCACCACCTTTCTCTCCAAGAGTGGCGAGGAGATCCCGGTCGCCATCTCGGGGACGATTCTCACCGACGACCGCGGTCACGAGGACGGCAGCATCGGCTTCGCGAAGGATCTTCGCGAGATCCTGCACAAGGATCAGCTGGCCACCCTGGGCGAGGTCGCGATCGGCCTCAGCCACGAGATCAACAATCCCCTCGCCGTGATTCTCAATCAGATGGAGCTTCTGGAGCGCGACATCACCCGGATCGCAGGAGAGCGCGACGTTTCGGTGGAGGAGGAGCGGATCGACGCCGTGCGCCGGGAGATCTCGCGGATCTCGGAGATCCTGATGCGCCTCGACGAGATGGTGCGCGAGGAGAGCTACGAGACCATCGACTACATCGGGCCCACCCGGATGATCGATCTTCGCACCGATCGCAGGCGGAAGCGGGTACCCGAGCAGGCGCTCCGCGGGGTGCGGGTGCTGGTCGTCGACGACGATCTGGGAATCTGCCGCACTCTCCGCGAGATCCTCGAGAGTGACGGCTGTCAGGTCGAGGTCGCGGGAGACGGTGTCGCCGCTCTCGCCGCGCTCCACCGCCTCTCGTTCGACGTGGTGCTCACCGACGTGGTCATGCCCCACATGGACGGCTACGAGCTCTACACGGCCATTCAGGAGCGGCACCCGAGCCTCCCGGTCCTGATGATGACCTCCTTTCACTACGACAAGGACCACATCATCAAGCGCAGTCGGTTGGCGGGCCTGGAGACGGTGATCTTCAAGAAGCCGGTCGACCCCGACCGGCTGCGCCAGACCTTGATCGATGCTGTCGCCGAGCGCCGGCGCGACGGGTGACCCGGACGGGCTGCAGTACTCTACTCGACGGGGAATCCAGGTTCGGCTTCAGCTGCCCAGGTGGACCTTCGGGATGTTGAAGAGCATGCCGTCTTCGCTCTTGCAGAGGGAGCAGTCTTCCCACTCGTTCAGGACCGTGACTTCGTCACCCTCCGAGAACGCCACGTCCTCGGGATCCTCGCCGAGGTTCGCCTGGTGCTTGAGGGTGATCGCCTTCTTGATGGTCGCCATTTCGGGGAGATCCTCCTGATTACTGCGCCGTTGTCGCCCCTCAGACTAGCCCGCATTTTCCACCAGGTCCCTACTGCGGCACTCTCGGTGCCAGAGCTCAGCGACCTGGTGAGAGAGGCGGGCTGCGGTTTCAACGAATCTCGAGGGTGCGCGCGGCGCATACCCCGACGATCCGATGCGCCCCCGCTCGACGCAGGGCGCGGGCGGCCTCGCGCAGTGTACTTCCGGTCGTCACCACGTCGTCCACCAGCCAGATCCGCCCCGGCAGCGCCCGCTTCCGCACGCGGAAGGCCCCCGAGACGTTCTCGGCCCGCTGGGAGCGGGCGAGCCGGGTCTGGCTCGGCGTGTTTCGGATCCGGGTCAGTGCTGCGGGATCCACCGGCCTCTCGCGGTCGCGCCCGAGCGCCACCGCCAGCAGGCCCGCCGGATTGAATCCCCGCTGGCGCAGACGCAGCGGGTGAAGGGGCACCGGCACGATCAGGTCCGGCGCCGGTCCGGGGGCCCGGCGGCCGGCCTCCCCGATCAGCGCCGCCGCCACGGCTTCCGCGGCGGGATCGAGCCCGAAGAGCCCCGGATCCGGGTACTTGAAGCGGCGCAGCCAGCCCGCGGCCTCGCCCTCGAAGGACACCGCCGCGACCCAGCTCTCCAGGGGCGCGGGGGCCGCCGTCTCGAAGCCGGGTGCGAGTCGCAGCAGCTCGCGTCGGCAGCGAGGACAGAGCGCCTCCCGGCCGACGGCCTTCCCGCATCTCGCGCAGGCTCCCGGAAACAAGAGTTCGAGGACACTGCGCCACATCTCGGCGAGCAGATTGCCCTTGCGGGACCCCGGGGCTCGGCAGAGCTTACGGAATCAGTGAGCGCCCCGTCAGCGGGCCGTCTCGCGCTCGAAGGGCTGCTGGGGCGGCTGTTCCAGCTCGATGGGGGGCGCGTCGCCCCAGAGTCGCTCCAGGTCGTAGTACTCCCGCACCTCCTTCTGGAAGACGTGGACCACCACCTCGTTCAGGTCGATCAGCACCCAGCGCCCCTCGTCGTAGCCCTCCACGCCCAGGGGGGATCTGCCCATCTCCTTGCTCACCTCCAGCACCGCGTCCGCAACCGATCGCACGTGCCGGTCCGAGGTTCCCGTCGCTAGCAGAAAGGCGTCCGTGAAGGAGGTGAGCTGGTGGACGTCCAGGCCCACCAGGTCTCGAGCCTTCTTCTGGACCGCGGCCTCCGCCAGGCGTCTCACGGTATGATCGGGGGCGGGCGTCACACCTGGCTCCTCTCTGCGTAGATTCCGCTGCTGATGACTTCGCGCCGCACCGCCTCGGGGAGCAGGTAGCGCACCGAGCGCTCCTCCCGGATTCGCCTGCGGATGTCGCTCGAAGAGACGTCCAGGGCCGAGATCTGGATCCACCGTATCCAGGTTTCCGCGGTGCGGTGGCGGCCGAATTCACCTTTGCGGTCCAGGTCGAAGTGCCGAGCGAACCTCGCGGGGAGTTGCTCGACCAGTGAGCCCTCACCCACCGGCGGGCGGGTGATCACCGCAAAGTGAGAGAGGGTAAAGAGAGTCGAGGGGTCCCGCCAGGTTTCGATCTCCGCGAATGCATCCTGGCCGATCACGAAGACCGGCTTCTCCGGCGCCAACCGCTCGCCGAAGCTGCGGAGAGTGTCGACGGTGTAGGACGGCCCCGAGCGCTCGATCTCCAGCAGGTCGAGGGCGAAGCGGGGGTTGTCTGCGATCGCTCGACGGACCCACTCGCAGCGGAGCTTCGCCGGGGCGATGACCTCCTGCTCGCCTTCCTTATGAGGGGGCTCGGCACTGGGTACGAAGACCACGCGCTCGAGACCGAGGATCTCACGGACCTCTTCGGCGGCCCGCAAGTGGCCGAGGTGAATGGGATTGAAGGTTCCCCCGAGAACGCCGATTCCGCCGCCAGGGCTCATTCGCGAATCTGGCCGTCCCCGTAGAGAACGAACTTGAGGGTCGTGAGACCCTCGAGACCCATGGGGCCGTAGGCATGCAGCTTCGAGGTGGAAATACCGATCTCCGCGCCGAGGCCGAGGCGGTAGCCGTCCGCAAAGGCCGTCGAGCAGTTGATGCCCACCGTTCCTGAGTTGACGCGGCGCAGGAACTCCTGGCCGTTCGCGTAGTCGTTGGTGACGATCACCTCCGTATGATCCGATCCGTAACGCTGGATGTGGGCAATGGCCTCGTCCAGATCTTCCACCAGACGCACCGCCAGGATCTTGTCCAGGTACTCTTCGCTCCAGTCCGCTTCGGTCGCCGGGACCGCCTCGGAGAAGATCTTGCAGGTCCGCTCGCAGCCGCGAATCTCGACCCCTTCCTCGTGGAGCGCCTTGAGCACGCCCGGCATCACCGTGTGCGAGGCGTCGGAGTGGACCAGCAGAGTCTCCAGTCCGTTGCACAGAGCGACCTGCCGGATCTTCGAGTCGCGCACGATCGCCGTTGCCATCTCGCCGTCCGCGCTGGCGTCGATGAAGACGTGGCATACTCCTGCGTCGTGTTTGATCACCGGGATCCTGGAAGTCTCGGTGACCTTGCGGATCAGCCCCGCCCCGCCCCGCGGAATGATCAGGTCGATGAACTCGTCGGTGCGAAGCAACACGTCGATGACGGAGCGATCGGTGCGTGAGACGATGCCGATCGCGTCGGCGGGAACACCAGTCTCGCCGGCTGCAGCGCGCAGCTCCTCGGCCAGGGCCAGGTTCGAACGGATGGCCTCGGATCCCCCGCGCAGGACCACCGCGTTCCCCGCCTTTACGCACAGGGCCGCCGCGTCGACGGTGACGTTGGGCCGCGACTCGTAGATGATTCCGATCACACCCAGCGGAATGCGCATGCGACCCACGCGCAGGCCGTTGGGACGCAGCCGAGCGTTGACGATCTCGCCGACGGGATCCGGCAGGGCCGCGACGGAGCGCAGGCCGTCGATCATGTCCTCCCACTTGCCGCCCTCGAGAGCGAGTCGGCTCAGCATGGGGGCCGCCAGACCCTTGGCCGCGGCCTCCTCCACATCCTTGCGGTTTTCGGCGAGGATCTGCTGCCTGGCGGCTTCCAGTCGCTCCGCCGAGCGCAGGAGCCAGGCGTTCTTCGTACCAGAGCCGAGATCGGCGAGCGAGAGCGAGGCTTTCCTCGCGCGCCTGGCGAGATCGCGGATTTGAGCTTCCAGACTCATTTCGGACTCATTTCGGTTCCGATCCGGGTCGACTTCGCTGACTCTCGGCTCGGGCACCCTCGCCTGCGGGGGGCCGGGTCATCCCTGGCTATCGCTGCCGAGAAGCACGAGGTCGTCGCGATGGATCACCTCGTCTCCGTTCGAATATCCTAGCAGCTGGGTGATCCTCCGCGTGGAGACACCCTTGATACGGTTCACGTCTGCGGAAGCATAGGCCGCGAGCCCCCGGGCGAACTCGCGTTCGCCTTCGTCCACGCACGAGACGGGGTCCCCGATTCCAAAGCTTCCCTCGACGCCGACGATGCCCGCGGGGAGGAGACTCCGCCCCCGCTGCACCAGGGCGTGGACCGCTCCCGCGTCCACCACCAGGCGTCCCCGCGGATGGGCCGTGAAGGCGAGCCAGTGCTTGCGGCTGGCCAGCCGGCTTCCCGAGGCGAAGAGGGTTCCGATCGGCTCTCCGGACGCCACCTGCGCGATGACGTTCCGCGCCCTTCCGTTGCACACCACGGTGGCGGCGCCCGAGCGGGCCGCGCTCCGCGCTGCGGCGAGCTTCGTGACCATGCCCCCGCGTCCGAACGCGCTGGTGGAGCCACCGGCGGCGCGCTCGATCTCCGGTGTGATCGACTCGATGACACCGTAGAGAGGTGGCTTCCGCCTTCCGGGCTCAGGGGGGTGGGTGTGCAGACCGTCCACGTCCGTGAGGATCACCAGCAGATCCGCCGCGACCAGGTTGACCACCGTCGCAGAGAGGCTGTCGTTGTCTCCGAAACGGATCTCTTCGGTGGCGACCGTGTCGTTCTCGTTGACGACCGGAACGACACCGAGAGACAGCAGCGTCAGCAGGGTGCGGCGCGCGTTGAGGAAGCGCTCGCGGTCGTCGAGCCCGCTCCGTGTCACGAGCACCTGGGCGACCTGCCTTCCATAGCCCGCGAACCGCCTCCGGTAGAGCTCCGAAAGCCCGATCTGACCGACCGCGGCGGCGGCCTGCTTCTCGGGAATCGAGCGGCCCGGGTGGGACCAGCCGAGGATGCGGCTCCCCATCGCAATCGACCCCGAGCTGACCAGCACCACCTGGCGCCCCGCATCACAGAGCTCGGAAATCTGTCGGGCAATCTCCGTGAAGATACGCCGCCGGAGCGCGCCCCGGCGCGAGAGAACGCCGCTTCCGACCTTGACGACGATGCGCTGCGCGTCCCTGGCGGCCTGGCGGAGCTCAGCCATCGTCTTCCGTCGCCTCCGTATCGATCGCGCGCACGATGGAGCGCACCAGCTCGCCGATTCCCTCCCCGGTGGCGCCGGAGATCCGGACCACCACTCGGCCCCGGGAGCGGAGCGCCGCCTCCGGCTCGCAGAGGACCTCGCGGTCGGCGATCAGATCGATCTTGTTGAGCGCGACGATTTCCACGCGATCCCGGAGCGCTTCGTCGTAGGCGCCCAGCTCGCGGCGGATCGAATCGTACTCCCCGAGCAGGTCGCGACCCTCCTGCGCCGGCGTGCCCACATCCAGCAAGTGCACGAGGACCCGCGTCCTTTCGATGTGTCGGAGAAAGCGGTCGCCGAGTCCGACGCCCTCGCTGGCGCCCTCGACGAGCCCCGGAATGTCCGCGACGACGAAGCGCCTGTCGTCGAGCGCGGCGACCCCGAGGGAGGGCACCAGGGTGGTGAAGGGATAGCTCGCCACCCGGGGGTGGGCGGCCGAGACGCGGCGGAGGAGCGTCGACTTCCCGGCGTTTGGCGCGCCGACCAGCCCCACGTCGGCCAGCAGCTTCAAGGAGAGCCGCAGCCTGCGCCGTTCGCCGGGCTTTCCCGGCGTAGCGAAGTCGGGAGTCTGGCGCGTAGGGCTCTTGAAGCGCGTATTGCCGAGACCCCCGCGCCCACCGCGGGCGACGACGACGCGCTGGCCGTCCTCCACGAGATCCGCGAGGAGGGTGCCCGTAGCGCTCGATTCGAGCTCGTAGACAGCCGTGCCCACCGGAACCCGGGCCACTGAGTCTTCGCCATCGGCGCCGGTCCGATCGCTGCCGCCTCCGTTGGCACCGTCTCCGGCTCTCAGCTTCGGCCGGTACTTCTGATCCCAGAGCGTGGCGAGACCCCGGTCAGCGAGGAGCACGACGTCGCCACCGCGGCCCCCGTCGCCGCCGTTCGGCCCGCCCCTGGGAACGAACTTCTCGCGGCGGAAGGCGACGATCCCATCGCCGCCGTCGCCCCCAATGGCGGTCAGGATCGTCTCGTCGATGAAGGATTCTCGTGACTTCATCGCTGTCTGGAGCCGGGGCCCCGGACAGCCGATCGAGCGGAGACGGGTTCCCAGGCTGCTCCTAATTGAGCGGCTCGACCCTCGCCACGACCTTGCCCCGCGAGCGGCCGTAGGAGACGGTGCCGTCGCAGAGCGCGAACAAGGTGTAGTCCTTGCCGAGGCCCACGTTCGAGCCCGGATGGATCCCCGTCCCGACCTGGCGAACCAGGATGTTGCCGGCGCGGACGGCCTCACCGCCGAAGCGCTTCATGCCGCGGCGCTGCCCATTGCTGTCGCGGCCATTGCGCGAGCTTCCCTGTCCCTTCTTGTGCGACATCTGCGAATCTCCGCTGGACGCGGCGCCGCCCCGGATTCGGGAGTGGCGCACCGCGCTGTTTCGCTCCTGATCCGCTAGGACTCGATGGAGTCGACGCGGATCTCGGTGTAATCCTGTCGATGTCCCGTCTTGCGCCGGTAGCCTTTGCGGCGCTTCATCTTGAAGACGGTGATCTTCGGCCCACGACCCTGATCGGTAATCGTCCCGACCACCTTCACCCCTTCGACCAAGGGCGTGCCGACCCGGGTCTCACCCTCACCTCCCACCAGGAGCACCTGGTCGAGCTGGATGGACTCACCCACCGCCCCGGGAAGCCTCTCGACTCGCACGGCGTGGCCGGGCGTCACGCGCACCTGCTTGCCGCCGGTGCGAACCACCGCGTACATCACGATTCCTCTCGTTCCTGGGAACGCTGCATTATCGGGGATTTAACCGGCTCGTCAAGCGACGGCGAGGAAGTGAGGAGGGCGGGCTCCGCCTCCGCTGGAGGAGTCCAGGCGGGCTCGAGAGGGCCCGGGCGAGTCTCTGCTGCCGCGTCCACCTCGGCGCTCGGGGCCTCGCTGGAGGCCGGCTCGCCGGGCCGGTCCTGGGGCGCCGGCGGCTCCGCCTCGCTCACCGGCAGCTCGATGGGCTCCTCTTCGGCGGGCGACGCCCGGGTCTCTTCGGCCTCCTTCGCATCCGGGGGCTGCTCCTCGGCCGCGGGCTTGCTCGCGAGCCAGGGGAGGTCGAGCGCGACGGCGGCGCCCTCGTCGAGGGCGGTGATCTCGAACTGCTCTTGATGCATCTCGCCCCGGGCGTGGATCTCGATCTCGCGTCCCAGCTCGCGCTCGAGGGTCTCCAGGGTCTCCCTCTCCGGCCCCACCAGCTGCTCGGCGACCCGCCGGTTCACGCTCACCGCGATGCGGTGGCCGCAGAAGCGGGGCAGGTCCTTCTTGATCTCCCGCAGCACCTTCTGGGCCACGCTGTCCTCGGAGAGCACGTAGCCCTTGCCGTCGCAGTAGGAGCAGGGCTCGCAGAGCATCTGAACCAGATTCTCGCGAGTCCGCTTTCGCGTCATCTCCACCAGGCCGAGCTCGGAGATCTTGAGGATGTTGGTCTTCGCCTTGTCCTGGCGGATGGCGTCCTGAAGCGCCCGGAAGGTCTTCTCCCGGTTCTCGGCGGACTCCATGTCGATCAGGTCGATGATGATGAGCCCGCCGATGTTGCGGAAGCGGAGCTGCTGGACCACCTCCCGCACAGCCTCGAGATTGGTCTTGAGGACGGTGTCCTCGAGATCGCGTCTTCCGACGTAGCGGCCCGTGTTCACGTCGATGGCGGTGAGGGCCTCGCTCTGGTCGATGATCAGATAGCCCCCTGACTTGAGCCAGACCTTGCGACCCAGGTTGGCGTCGATCTGGGACTCGGTGCCGAAATGGTCGAAGATCGGCTCCGTTCCTTCGTAGAGCTTGATGCGCGGCCTCGGGGGGGCGACGAAGCGATCCACGAAGGATTTCATCTCGTCGTAGGCCTGCTGGGAGTCGACAACGATTCGCTTGGTCTCGGAGTTGGCGAAATCCCGGATCACCCGCAGCGGGAGCGAGGGCTCCCTGTAGAGCGCTTCCGGAGCCCGCACCTGGTCCTTGCGGATCTGTACGTCGTCCCAGACCGCGGTCAGATAGCGGACGTCCGCTTCCAGGTCGGCCTCCCGGGTTCCTTCGCCGGCGGTGCGAATGATGAATCCCAGGTCCTGCGGCCGGATGCGGTTGACGATCTCGCGCAGCCTGCGTCGTTCCCGGTCCGATTCGATGCGCCGCGACACCCCCACCCGCTGTGCCCACGGCGTGAGCACCAGGTGTCGGCCGGCGATGGAGACGTGGGAGGTGATCCGCGCTCCCTTGCTTCCAATTGGCTCCTTGGCGATCTGGACGACGATCTCCTGGCCCTCGTGGAGCAGGCTCTCGATGCTCGGGACGCGGCGTCCTCCCCCGTTGCGCCCGCGGTTTCGACGTCCTCGCGGCCCTTCGTCCTCCTCCTCGATGCTCTCGATGTTCTCCACGTAGTCACCGGCGTAGAGAAAGGCCGCCTTCTCCAGGCCGATGTCGACGAAGGCCGCCTGCATGCCGGGCAGGACCCGGGTCACCCGACCCTTGACGATGCTGGCGGCGACGCTGCGGAACCTCGCCCGCTCCAAGTGAAGCTCGACGAATTGGCTCTTCTCCAGGATCGCTACCCGCGTCTCGCCGGGTGTGGCGTTGATCAGGATCTCGTTTTGCACTGCTCTCTTCCGTTCCGGCGGCGGGCGGCCTCGGCCCCCGAGGCTTCTGCAGTGGCCGCGATCGCGGCGCCTCCGGTATTGGCGAGCCGATTCGGGAGATCGTCGAGTTCAAGACCGCCGGATGGCGGGGCGGGGTCAGGCGGGAGCTGCGGCCCTGAAGACGGGCTGCAGTTGGACGGGATCTCTGGCTAACATCCCGAAAAGACGCTTGAAGTCGTAGACTCGCACAGGAACTGTCTCTACGGCCGCGACCAGCTCGCCCGAGAGCCCCGTGAAGCACCCCGCCGCACGCCCAGCTCCCGACGCCAGCCCCTGGACCTGTCCCGTCTCCGTCCGGCACACTGTACCTACGGAAACCCCGCGGGAAGGCCCGGGTCGGACCGTCATAATTCTCTCCCAGGAGCATCATGGATCAGAGCAGCAAGGTCAACCCGTCATTTCGTGCCGATGGTCCCGGCGAGACCAAGGACCAATCGAAACCGGTGGATCCCCGCCGGGGACTCCCCGCTGTGGATCGGTTGGCCCGGGAGATGACCCGCCACTCCCCGGATCTGCCCGACTGGAGCCTTCGCGAGGGTGCCCGGCAGGCGGTGGACGAGGCCCGAGGGCGGATCACCCGGGGGGAGAATCCTCCGCTCGATCTCACCGCTCGTGCCCTCCAGCTGGCCGCGGCCCTGCACAGGCCCAGTCCCGCCCGGGTGATCAACGCCACCGGCGTCGTCCTCCACACCAATCTGGGCCGGGCCGTCCTGGCTCCGGGGGCGGCTCGGGCGGCTGCAGACGCCGCCGCCACCTACTCGGACCTGGAGTTCGACCTCGAGAGCGGAGAGCGGGGCGACCGCCTGGCACGGGTCGCGATGCTGCTCCGGCTGCTCTCCGGGGCGGAGGCCGCCACGGCGGTCAACAACAATGCGGCGGCGGTTCTCCTCGCCGTCAACAGCCTGGCGAGAGGGCGAGAGGTGGTGGTCTCCCGGGGCGAGCTGGTGGAGATCGGCGGCTCCTTCCGGGTCCCCGAGATCCTGGTCCAGGCGGGCGTGCGCCTGGTCGAGGTGGGAACCACGAACCGGACGCATCGGGAGGATTACCGCGGCGCGATCGGCGCGGAGACCGGGCTCCTGCTGAAGGTGCACCGGAGCAACTTCGAGCAACGGGGCTTCGTGACCGAGGTGGAGCTGCCCGCCCTGGTCGAGATCGGTCGGGAGGCGGGCGTTCCCGTGGTGGAGGATCTGGGCAGCGGAACCCTGCTCGACTTCCGCGCTCAGGGCCTGCCTCCCGAGTCCTTTGCGCCAGCTCGCCTCGCCAGTGGTGTCGACCTGATCTGCTTCTCCGGAGACAAGCTCCTGGGCGGGCCCCAGGCGGGCATCGTTCTGGGGACCGAGGAGGCGGTGCGCTGCCTTCGGAAGAGTCCCCTGGCGCGCGCACTTCGGCTCGACAAGATGAGCCTGGCGGCGCTCGACTGGACCCTTCGCGCAGTCGCCGAGGGGCGCGCCGAGCAGGAGATCCCGACCCTGCGTCAGCTCGGCGAGTCGCTCGCCGCGGTGGAGAAGCGGGCGCGGGGGCTCCTGGCCCTGATCGAGAAGGTGGCCGGCGCGGGCCTCACGGCGGAGCTGGAGGAGACCCGGGCACCGGTGGGAGGCGGTTCGCTTCCCGGTTTCGAGCTCCCGAGCCGCGCGGTGACGCTACGCGGAGCCATCGGCGCGGAGCAGCTCTGTGCCGCGCTCCGCCGCGGACCGGTTCCGGTGCTCGCGCGTGTACGGGACGACCGTGTGCAGCTCGACGCGCGCACCCTCCTGCCGGGTGACGAGGCCCTGGTCGTTTCGGCACTCCAGCGCGCCCTTTCGGGTGTTTGATCCCGCACGGCGCGCCTTTCGAATGGAAAGGCGCCTCCCGTTCGGGTAGGTTTGCACAGGCTTTTCAGCATGTTGAACTCCAGCGTCCTCGTCCTCAATCGTTCGTATCTTCCGATTCACGTTACGTCGGTGCGTCGGGCGTTCTCGCTGCTCTATCAGGGGATCGCTCGAGCCGTCGACGAGCAGTACCAGACCTTCGATTTCGACGGGTGGCGCCAGCTCGCCGTGGCCCGGGAGATGGACTCCATCGGGACGGCTGGCGGCCGCATCCGGGTCCCGCGAGTGATCGTGCTGATCGCCTTCGACCGTCTACCCAAGCGCCACGTGCGTTTCAGCCGCATCAATCTCATGGCCCGCGACAACTTCCGGTGTCAATACTGTGGCAGCAGGCCGCCGCGGTCCGAGCTGAATCTCGACCACGTGGTCCCCCGCTCCCTCGGTGGGCACAGCACCTGGGAAAACGTCGTCACCAGCTGCGTGGAGTGCAACCGCCGCAAGGGCGGGCGTACGCCGAAACAGGCCCAGATGATCTTGCGGCGCCGACCGGCTCGCCCGCGGTGGACGCCCCTGGTGAATCTGATGCTTTCCAATGTGCGCTACCAGGAATGGCGTCCCTACCTGAACGTCGTCGACGCGTCTTACTGGAACGTCGAACTCGCGGAATAGCAGCTTCACCGGAGTCAAGGCCACGGAAACCAGAGCTGCCAGGAAGAAGAAGGCATCCTTTCGCGCCCCGCGGCTGATCGCCATCGGGGGTGGGAAGGGGGGTGTCGGCAAGACCCTGCTGTGCGCGAATCTCTCCGCCGCCCTGGCGAGGAGCGGATACCGCGTGGTGGCGATCGACACCGATCTCGAGGGAGCCAACCTCCACACCTGCCTGGGTGTCTCCTCGCCGCGAGTGAGCCTCGCCGACTTCGTCGCCGAGCGGGAGAGTGACCTGGCCAAGCTGACCTTGGAGACACCGATCGCGAATTTGCAGATGATCGCCGCGACCTACGGGAATCTCGCCTGCGCACAGCCGGGAGCGACCCGGCGCATCGAGTTGCTGTCGGGGCTTCGAAGCCTGGACTGCGATGTCGTCTTCGTGGACTGCGGCGCCGGCTCCCACTCTGCGACGGTCGACTATTTCCTGGTCGGAGACGACGGTCTGCTGGTGATGCACCCGGAGCCCACCTCCCTCGAGAACACCTATAGCTTCCTGCGCGCTGCCTTCTACAGGCGCATGCAGGTGGCGATGAAGAAGCACGAGGTGCGCGACCGGATCCGCGAGGCCATGGACCAGCGCAACCAGAGGGGCATTCGCAGCCCCTTGGACCTGCTGCGCGAGGTCGAGTCGATGGACCCGGGGGAGGGGAGACGATTCGTCGCGACCATGCGTCGCTTCCGCCCGCGGATCGTCGTCAACGAAGTGACCAGCTCCGAGGACGTCAAGCTCGGCTTCGCGGTTCGCAGCGTGTGCCGGAAGTTCTTCGGAATCGATGCCGACTACATCGGTTACATCAATCGCGACGCGGTGGTGCACCAATCCATCCTGCGCCGTCGCCTGGTCCTGGAGGAATATCCCAAGAGCGATGTGGCCATCTATCTCCATCGAATCGCGCGGAAGCTGATGGAGTCGCTCGGGCCGCCAGGAGTCCCGGCCGGGCGGGTGCTCTCGGATGAAGGAACCCGATGAAGACGCTGGCGGAGATGACTCACTACGAGGTGCTCGAGGTGGGGCCGGATGCCGGCTCCGAAGAGTTGGAGCGCGCCTACCGCCTGGCCCGCGCAGCCTATGCGGAAGGCTCCCTCGCGCTCTACTCGATCTTCAGCGAGGAGGAGTCGTCCGCGCTTCGCGAGCGGGTCGAGCTGGCCTATCGCGTCCTGGCGGATTCTCATCAGCGCAGGGCGTACGACGCTTCGCTCGGCTCGGAGGTTGCCTGCGAAGAGGAGATCAAGATCGCGCTCGACCTCGCCGTGGAGGATTCGTCAGCCCCGCAGGACCCCTTCGAGGCGGTACGTGAGGTCACCGAGTTCGATGCATTCGAGGAGGATGCAGAGGGCTGCTTCGATGGCGCGTGGCTGCGGCGTTCGCGTCTCCGCTCCGGACTGGATCTCGAGCAGATTGCCGCCGTCACCAAGATCAACCCCACCTATCTTCGATTCATCGAAGAGGAGAAGTTTCAGGATCTGCCCGCTCCCGTCTACGTGCGCGGCTTCGTCGGTGCCTACGCCCGCTGCATCGGCCTGGATCCCGAGCGCGTCGTATCCAGCTACATGCAGCGGCTGGACGCAGTGCCGAGGAGCGAACCGCAGCGCCGCCAGCGCAGATGGCGCTGATGACTCCGGCGGGCGGGGTTAAAGATGCCGCGAATTACCGATCCGCAGCGGGCCCAACGACTGGCTCGCGCCGTCGTCTCCGATGTGATGCTGTACAACGTCGAGCGCGTGCGGGCCGGCATCGAGGCGGACGATCTCTTCGATCGCCTGCGCCCGGAAATCGACGAGGCCCGCGCGTTCTTCCAGCGGCGGGTCGACCCGGAGGTGGCGGTCAAGAGCAACGCCTTCGATCTCGCCCTGGTGGACGTGCTGGTCTTTCGCAGCGGCCGCGTTCGCTCACAGATATGGTGAGCTTCGTGGTCGGCGAGGCGGACGCAGACCAGCGCCTGGATCGGGCCCTGGCTGCGGTGGCCGGGATACCTCGTTCCCAGGCGCGCCGCTGGATCGACGAGGGACTCGTCGACCTGAACGATCGCCCGGCCCGTCCCAGCCAACGCGTGGCCATCGGCGACATCCTCCACGCCCGGCCGCCGGCGCCGATCCCCTGCGCGGCGTTGCCCGAGGCGCTTCCCCTCGCGGTGCTCTACGAGGACGAGGACCTGATCGTGGTCGACAAGCCGGCGGGATTGGTGGTGCATCCCGGCCCCAGCCATCCGAGCGGGACCCTGGTGAATGCGTTGCTCCACCGCTGCGGGGATCTCGCCGGAATCGGCGGCGTGCTCCGCCCCGGCATCGTCCACCGTCTGGATCGCGGCACCTCCGGGGTACTGGTCGCGGCGAAGAACGATCGGGCCCATCTCGCCCTGGCCGAGCAGTTCAGGGACCACCGTGTCGAGCGCGTCTACCTCGCGCTCGCCCGCGGAGCGCCGGGAGAGGATTCGGGACGGATCGAGCTGCCGATCGGCCGCCACCGCCGGGATCGCAAGCGGATGTCGGTGTCGACCCGCGCGGCGCGCACCGCCCGGACCGCCTGGACCGTCCGGCAGCGCTTCCCCGCGAGTGGCGCCGTCCTGCTCGAGGTGCGACCCGAGACCGGCCGAACCCACCAGATCAGGGTGCATCTGGCGGCGACGGGACTTCCGATCGTCGGAGACGCGGTGTACGGGCGCTCCAGGGCAAAGGCGTTCGAGATCACTCGTCCCGCCCTTCACGCCGCGGTGTTGGGATTCGACCATCCGCGCAGCGGTGAACGGCACCGTTTCGAGGCGCCGCTTCCGCCGGACTTCGCCGAGCTCGTAGAGCTTCTGGAGCGGCGGGAGGCCGTGCAATGAATGCATCTCCCGAATTCCTCACCCACACTCTTCTCTCCGATGCCCTTGTCGCCCACGGCTTCGGCCAGCTCGGTTCGCGGGAGCCGGCCGACGTCATTCGTCCGATCCAGCAGCACGGAACGGAGGTGGCATTCGTCCGCGACGGGAGCGACTCGGATCCCGGTCATGCCGATGCCGTCGTCTCGACTCTCGCCGGGGTTCGGGTGGGGGTGATGACGGCGGACTGTGTTCCCGTCCTGCTGGCCATGGATGGCGGTCGGGTCGTCGCGGCGGTTCATGCCGGATGGCGCGGTATCGCCGCGGGCGTGGTGCCCAGGGCATTCGAGGCGATGGCGCGCTCCGCCGAGCACTGGCGTCGCGTCACGGCGGTGATCGGTCCTCACATCGGCGCCTGCTGCTACGAGGTGGATTCACCCGTCATCGAGCGACTCCGGGTCCGCTTCTCCAAGCTGCTGGATTCGGTGCTCACTCCCGTGAGCTCGGAGCACTCGATGCTCGATCTGGGAGCGCTGGTCCGTTTGGAGCTGATCCGCGCCGGCGTCCGGCCTGCGAACGTGGGATCCTTTTCGGATGCGTGCACCTGCTGCGACGCAGAGCGCTTTCATTCCCACCGCCGCGATGGCGATCGCGCGGGTCGCCTGCTTCACTGGATCGAGGTGAGTGCGGTGGAGTCGCCGGAAGCTTGAGCCGGCGGTTTCAGCGTTGGACAAGCAGCGATTCGCCTCGACAGCCCTTGACACGCCCCACGGGGCGTCGTAGTGTCATGAGCGAAGTCCTGGTGGCCGGGAATCTCCACCTCCGGCCGCTCCCCCTCGAAGAACAGTCTCGGGCCGCGAAATGGTCGGCAAGGTGACGAGCAGGAACCGGGATTCAATTTTCCATCAACTTTTTGGGCTGAACTTCCGAACGACACAGTAGAGCCGAGCCCAGACAGACCCGTCTCGAGCCGGCGTGTCCCCTGCCGGGGAATGCGCTGGCCCAGGAGGCCGCGCCAGCGCGATGCGGAAGGGGTCCGCCAGGCGACCCGATCCAACCCTTCCCTCCCATCAGATGATCCAATCAAACACGAGAGAGATCCCTTGACGACGACACGCGTACCCGACGGCAATGATCTGAACGGATCCACGCAGGGAAACTCGGGCAACCGCAATCCGCGGCGAGGACGAAACCGGCGCTCCAGGGGAAACGGCTCGCGCAGGCCGCGGGAGTTCCCGGACGTGGAGGAAGAACTCGCCCAGGAGGAGTACTGCGAGGAAGGTGAAGACAACGGCGAGCGCATGAACGTCTCGGACCTCAAGGCGAAGAGCGTGACCGAACTCACCGAGATCGCCGAGGAGCTCGCGGTCGAGAATGCGGGGGGCCTCCGCAAACAGGATCTTCTATACGCCATCTTGAAGGCCCAGACCGAGAAGCGCGGGAGGGTCTACGCAGAAGGAGTGCTCGAGACCCTGCCCGACGGCTTTGGATTTCTCCGCGCCCCCGATCAGAACTACCTCGCGGGACCGGACGACATCTACGTTTCACCTTCCCAGATCCGGCGCTTCAACCTCCGCACCGGGGACACCATCTGCGGACAGATCCGGCCGCCCAAGGAGGGCGAGCGCTACTTCGCGCTGCTCAAGGTCGATTCGGTCAATTTCGAAGAGGCCGAGGCGAATCGCCACAAGATCCTGTTCGACAACGTGACGCCGCTGTATCCCGAGGAAGGCTTCAATCTCGAGGCCAAGTCCGGAGGGCTCACCACCCGCATCATCGATTTGATCGCTCCGATCGGGAAGGGACAGCGGGCGCTGATCACGTCGCCACCGAAGGCGGGCAAGACGATGATCCTGAAGGACATCGCCAATGCGATCGCCGAGAACCATCCAGAGGTCTATCTCATCGTGTTGCTCATCGACGAGCGACCCGAGGAGGTGACCGACATGCGACGCAACGTGAAGGCCGAGGTGATCTCCTCGACCTTCGACGAGCCGGCGACCCGCCACGTTCAGGTGGCCGACATGGTGATCGAAAAGGCCAAACGCCTGACCGAGCACAAGCGCGACGTGGTGATTCTTCTCGACTCGATCACGCGCCTGGCACGGGCCCACAACACCGTGATCCCGCACTCCGGGAAGATCCTCTCCGGTGGCGTCGACTCCAACGCCCTGCACAAGCCGAAACGCTTCTTTGGCGCGGCGCGCAACGTGGAGGAGGGCGGCAGCCTCACCATCATCGGCACTGCGCTGATCGACACGGGGTCGCGGATGGACGAGGTGATATTCGAGGAGTTCAAGGGCACCGGCAACAGTGAGCTGGTGCTCGACCGGAAGCTGTCCGATCGCCGCACCTACCCCGCAATCGACATCAACCGATCGGCCACGCGCCGCGAGGAGCTGTTGCTCCCCGAGGCGACGCTGAGCCGGATGTACGTGCTGCGAAAGGTCCTCGCGCCCCTCAATCCGGTGGACTCGATGGAGTTCCTGCTGGAGAAGATCAAGGTCACCGAGACCAATGAGGAATTTCTGGCCTCGATGAACAGCTAACCCCGGCCTCGAAGGTCGGTGAGAGCCGTGCTTGCGATCGCCCCCCCGATGGGCGACCGTCTCACCGTGGTCTCCTGGATCCTGCACGACGATCATTCCGCGCCGGCCCGCGACCTGCCCAGCGCTCGCCGCGGCTGCGCCGGCAACTCGTAACCCCCCGAGAAATCGAGATTTCTTCGGATCCGGTCCCGGATCGAGAGCGGGTCCGAGGTGCGCCAATGCTGGATCTTTCCGAAAGAATCAACGACGCCACGGCGCGAGCCGCACAGCTCGAAGCGCAGCTCGCCGACCCGGCCCTGACAGGGTCCGCCAGCGAATACACCCGGGTCGCCAAGGAGCTGAGCGCCCTGCGCCCCCTGGTCGAGGCCGGCGGGCGCTACCAGGCGCTCCTCGTCGAAATCCGCGACATCCGCGAGATGCTGGAGGACGAGGAGATGCGGGAGCTCGCCGAGAGCGAGCTTCCCGAGCTTCTCGCGAGAGGGGAGGCACTCGAAAAGGAGATCCTGGAGCTGATCCTCCCCAAGGACCCCAATGACGCGAAGAACGTGCTCCTGGAAATCCGCAGTGGGGCCGGCGGCGAAGAGGCCGCGCTCTTCGGGGCGGATCTCTTCCGCATGTACTCCCGCTACGCGGAGCGGCGCGGCTGGAAGATCGAGCCACTTTCGATTTCCGAGACCGGAAGCGGCGGCATCAAGGAGATCGTGGCCAGCGTCACCGGCAAGGGCGTCTACGGCCGCCTCAAGTGCGAGCGCGGGGTGCACCGGGTCCAGAGAGTGCCGGTGACGGAATCGGCGGGGCGAATCCACACCTCGACGGTGACCGTGGCGGTGATGCCCGAAGCCGAGGAGGTCGACGTCCAGATCGACCAGAAGGATCTCCGCATCGACGTGTTTCGCGCTTCGGGACCGGGAGGGCAGAGCGTGAACACGACGGACTCGGCGGTCCGCATCACCCACCTCGAGAGCGGTATCGTGGCTCAGTGTCAGGACGAGAAATCCCAGCACAAGAACAAGGCGCGGGCGATGAAGATCTTGCGCGCGCGACTGTTCGAGGCGGAGGCGCAGCGACTCGCGGACGAGCGGGCCAGCGAGCGAAGGTCGCAGGTGGGCTCTGGCGATCGCAGCGAGAAGATCCGCACCTATAATTTCCCCCAGTCGAGGGTGACCGACCACCGCGCGGGCCTCACCGTTCATCGGCTCGAGGCAATTCTGGAAGGAGAGCTCGACGAGCTCTTGGATGGGGTACACGCCTACATGAGCGCCGAGCGCGAGAAGTAGGCGGGAGCAGTGGGCTGATGGCGCAGGTGCGCACATGGACGGTGCTGGAGCTGCTCCGCTGGACGACGGAGCACTTCCGGTCCCGGGGGATCGAGGGTGCGCGCCTCGATGCCGAGTGCCTGCTGGCCCACGCTCTCGAAACCGAGCGGTTGCAGCTCTACCTGGACTTCGACAAGCCCGTGGCGCCCGTGGAGCGCGCCCGCTTTCGCGAGCTGGTGAAGCGCCGGGCCGACGAGCGGGTGCCGGTGGCGCTGCTCACCGGACGCCGGGAGTTCTGGTCGCTGCCGCTGCGCGTGACGCCCGACGTGCTGGTACCCCGTCCCGAGACCGAAACACTCGTCGAGGTCGCGCTTCGCCTGCTGCCCGATCCGGAGTCCGCCGCCCACATCCTCGACGTGGGGACCGGCTGTGGGGCGATCGCACTCGCCCTCGCCAAGGAGCGACCCAAGGCGCGCATCACCGCGACGGATATCTCCGAGGCGGCTCTCGCCGTGGCCAGAAAGAACGCGGCGGAGCTCGGATTCGAGAACCGGATCCGGTTCCTTCTGGGCAATGGCTTCGAGCCGGTGCGGGGGGAGCGCTTCGACCTGATTGCCTCCAATCCTCCCTACCTCTCGGGTCGCGAGGCGCCGGCGCTGCCCCCGGAGCTCGCCTACGAGCCCCGGGAGGCCCTCTTCGCCGGAGCCGAGGGCACGGAGCTGCTGCGGCGCATCGTGGACGGGGCGCGGGAACTTCTCGAAGCAGGGGGCTTCCTCGCCGTCGAAGTTGCTCCCCAACAGGCGCCCGAGATGACAGAATGGCTGGCGAGCGCGGGCTTCGCGCGACCCGAGTGCCACTGCGATCTCGCGGGTCGGGTACGCGTGGTCTCCGCCGAGCGAGGATGTGAAGGCGGGGCAGTGTGCGCGGACGCGGAGCGGGGCTGGGTCCCCGCAGAGAAAGGGGAGGACAATGGCGAACCAAGCTAGCGGCAAAGGGATGCTCAAGGTCCTTCAGAGCTCGGATCCGGGTTTCGAGAGCGCCTTCGAGGAGCTCTGCCGTCGCCGCGAGGAGCGCGACGAGAGCGTCGAGAGGACGGTCCGCAAGATCGTCGAGCGGGTTCGCGAGGAGGGAGACGAGGAGGTCATGGCCTATACCAGGAAGCTGGACGGCGCCAAGCTCGATGTCCTCGAGGTGAGCCACGACGAGTGGGAGGCGGGTTGCGAGCGGGTGGATCCGGCGGACCGCGCTGCCCTCGGAAAGGCGGCCATGCGGGTTCGCGAGTTCCACCGCAAGCGCATCCCCTCGAGCTGGGAGATGCGCGAGGAGGGAGGTGCCTTCATGGGGCACCGGGTGCGCCCCCTGGAGAGGGCGGGGATCTACGTGCCCGGCGCCAAGGCCGCCTATCCCTCCAGCGTGATCATGAACGCCGTGCCGGCCTCGGTGGTGGAGGTCGGCGAGATCGTGATGGCCACGCCGCCCTCCAAGGACGGAACCGTCCTCCCCGAGGTGCTGATGGCGGCCAAGGTCGCCGGCGTGCATCGCATCTTCAAGATGGGGGGCGCGCAGGCCATCGCGGCCCTCGCCTTTGGGACCGAGTCGGTTCCGCGCGTGGACAAGATCGTGGGTCCGGGGAACATCTACGTGCAGGATGCCAAGCGGCTGGTATTCGGATGGGTGGACATCGACAGCGAGGCGGGCGCGAGCGAGGTCCTGGTGGTGGCCGATCGCTCCGCGACACCCACCTGGATCGCAGCCGACCTGATCTCCCAGGCCGAGCACGAGGAGATGGCCTGCGCGGTGTTGATCACCACGGCAAAGGCCCAGGCGGCGCGGGTGCAGGACCAGATCGCCAAGCAGCTCAAGCGCCTCGACCGGGCCAAGATCGCCAGGCAGGCGCTGACTCGGAACGGCGCGATCATCATCGCCAAGAGTCTGGAGGAGTCGATCGATCTGGCCAACCGCTACGCGCCCGAGCATATGCTCCTCGCGGTCGCCGATCCGGAAGCGGCGCTGAAGCGGGTGACGAACGCGGGCACCGTGTTTCTGGGCCACTATACGCCGGTTGCAGTCGGCGACTATCTGGCCGGGCCGAATCACGTGCTCCCGACGGGTGGGACGGCGCGCTTCTTCTCGCCCCTCGGGATCGAGGACTTCCTCAAGCGGACGGCCTTCGTGCGTTTCGAACCTCCTAAGCTTCGCGAGCTCGGCGCCGACGTGATCCGCCTCGCCGAGCTCGAGGGGTTCACAGGACACGGAGCCTCGGTCGAGCTGCGCCTGCAGAAGATCCGACGCGCACGCCGCGAACGCGAGGCCGCTCGGGAGCTGGAGATCGAAATATGAGTCAGGCAGGAGCTCGAAAGGCCTCCCTCGAGCGCAAGACCCGAGAGACCGAGATCCGACTCGATCTCGATCTGGATGGCTCCGGCGATTACGACGTCGCCACGGGAATTCCGTTCTTCGATCACATGCTCGAATCCTTCGCGAAGCACGGGCTCTTCGATCTGCACCTCCGCGCGAAGGGCGATCTCGAGGTCGACCTGCATCACACCGTGGAGGATGTGGGGATCGCGTTGGGCAGCGCGCTGCGGGAGGCGCTCGGAGACGCCAGGGGAATCCGCCGCTACGGAACCCAGACGCTTCCGATGGCCGACGCGAAGGTCGACGTCAGCGTCGATGTGTCGAACCGAGCCTGCCTGGTCTACCGGGTGGAGCTCTCGAACGACCGCGTCGGTGGGTTCGACGTCTCTCTGATCGAGGACTTCCTCTACGCCTTCGCGCAGAACGGCGGCCTCGACCTCCACGTCGAGCGTCGTTACGGCAAGAGCCCTCACCACGTGGTGGAGGCGGTGTTCAAGGGGCTGGGGCGCGCCCTGCGCACGGCCGTGGAGGTCGACCCCCGGGTGGACGGTCTGCCCTCGGTGAAGGGCGCGCTGTAGCCATGGGTCGCATGCCCCCCCGTGTCGCGGTTGTCGACTACGGCGCCGGAAATCTCCGCAGCGTCGGCAAGGCTCTGGAGCGCTCCGGGCTGCGGGCGGAGGTGTGCCGGGATCCCGCCTCTTTGCGGAAGGCGGACGGCATCGTGCTTCCCGGCGTCGGCGCCTTCGCCGAGGCCGCGAGTAGCCTGCGGGCCAAGGGTCTCGACGAGGCCATCATGGCCGCCATCGACGACGGGCGTCCCTACCTGGGCCTGTGCCTCGGTCTCCAGCTGCTCTTCGAGGAGAGCGACGAGCACGGTTCGACCCCGGGCTTCGGCCTCTTGCCCGGCCGCATCGAGCGGTTCGGCGACCGGGATCCCGAGGGACGAGTCCTTCGCGTTCCGCACATCGGATGGAACAGTGTCCGGTTCGAGGGATCTCACCCGATGCTGAAGGGGCTTCCGGACGAGGACCACTTCTACTTCGTGCATTCCTACCGCGCCGTTCCGCGGGATCCGTCGCAGATCGTCGGACTCACCGACTACGGTGGGCCCTTCGCGGCGGCGGTGGCGAAGGACTCGGCCTTTGCCGTGCAGTTTCACCCCGAAAAGAGTCAATCGTCGGGCAAACGCCTGCTCGATGCCTATTCCGACTGGATGACCTCATGCTGAAAATTGCCTCGCGCTTCCTCTTTCTGCCCATTCTCGGTTGCGCGGCAGGATGCCAGATGCCGGTGGAATCGCGCGACTTTCCCGCCCTTCACGAGAGCAGGGAGCCGATCACGCGGATCGCGGTCGCGCCCTTTCAGGTCACCGGCCGCCTCGCCCAGGCGCCGGTCCCCGCCACGGCCACGCCCTCCTCCGTCGCCACGGCCCTGGTCGCCCGCTACATGGCCGAGGCCATCGCGGCCCGGGGGGTCGCCGTCGTGTCCGCGGACGACGTGGCGCTCGCCTTCACCGTGGAGGGTTCCGCTGGGGAGCGGCTGGTTCCCCGGGCGGTTGCCGAGGTCGTCGCCGCGAAGTTCGGGGCCGATGCGCTGCTGTTGGGTTCGGTCTCCCGATTCGACGAGCGCCGCGGTCAGGCCGCCGGAACCCTGCATCCCGCGAGTGTCGGCTTCGAGGTGACCCTGTATACGGCGCCGGGCGCCGAGAAGCTCTGGAAAGGCGTCTTCTCGGAGACGCAGCAGGCGCTCTCCGAGAACATCCTCAGCACCTACCGCTACCCCGGAGGTGGGATGCGCTGGCTCTCCGCCGAGGAGCTGGCCAGGTGGGGTGTGGAGGAGACGGTGCTGCAGCTCCCGATCCGGTGATCTCAACATGAGCGCGTTCGAGCTGATCCCCGCAATCGATCTTCTGGGCGGCAAGTGCGTCCGGCTCTCCCAAGGTCGCTACGACCGGGTGACCGTCTACGAAGACGATCCGTCGAAGCTCGCGGCGGACTTCGCCTCCCACCCGCTGCGCCGTCTGCACGTGGTGGATCTGGACGGCGCCAGGGCCGGGAGACCCTGCAATCGCCAGGCGGTCGACGCCATCCTCCGGGAGATGAGCGGGGTTCCGGTCGAGCTGGGAGGTGGCATTCGGACCCTCGAGGGCGTCGAGGAGTGGCTCGACCTGGGTATCGACCGGGCAATCCTGGGGACCGCCGCCCTGCGCAGCCCGGAGCTGGTGCGCGAGGCGGGCGCCCGCTTTCCCGGCCGGATCGGCGTGGGCATCGACGCCCGGGACGGGCGGGTGGCGGTGGGGGGGTGGCTCGAGACCAGCGACGTGGATGCGGTGGAGGTGGCGAAGCGCTTCGAGGACGCAGGCGTGGCGGCGATCATCCACACCGACATCTCTCGCGACGGCATGCAGAGCGGTCCCAACTTCGAGGCCACGGCGAGGCTGGCCGCAGCAGTCGAGATCCCGGTGATCGTATCGGGCGGCGTCGGATCCGAGGAGGACGTCCGCGCCGCGGTTCGCCATGCCGGGCGGGGGATCTCGGGCCTGATCGTGGGCCGCGCTCTCTACACCGGCGCGGTGGACCTCACCCGGGCGCTGGAGATCGCCTCGTGCTGCTGAAGCGGATCATCCCCTGTCTGGACGTGGACCAGGGCCGCGTGGTGAAGGGCGTTCAGTACGTGGACCACGTGGATGCCGGCGACCCGGTAGAGGTCGCCCGTCTCTACGACGAGCAGGAGGCAGACGAGATCACCTTCCTCGACATTACCGCCAGCCACGAGAAGCGGAGGATCATCCTCGACGTGGTGGCTCGCACGGCGGAGACCGTCTTCATGCCGCTCTGCGTGGGCGGCGGTGTTCGCAACCTCCAGGACATCCGCGACCTGCTGAATGCGGGCGCCGACAAGGTGTCCATCATGACGGCTGCGGTTTCGAATCCGGAGCTGGTCGAGGAGGCGGCGCTGATGATCGGGACGGCGAACCTGGTGGTCGCGATCGATGCGCGGCGGATCGATGACCCGGAGGGCTTCGCCTCCCGGGCTGCTAGTCGCCTGCGGGTGGAAGGGGACCCGCCGACCCGCCTCGGTGGACGCCCGGCTGAAGATGAGAAGGCTGCAGCCGTCTTCGAGGTCTATACCCACGGTGGGAGACGGCCGACGGGAATCGACGCCGTCGAGTGGGCACGGCGGATGGCGATCGCCGGCGCCGGTGAGATCCTTCTCACCAGCATGGACCGCGACGGCACCAAGGCCGGCTACGACATCGAATTGGTCCGCTCGGTGGCCGACGCGGTGGCGATTCCGGTGATCGCCTCGGGGGGGGGAGGAACGGCGGAGAGCCTGGCCGAGGCCCTCGACGACGGGCCCAACGGCGGTCACGCCCAGGCGGCCCTGGCCGCCTCCATCTTCCATTTCAGGGAGGCCACGGTGGGCATGATCAAGACTCGTCTTCTGGAGCTGGGGATCCCGGTTCGGCCACCCGCGCTTCCTTGATGGCACGGGGTCCCTGCGCTAGGTTCAGCCGCCGGTGTCGATGGCCCCGAGTACTGCGTTTTCAAAGCGCTTTTCGTTGATGGTCGATTGCTCTCCGGGTCCCTCCCGAGGTGGCTACGCGGGCCGATCCGGAAATCGGCGGCGCAGATGGGCGGCGGCTTTCGGCTTTGTGCAACAGACCTGCAGCTCGACACGCGAGCCGATTACGAACCACTTACCGATGGGAGCGTGGTCCCAGCCCAATCGCTAGGCCCGCGCCCGCAGCAATGGGCTCGGATTTTTTGGAGCGGAGGAGATCGGAAGGCGAATGCCGGTCATCAAGTTAAAGGACAACGAGCCCTTCGAAGTCGCCATGAAGCGCTTCAAGAAGCAGGTGGAGAAAGCGGGAGTCCTGACCGAGCTCCGCCGGCGCGAGTACTTCGATAAGCCGAGTGTGCGCAAGAAGAAGAAGGCGGCTGCCGCCAGGAAACGCGCACTGAAGAGGCTGAAGCGGATGGTCAATTAGGCCGACGCCGGGGAGCCGGGGCCAATGGGTAGGATCCCGGAAGAGACAATCCAGGCGATTCGGGATCGCGTCGATGTGGTCGATTTGATCGGCCGCTACGTCACCCTCAAGAAGGCCGGGCGCAGCTTCAAGGGCCTGTGCCCCTTTCACCAGGAGAAGACCGCCTCGTTCACGGTGAACCCGGAGCGAGGGATCTTTCACTGCTTCGGATGCGGTGAGAGCGGCAACGCAATCACCTTTCTGATGCGCCACGAGAACCTGACCTTTCCCGAGGCGGCGCGTGTGCTGGCAGCCGAGTGCGGAATCGAGATTCCCCAGACCGACGGCGGCGAGCCGGGAGTCGCCGAACGGATCCTCCGGGCCAACGGCGTTGCACAGGAGCTCTACCGCGAGGCGCTGATGGCCTCCCAGGGCGAGCTGGCCCGCGCCTATCTCGAGGGGCGTGGTGTCGGCCTCGAGATCGCCGAGCGCTTCGGCGTCGGCTTTGCGCCGGATCGCTGGGACGCGGTGACGAACGCCCTGGCGCGAAGTCGCATCCCCGCCGCGGTGGGAGAGAAGGCGGGGCTGCTCAAGGAGCGCGAGCGCGGCGGTCACTACGACCTGTTGCGGGGGCGAATCACCTTTCCGATCCAGGATGTGCGCGGGCGGGTGATCGGCTTCGGTGGCCGGGCCCTGCGCTCCGACCAGGAGCCGAAATATCTGAACACCCTCGAGAGTCCGGTCTTTCGCAAGCGCGAGGGCTTCTATGGCTTCCCCTTCGCCCTCGAGCCGATTCGCCGCAGCGACCGGGCCGTGGTGGTCGAAGGCTATTTCGATCTGATCGCTCTGCACCGGGCCGGCATCGAGGAATCGGTCGCGACCTGTGGTACGGCCCTCACCGAGGGCCACGCACGCAATCTTCGCCGCCGCACCCGCAATCTCGTGCTGCTCTTCGACGGCGACGAGGCCGGGCAGCGCGCCGTTGTTCGCGCCCTCGAGGTCGTGCTCCCCCAGGGTCTCCGGGTCTGTGCGGCAGCCCTGCCGGCTAGCGAGGATCCCGATGACTTTCTGACTCGGAACGGCGCCGAGGCGCTGCGCGATCTGATCGATTCGGCGCCGCCCGCCCTGGAACTCGCCATCCAGCGCGCGGTGGCCGGTGGCTGTGAAACACCCTGGGAGAAGGCCGACGCGGTGGCGGCGGTGGCGCCGCTGCTGGCCGTTCTTCCCGACCCGGTGGAGCGCGGGGAGTATACCCGCCGCCTGGCCATGGTCTGCGGAAGCGATGCGCGCGACGTGGAGGCGGCGGTTCGCCGCGTGGCCCGCGGCGAATCGGCGCCGGATCGCGGCGACAGCGGTGGCGCCCCGGTCCGGATCGCGACGCCCGAGGACCGCCGCTTCGCCGACATCGTGCAGATTCTCCTCGAGCACCCGGCCCACGCCGCTCTGGTGGATGAAGATGCGCTGCTCGCTTGTGCTCCCGACGAGGTCTGGAGAGAGCTCACCGCTTCGGTGCTTGGGGAATGCCGCGGTGAGGGCGGTGTCGACGTCGCGGCTCTGGCGGATCACTGCGAGGGATTGGCCCGCGAGCGGCTGCTTCGGCTAGCCTCCCGGGCCGAGGGTCTCTTTGATGACGCGGACCGCGCCCTGCGCGCGTTGCGCGACACCGTAGCGTGGCTGGAGAAGCGAAGGCAGCGCATCGAGGCGAAAGCGCTCACCGCGAGGCTTCGGATTCCGTCGGAGGATCACGAAGCGCTCTTGCTGGAGAAGGACCGTCAGCTCGAGCGCCTCCGTTCCCCCGGTGGGCCGCAGGCCCACTGATACTGATTTCGAATGGGTTCGATGGACGGTAGAGCAGAACCGAGGAAGGAGACCCCCATGGCTTCGAGCGCGCCCGGAAGCCAGCAGCGACCGACCTACGAGCCGGTTGCAGACGCGAAACCGGCCGGGGCTCCCCATGGGGCGGAAGCCTGCGAGTCTCCGGCTGTGCGCGTCGGCACGGCTCGCGCCGCGGTGTGCGCTCAAGGCAAGGGTTCTCGCCAGAAAGCCGGCTCGGCACGAGCCGGAGTGAAGATCAGTCAGGAGACCCGTGAGCTTCGCGTCGTGAAGAAGCTCGTCACCGAAGGCCGCCGACGCGGATACCTCACCGTCGACGATGTCAACGGTGCCCTGCCGGAGGAGGTGTTATCGACGGAGCAGCTCCAGGAGGTCCTGGCGCTCTTCGGAGAACACGAGATCACCGTCGTCGACTCGCAGAGGCCGCGCGCCACCCGGAGGGTCCAGGAGAGCCGTTCCCGGGCGGAATTCGACGGCGAGGAGACCCCTCGCACCAATGATCCGGTGCGAGTCTACCTGCGCGAAATGGGACAGGTGTCACTGCTCAGCCGCGAGGGCGAAGTGGAGATCGCCAAGCGGATCGAGGCCGGGCAGCACAAGATGCTCTACGCCACCGTGGGAAACGCCTATGGCGTTCGCGAGGTGCTGCACCTCGGCGACCAGCTGCGCAGGAACAAGATCGAGCCCAAGGCGGTGCTCGACGGGCTCGACGACCCGGAGGCGGAGCACAGCCCCGACGAGCGCCGCAGGATGCTGCTCCAGGCGCTGACCCGCATCCGGCGCCTCGAGGGCGAGATCAGCAAGCGCAACAGCGCAATTGCCAACCCGCGCACCAGCGATGAGAAGCGTGGCCAGCTGCAGGAAGAGGTCGAGGAGCGTTATCGCCGCTGCGTGAATCTGCTGCTCGAGACGCGCTTCTCGGGGGCGAGGCTTTTCCGGGTCAGGGCAGGCTTCCAGAAGGTGGCCCGGGAGATGCGCGAGCTGGAGCGGAGGGCCGAGCGTGCCGTGAGGCCCTTCAAGATGGACATCGCCGAATTCGAGCGGCTCGCCCTGCTCTCCACCCGTCGCAGCAAGAAGGGGAAGGAGGCGCTCGAACAGCTCGGCGGCGGTCCGGAGTGCATCGCGGCGGCTTCCGAGAAGATCGAGGAGATCCAGAGGACCCTGCGCAAGCGCGAGAGCGAGATCCGAATGGATCGAGGGACCGTCCGCGAAGCCATCCAGCGATATCAGGAGGCGTCCCGCGAGACCCTCCATGCCAAGAGCGAGCTCACAGAGGCGAACTTGCGCCTGGTCGTGTCGATCGCCAAGAAGTACACCAACCGCGGCCTTCAGTTCCTCGACCTGATTCAGGAAGGCAACATCGGGCTGATGAAGGCCGTGGACAAGTTCGAGTACCAGCGCGGTTACAAGTTCTCGACCTATGCCACCTGGTGGATCCGGCAGGCGATCACCCGGGCCATCGCAGATCAGGCCAGAACCATCCGGATCCCCGTGCACATGATCGAGACGATCAACAAGCTCCACCGGGCGGGGAAGCAGCTCGTGCAGATGCTGGGCCGTGAGCCGTTCCCCGAGGAGCTCGCCGAGAAGCTGGAGATGCCTCTCGAGAAGGTGCGGACGGTGCTCAAGATCGCCAAGGAGCCCATCAGTCTCGAGACGCCTGTGGGCGAGGAGGAGGACAGCAGCCTTGGGGACTTCGTCGAGGACAGGAACGCGGTGAATCCCCAGGATGCCGTGGTCGAGCGGAGTCTCTCGGATCAGACCCGACGGGTGCTCGCGACCCTGGCACCGCGCGAGGAGCGTGTCCTCAAGAAGCGCTTCGGCATCGGCGAGCGCGCCAACCACACCCTCGAGGAGGTGGGCCACGATTTCGACGTGACTCGCGAGCGAATCCGCCAGATCGAGGCCAAGGCCCTTCGCAAGCTGCGCCACCCCAGCCGAAGCCGCATGCTCAAGAGCTTCGTCGACGACTGATCCCGGTTAGTGGTGGAAGAGGCGGAGCTTGGTGTGGACGAGGGTGATGCCGTATTCGCGGCAGGCTTCCTCCACCTCCGGGTCCCGGGTCGAGCCTCCGGGCTGGGCGATGAAACGCACCCCGTGGCGCTGGGCGTGGTCGATGTT
>Ga0307423_1000043_pt1 | contig 64234 bp, 53 predicted proteins | sample SalMarWE160310MG_FD_202154 | JGI IMG/M metagenome (GOLD analysis project Ga0307423, IMG submission 202154) | Salt marsh sediment microbial communities from the Plum Island Ecosystem LTER, Massachusetts, United States - WE1603-10 | ecosystem: Environmental > Aquatic > Marine > Intertidal zone >...
CATCCGGTCTCGAGAAGTTCCGCCAGGACCTCTTCAGCTACTACTCTCTCGGCTACACGATCAGCGGCAGCGGAACGGACAAAATCCACCGCCTCGAGGTGCAGCTGCCCGATCACCCCGGCTACGAGCTCAACTATCGCAGGAACTTCGTCGAGAAGTCGCTCGAAAGCAAGGTCCAGGACCGGGTGCTCTCGGGGCTCACATTCGACCTCGATGAGAACCCGATGGCGGTTTCGGTGGACACCGGAGCCACCACTCCTGCCGCCGGCGAACGATCGATATTGCCGGTCGAGATCGGAGTCCCCCTCGATTCGATCGCCCTCGTGCCCGAGGGCGACGAGTACGTTGGTCAGGTCGTGGTCTTCGTCGCGGTGCGCGACGACAAGGGCCGGCAGTCGGATATGCAGCGTCGCGACCACGAGATCCGCATCCCGCGGAGTGATCTCGAGGCCCACCACAGCGATCGCTACGTGATCGAGCTGCCCCTGCTGATGCGGCCCGGGAGCGTTCGCATCGTGGTCGCCGTGATGGACCGGTTGACCCGACAGGCATCATACTCGACGATCCACAGGACGGTGCCGAGTGTGGAGTGATTCCCGGCCACCGTGCCGTCGACAACCGCAGTCCGCCGTGGTAGAGTCCAGCTTTCCGGACAGGCTCCGAGAATCCGGATGCCTGATGTTGGTTGAAAAGAGCTTAATGAGCTTATTGCTGGACTTAGCTATTGGCATGCTTCGTGCAGGCTTGTTGCGTATGCCTGTGTGTCTATCATCAACCCTTTTGGCTCAGAGTTCGGGGCGGTCCGCGCCGCTCGTGGAAGGAGGATCGGGGACGAACTTCTGACCTCTTTTTTGTCCATTGTGTGTGATCGTTAACCTGAGGAGTTTGAGTAGGAGGTACTTGAATGCGAAATCGAGCTTTTGTCTTTGTTGCGTTGCTGGGGTGCGTGCTGATGGCGGCACCGCTCCTGGCACAGAACCCGACCGGGACCATCACCGGCCGCGTGACCCATCAGGCTGCTCCAATGCCCGGGGTCACCATCACCGCCGACTCGCCGTCGATGCAGGGCCAGAAGGTGTCGATCTCCGGCGAGGCCGGTGAGTACATCTTCCGTTTCCTGCCCCCCGGTGAATACACCATCAGCTTTGCCCTCGAAGGGTTCCACACCCTCGAGATCCCGGTCGTGGTTTCGGTCGCGCAGACCAAGACCATCGACGCCGAGATGTACGAAGAATCGATCCGCGAAGAGATCGTTGTCACCGGGAGCTTCGAGACGGTCAGCGTCGGCACCCAGTCGAACGTCACCATCGAGTCGGACCTCATCGATTCGCTTCCGATTGCCCGCACCATGCAGAACGCGGTTCTGCTGACCCCCGGAACCTCTGATTCCGGTCCCGACGACTCCGTCACGATTTCGGGCGCGCAGTCGTACGAGAACCTGTTCCTGATCAACGGCGTCGAGGTGAACGAGAACCTGCGCGGTCAGCCGTTCGGCCTTTACATCGAGGATGCGGTCGAGGAGACCACCACCTCGGCGTCAGGCGTCTCGGCGGAGTACGGCCGCTTCTCGGGCGGCGTGATCAACATGATCACCAAGTCCGGCGGCAACCAGTTCTCGGGCTCGTTCCGGGCCAGCTTCGCCAACGAGGCCTGGGAGGGCGAAACCCCGCTCACCACGAGCCAGGAGGACACGATCAACCCGACCTACGAGGTAACCTTCGGCGGATACGTCGTCCGCGACGCGCTATGGTTCTTCCTCGCCGGTCGTGACCGCGCCCTCTCCGGCACGGACTCGTACTACGATCTGACGCCGATCCCCACCACCGATGACGAGACCCGGTACGAGGGCAAGCTCACGTGGGCGATCAACACGAACCACCGCGTCATCGGTTCCTACATGAAGGTTGACCGGACGCAGACCAACTACGCCGCCAACGCTGTGACTCCGATGGAGCCGTCCTTCCTCGATCCCGAGCGCTCACTGCCGCAGGAGCTGCTCGCGCTCAACTACACCGGTGTGCTGAGCGAGAAGTTCTTCCTCGAGGGCCAGTACTCGCAGCGCAAGTTCACCTTTGTCGGCTCGGGCGGCGATGCGGTGGACGACCCGATCAACGGCACCGAGGTCGTCGTCTATGGTTATGGTTCCGCCGGCTCGGCCCGATATTGCGCCGCGTGCGGCCCCGAGGAAAGGAACATGGACAACTGGCTGGTCAAGGGCTCGCTGTTCCTCGGCGGCTCGACCGGCACCCACGACGTCGTCTTCGGCGTCGATTCGTACAACGACCAGCGGCTGTCGAACAACTACCAGACACCGTCCAACTTCAGGATCTACATCTACGACGGCCCGGCCTACGATAGCGCCGGCATCTTCTACCCGGTGGTCGGCAGCTACGCCGAGATGGATTACTGGCCGATCTTCAACCTGAGCACGGGCACCAATTACAAGACCAACTCCGCCTATGCCAACGACACCTGGCGCGTCGCCAAGAACTGGACCATCAACGTGGGTCTGCGCTACGACAAGAACGACGGCAAGGACGGCAGCGGCGCCACGGTGGCCGACGACTCCCGCATCAGCCCTCGCCTAGGCGCGTCGTGGGACATCCAGGGCGACGGCAACTGGGTGGTCAACGCGAGCGCCGCACGCTATGTGACGGCGATCGCCAACAACATCGCCAGCCTCGGCGGCGCCGGCGTGCCCTCGTGGATGGGCTACCAGTACAGCGGCCCGTTCATCAACATGTCCGAAGACGGCAACAGCCAATGCGGTCCGGCTCATCCCGAGCTGTGCATGTACACGACGCCCGAGGTGATGCAGCTCATGTTCGATTGGTTCGAAGCCCAGGGCGGCATCGGCAACACCGATTTGTGGTACTCCCAGCCGGCCATCCGCGGCGTCAACCAGGTGGTCCAGAACCTCAAGTCGCCCTACGCGGACGAGTTCACGATCGGTGTCTCCAAGCGTCTCGGCACCAGGGGTCTGGTCCGCGTCGACCTCGTGCGCCGCGAGTACCACGACTTCTACTCCACCCAGCGTGACCTCTCGACCGGCACCGTCCACTGGGCAACAGACATCGCGCCCGGCGTGCCCGTCAGCGCCGACTTCGACCTCGGCGTGGTGGTGAACGAGGACAGCCTGCTCAAGCGTGAGTACAACGGCCTCCACACCGCGTTCCAGTACCGTTTCAACGACGCGCTGCAGATCGGCGCCACCTACACCTTGTCGAAGGCGTACGGCAACTTCGACGGCGAGACCAGCGGCTCCGGTCCGGTCACCTCCGGTATCCGGGACTACCCCGAGTACAACTCGGTGGGATACTACGATGACGGCAACCTCGCCACCGACCAGCGCCACAAGCTGCGCGCGTGGCTGACGTGGGACTTCTTCTCCACCTCGAAGTGGAACCTCGGCGTGAGCTGGCTCGAAAACTTCTGGAGCGGAAGCCCCTACGGCGCCATCGGCACCACCCTCGGCGGCGGCGGCTACGACTGGTGGTTCGAGGATCCCGGTTATCTCAGCCCGCCGCTCTGGAACTCGTACCGCTTCACGCCGCGTGATGCCTACCTCACCGACGACGTCCACCGCACCGATCTCTCCCTCAATTTCGCGTTCTTCATCGGCAAGTCCATCGAGCTCTACCTCCAGCCCGAGGTCTTGAACGTCTTCAACGAGCAGGCCGTCATCGACGTGAACACCAAGATCGACACCCGCAGCTACGGCTGCTCGAGCTCGGTCTGCCAGTACTTCAACCCCTTCGACGCGAGCTACACGCCGGTCGAGGGCCTCGACTATCAGTTCGGCGAAACCTTCGGCCAGCCGGAAAACGAAGAGGATTACCAGACACCTCGCACCATCCGCTTCTCGGTCGGTGTTCGCTTCTAAGACCTCGATCATCGTGATCATCGAACCCGGCGCTTCGGCGCCGGGTTTTTTTGTTCGAGTCCGCATTGACCGTACGGTTTCGTTGCCGGATGGCATGAACAATGCGGGCGCACGTTCGTATTTGCTACCATGAACGCCGCGCTGTGGCGGGCCCCGGCCCGGTGGAGCGAGTGCAGGTCCATAGAGGAGGGTGCGATGAGGACATTCAACCGGAGCATCGTCTGTTTCCTGTGCGCGGCCGCCATGGTCGCCGTCGCCGACGACGCCGCGGCGCAGGCCGGCGGAAGGATCTCCGGCAAGGTCGCAGACCAGGCCGGAAATCCGATCGAGGGCGTTCAGGTCACCGCGATCAGCCCGAGCATGGAGAGCTTCAAGGTCGAAAAGACGACCAATAAGAAGGGCAAGTTCGTTGTCGCGTTCGCGGACTCCACGATGTCCTACGTGATCGAGCTCAAGAAGGAGGGCTACCAGACCATCGTGGCGCCGATCGACCCGGTTTCGGGACAGACGCAGCTGGTCGAGTACGTCCTCCTCCCGGCCGTGGGTAACGAGCAGGCGGCGGCCGAGAAGGCGGCGCTCAGCGGCGCCGGTCGCGCGATCCTGGTCTACAACGAGGGGGTCGAGGCGCAGCGCGCCGGGGACCTCGAACTCGCCGCCAAGAAGTTCAACGAGGCGGCCTCGATCAACCCGGAGCTCGCTGCGGCCCACGCCTCCCTGGCCGCGGTGGCCCTCATGAGTGGCGACTACGCAGCGGCCGCGGCCGAGGCGGAGCAGGCCCTCGCCATCGACCCAACCGACGCGCGCGCGCTGCAGCTTCGCTACGACGCCTACCGCCTCGCGGGAGACCAGGAGAAGGCCAAAGAGGCGGAGCAGGCGCTGCGGGAGCTCGGCGGCCTCAGCGAAACGGCCGCGCGGATCTTCAACGAGGGCGCGGATGCGTACAACGGCGGCGACGTGGCCACTGCGATTTCGAAATTCCAGCAGGCCGCCGATCTCGACCCCAACCTGGTCCAGGCTCGCCTGGTGCTGGCCAAGCTTTTCTTCTCCCAAGGGAACCTGTCCGAAGCGTTGGCGAGGGCGGAGGAGGTGATCGCCCTGGAACCGGGCAACAACGACGCGTTGCGCATCGCGTACGACTCGGCCCGGCGTCTCGGTGACACTGAAAAAGCCGCCACGGCCCTCGACGCCCTCGCCGTATCCGACCCCGAGTGGGCCGCCACCGGGCTCTTCCAGCTTGCGGTTGAGCTCTACAACAGCGATCGGACGCAGGACGCGGCACTGGCGCTCGAGAGGGTCCTGCAGGTCGAACCCGACAACGCCCGTGCCCACTACCTGCTCGGCGTCGCCCTGTTCAACACCGGTCAGACGGAGCCGGCGTCGCAACACCTGCAACGGTTTCTCGAGCTCGCACCCGACGACCCCGATGCGGCCATCGCCAAGGAACTCCTGTCGTACGCACAGTAGGGGTCGCGCCCACATCGACTCGGGCGTATCCCCCGAGTGGTCAGATCGTCCCCTGATGGAGACAGATATCCACGCCCCGCGGCTGGATCCGGAGGCGAAAAGCGGGTACGGTAATTGCTCTACGCAGCAGACAGGAGGAACTCATATGTTGAGAAAGAACGCCCTCGTCCCGATCGTGATGCTCGCCACGGCGGCCGTGTTCGCCGCCTGCAGCTCCAGCTCGCCGGCCAAGGGAAGGTCCACCGAACCGACGGTCGACCAGCTGGGAAAGACCATCTCCCGCTATCGCGACCCGCTGGTGGAAGTCATCGTCGATTACAAGTTCGCCAACCTCAGTGTTGGCAGCGATTGGATCATTCTCAATGTTGCGGTCACGAGCTCGGAATCGAAGGCCATCGAGGTTCGCCGTGATCACGTGCTGGTGCGAACACCTGACGGCCGCAAAATTCCGCTGCCTCCCTACCCCGACTTCATCGCCGCCTATCCCGAGCTCCAGAGCGCTGCACGGCGCGCCGCGCTGGCGTCGGACCCGATCGACTTCACGCAGGCGGGTCGCCAGACCTGCGACCTCCGGTTCCAGCCACTGCCGGGCACCGTTGCATCGCTCGAATCGGTGTTCGTCAACATGCGAAAGATCTGCCAGGGCCTGCTCTTTTTCCCGGTCGAGGGCGGCATCCAGCCCGGCAACTGGGAATTCATCATCGAGTTCGAGGAGTTCGATGCACGGGTGCCGTTCGAGATCGAGCAGCCGCAGTAGCCCACCGGCTCGAGGCTGATTGTCAGTGGGCATTTCACAACGGAAACCCTCCTGGCTGTGGATCGCAGTCTTCGCGATTGCGGTCCTGGTTTCGTGCACCGGAGAGGAGTTCGTGCCGACCGGCGACCGCGATCTCAACGTGTTGATCATCACTCTCGATACGATCCGCGCGGATCGACTCGGGGCCTACGGAAACGCTCGCATCCGAACCGCATTCGTCGACGGGCTTGCCGATCGAGGAGTTCTCTTTGAAAACTGCGTCGTTCCGACGCCGCTGACCCTGCCCTCGCACACCTCTCTCTTCACCGGCACCTACCCGGTCTTCCACGGAGTTCGGGACAACGGCAACTACGTCGTCCCGGCGGAGCTGGAAACGATGGCGGAGCTCTTCAACGAGGCAGGTTACCGCACCGGCGGTTTTGTCGGCGCCTTCGTCCTTGCCTCGCGATGGGGCCTCGACCAGGGCTTCGATACCTTTACCGAGCCAAGTGGGGCGTACGATCCCAACTTGGTTTCGTTCGCACAGATCCAGCGGCGCGCCGACGAGGTCGTGGACGATGCCCTTCGGTGGCTCGAGGAAGACTCGGAGAAACCGTTCTTTGCCTGGGTTCATCTTTACGATCCCCACCTGCCATACGATCCTCCGCCCGCCTTTGCCAATGAGTACCCCGGCGATCCCTATCTGGGCGAGGTGGCTTTCGCCGACTCCGAGCTGGGGCGTCTCCAGAGCTTTTTGAAATCGTCCGGGCTCGACTCTCGCACGCTCGTCGTCTTTGCCGGAGATCATGGTGAAGGCCTCGGCGACCACGGGGAGTTCGACCACGGTCTGCTGCTGTACCAGACCACCTCGCGCGCCCCTCTGATCATCTTTCATCCGAATTCTCCCTCGAGCGGCGTCAGACGGGAGGAAGTGGTGTCTCTCGTCGACATCCTGCCGACCGTTGTCGAGGCGATCGGTCTGCGGCTCCCAGACAATGTTCAAGGCCAGAGTCTGTGGCCCTTGATCGGCGGGGACGGGGCCTTCCACGAGAGACCCGTATACACGGAGACCTACTACCCGAAGCTCCATTTCGGCTGGAGCCCGTTGACGGCTCTTCGAGACCACCGGTTCCAGCTGATTCAGTCATCCGATCCGGAGCTCTACGATCTCGACGACGATCCTCAGCAGGAGAAGAACATCTACGAGTCAAACGTCTCAGTCGCCGAACGCATGACCGGCGATCTTGCGGATCTGATTCGGCAGCTCGGGCAAGGTGGCATGGACGCAGCACGCGCACCCGATGCCGACACGGTTGCCAAACTGGAGGCTTTGGGCTACGTCGTGGGCGGTGCGAGCCCCGACGAGGACCAGCCCACCGACGATCTCCCGAGCCCGAGGAGCATGCTCTGGCTGTACAACCGCCTCATCGAGGCGAGCAGAGCCGTTTCGGCAGGTGACGAGGCCGGAGGAGAGAAAATGTTCCTCGAGATCCTCGGCACCGATGAATCGCTGGTCGATGCCTGGGTCGCGCTCGGCAGACTCTACCGACGCCAGGGCAGAATGGCCGACTCGCTGGCGGCGCTCCGCGAGGCGCACGCGAGAAGACCTCTGGATCCATTTCTGGTATCCAAACTTGCCAACGCCCTGATCTCGACCCAGCAGCCCGAGGAGGCCGAACAACTGCTGCTGGCGGCTCGGGAGAAGCACCCCGACGATCCCTCGATCGTCTTCGCCCTCGCCAGGGTTTTGGAGTCTTCCGGACGTTTCGCTGAATCCGAGAGCCTCTTTCGCAGGGCCCTGAATCTCGACCCGACCTCCGCCCCCGCTCACGTCCGGCTCGCCGCGCTCGCTCTCCGCCGGGGAGATCTCAACACCGTCGGTGCGGAGCTCGACGCGGCCTTGCGGCTCGATCCGCGAGTGGCCGAGGCGAGTCTTCTCGAGGGCCAGCTCCTCGAGCGCCAGAACCGGTTTGAGGAGGCCTCGCAGGCCTACCGGAACGAGCTCAGCTCCTCACCGAACAGCCTCCCAGCAGCGATCGCGCTGAGTCGCCTCGAAGGCCGTCTTGGCAGGCCGGTCGAACAGGAGCGGGTGCTGCGCGAAGCGATTCAGGCAAATCCCCGATCGCCCGGGCCCTACCTGGTGCTCGCCATGACCTTTCTGCAACGGGGAGAACGCTACGCGGAAGCGGCGGAGCTCGCCGAGCTCGGCCTCCGGCAGGACCCGAAGGGCCAGGAGCTGCAAATGGCGTACTTCATACTGGTCAACCTCTATCAACGTCTCGGAAACTCGGAACGAGTTTCCGAGTACACGCGGCTGGCGGCGCAGGCCGCCGAATCCGCCGGTGGCGAGCGATGAGATTCCGGTGGGCTTTCCTGTGCGTCGTCGGTCTCGCTGCCTGCTCGGGAGGTGAACCCGAGGCGCCGGGCTCGACCATCGGCTTCACGAATACGGATCGCCCTTCCATTCTGTTGATCACCCTCGATACGACGCGGGCGGACCATCTCGAGCCCTATGGAGCAGAGGACGTCGAGACGCCGACCCTGTCCAGCCTCGCTGCCAACGGCGTTGTCTTCGAACACGCGGTTGCGACCGCCCCGGTGACGGCCCCGGCTCACGCGTCGATGCTCACCGGCCTGTACCCGCCGCGCCATGGAGTCCGCGACAACTCGACCCACTACCTGCCGGCGGACGTTCCGACCCTCGCCGAGTGGCTCTCCGGAGCCGGCTACCGCACCGCCGCCTTCGTTTCCACAGTCATCTTGGAGCGTCGTTACGGGTTGGATCAGGGCTTCGAGGTGTACGACGACGAGATTCGATCCTCTGCCGCCGGTCCGGAAAGGCGAATGACAGTCGAGCGCCCGGCCGGGACGACCACCGATCGGGCTCTGGCGTGGCTCGATACGCTCGACGGCGACGAGCCCTATTTTCTCTGGGTGCATTATTACGATCCCCACATTCCCTACTCGCCGCCCTCGCCGTGGGCGGAACGGTATTCGAACCGAAGATACGACGGTGAAATCGCATACATGGACTCTCAGATCGGACGCCTGCTGCAACACCCTCGTGCGGCGGCCGACAATGTCATCGTGACGGCGATCGGAGATCACGGCGAGAGCCTCGGTGAGCACGGCGAAATGACTCACGGCCTTCTGGTCTACGACTCGACGCTCCACGTCCCCTGGATCCTGCGACTTCCGGGCGGGCCCAGCGGCGCACGCATCGCCGCCCCGATCAGTCAGGTCGACCTGGCGCCGACGATCCTCGAGCTGGTGAACCTCACTCCTGACATCAATGTTGATGTTCTCGACGGGCGGAGCCTGGTGCCGCTCCTTCGGGGCCAGAATCGGACGCCGGAGCGTCCGCTCTTCGCGGAGTCGGAGGTGCCGTTCTTCGCCTATGGTTGGTCGCGTCTGCGAACCGTTCGCCAGGGCGACATGAAACTCATCGAGGCGCCGGTCGACGAGCTCTACGACCTTCAGCACGATCCTGGTGAGACATCCAATCTCGCCGCGGCTCGCGGCACCGACGTGCAGCGTCTGGCGGCGGAGATCGAGGCCTGGACAGCGCGCGGCAACATCACCGACACCAAGGTTCCCATCGACTCCGAGACCGCGGCGATGTTGCAGGCTTTGGGGTACTCCGCCGGCGATCCCGGGCGCCCCGAGGGAGAGGGCCGGGGAAACCCGGTCGACCTGATGCCGGTTCATCACGAGCTGCAGATCGTCGGTGAGCTGTTGGCCTCCGGTCAGCCGCAGGAGGCGGTAGACCGAATTCAGGATGCCCTCGCCCTGGATCCTGAAAACATCGCCGCCCTCCGGGATTTGAGCCGCGGGCTCGCCCAGTTGGGGCGTCTCGACGAGGCGGCGGCGGTGGCCGCGAAAGCGAGCGCTCTGGCTCCGTGGAGCGCCCAGGCGGCGATGGTCGAGGCGGATGTCGAGTACCAGCGCGGCCGATACCAGCGCGCGCTCGATCTCATCGATCGCTCCCTCCAGTTGGATGACCGCTTTCTCGAAGCCCGGCTGGACCGAAGTCGATACCTGGCCGCCGTCGGCAAGACCGAGGCGGCAGCCGCGGAGCTCGAGCACCTGCTCGAGGAAAGCCCCGACGACAGCTGGGTGGCGCTGCGCTACGCGGAGATTGTCGAGCTCCCGGCCGGAGACTACCGTGCCGCCGGGCAGCGGCTTCGGGCTGTGCTCGGCCGAAACCCGAAGTTCACCGAGGCCTGGCTGCTTCTCGGCACGGTACAGTCCCGTGCCGGTCGGCCCGCGGATGCCATTGCGGTGTACCGCGAGGCCATCGCCAGGGGCGCCGGCAGCCCCGAAACCCTGAGCCGCCTCGCTCTGCTCCTCGCCGAGATCGGCGATCCGGGGGCCGAGAAGGCGCTGCGAGAAGCGATACGATCGAGCCCGGCGGTCCGGGCCGATCTTCACGCTGGCCTCGGCGAGCTGTTGGCGGCGAGCGGTCGAGCGGATGAGGCGCGACAGCAGTTCGAAATCGCCGCTGCTGCGCCGGCCCATTCTGTCGGCGCTCGCAATTCCAAGGGGATGGCGTTGCTGCGGCTCGGCAGGGTAGCCGAGGCCGAGACAACGTGGCGGGACCTCGTACGGGATCACCCCGGTTTCGGCCGCGGGTGGATCAATCTGGCGTCGGTGTCGATCCAACGCCAAAACTGGGCCGAAGCTGAACGCTTCGCCCGCACCGCCACCGAACGGGAACCGACATCGGCGGGGGCCTGGAACAACCTCGCTATCGCACTCGAAGAGCTGGGCCGTACTTCTGAGGCGGAGGCCGCCTATCGGCGCGCGGCGGAGATCGACCCGAAGGACGTCCGCGCCCTCTTCAACCTGGGGATCCTCCTGCGCACCAGCGCCCGTTATGACGAAGCCGCGGCGGTCCAGCAGGAGGTGCTGACCCACGACCCGGGGCACGCCGGCGCCCACTTCGAGCTCGGAATCCTCTATGCCGGTCCTCTGGGCGATATCGAACGGGCAAAGGCCCACCTGCAGGCGACAATTGCCGCCGCCCCGAATAGCCCGCGCGCGCAACAGGCGCGATCCATCCTCGATCGTCTACCTTAACTCTATCGCGCCGCCTGAGTCCGCAGCCGCTGCGCTAGGGCGAGTGCCTGCTGCCGCTGCGGCCCCGGCTGGGCGCGGGCCGCAAAGTCCTCGAGATAGCCGATCGCCTGGGACAGGTGCCCGAGCTGGGCGTGTGCGAGTCCGAGGTTGTAGACGACATCGAGGACACCGGGGTCGATCGAGAGGGCGCGCCGCCAGGCCGATATCGCGCCCTCGAGATCGCCCTGGCGCGCGCGAACCGAGGCCAGGGCGTTCCAGCCGTCGAACGAGGCCCGATTCCCGGCAACGGCCTCCTCGAGCACCGCCGCAGCTTCGGTCAGCCGCCCCTCGGCCATAGCGATGATGCCGAGGTTGAGCTTGACCGTCGGGTCGGTCGGGTCGACGAGCAGGGCGCGCTCGATCCAGCCTCGCGCCTCGGCCCATAGCCGTCGCGACATCGCGAGCTTGCCGAATGCGACGAGAATGCCCGTATCATCGGTTCCCTCGAATCCTCGGAGGACCACTTCGGCTTTTTCGGGCTCGCCGATGCGCAGGTAGGTCATGGCGAGTTTTGCGTACACCGATTCGGTTCTGATGCCCTCGTCCAGGGTGTGCGATAGAAGATCGGCGGCCTCCACGGCCTGACCGCGAGCGATCAGAATATCGGCCAGGATCAGGCGAGCGCCCGGCCGCCGGTCACCGACGACGGACAGCGCTGCGCGAGCTTCGGTCTCGGCGCCTCCGAGATCGCCCCGCCTGAAGGCGATCTCGGCGAGCAGCGCGTGGGCGGCCGCCGGATCGTACGGTATGGCGTCTCGGGCATGAACCGACGCCTCGTCCAAACGACCTCGTTCGTACAGGAGCGTCGCCGCTCGCAGGCTCAGTCTCTTCGAGCTCGGCACGTGCTCGAGGGCCGTGAGGTAGGTCGCCGAAGCCTCGTCCGCCCAACCCAGCGCGAGCTGCGAAAGCGCGAGGTAATCCCAGGCGTCCTCGATCCCCGGGTCGTTGTCGACGACTCTTCGAAACGCCTCCGCTGCGGACTCGAGGTCGCCGTCGGCGAAGAGGCGGTGAGCCGCCCGAATCTCCGCCAGAACGCCGATTCTGGTCTTGGGGTCCGGAAGGACGTCGGCGTCGGTCATCGTGGCATCGCCCACGTAACCCAGGGCCTGCAGCCGGCGCAGCGCCTCGGGGTCGGTCGCTGCCGGGGCCTCCAGTTGCCGATCAAAGGCGCTGAGCTCCGTTCCCAGCTCAGTCTCCAGCGCAGGCTCGGAGCCTACCAGGTTGTCCACCTCGTCGGGGTCCTGGAGGAGGTCAAAGAGCTCCGCCTCGGGCGCGTCGATGAAGTGATACCGACCCACGATCACGGCCGCGAGATCGCTCCAGCCGAAGTGGAGGCGAGGATAGAGGGTTTCGGCATAGATGGGATGGTCGCGGGGATCAGGACGGGGCTGAGCGAGCAGCGGCGTGCCCTGGAGATTTTCTCCCAGCGGCAGTCCGAGCGCCGAGACCACGGTCGGATAGACGTCGATGAGCTGCACCGGACCGTCGACGGTGGCGCCGGCCCTCGCCGCCCGCGGCAGCTTGAGGATCAACGGCACCTGCAGGGTCGAGCGATAGAGAAACACGCCGTGCTCGTCCTCGCCATGGTCACCGAGGCCCTCCCCGTGGTCGGAGAGGAACACGATCAACGCCTGATCGTAGACGCCGAGACCGCGCAGCTCGTCGAGAAGATCGCCGATCACTGCGTCCGCCGCCGCCACCTCGCCGTCATATGCAGACTCGTAGCGCGCCGCGTACTCGGCCGGGGGGTCGTAAGGGGTATGGGGCTCGAAGATGTGGAAGAAGAGGAAGAAGGGCCGATCTGCGACCGACCGCAGCCAGGGTTGAACGGCCTCGAGGGTCTCGCCGCCCCGGCGCTGTACGGCCTGGATACCCGATGTGCTCGGATCGTGGTCGAGCTCGATGCCATCCTCATAGAAATCGAATCCGGCGTCGAGGCCCGTCGCCCGCCGTAAGACGAAGGCGGACACGCCCGCGCCGGTAGCGTAGCCTGCCGCCTTCAGAGTCTGCTGCAGCAGGGGTCCTTTCACAGGGTCGACCGTGTAGCCGAGGTTGTCGCGCACGCCGTGAGTTGGCGGCAGCAGCCCCGACAGCAGCGAGGTGTGGGAGGGGAGGGTCAGCGGGACCTGGGTGTAGGCGCGTTCGAAGAGGATCCCGTCCCGGCGCAGCGTATCGATCGCCGGGGTCTCGACACCGCCGTAGCCGTAGGCGGGCAGCCGATCCGAACGCAGGGTGTCGACCGATATCAGGATGATCGGCGTGCCGTCAGGCGCGCGCAGCCCCGACTGGCCGCCACGCGAGCAGCCGAAGGCCGCCAGGATCGCCAATATCACGACCGCCCCAGCTCGTTTCGGTCTCAAGCGCACCTGCTGCGTCCCCCGTTTCGCGTAGAGAACCCCGCTGCTCTGATCTGACCGGGCTGCGGAGCACTCTTCATGGTACCTCTCCGCCAGGTTGACAGGCTCCGGGATGATAACCCGGTGAGATATGCGGGATCACAAACGCGATCGCGCGAAAAAGGCCCCGGTGCCGGGGCACCGGGGCCGGAGAAATGATCCAGTGGATCTTTAGAAGCGAAGGCCGACCGAGACGCGGAAGGTCCGGGGCAACTGGTAGTCTTCCTCGGCCTGCGCTTCGCCCCACGAATCGCCCTTGCGCCAGTTCACGCCCTCGACCGGAGTTTCGGTGAAGGGGTTGAAAGGCTCCAGGCTGCCGTCGTTGCGGGCGGTGAAAACCGTGGTGTTGGGGGTCACCACGGCCTGCTCGTTGAACACGTTGGTCACCTCGGGCTGCACGAAGAGCTCGAGCTGGCCGCCGGCCATATTGATGAAGAACGAGTAGTTGATGGCGAGGTCGGTGCGAGTGACATTCTCGGTTCTGAACGCACCGCGGTCGGAGAAGTAGTAGGTCGGCGCCGCCGGAATGCCATAATATCCGAGGTCAGCGGGGTCGGGTGTGTAATCCGTGACGTCGATCTTGCCGGCGGCGCTGTACGGAGTTCCGGAGAAGAAGTTCTGCAGCAGGCTCAGCGACAGATTGTTGTGGGAGCTGGCGATGACGTCCCATACCACCCACGCCCGGAACTTGTGGGTCTGGTCGATGGCAAGGAAACCAACCGGCACATTCCAGGATGCCTCCTTGTATTCCGTGTACTGGAAGTACCCGCCGGGCACCGGGCCAGAGTCATACGTCTCGCCCGCAAAGTTGCCCTTGGCCTCCGACCAGGTGTAGTTGGCGCCGATGTTCCAGCGCGAGCCGATCCGATAGTCGAGGCGGCCCATGATGGCGTCGTACTTGCGTTTGTAGATCGAATCATCGTTGATATACACTTCGTCGTCGACGACTGCGCCGCCGCTGTTCGGGATCTCCACGGGGTGCCCGGGGGTGATCTCGGAGGCGTAGAAGCTGCCGTATTTGCGGTGAACGTAGTCGGCACGCACCACGCCGCGCGTGCCGAGCCTGAAGGACGCGCCGGCGGTGAACTCGTCGCCGTAGGGCGCGTTGAGGTTGTCGCCCACCCTCGGTACCACGCCTGGAATCGAGATGTAATAGGCGAGGTCCAGATTGTTGGGCCCTCCGTAGACGTTGAAGAACCAATCGAACATCGCGTCCAACGCGTCGGGGTTGGTGGGGTACTCCGGCGTGCCGGCGATGATCTCGGGTCCGGCGTACAGATACCAGTTGTAGACCGGGTTGCCGGCCGCGGACCCCGCGGTGCCCTGGTTCTGGGTGATCGAGGTCGTATACCGATTGAACCCGGCATTGACGACGATTTTACCGTCACCCTTGATGTCGTAGCTCGCCGACAGGCGCGGGCTGATCCGATAGTCGTCAATGGTCGCCAATCCGGCCTGGTCTTTCGCGTCGTTCTTGTCGTAGCGCAGACCGAGATTGAGGGTCAGCCGGTCGTTGATGCGCCAGGTGTCGTTAGCGTAGAGGGACTTTGTCTCGACATGGCTGCCGACCGACTCCTGGAGCACATCGCCCCAGATGATATAGCCGCCGTAGGGTTCGATGACCGTGAGGGGGCTGCCGGGGGTGTCGTAATTCTGGTCCACGAAGGGCGCCCAGGCATAACCGGAGGCCATTTGCCGGTTGTTCTCGGTGTTCTGGTCGTCGAAATGATCGTAGCCGAGGACCAGGTCGTGGGTGCCGCCGCCGGAGACGAACCATGACGCCTTGGCGTAGTAGTTCTCGTTGTCGCGTTTTTTGTCCGGGCCCGCGGCGTCGAACCAGGCGTCGTTGAAGGTAACGCTCTCCAGCAGATCCCAGATCGGGGAACCGCCGAGCTCGGTGTTGACTCCGCCGCCTCCAACAATTGAGAATTCCCTCTTGGAGTAGAGGCCCTCGAGGAAGAAGTTGTCGGCCAGCACCCCGGTGTAGGTCGCCGACACCCCGGTTTGGGGAAAATTGCCTGAAGTGAGTCCGGCGTAGTCAACCGCAGGAGGCCAATTCGGGAAATTCTCGTATGGATTGTCGATGTCGAGATAGCTCAGCGTGATCCGGTGGTTGGGTCCGATGGAACCGGTGAGCTTTCCCTCGAGACGGGTCTCCTCCTGGCTCGTCGCGTAGGGAATGCCCGCTTCCGGCTGGCCGGGGGTGGCTAGCTGGTCCGCACCGGATTCCGACCAGTCGCGGCCGGCGGCAAAGAACCACAGCGCGTCGCGCACGATGTAACCACCGAAGGTTGCCTCATAGACGTAGTTGTTCGAATCCTCCTGGTAGGTCGTGAGCGGCGTTTCGCCGTTCCAGCTGTCGTTGTCCACATTGGCGCGGAAGGAGCCCGAGAACTCGTTGCCGCCGGATTTGGTGACCGTGTTGACGATGCCGCCCGCGAAGCGGCCGTACTCGGCCGACATGTTGCTGGTCATGGTGGTGGTCTCGAGGACTGCGTCCTCGATGTAGAGGTCGAGCGCCTGGCCACGAATGTTCTCATTGACGACGACGCCGTTGATGGTGTAGAGGCTCTCCCACGACTGTGCGCCCGAGATCGAAATGGCGCCGTTGGGCCCGGTATCCGTGGTTCCGGCCGACAGCAGGACCGCCTGGTTCAGAGTTCGCTGCACGGGCAGCTTTTCGAGGGTCGACTGCTCCATGGTCGACGAACCCTGAGAGCCGGTGCTCACCGTCTCGAACGAGCCGGTAACGACGATTTCCTCCTGCATCGCTTCCGGGTACAACACTGCGTCGAGAGACCTGGGCTGCGATGTCGACATCCTGACGTCGTATTCGAGAGTCGCGAATGACGCGAGCTCGAATCGCACCTTGTAGTCCCCCGCCGGCAGGGCCTTGAAGATATAGTCACCCTGGGAATTGGTGACCGCGACCTTCTGCCCCTGCAGGGCTGGTGAGGTGAGGGTCACGGTGACCCCGGGCATCGGCTCATCTTCGTAGATCGCTCGTCCCTTGAGCTCGGATCCCATCTGTGCGTTGGCCGTCCCCGTGATCGCGAGCGCGAGAATGACCAGGCAGATCGTCAATCGATTCTTCATCTGTACCTCCTCTTGGCGGGCGGGAGTTGGCGGCGGAGGCAAAAAATGCACCCACCGTTGGCGTGAACCAGAGGCGTCCGCGAAATCGACCACTGAGCCGACGCATTACGCCGGATACCTGGCCGTTTGAAATCTCCCGTTCCGGTTGTGCGGCACGCGGCGCCGCAACTCCTGTCAATGATTCTTGAGGTGTTGATGACCCTCCCCGTTGGAGAGCCCATCGCCTCTGCTTCGCATTCCCCCGGTCTTCGGAACTCCTTTCCCTCCCCAAGAATGAAGAAATGAAGAGCGACTCAATCTACTCTTGCTGCACGTTCCATGCCTGTTTACGGCGCCTTTTCGAATTGGTTGCAGATCACCGAGCGAAGGATTTGTCCGAGTTCTCGGACGCCGATTCGATCGGCCGGACACTCCTGCCCGCCGGTCGCCTGTGTCTACGACACACTTTGCCTGAGACTTACGAAGGACGCCTGCCGGGTCACCGGGTCGAGCACACCGACCACGACCTTGTGCTCGCCGGCGTTGAGCAGCAGATCGAGCGCTGCAACATAAAGCTCACCGCGACGCGTTTCGTAGTCCTCGGCGGGCATGTGGATCTCGAACTGCCGCCGCTGAATATCCGACTGCTTGCCCTTCATGTCGCGGTTGGCGATGAACAGCACCACCCGGCCGACATACTCCCCTCCTTCCGGCAGTAGCGCGACGGACTTGATCGGAATCGCCACCTCGACGGGCAGGATCCATCGTTCGCCCGCCGCCGCCTTCGGCTCACCGGCCGTGACCTCGAGGCCCATCGGATTGTCGTCGAGGGCCAACAAGAGGCCGCTGACCACCCGATCTTGAACCTGGGTCTCGAGCGATTTTTCGACTAGAGTGCGGCGGTAGACGAGATCGTACTCCGGGTGATTCGGCAGCTCGACCTCGATCCGGTGGACGGTGTCGCCGCCACTCGACGACAGGGTGTAGCCGAGCGAGTAGTACGTGAAGAGGTCGTCTCGCAATTCTTCGAGCAGGCTTGTCACATCGTTGGAATCGACAATCGCGCGGCCACCGGTTCTCTCGGCCAGATAGAACAGCGGCTCCTGGTAGTTGAGGAGGTGGATGTTCGTAGCTATCGGATCGACCGGCCGCGAATACTCCGCCGATGCCGAACCGGATCCGCCAAGGCCGCTGGCGTCGATGGTGTAGAAGGTCACACCCTGGGCGTTGGCGCTCGATGCGACGGATTCGTAGACGTAGCGTCGATTGAATCGGGCGAGCATCGGCAGTGACGATGTCTTCTGATAGAGGTCGCCGTACCAGGTGATGAGGTCCCGTCCCGGCACTGCGGGCAGACCGCTCGAGATGTGAACCAGCACCCGGCGGCCGGGAAGCCCGGCGAGGCTGGTCAGGACCTCGCGCATCGAGTTGATCGAGTAATCGAGCTCCGTCGAAAGCTCTTCAGCGTACGAATTGATTCTGTTCTGGAGATCCTGGGCCGTCCTCGGATCGGCGCGGAGTCCCTGGTTCGGTGCGTCATCCACGACCGCCTGGATGTCGTGGATGATGCGCCCGCGCTGAAGGTCGGCGTCGGTCCGGGCGCCGTAGACCTGCGTCAGAGACCTGAGAGCGTTCTTGACCGCCTGAGAGTCGTTGGTGAATGGTTGCACGATCTTCGGTGAGCGTTGGACCGAGATCACCATCATATCGACGTGCGGCTGCATCACCTGGTCGATGAACTGCCGGACCTGCGCCAACACGCGGTTGCGGTCGAACGGTCGGATGTTCTCGTTGTCCACATAGAGCACGATGTGGACCGGCTGGATGAGGTCGGCTGGGTCGTCTCCCTGTTCGGACGCCGCCTCGGCAGCGCCCTCGCCCACGGGGGGAACAGCAGGCAACGTGGCCGGCTCCTCCCCCCGGGCGGCCATGATCTCCGAGATCACTTCATCGGTATAGGCGGCAAAATGACTCAGATTGCGCTCGCGCCCGTCCTGCAACAAACGGAACTGATCCTTCGACAGGCCTGTCACAGCGTTGCCCTGACGGTCGCGGACAAAGACGTCGATGTTGACAACCGTAACCTGAACCTCGTCGACAAAGGCGAGGCCGCCCACCGTTTGGTTCCGACCGGTCTCCTGACCGGTCGCCGCCAATCCCACCGCGAGGAGGCCGCAGACCAGTACCCACTTGAATTGCGGACCCATCATCGTCTCCTTTGCTCTCCGCAGGTCAGCGCAACGTGGCGCTTGCCGCCCCAATAGATACGGGCTGAGGTCAGGAGAGTTCTACCTGTGCAGACGAGGAAAGGAGCAGAGGAGCCCCGCCCATCCGCCCGACACTCGATGCTCGATGCTCGATGTTGAAACCGCTTTCCGAGAACAGCGCGTCCCACCGAGAAGCGCCAGGTGCCATTTTTCGCATTGTTGGAGGCCATTCGATCAAACAAGAACAACCTCAAGCCCAACAATGCGAAAGGTGGCTCCTCATAGGATATGCGCGTTAGAATGTCCACTCCGTCAAAGGAGGCGTTGTGACACTGAATCCAGTCATCGAAATCGACGGCATTGAGCTCCACCTGGCGCGGCCGGTCGAAGAGATCCCACCCTGGATCGGTCAGCGCGAAGTGCTCCTGCAGCTGCTCGCGTCGTGGTCACTCTTTGCCGAAGACGACGCGCCGCTCAACCCCCGCCTGCTCGGCAAGCCGGGGGTCGGCAAGACCACCCTCGCCTGCGCCGCCGCCCGCGAGCTCGAACGCGAGATCTACATTGTTCAGGCCACCACCGACACCCGGCCGGAAGACCTGCTCGTGACCCCGGTCCTGGGCCCCACCGGGGGCGTGCGCTATATGGCCTCGCCACTGGTCACCGCCATGGTCCGCGGCGGGGTCTGCATCCTCGACGAGGGCAACCGCATGAGCGAGAAATCGTGGGCCTCGTTGGCACCGCTCCTCGACCACCGCCGCTCGGTCGACAGCGTGGTCGCCGGCATCACCATCCGTGCTCACGAAGACTTCCGATTCGCCACCACCATGAACGAGGACGCGTCCACCTACGAGGTGCCCGAGTACATCCACTCCCGTCTCATGCCACAGATCACGATCGATTTCCCCGAGGAGGACGAGGAGCGGGAGATCCTCCGAATCCAGGTCGCCGGGGTCGAGGACGAGGTTCTCGGGTACGTCCTCGGCTTTCTGCGTGCCGCTCATCTTGCCGATCTCCGCTACTCGGTGCGGGACGGCATCAACATCGCCCGCTATGCGATGAAGGTGCTCAGGCGACGCGAGGCCGACAACGCGAAGCAGGCGGTCGACACCGCCTTGCGCCTCGCGATCGGAGACGACGAGGCCGAGCCGTTTCGTTTCGCCACGGAGTGAATGAGAAATGAGGAATTCCCAACCGCCCCCCATGATCAGCATCGCGGGTGGGTGGAAGGAAAATCTGAAATTCGAAATCCGAAATTCGAAATTCTGCACGCATGAACGATGAATATTAACCTCGATCTCATGGCGCCGGAGGCGATACCTGGAGTCCGCATCATGCCGGTGCTGCACGAACGCGTCGATCTCGCCCCGGTCGTTCGTCGGACACTCGAGATCCTGCAACCCGAAGCGATCGCGGTCGAGCTGCCGACGACCCTCGCCGACGCCGCCGCGACCGCGGTCGCCAGGTTGCCCAAGGTCTCTGCCGTCATCTCGGAAGAGCCCGGCGAGGACGCTCTGGTGTGGGTCGTGGTGCCCGGAGATCCATTGGTGGAGGCCATGCGGTGGGCTGCCGAGCGCGACCGCGAGGTTCTGCTTGTCGACCCTGATATCCGCTACAGCCACCGGCGCCATGACCCGCTCCCCGACCCCCACTCGCTGCATCTGATCGGTCGCGAGAGATACGTCGAGCTCATTCGCCAGCTCGCCGGCTCGGCGCCCTACGATGAGCGCGACACCCTTCGCGAGCGGGGCATCGCGCACCATCTGCAGCAGGCAGCCGAGCGCATCGACGGACCGATCCTGTGTCTTGTCGGGGCCGCCCACGCCGAGCGAGTCGCTGAACACCTGAAAGGCCCGACGGCGCCGCCGCTCGCCCGCCAGCGGCGATCAAAGGTCGAGATCCGCCACCTCCACCCCGAGAGCCTGACCGCCGTCCTGCCGGACCCGCCGCTGGCGCATTCGGTTTACGAGCACCTACGTTCAGGAAACCCACCGCCGATACCAGATTTTACAGCCACAATCGCGCCCCGTCTCGAGCTGCCGCATGGGGTGCTCACGGTGATCAGCGGTGGTCGTATCGAAGACCGGGCCGAACGCGCGCGCGCGCTTGCGGCCTACGCGGCTCATCGCGGCAGCCGCGAAGCCCCGGGCGGTGGCCGGGTCTGTGACAGGGCGGCTCTCGGCGCCATAGTGTGGACCATCGGCGCCGCCTCCTACACCGAGCAGACGCGCAGCGAAGCGCCGCGGTGGCAGAAGCGACTCTTCTTCGACTTCGTTCACCGTTACGCGCGGATCCGGGGACAGCTGATCGGCGGCCTCTACGAGTGGGTGGTGGGGGCGCGCGGCGTCGGTGACGACAATCTTGCGTGGGAGATTTTCGATGTCGCCCGTTGCTACCCGTGGCAGGAGGAAACGGCCGAGATCGCCACTGCGCGGGTCGATGGCGAGCTCCTCGACCTCGGAACGCGAACCATCCGGTTCCGGCGCAGGTTCATGCGGGTCAAACAGCGGCCAGTTGCCGTGCCAGTGCGGGCGCGGCCGACCGCCGAGGAGCCCGGCGAGTGGTTGCAGGCCTTTCAGGGCGACAGCATCTGCTCCTATCCGCCCGAAGATGTGGTGGTCGAAGACTGGGGCCGCCACCTCAAGCAGCGGGCGGTGTCGATCCTGAGTGCCGAACGCGCCCGGTCCGAACCTTTCACCACCAGCATGCTCGACGGCATCGACCTGCGCGAGACCTTGCTGCGGTTGTACGAAGGACGTATCTGGGTACGCGAGCAAGGGCGCGACGTCGGCACCGCGGGGTCGGTCGTGATGACCTTCGACGAAGATAGGGACGGCACCTCCTTTCCGTACCTGATGAGCTGGCTCGGCGAGCACGAGCAGGAGTCGGACATGGCCCTCTACGCCACCGATCCTCTTCGCCAGGTCGTCGGGCCGGGCATCATGCGCGCGACCTACGGTGGGTTCATGCTGACCTACCCGCCCGGCCGACTCTACGACGTATGGCGGGACGCGGACTATCGAATGGCGCGAACCAAACCGGAGGTGCTGTTGATGGCGGCGCTCGACTACAGCGTTGACAAGCTGGTGGTCCACGTCGGCCCCCATCCTCCGGCGAGCCGGATCCGCGACTACGCAGCGGCGCGCGGCCGCAAGATCGTCCACCTCCCGCTCGGTAGCTTGTCACCGGTCAGCATCCAGAAGGTCCGCGTGGTGCACATTCTCGCCGGACGCGACAAACGAGAGATCGCCAGAGACTACGTTTGGTGACTCCGGTAGGCGCTCACCGTTTCGGCGAGCAGGGTGCCACCCTTCGCATTGTTTGACCCAGCCGCAACGAAATCGGCCACATCTCGGGGGCAAACAATGCGAAGAGTGGCACCTGTGTCACCGAAGCGAGGACCGCTTCTGATGGTTCTGCGACCCCGGTCGTATCTCGATTCTTCCGGGTCACTCTGTTCGGAGGGCTTCGACCGGATCGAGTTCCGCCGCCCGTCGAGCGGGAGCCACTCCGGAAACCACGCCAACCACCAGGCACATGGCCAATGCGGCGGCCACCGCTATCGGCGGTGTGCTCAAAGGAAGGCCCGGTACCGCGGCCCGACCGAAACCGATAATCGTAAACCCGGTCATCAGACCGAGGGCGCCGCCGGCCACTGCAAGCAGGACCGATTCGAGGAGGAAGAGTCCCTGCACAGTGCTCCGTGGCACGCCGAGGGCACGCAGGAGACCAATCTCGTTGGTCCGCTCATGGACCGAGATCCACATGATGGTCAAAATGCCCATCGCGCCGACGAGCAACGACACACCGGCGATCCCGGACACGGCGATCGTGATCATGCCGATGATTTTACCGAAGGTGTCGAGCATCTCGGTCTGGGTCGTGATCGTGAAATCCTCCTCGCCTCGGTGGCGCCGCATCAGCATCGAGCGGATTCCCTCAACCACCTCGGGGATGACATCGGTGCTGCTCGCGACAACGTCGATTTCCACGAGCTCATCGACATCGAAGAGGTCCATCGCGCTGGCGACCGGGACATAGACCGTGTCGTCGAAATCGAAGCCGAGCATCTGACCCTTGGCCTCCATCACGCCGATGACGAGAAAGGTGGAGCCGCCGATACGGATCCTTTTGCCCAGGGGCGACACGTCGTTGAAGAGCTCATGCGTCAGTCGTGCCCCGAGGACCGCGTACGAACTTCGCCGATTGGGATCCATGCGCGGCAAGAACGATCCTTGCGAGACATTCAGGCGGAAGCCCTTGGCGGCTTCCCAACCGACGCCCTGTACGAACACGCTCCGGCCCAGACCGCCTCCTTCGACCCGCGCCTGTCCGAAGGCCACCGGCACAACCTCGTTGACGCCCGGGATCCGGCGAAGGGATTCCGCGTCGTCGATGGTGAGCTTGTGGGTGGTGCCGCCGAGGGCGCCCGGCATGCCGAGCGTTTTGACGTTTCCGGGGTTGACGGCGACGATGCTGGTGCCGAACTGCGTGAACTGGGCGACGATGTAATCTCGCGTTCCTTCACCGAGGGAGGTGAGAAGTATCACCGCGGTGACGCCGATCGCCACGCCGAGGGCAGAAAGGAACGACCGCAATCGCTGACCTCGGATTGCCCCGCCAACAAAGCGGACCAGCTCGATTACGTCCATCCCACCACTCCCTCACCCAATTCGGATTTCGAATTTCGGATTTCGGATTTGCCGCCCCACCACTCCTTTTTTCGAGGGCGGATGGGGGAAAATCCGAAATCCGAAATTCGAAATCCGAAATTCTTCATCGGCCGACCAACGCTTCCACCGGGTCGAGCCGGGCCGCGCGACGGGCAGGGACCACCCCGAAGAACACCCCGACGATCATCGACATGACCAGAGAGGCGACAATCGCCCACATCGGCGTGGCGGCCGGGAAGGTCGGGTAGACGCCGACAAACGCTCTCACCGCCGCCCCACCAACCGCCAGACCGACAACACCCCCTAACGTCGAAAGCACGGCAGCTTCGGTCATGAAAACCGCGAGGATCTGGACGGTGCTCGCCCCGAGCGCTTTGAGGAGGCCGATCTCGTGCCGACGTTCGGACACCGCCACCAGCATCACGTTCATGATCCCCACTCCGGCGACGGTCAACGACACCGACGCGATCGCGGTCAAGGCGAGCGTGAGCACCCCGAGGATCGAGTCGAGGGTGTTGACGACGGCGTCCTGGGTGATGACGGTGACGTCCTCGGCGCGATGACGCTCGGCGAGGAGGTCGAGGATCGCCTTCTTGCCGACCTCTAGGTCTTCACCGGGATGGAGCTCGACCAGGATCCTGAAGAGCGAGGTGCGGTTGAAGATCCGCATCGATGTGCGGGCCGGGATCTGCACAATGTCGTCGAAGTCGAAACCAAGTGAGCGACCGCGCGGGGCGAGAACACCGACCACTCGAAAGCGCCAATCACCCAGTCGCACCACCTTGCCGAGTGGACTCTCACCGCCAAAGAGCTCGTCGGCGACCTTGATCCCGAGCACCATCTCGGCGCCGCCCTGGTCAGGATCGCCGGGCGGCAGATACTGACCCGCACCGATTTTCAATCTGCGAACCTCAACCAGCTCCGCGGTGGTCCCGATGACAGGAACCGATCGCGCTAAACCTCCGTAACGGACCGTCTCCTCCCCGGTCGCCAGTGGCGCCGCCCGCATGACCTCCGGAATCCTCGTCGTGACCGCTCTGTAGTCGTCGATGGTGAGGTCGTTGATAACACCACCGAAAGGCATCATGCCGGTGGTCTCGACCTTGCCGGGAACGACAATCAGAAGGTTGGTGCCGAGCGCGCTGAACTCCTGCACGACGTACTGCCGTGCCCCTTCGCCAAGGGCAGTGAGGGCGATGACCGCTGCGATGCCAACCGCCACGCCGGCTACCGAAAGCCCTGTCCGCAGGCGATGGCCACGAAGGGCCCCGATCGCAAAGGCGATCAGCTCACCGATCGCCACGACGCCCCCCCGCCACCCATTTTGGATTTCGAATTTCGGATTTCGGATTTGCCGCCCAACCACCCCCTGCGACTCGGGCGAGAGAGGGAAAATCCGCAATCCGAAATTCGACATCCGAAATGCATGTTCATCGTCGCTCCACGATCGCTCCGTCATCCATGCGCACCGCGCTTGTCGCCCGCGAGCCGACCTCCGGGTCGTGGGTAACCAGGACGACTGTTTGCCCTTCCGCGTTCATGCTTCCGAGCAACTCCATGACTTCGACCGCCGCTGCCCGGTCGAGGTTTCCGGTGGGCTCGTCGGCGAGCAGGAGCCTCGGCTCCATCACAACCGCGCGGGCGATGGCAACCCGCTGCCGCTGTCCACCGGAGAGCTGGTCGGGTCGGTGGTGGACGCGGTCTGATAGCCCCACCGCCTCGAGTGCGCGGGCCGCCCGCTGCCGCCGTTCGGCCCTCGAAACCCCGGCAAAAAGCATCGGCAGCTCGACATTGCCCTGGGCGTTGAGGCGCGGCAGGAGATGGAAAAACTGAAAGACAAAACCGATCTCGGATTGTCGCAACCGGGTGCGTTCGCCATCCGAAAGCGACCCGACATCATGACCGTCAAAGGCGTAACTCCCCGAGGTCGGCCGGTCGAGACAGCCGAGGATATTGAGAAGCGTGGACTTTCCCGACCCCGACGGTCCCATCACCGCCAGGTAATCGCCCCGCTCGATCTCGAGGGTCACATCGCGCAGCGCGTGCACGTCCGAATCTCCGACGCGGTACGTGCGCCACAAGTCGCGCAATACGATCACGGCGTTGCTCCGCGATCCGACACGCTCGGATTCTGAATTCTGAATTCTGAATTCTGTATTCCCGACCACCCCCCCAGGTATTCATGGGTGGGTGGGGGCGATTCCGAATTCCGAATTCCGAACTCCGAATTCGTCCTCATGGTGTTTTCTCCTCGCCACGCGCTCCGGCCTTGATGTCCGGCGAGTTTCGAACCACCACCACCGCCTCGCCTGGTTCGAGTCCATCCAACACCTCGGCAAAGCGCCAATTGCGGAGGCCGACCTCGATCACCTTCTCGACCAGGACGCCGTCTGAGAGCACCAGGACCTTACCGCCTTCGGCCACCGCCGAGGCAGGGATACGCAGGGTGTCCTCCCGCCGGTCGAGGATCAGCTCGACATCGGCCGAAGTACCGGGCAGCACACCCACCATGGCCTGTGGGTCGGCCAACTCCACCTCGACCTCAACGGTCCGATTCTGCTCCAGTACGTCGAGTACATAGGGCGCCACCCGTGCGATGCTGCCATCAAAGGTCTGGTCGGGTCGGGAGTCCACCGTCACCCGCACGGCCTGGCCGATTCCTATCCGTTCCGCGTCCACCTCGTCGATCGGCGCGCTGACGTATATCGAGGCCGGATCGAGAAGGTCGATCACCGGTGGAATCGGCAGCCCCGGAGGCGACGGCGTGATGTACTCCCCGACCTCGGTGCTGACCTCCGCCACCGTGCCCGCGAACGGCGCCCGAAGCTCGGTAAATTCGAGCTGGACTTCGGCCGCAAAAACTCTCGATTCGGCCTGCCCGACCGCGGCACGGGCCGCCGCACAGCCGGCACGTGTCCGGTCGCGGTCGGTGCGCAGGAGGTCGAGGTTCTGATCGCTGGCGATGCCCTGCGCGTGCAGGGACTCGACTCGAGAGAGCTCTTTTTCCGCGAGCTGGGCGGCGAGACAGGCCTCGTCCGCTTGCGCTATCGCCGCCTCGACCGTGGTCTGCGCCGAAACGAGCTCGGCGCGCTGGGCACGGCTGTCGAGCACGACCACTACGTCGCCGGCCTCCACCGGATCGCCCTCGCGGTGCGGCAGGGCCACCACCAAGCCCCCGACCTGGGGTGACAGCTCGGCGCGGAGACGGACCTTGACCGTACCGGCTCGAGTGTTGGTGACCGTTTCTTCCACCAACCCCCGCTCGACGGCGGCGGTCCGCACCTCGACGATGTCGGGGGCAAAAACCGTGTACCGGAGCAACACAACGAGCGCGACCACGGCGAACACGACGGCAATCCACTTGGCTTTTCTCATGATCCTGGATTCTACTCCGGCGAAACGCTCTTGGTTTCATTGTGTGAGAAGGATTTTGAGGGCACAGCAAAACAGGCTACAGTTGCCCTCCCGCGAGATTTCGAGAGGAACGCCGATGAGCGACGAAAAAACCGAGATTCAAACTGACGGTGAGCCGGAGGAAAAACCATCCTGGCGTTTTCCGCGCACGTTCTGGACCGGTAATGCCTCCGAGCTGTGTGAGCGTGCCGCCTACTACGGCACCTTCATCGCGCTGCGCACCTACCTGATCCGGGTGGTCGGCCTCGACGACGTGCAGGCGGGTGTCGTCGCCGGTCTCTTCGGCGGCTGGATCTACCTGGTGCCCTTCTTCACCGGCGCCGCCGCCGACCGGATGGGATTCCGCAAGGCACTGATCCTCGCCTTCGCGCTCTTGACCGTCGGCTACGGCACCCTGGGTGTCTTCCACACCCTCGGCCCGGTGCTGGTCGGCCTGGCGATGATCGTCCTCGGCGGTGCATTCGTCAAACCGGTCATCACCGGCACCGTGGCCAAGTCTTCGGACTCCGTCAATCGAGCTCGGGCTTTCTCGATCTTTTACATGGTGGTCAACATCGGCTCCTTCACCGGCAAAACGATCGTCGCCCCGATGCGCATCGAGATGGGCGTCGAGACCGTCCCGTACTTCTCCGCCGGCGCCTGCCTCTTCGCCCTGATCCTCGTCATGCTCATCTACCGGCCGCCCGATGACGGCGACGCCCAACCCAAAAACCTGCGCGAAACCCTTCAGGGCATGTGGATGGCAATGAGTAACCTGCGCTTTTTTGCCCTCATCCTCATCACCGCCGGCTTCTGGGCCATCCAGGGCCAGCTCTACGCCTCGATGCCTGATTACGTGCTGCGGATGGCCGGTGAGACCTACAAGCCGGAGTGGTACGCCAACGTCAACCCGCTCGTGGTGGTGCTCTTCGTCGTCGCCATCACCCAGCTGGTTCGCAGGTGGAAGCCCCAGAATTCGATACTGGTCGCGATGGCGCTGATCCCGTTGTCCTCGGTCTCGATGGCCACGTCCTCGTGGTTCAGCGGTAATGTCCACATCCTCGGCATCGAGGTCCACCCCATCACCCTGATGATGGTGATCGGCATCGCCATCCAGGGTCTGGCCGAATGCTTCCTGTCACCCAAGTGGCTCGAGTTCGCCTCCAAGCAGGCGCCGCGCGGCAAGGAAGGGGTCTTCCTCGGCTTTGCCCACATCAACACCTTTTTTGCGTGGATGTTCGGCTTCATCTTCTCCGGTTATCTGCTCAGGGAATACTGCCCTGAACCCACCACCCTGGCGCCGGCCATCCAGGAGCGACACACTCTGGCACTGGCCGGCCAGGCGGCGATGCCGGAGATCTACGCCCACGCCAACTACCTGTGGTGGGCTTACGCCGGCATCGGTTTGCTATCTTTTCTCGGCCTGATTCTCTTTATCTGGGTCACCAATCGAATTGACGCACGAACCGGAGCGGTCAAAACGCCGTAATCTAGGATGGAGGTTGCTCATGCGGAACGCCAGAACTCTCGCCATCTTCGCCGCCTGCACCCTGCTGGTCACTGGTTGCGGGATCAATAAATCGATCCGCATCGCCGACGGAGAAACCGTCAACGGCGGCAGGGCCACGGTCAACGGCAACGTCCTTATCGGCGTCGGTTGCACGGTGCACGGTGACTGCCGAACGGTCAACGGCGGGGTCACGGTCGGTGCCGGGTCCGAGGTCAGCGGGCTGCAGTCGGTCAATGGCTCGATCAAGATCGCCGAAAATGTCCGTATCGAAGGCAAGGTCGGAACCGTGAACGGCTCGGTTCACCTCGCCGAAAACGTCTCGATCGAGGGCGATGTCGAGACCGTCAACGGGTCGGTCGGCTGCGAAGCAGGTTGCGTGATCACAGACGACATCACGACGGTCAACGGCTCCATTCAGCTTGCCCGCACCGAGGTCGGAGGCAATCTCGGCACCGTCAACGGCTCGGTGACGCTGGAGGAGAACTCGAGGGTCTCCGGCAACGTCCTCATCAAGGGCAAGTCCACCCGCTACGGCAAGAAAAAGGCGATCAAGATCACCGTCTCCGGCGGTTCGGTGGTGGAGGGCGGCATCATCGTCCGAGACCCAAAACGTAAGGTTACGGTCATCCTCTCCGGCGGTGGCAAGGTTATGGGCGAAATCAAGAACGCCGAGGTGATCGAGCGAGATTCCTGATTTCGGATCTCGGATTTCTGCCCACCCGCCCTTTGGCCACCATCGAAGAGTTCATAAAACAGTCCTTATCCTCAGAAATCCGCGAGGCGGGTGTCCTCGCCCGCATCGTGGATTTCTGAGAGCGGACGCGGGCTGTTGATCACCACAGAGCTTCCAGCCATTGACACGGTGAGGGGTTGGTATTACGATGTAACACCAAATTTCTGGAGGGAATGAGATGGCGACCCTGGGTGGCAAGCAGCAGATCGTGACCTTCAAGGCTGAGGATGCCCTTGTCGAGGCGATGGAGGACATCCCCAACCGCTCCGAGTTCATCCGCTCGGCAATTCTCGCGGCTTTGGACGGTGTGTGCCCGCTGTGCCACGGCACGGGAGTTCTGAACCCCCATCAGCAGCGGCATTGGGAGGATTTCAGCCGCACCCACTCTGTCGAGAAATGCGAAGAGTGCGACGAGGGCAAGCTCGTCTGCGTGGCGGACCGCGGCTGATTGGATATTTGATTGCGAAATCGCCACACGATGTGTCTCGGCTTTTTGACCCTCGCGGTTATGGTCCCCGCCGTCTCCGTTGCCAACGACGTCTTTGTCAGTATTCCGCCACAGGCGTTTCTCGTCAAATGGCTCGCAGGCGACCTCGTGCGGGTGGAGGTTCTGCTTCCACCGGGAGCGTCACCGGCAACCTACGAACCGACCCCGAAACAGATGGCTGCCCTCGACCGTTCGCAGCTCTACCTCCAAATCGGCACGCCCTTCGAAGGGCCGGTTTTGGCGAAGGTCGCCGATCTGATGCCCGAACTCCGGGTAGTCGACTGCCGGATCGGAGTCGAGCTGGAGCCGATCGGCGGAGACGGCCACGATCATGGGTCCGGCCTTCTCGATCCCCACATCTGGCTCGACCCACAGCGGATGAAGACCATCGCCGATACGACGGCGAAGGCGCTGCACGGCCTGCTCCCCGATCAGTCGCTCGCGATTGAAAAACGCCTCGCCGCTCTGCACAAGGCCCTCGATGACACCGACGCACGCGTCGCTGAAATCCTCGCCCCGCTCGCGGGTCACACCCTGCTCGTCTTTCACCCGGCTTTCGGCTATTTCACCCGTCGCTACGGTCTGATCCAGAGAGCGGTGGAGGTCGACGGCAAGGCCCCGTCGGCTCGGCGCCTGGCGACGGTTGTGGACGAAACTCAGCAACAGCCGGTGCCGGCCCTTTTCGTCCAACCGCAGTTTTCGCGATCGGCCGCCGAGCGGGTTGCCAAAGCCCTCGACTGCAAGCTCGTCGAACTCGACCCGCTGGCTGGCGACTACCTGGCCAATCTGGAAGCCATGGCCAAACGCATCGCGGAGGCGTTGCAATGATCCTCGAGCAGAAACCGACACCCATCATCAAGGTCGAAAACCTCAGCTTCCGTTTCGATGGCGGACCACCGGTGCTCGAGGAGGTCAACCTCGAAATCTCCTCCGGCGACTTCGCCAGCGTCATTGGCCCCAACGGCGGCGGCAAGACGACCCTGGTCAAGCTCATCGTCGGCCTCCTCACACCGACCACCGGCACGGTACGCGTCTTCGGCATGCCTCCGGTGAAGGCCCGGCCCCGCATCGGATACATGCCCCAGCATGCGATGATGGATCCGCGCTTCCCGGTGCGCGCGGCCGATGTTGTGCTCATGGGCCGACTTGGGAGTCATCGCCGGTTCGGAGACTACAGTCGTGCGGACCGCGAAGCCGCGGCGGACGCTCTGGCCAAGGCGGACCTCGCGGACCTCGGCGCTCGACCGTTCTCCGATCTTTCAGGGGGACAGAGACAGCGCGTCCTGCTTGCCCGCGCCCTCGTCACCGACCCCGAGCTGCTGCTCCTCGACGAGCCCGCCGCCGGCCTCGACCAGAAAGTGGAGCAGGACTTCTTCGAGCTGCTGCAGGAGCTCAACCGTCAGCTGACCATTATTCTCGTGAGCCACGACCTCGGATTTGTGGCGGGCTTCGTGCGTACCGTGATTTGCGTCCATGGGCATGTCGACATCCACCCCACCAGCGCGCTCGACGGTCGTGCGATATCCGAGATCTACGGCGGCGAAGTGCGGATGGTGCGCCACGATCACCGCATGGACCACTGATGGAGTTCTTGAGTGCCGTCCTCGAGTTCGGATTTCTCCGCCACGCGCTCGTGGCCGGGGCACTTGCCGGGATCGCCTGTGGAGTTGTAGGTTCCTATGTGGTGGTGCGGCGCATCACCTACATCGCCGGCGCGATTGCTCACTGCGTCCTCGCCGGTCTGGGCATCGGGCGTTGGCTCAAGGTGGTCCACGGGTGGCCGATCGCGCCAGCCCAGGGCGCTGTCGTAGCCGCAGTGGCGGCGGCCCTGGTTATCGGATTCGTGAACCTCCGCGTCCATGAACGGGAAGACACCATCATCGGTGCGGTGTGGGCGATCGGCATGGCGATCGGGATCCTCTTCATCGCCGTCACACCCGGCTACCACGAGGACCTGATGAGCTATCTCTTCGGCAACATCCTGCTCATCGGCGGCGGCGATCTGTGGACGATGGCGGTGCTCGATGCTGTAGTTCTGCTCCTCGCGCTTGGCCTCTACCCGCAGCTCGAGGCGGTTTGTTTTGACGAGGAGTTCGCGCGCCTCCGCGGTCTCAACGTCGAGGTTTATGTCCTGGTCCTCTTGGTACTCACCGCCCTGACCGTGGTGCTTCTGGTGAGCGTGGTCGGTATCGTGTTGGTAATCGCCCTCCTCACATTGCCGGCCGCGATCGCCGGCCACTTCACCACCACCCTGCGTGGCATGATGGCCCTCGCCTCGCTGCTCGCCATCGCGTTCACTACCGCAGGACTCGCCGTGAGCTACGCACCGGATCTCCCGGCGGGAGCGACGACGATTGTCATCGCGGGGGCTGCTTACCTGCTGGTTCTCGTTCTGCGGCGAATCGTGGCGAGATTCCGCACCTGAGGTGCGACCACAACGTCTGTCAACGTTCTGTCAATCAATCGATATCGCGTCACAACCCTATATAATGACCGCGCCGACCGTAGACGGTCGGGGGGAGAAATCGAATGAAAAACTCACACAGCACGAAAGTCCTGTCTTTCGTCGCTGCCATGGTGGTGTTATTCGTTGCGCCTGCCCAGGTGCAGGCAGACGAATCGTGCTGCCTCAACAATTTCCGATTTGCGGGCGGGTGCATGGTCGTCGTGCGCGGCCAGGAGACTTGCCAGGACGTCCTGGGCTACCTCAACAATTTCAACAGCGTTGGCAAGTATTACTGCGACAACACCACCATCCGCGGTGGGTGGTCGCTCGGCGACTGTGGTGACCCGGCAATGAACACCAATCCATACGCCTCACCCGGGTACGCACAGCCCGCGCCACCGGCCCAGCAGATCCAATCCAGGCCGCAGGTGACCCAGCCACAAGCGGCACCGCCGGCACAGATCGCGACCCTGATCCAGACATCGGCGCCGCTCAACGTTCGGTTCAACTCAGATGTGAATTCCGCCAGTCAAAGCGCCGGCCAGATCGTGACCGGAGTCCTCGAGGAGGATCTGATATCGGGCGACACCGTGATCGCTCCGGCCGGGAGCGAGGTCCAATTCCGGCTCGTTCCCACCAGCTATTGGACCGACGGTGGTGGCGACGCCTTCGAGATCCAGGCCACCGCCGTCAAGGTCGGCGACGAGCTGGTGCCGCTCAACGCCACCGCAGTTTCGGCCACCAGTCAGGTCGACACGTCCGGTACTGAGGTCAATGTTCCCAAGGGATCCCTGGTCAGCTTCGAGACCCAGGCTGCCGACCAGCGGGCGACCGATACGAGCGCTCTGCAATCCGGCGCCGCATCGTGGATAGAGGCTTTCGGCGCCAAGGACATCGATGCGATGACCGCTTTGTACGCCGAGGACTCGGTTTTGCTGCCGCCCAACGCGCCGGCGATCTTCGGGCGCGACGCGATCAGTGCGACGATTCAGGAGATGTTTGCCGCCGGTCTGAGCATCGAACTCGAGAATCTCGAGGTCAAGGTTATCGGCGATCTCGGCTACAAGGCGGGACGCTACCGCACCACGGCCAAAGACGGTTCGCTCATCGATCGCGGCAAATACATCGAGATCTGGTCCAAGATAGATGGTAATTGGGTCATTCACCGCGATATCTGGAACAGCAGCTTTCAGCCGGCTGTCGAAGACGAAGAGTAGAAACGGAATCATCACACAACAGAAGGGCCCTGAGGGCCCCTGTTTCTTTGGCCAGGGACCTGGGGCCTGGGGCTTGAGGTTCCGCGTTGTGGGTGGGTGGGAATCAAGCCTCAAGCCTCAGGCCCCGAGTGGGTGGGAGGCTGAGCTCCGCTACAATGCTCTCGACAATCCATGCCTGATCGAAATGCGATTCTGAACGCGGGGGTATCAGAGATGACTATCACCAGACAAGATCGGACGAATTGGACACGGTGGGCAGGTTTCTGTCTGCTCCTGATCGCCGCCTGCACGATGAATCCGGCCACGGGTGAGCGCCAGCTCACTCTGATGTCGGAGGCCCAGGAGATTCAGATCGGGGCCCAGACCCACCCCGAGGTGCTCGCCACCTACGGTGCTTACGACGACCCCGAGTGGCAGGCCTACATTCAGGAGCTCGGAGCGAAGATTGCGGCCACCTCCGAACGGCCCGATCTGGACTGGACGTTTACCGTCCTGGACGATCCGGTGGTCAACGCCATGGCGCTGCCGGGCGGCTTCATCTACGTCAACCGCGGCATCCTCGCCCACTTCAACTCCGAGGCCGAGCTGGCGTCGGTTCTCGGCCACGAGATCGGCCACGTCACGGCGCGCCACTCGGTCGAGCAGATGAGCCGGGCACAACTCGCCCAGATCGGTCTCGGCGTAGCCGCCATCGCGAGTGAGGATTTCCGCCAATACGCCGGGCTCGCCAGCCAGGGTCTCGGTATTCTCTTCCTCAAGTTCGGACGTGACGATGAGAACCAGGCGGACTCCCTTGGATTGCGCTACATGACCCGTGCTGGTTACAGCCCCGACGAAATGCCGAAGGTCTTCGCCACCCTCGATCGTGTGAGCCAGTCCCAGGGCTTGCGGGGCACCCCGGAGTGGCTCTCGACCCATCCCGACCCCGGCAATCGGATCGCGAACATCGAAGCCCGCATTGGCAAACTGCCTCCTGAGCGGCGGCAGGGCACCGTCGGTCGTGAGAGCTATCTCAACCGCCTCGTCGGCATGGTCTTCGGCGACGATCCGCGGCAGGGGTATACCGTCGGCCAGACCTTCTACCACCCCGAGCTCGCCTTCAAGATCGAGTTCCCCGACCAATGGCAGATCATCAACCAACGCCAGGCGGTGGGTGCATTGAGCCCGAATCGCGACGCGGCGGTGGTGCTGACTCTATCGGACAAAGACTCGCCGCAGGCTGCGTTCGAAGCCTTTTTCGGCCAGCAGGGCATTCAGCGCGGGCCCAGCCGAGGACGGAATATCTACTCCTTCCGATCCGTCGACACCGAGACCGGCGAGGGACGCGCCGAGGGATTGATCGGCTATCTTTCACATGACGGGCGGCTCTACCAGCTGATGGGCTACACGGGCCTCGACACCTGGAGCAGCTATGCCGACCGGATGCAGCAGAGCCTGACGAGCTTTGCCAAGGTCACAAGCCGGCGCTACCTCAAGGTCTCACCGGCCACGATCGATGTTGTCAAGCTGCCGAAAAGCATGAATATGACTGAGTTCGTCCGACGCTACCCCTCGACCGTCGAGGTCGAGCAGCTCGCCCTGATCAACGAAGTCAACATCGACACGGTCATGGAAAAAGGACGACTGGTGAAGCGGGTCATCGGTGGGGAGTTGCCAACACGATAGGAGTTAAGGGTTAAGAGCTAAGGGTAAAGGCGATCACGCCAGCAAAGCGTGACTGAAAAGGGTTTTGACTCTTCACTCTTGACCCTTAACCTCCTCCGGCTTGCGTAAAATCCAGAGGTAGGTCGGGAACGCCCACGGGGCAACGGTCAAGATCGCGTTTGCAAAGCGCTGCTTCGGCGAGCCGGGCCAGATCATCTCGGTTGCCTCGAATCGTTCCGGGTCACGCACCACCGCCCGGGTGTAGTCACTGATCTCGAATGCCCGCACCAGCCGCTTGAGCCCCCACACGGTTCGGTGAGTCTCGTAACGCCTCTGACCCCGACCCGTCACCCGCACGTACACATTGGCCAGTGGTCTCGGCAGCATCGTCACCAGGGGCAAATTGTAATGCCCATCCCAAACCCTGAGCCTGTTTTCTGCCGCGAAGTAACAGAATCCTCCGGGCCGGAGGACGCGGTAGATCTCGTCGATCATCCGCTGCGCATCGGGAACGTGCTCGTAAATGTGGGTGCAGGTGACAAGATCGAACTCGCCGGTCAAGTAGGGCAGTTCCATGGAGTCGCCAACCTGATAGGTCACGTTGTAGGCGGCGCGGTTCAGGCGAGCCCACTCGACCGCTCCATCGTCGATGTCGATCCCAACAACCCTCCCAAAGAACTCGGCGTAGTGCCGGGTCAAGATGCCGGTCGAGCAACCAATGTCGAGCAGCCGTACCGTGCGAGGGTCAACGCCCGCCACGCGCAGGGCATCGAGAATGACCGCAACCGTCTTGCGAGCTTTTTGCAGTCGACCCAGCTCGTCGAACATGGTCCTCGGGTGGAGCTCGGAAAAGTCGTGCTGGTATTCCCGACTCTCACCCATATTGGTACCGCTCCGCCTACTCTGTCGATTCTGCCGGATCCGTCGTCGATTTGATGGCGCCGAGCAGCTCTAGAAAGGTCGTCTCGCCAACCGCTTCGAAACCCGCAGTGCGGAATTTCGAGACGATATCTTCAACCGTCAGCTCGATCGAACGCTGCCGGATTTCCTGATCCCCCATCGGGATGAAGGCCGCGATGACCTGGGCCACGCGCACCTCGGCCAATGAACGAGCCGGTACGATGCCCGCGTCACCGGGGCCTATGGCTACCCGGCGGACGAGACCCGCGTTTTCGAGCCGTTCGAGGTGGCTGTCCACGGAGCCCGTCGACACAAAGAACCGGCTCGAGAGCTCATCCGCCGTCGGTGGGTCCTCGCCCTCGTGGAATCGCTTCGCGATCAGGATGAAGAGCTGGAGACCGGTTGGCAACCGGTCGCACTCGTCGCGTTCTCCGGCGGCCTTCGAGCGAACAAGTGCCGCGAAGTGTTGGTGGGTGTAGGCGATCTCCAACCCCAGGAGAACGATAATCCAGGTGATGTAGAGCCAGACGAGGAAGATCGGGATCACCGCCAACGATCCGTACAGGGTCGAGTAACGGACCGACTGGCCGATCGAGTTGGCAAAGACATTCTTGCCCAGCTCCCAGAGGATGCCGCCGACCAGAGCGCCGAGCAGCGCACTTCGCATGCGGACCCGCGTAAAAGGAATCACCAGATACATGAGCCAGAAGGCGAGAAAGGTAAAGAACAGCGGAAAGACCCAGGTTCCCAACTTCTCGAGAGTTCCCGGATCAAAGGGGATATCGCGGAAGAGCATCGCCCTGATTCGCGCCGACATCGTGATGCTGGTTCCGAGCAGAAGGGTGCCGAAGACCAAGACCGAGGTGTAGGAGGTGATCTTGGAGATGAATCGGCGCTGGGTTGTGACGTGCCAGATCTGGTTGAAGTTGGACTCGATGTTGTCGAGCAGCAGAATCGAGGCCAGAATCAGAAACAGAAAGCCGATCAACCCCATCTTGCTGGCGCCGTCGGCGAACTGGTTGAAATAGAGAACGATCTCATCCTGACTGGCCGGCAGGAACTGGGTAAAGAGGAATTCCTGCACCTTCTGTTTGACCTCATCAAAGGCGCCGAAGGCGGAAAAGAGGGCAAACCCGACCACGACCAGGGGCACCGCCGCCAGAAGCGACGAGTACGCCAGGCCCGAGGCGCGGATGATCACCCTGTCGCGATGGAGCTGACTCACGGTGGCCTGAACAAACTGGATGAATCGAACCGCAACCCTCTCCCACAACGGGAGAACGCGGACATCGAGACGGTGGAGATGATCGAGTACTCTCATGGTTCTTCGCCGTTCCATGATATGCCAGATTGGTCTGAAGGGCGCTCGGGTAGAATATGCCGAATATGAGATTGTCAACCAACAATGGAGCTGCCGCGAGGCCCGGCGCCAAGAAAAAAGGAGGTCCTAAATGAGATGTGCGAAAACCATGACCGCAGTGGTGTTCTGCGCCCTGTGTGTTTCAGGGTTTTTGACTGCGGCCGAAACCCACGAGACAGCAACGGTGACTCAGCAGGAGCCGTGCTGCTTCGAGAACCCGCGCTACAGCGGAACCTGTGAGGTCACCCCCGCGCCTGAGGAGACTTGCAGCGATATCCTCGGCTACCTCAACAACCCCAACAGCGTCGGCAAGACCTACTGCGGCAACACCAAGGTCCGCGGTGGCTGGAGCCAGGTCTCCTGCGAAGGGTCTGCCTCGACCGCCGCCACCGGGAGCTGGGATAGCCGGGAATGACCAGTTCGTGCTCAGGGTGCTTCGACACGGCAACGTGATCGAGCTCCGCAGATTGGTATCGGTGTTGGGTATGGATCGCTGAGCCTCGAAATACCCGGTCCACTCTGCGGGTTTTCTTCAACAGAACAAAGAAATAAGGAGGAGGAATTCATGAAAAGCTTCGCACTCGCCGCCCTCGCTCTCGCCGTCAGTCTCGTCGTCGTCACGTCTGCCGGCGCCCATTGCCAGATCCCGTGTGGGATCTACGACGATGCACTCCGGGTGCAGCTCATCGAGGAGGACATCACGACCATCGAGAAGTCGATGAACCAGATCATCGCCCTTGGCGCCGCGGAGAAGGTCGATTACAACCAGCTGGTACGATGGATCGACAATAAGGAAACCCACGCGCAGAAGATCCAGGACATCGTCACCGCGTACTTCATGGCGCAGCGGATCAAGCCGCCAGTCAGCCACGACAATGAAACCGAGGTCAACGAGTACCTGCACAAGCTGGCCCTGCTTCACGCTATCCAGATCCACGCCATGAAGGCCAAGCAGAGCACCGACCTCGAGGAGGTCGCGACCCTGCGCGATCTGCTCGCCCAGTTCCGCACGGCGTACTTTGGCGAGGAGGGCGAGCACGCGCACTAGATTTCGGATTTGGGATTTCGGATTTCGAATTTTCATTCCGGCCGGTCAAAGACTCCGGGGTGGGAGGGTGGCAAATCCGAAATTCGAATTCCGAAATTCAAAATTTTCTTAGCGATAGACGTCAATCGCGGCGCGGATAGCGCGGACATGGTCCGGTGTCGTGCCGCAACACCCACCGATGATGCCGACGCCGAGATCCATCAGCTGACCGACGCGTTCGGCCATGTACTCTGGCGATTCGGGGTAGACCAGCTCGCCTCCACGATTATCGGGCAGGCCGGCGTTCGATTGGATGATCACCGGCACCGACGCCTCTCTCTTGAAGTCGCGGGCGATCTCGATCATCGTGTCGATGCCGTTGCCGCAGTTGGAGCCGACGATGTCGGCACCGGCCTCGATCAGAACCTTGCACGCCTGGTTGACTGTTGTCCCCATCGTTGTGAAGAACCCACGCGGCGTCGAGTCGAAGGTCATGGTGGCAATCACGGGGATATCTGTCTTGAGGGAACGCGCCACCCTGACCGCGAGCTCAGCCTCGCGGACGTCGATCATGGTCTCGATGCACACGATGTCTGCTCCGGCTTCAATGAGAGCGCCGATCTGCCGATTGAAGGCCTCGGCGACGATCTCCAGCGGGGCATCGCCGTACGGCTCGAGGATCTCGCCGGTGGGCCCTACCGACGCCGAGATGAAGGCGCGGCGCTCGGTCACCGGCGCGAGGACCTCGACCGCTCGACGGTTGATTTCTTCGGTGCGGTCATCGAGACCGTGAGAGGCAAGTTTGAGGGGTGAGGCGCCGAAGGTGTTGGTTGTGACGAGATCGGCGCCGGCGTCCACGTACAAACCCGCGATCTCGGCCAGTACTTCCGGCTTGTCAAGGTTCATGCTTTCCGGGCAGCCGCCCGGCGAGAGACCGCGCGCCATGAGCTGGGTCCCCCAGGCGCCGTCGCCGCACAGCGTTTCACCCATCGCCAACCGGTCGAGCGGTGCTTTCACCCAATCAATTCCTTGACAATCTCCACCGCATTGCCGGCATCGTAACCGTAGGCGTCCGCGCCGATCTCATCCGCGAAAGCTTTCGACAGTGGTGCACCACCAACGATGATCTTCACCTTGTCCTGAAGTCCTCTGGCTTTGACGAGGTCGACGACCTCCTTCATGCCCGTCATGGTCGTCGTGAGAAGGGCCGAGAGTCCGACCACCGATGCGTTCTCGGCCTCGGCGGCGTCAACGAAGACCTCCGCTGCAACATCGCTGCCGACGTCGACGACCTCGAAACCCGCGCCCTTGAGCATGATGCCGACGAGGTTCTTGCCGATATCGTGCAGATCGCCCTTGACGGTGCCGATCACGACCTTTCCCTGAGTCGGCATCTCCCCGGCAATGAACAACGGCTTCAGAAGGTCGATGCCGGCGTTCATGGCCCGCGCCGCAAGCAGCATCTCAGGCAGAAAGATCTCGTGCGCACCGAAGCGGCGTCCTATTACTGCCATTCCGGTCAACAGCCCGTCGTTGAGGATCTGCGTCGCCGACAGACCGGCATCGATCGCTTGTTTGGTGAGCTCAGCAACCTGCTCGTGCTCTCCACGTTGAAGACTCTCGCTGATCTTCTCGAGTATTTCCATTCCATACCTCCAATGAGAATATACCCCTGAAACTGCTCGAAGCGGGCTAGACTGTGCGTCGGAGGACACCTTGAGAGAGGTTTTCGAGGTCAGCCCAAACCAGCTCCTGTTGGCGACCGAGGCCGCGGTCCGCGGTCTCGAGGTGCGCAACGGCTCGCCCGCGGCGACGGCCGTGCAATCCATCATCGACCGATCGCGTGAGGTTTTCGTTCAAAGCGCCCGGCCGCGCGGGCTGTATCATTCCATTAAGGTCGACGACTTCGACAAGGTGTACCGCGGGGCCGGCAAAAACAACGAAGACACGCCACTCGAACACGTGGTGGACGACGCGAAGTCCCTCGCCCTGTTTGCGGTGACCCTGGGAGACGAGATTTCGGGACGCATCTCCGCCCTCTTCGATGCGGGGGAGCTCGCAGAGGGGTACATCCTCGACCAGGTCGCATCATTCGCCGCCGACGAGCTGGCCGGTATCGCGGGCCGCCGGTTCCAGACCGACAGCCCACACGCCGGATCGACCGTCCTGCCTTACAGCCCCGGTTACTGCGGCTGGCATGTCTCGGGCCAACGGGCCCTATTCGCCCGTCTTCGCCCCGATGAGATCGGTATCTCCCTCAACGACAGCTGTCTCATGCATCCCATCAAGTCGGTGTCGGGGGTGCTGGTCATCGCCCCCGTCGAAGCCCACGAGTTCAGCCCCGCCTTCCCTTGCTGCGCCACCTGCACCACGCTCGCCTGCCAGGAGAGAATGACTTCGCTGCGCAACACCTGAGCAACCCAACAACCGCTCCACGGCAATCCGTAGTAAAGTTCCTGGCGAATTCTGAGGCTCGCGGCCGCGAGTCGGAAACGGAGTCTTTATGACACGCAATCGCAAAGGCACGACATTCGTGATCCTCGTGGCGCTGGTCGCCATCTCGGCGAGCGCATTTGCCGCAGAGGAGAAGCTCTTCTACGAGAACAGGGAGGACATCCCGGAACAGTATCGATGGGACCTCGGGATCATCTTCCCCGACCTCGATGCGTGGGAAGCGGCGTACATGAGAGTCGAGGAGGAAATTCCGGAGCTCGCCGCCTACAAGGGACGACTCGGCGAGTCGGCCGACGTGATGTCCGTTGCGACCGATCTCCTCTACGACACCTTGAAGACCATCGAGGACATTTACGTGTACGCCGCACAGTGGCAGAGCACCGACACCCGGAACGCCGACGCCAACACCCTTGTCGGCAGGGCGCAGGCCCTGTACGCCAAATTCGGACAAGCTACAGCGTATTTCGAGCCGGAGATCGTGCAGCTCCCCGACGGCGCCATCGCGAAATACCTCGAGGACCCACGGCTCGAGACCTACGACCACGTGCTCGACAACATGCTTCGCACCAAGGCCCACATCCGGTCGCAGGAGGTCGAGGAGCTGCTCGCCGGGTCGGCGTTGTTGCAGCAATCGCCATCGCAAACCTACGGATTCCTGACCAGCGCCGACATCGAGTGGCCCACGATCAAGGGAGAGGACGGTGAGGACACCAAGGTCATCCCCGGTCTCTACTACACCTTCATGGCGAGCCAGGATCGACGGCTCCGCAAGGACGCGGCGCTGGCCCTCTTCGGCACCTACGACATGTACGGCAACACCTTCTCGGGCACCATGAACGGCCTTGTCCAAAAGGACGTGTGGATGGCCAAGTCCCGATACTATCCGAGTACCCTCGACATGGTGCTCGACCGGGACAACATCCCACGCTCGGTGGTCGAGACCCTGGTTTCAACCGTGCACGACAACCTCGACGCGGTGCACGAGTACATCGAGCTCCGCAAAAAGGTCCTCGGTCTCGAGGACTTTCACATCTACGACCTCTACGTGAGCATGGTTCCGGCCGCCCAAACCACCTACACCTTCGACGAGGGCTGGGCGCTGGCGATGGAGTTCTGGAAGGAGACCTTCGGCGAGGAGTACGCAGCGGTCGCCGAGCGGGGGCGCAAGGAGCGCTGGATCGACGTCTACCCGAACGAGGGCAAGGATGGAGGTGCTTACTCTGGCGGAAGCTACAACTCGGTCCCCTACCTCTTCCTCAACTGGGGCGGGACTCTCGAGGACGTTTCTACACTGGTGCACGAGATGGGCCACTCCATCCACTCCTACCTCGCCAACACCAACCAGCCCTATCACGACGCGGACTACAGCCTCTTCGTCGCCGAGGTGGGTTCGGTGGCGTCGGAGTCGCTCTTCTTCGAGTGGCTGCTCGCGCGCACCACCGACCCGACCGAGCGGCTCGCGCTGCTCAACCAACGCATGAACGACATCATCGGCACCTTCCTGCGGCAGATCTTCTTCCACGAGTTCGAACACGCCGCCCACGTCATGGCCGAAGAGGGCAAGCCCCTGACCAAGGAATCACTCGGTACGGCCTGGGGAGACCTGTGGCTCGAGTACTACGGCGATCAGGTGACCCTCGACGAGGAGTTCAAGGGCGGCTGGGCGCGGATCCCGCACTTCTACCGAACCTACTACGTCTGGAAGTATGCGACCAGCTTCGCAGCCGGCGAAGCGATCGCCGGACGCTTCCGCGCCGGCGACCCGACCGCAGTCTCCGACTACCTCGAAACCCTCAAGCTCGGCGGCAGCGTCTACCCGATGGACGCGTTGCAACGCGCCGGCGTCGACATGAACAATCCCGAGGTGATCCGTGCGGTCATGGATCGCTTCCGCTCGATCCTCGGTCAGATGGAAGAGATCATGCTCGAGGAGTAGCGGTCAATCGAATCCGGTAGTCAAAACCCCGCGGCACGTGCCGCGGGGTTTTTGCATCGGACAATTCTGCGCCACCGAGTTTTGGGGAGCCACCCTTCGCATTGTTGGCCTCAACGGCGGTCCGTGTCGTCCAATCGACCCCCAACAATGTGAAAAGCGGCACCTCGCGGTGCGCTGTTCCGCGAGCGGACTACCCCTGCAGATTTCCCCGCAGCACCTCCAATATGAACGCATACTCCAACGCAGTCTCGCGGTACCTCTTGAATCGGCCGCTGACGCCGCCGTGGCCCGCCGCCGCCAACTCGGTTTTGAGGAGCAGGGGATGATCGTCGGTCTTCATCGCCCGCAGCTTGGCGACCCACTTGGCGGGCTCGAAGTACTGCACCTGCGAGTCCTCGAGGGCGGTGGTCACCAGCATCGCCGGATAGTCCTTTGCCTCGACGTTGTCGTACGGCGAATAGGAGAGCATGTAGTCGTAGTACTCGCGCTGCTTGGGATCGCCCCACTCGTCGAACTCGCCGGTTGTCAGCGGGATGTCGTCGTCGAGCATGGTCGTCACCACATCCACAAACGGCACATTGGCGATGATGCCGGCGAAGAGGTCGGGGGCCATGTTGGCCACCGCGCCCATCAGCAGACCGCCGGCGCTGCCGCCACGGGCGAAGAGGCGGTCCGGCGAGGTATAGCCCTGGTCGACGAGGTATCGGCCGCAGTCGACGAAATCGGTGAAGGTGTTCTTCTTGTTCAGCAGCTTGCCGTCCTCGTACCACCACCGGCCCATCTCCTGGCCGCCGCGTATGTGGGCGATGGCGAATACGAAGCCGCGGTCGAGGAGGCTCAACACCTCGGGCCGGAACCTGGCCTCACTACTGTAACCATAGGAGCCGTAGGCGTAGAGCAGCGCCGGGTTGGAGCCGTCACGAGCGAACCCGTTGCGGTAGACGAGAGAGATCGGGACCTCGACGCCGTCGCGCGCCGGCGCCATCAGCCGTTCGACCGAATAGTTCGCCGGGTCGAAGCCGCCGCGAATGTTTTCCCGCTTCATCAGCCTGCGCTCTTGGCTCCTGAGATCGAAATCGTAGATGGTTTCCGGGGTATTCGGCGAGGAGTAACCGTAGCGGAGCATGTGGGTATCGAACTCATGGTTTTCGTCCACCCACGTGACGTAGGCCGGCTCGTCGAACTCGATCTCGTACTCCTCGCCGCCTTTCCAGGGAATGATTCGGAGGTGGCTGAGACCGTCACGGCGCTCGGTCACCACCATGAAATCACGAAAAACCGCCACCTCCTCCAGAAACACATCATCGCGCCCTGGGATCAGCTCCCGCCAGTTCGCCCGCTCGGGGTGTGTCACCGGAGTCTCCATCAGACGGAAGTTCTCAGCGTCGAGATTGGTCCTGATGATGAACCGGTCGCCGACGTGCGCAACGCTGTACTCGACGTCGCGTTCGCGGGGCGCGACGACCCGGAACTCTCCCTGTGGATTATCGGCGTCGAGGAAGCGGAACTCGGAAGCGAGGGTCTGTTCGGATTGGATCATGATGTAGTTCTTTGACCGGGTCTTCCACACGTACGTGCTGAAGGTGGGATCCGTCTCCTCGTAGACCAGCATGTCCTCCGATGGATCAATCCCAAGTACGTGGCGATAGATCCGGTACGAGCGCAGCGTCTCCGGGTCCTGCTTGGCGTAGAAGACGGTGCGATTGTCGTTGGCCCAGGCGAGGTTGCCGGTCACCTCCGGGATCGCATCCGCCAGCAGTTCGCCGGTTTCCAGGTCGGTGAAGAAGATGGTGTACTTGCGGCGACCAGCGGTGTCCAGCGCCCATGCCAGCAGGCGGGTATCGGGACTCGCGGAGACACCGCGTACCGAGCAGAAGTCGTGCCCCTCGGCGACCTGGTTGATGTCGAGCATGATCTCCTCAGGCGCCTCCAGCGAGCCCTTTCTCCGGCAGTGGATGGGGTACTCGAGACCGTCCTCGTAACGTTTGTAGTAGTAGTACCCGTCATTCAGCGCCGGTACCGTCGAGTCGTCAGGTTGGATGCGGTTCTTGAGCTCTTCGAAGAGCTCCTCCTGGAGACCCTCCGTCTTGGCCATGACGGCCGAGGTGTAGGCGTTTTCCGCCTCCAGGTACGCCAGCACCTCCGGGTCGGTCCGCTCACGGAGCCAGTAGTAGTCGTCGACCCTCACGTCGTCGTGCATCGTGAGCTCGTGTGGTCTTTTCTCCGCGACCGGAGCCAGCGGCGCTGTCGGCGCGCACGAGATCATCACCGCGCCACACACCGCCGCCAGAACATGAGCCGAATACTTCATCTGTTCCCCCATCCGTGAGAATGTTCTTGCGTTCCCGCACCAAGGTTGGAGTATACGCGCGCTCGGCCTCGTCCGCCTTGAAGCCTCAACTCCAACTCGTCAAAGAACGCAATGGCGGCCCACCGAGATGACCTCAGCTACAAACCTCAAAAATAGACTCAGAGGTGCCATCAATGTTGAATGGGCGGCCCATGCGGGCCGCCCATTTTCAGTTTCGTTGAATGACGGCAATCAAGGAACTCTGTTTTTCGGTCCCTTGATCATCCAGATCTCGGTGCCGTTCTTCTCGAAGTGAACCTCGTCCATGAGCTGGTTGATGAGGAAGATGCCGCGCCCGCTATCGGCGTAGATGTTCTTCCCCACCACGGGACTCGGTACCGAGCCGGGATCGAAGCCCTTGCCCGGATCGCGAACGATGATGATCATTCCGCGACGCTCTTCGCATGCGACAATCACCTCGATGCTCTTCTTCGGGTCGTATCCGCAGCCGTGCTCGACAGCATTGGCCAGCGCCTCATAGAGCGCGACCTCGATCTCGAACTCGCTGTGCTGGGCGCAGCCCTGCTGGCGCACGACCTCCATGATCTGGTCGACCACCGGGGGTATCGCGGTAGTCTCACCGGGTAGCTCTTTCTGAACCCTCAACAACAGGCTATCCGTGTGAAACTCGCACCGAGTGCGCTCGGTCATCACTTGTCCGCTCCTGTCTCCATGACGGCTCTTTCAATCCACGCGGAAAAAATTGTCGCTCATCAAGATTCCCTTGCCAAATAATACTGCACGCCAGGGAAAGGGTTGCGTCGCCCGGCCCCGAAGAGTGGATTTCACCACCAATAGCACCTGACATCGACTCGTCCTCCTCGCCATCTTGGTGATTGGCAGGTGAGATTGTAACTCAGTCACGTGAAATTGACGAATCAATTCTTTGAAGAAATCGCGGTTTTCGGCTTCAATCCTCGAGACTGCGCCCTGTCACGACCTGGAATCCGCGTACATCGAGGTCCTTGCCGGTGACCGAGCTCCGTTCCTGCGACTCCCCGAGCGAAAGCCTCCACTGGTAGAGACCGGAGAAGAACTCGCTCACCTTGGCGATCATCTCATCCAAACCGCCGCTGAGCTCGTGGCGGATGGCATCCTCTTCGCTGTCCCATACCGTTACCGAGAGTGCCCGCGACCGCCGTTTGACGTTCTCAACCAGAAAAACCGCCCGGCACCCCTTGGTCGCCATCAATGCCGGTTTGATCTCTTTGTCATATCGCTTCTTGAGCTCGTCGAAACGGCCCGCCTCGATCCGCGCCGAAACGATCCTCACAAAAAACTGGTGGGGACCCACGGCGTCGACGACCTCTCCGACCGCAGCCACCTCCACCGGATAGGCCTCAACCTCGGGGTCCTGCAACGCATGAAACGAGCTGGATTCTTTGGATGCCGACAGTACCCGCCCTTGGGAAACCTCAGCGAGGAAGGCATCACTTTCGTCGAGGAGTTCGTCATACCGTCCGCTCGTTTCGTAGGCCTCGGCGGCCTCTTTGGAACGCCAGATGGTCAGGGACACGCAATCCTGATCTCCATCCGAGGGTTGTAACAGACTCGCATAGAGACAGCCTCCGCTTTCCTGAATCGTCGGAATCACGCGGTCCTCGTAGAACCGGGCGAGATCCTGAAGCCTGCCCTCCTTGACCTTCAGATTGACGAAGCGCATGAACATGGAATCCCTCCCGCCGCACCGGAGGCGATCGCTGAACTCATCGAACGTACGTACCAGACACTATGGATTCTCTCAACAGAAAACCCAACCCGTACGGCAGTACATTCCTTCCAGAGGCACTCAATCGGTTCATTGACATCTGCCTCCTGCAGCGATCCGACGCACGCTCCTGATTCGGGTCGTCCGCAAACCGTCGGCGAACTCCATGAACAACCCCGGCGCTGCGATGTGGTCGGTGAAGAGCGCGTGCCCCCCGGCGGTGCAGCCGAGGACCTCGACCGTCACCATGCCCTCGCCCTCGCGTTCGAACCATCCACCGCTGACCTCGAAGCAACCATCGGCGCGAACGGTCAGCGAGTAGACCGAGTTCTTGGTCGATACGATCACCCGGTCGCCGCTCCCGAGGTCCTGTCGACGCACGCCGACGACCACGCTCGCCGCCTCGGCCAGATCGTCAATCGGGATCGCCTTGAGCGGTTTGGCGCGACGGTGAATTCCGCTCGGAGGATCGGTCACAGCGCGCCTCCGGGGCCGGCCAGCCGCTCGAGCTCGGCAAACCAGTTCAAGACGATCTGGACCTCGCGCGGTCTCGAGGCCTCCGGAACCGTTGCGATCAGGACCCGCCGGCCATCGGCGGTGACGTCGCGCTCCCGACTCATTTTGGGGGATCCTCGGAAAACTCCTCGGGCATTACTTCCACCACCAACTCGTGCTTCAGTTCTTCGTCGGTCGCTCGCCACACCTCTCCCATCCCTCCGGCGCCGAGCTCAGCGGTGATGCGGTAGTGCGCCACGGTGGTGCCGGCTGCGAGGTTCATTCAACCAGGTACCTTTTCAAAAATTCGATCGTCCGGCCCCACGCGAGGTCGGCCGCCTCTTTGTCGTAACGGGCTTCGTTGGTGTCGTTGTTGAAGGCGTGATTGGCGTCCTCGTAGATGTGGAGCTCAAACACCTTGTGATTGGCTTTCAACGCCGCCACGTAGTCGTCAATGCCGGCGTTGATCCGCGTGTCAAGTCCTGCGTATTGGAGGCAGAGCGGCGCCGAGATCTTCGGCACCTCTTCGGCCGGAAGCTGGCGACCGTAGTAGGGCACCGCGGCAGCGAGGGAGGTGCCGGCGGCGGCCAGCTCGTTGACCATGCCACCGCCCCAGCAAAAACCAACGGCGCCGACCTTGGTGGTGGATTCGGGGTGGGCGGCCAGGAAAGACACCGCTGCCGCGAACCGCGCGAGCGTCTTCCCGGCGTCGAGCTCGTAAATCATTTCGCGCGCCCGGTCCTCGTCCGCGGGCGTTCCACCGTTCGGCGACAGCGCGTCAGGTGCGAAAGCCAGGAAGCCCTCGAGGGCCATCCGCCTCGCCACATCCATGATGTGTGGGTTGAGGCCCCGGTTTTCGTGGATGACGATGACCGCCGGGCTTCTTCCTCCGCCCTTCAGACGCGCCAGATAGCCCGTCATCGTCGTGCCGTCAGCCTCGAACGTAGCGGTCTCGGTGACCAACCGGCCGTCGTCCTCCGGCACAATTCCCGCCTCGGCATAGTTGTTCTGTAGGATCGGCACCAATGCAGCCGAAGCTGCAGCACCACCGGTAATCCTGGCAAGCCGTTCCATGAAATCCCGCCGGCTCACGGTGCCGTGGGTGAACTCGTCAAAGAGCTCGATACATCGTTGGTCCACGCCGGTTTGTTTCACTTTTCTTCCTCCAGCACCAACAGCGCGACGCCCCCCCAACCAAGCTCGGAGTCCTTGGCCGCGATTTTCGAACCAATCGTTATTCGTCTGTCCGTCACGATGAATGGACAAGAGACACTATAACCCACTTGAGACACAGACGCATTTCAATTTTGAAACGCTATTTTTTCTTGGGCAAAGAGAATCGGTGATCAGCTCTTTTCGAGCCGTCGGATCAGGACGAGGGTCCGGTCGTCGAGAAACGGGACTCCGCGGACGAAGTGGTAGAGATCTTCCTCGATCGCCGACATCAGCTCGGCGATGGGCTCCGCCCGGTTCTTGACGCAGACCTCACCAAGTCTGACCTGCCCATACTCCTCCTCCTCCGGGTTTTCCGGCTCGGTGATACCGTCGGTGTAGAGCACGAGCGTGTCGTTGAACCCGAGGGTTCGCTCGCCGGCCGTGAACTCCCCATGCGGGAGAATGCCGAGCGGCATTCCGGTCGACTCCAACCATTCGGTGTCGCCGTTGGCCCGCAGGAGAAGTGCGGGGTTGTGGCCGGCGTTGCAGTATCGGAGGATCCCGTTTTCGGGATTGATCGCGGCCAGGAACGAGGTCGCGTACTTCTCGGGCGGCGTCCGTTCGTAAAGGAGGTGGGAGACGGAACGGAAGATATCTTCCGGAGCGACGCCATCGTGGATCGGGCCCGCCGACAACGCCTCCAGTGACGCAGTGAGAAGCGAGGCGCCGATACCCTTCCCCGACACGTCCGAGAGCATCAGAACGATTTCGCTTTCATCGTGGCGCAGCTCGACCTTGAAGAAGTCACCGGACACTCCGCGCGATGGGATGTTTCCAGCAGCGATGTCCCATCCCTCGACTTCCGGGAGTTTGTCCGGCAAGAGACTGACCTGGATCTCGCGCGCCAGTGCTACCTCCTGCTCGAGACGCCGCCGCTCGGCCGCCTCTTCAGCGAGATGAACGTTGCGGATGCGCATCGCCGCCACCGAGGCCAGCGAGGCCAACAGCTCCATATCATCCTCGTCGAACTGACGGACAGTCAAACGCGACCCGAGAACGACGAGCCCGAGGGCACCGTCGGGATCCTGCAGCGGCGCCGCCACCAGTGAGCGCACCCCTGCGTCGAGAAGGCTCATGGCTTCGTTGAATCGTTCGTCGGTCTGGGCGTCGAGGACCAGGGCCGCCTGGCCACCTTCCACCACCTGTTCCATGAGACTGGTCGAGAAGAGGATTTGGGTATCGCCCTGCCCCGCCGACCGGCTCGCCGCACAATCGTAATTGCCCTTGTCGTTGCGAAGGTAGATTGCGGCGTCCTCCGGACCGAAGTGTTCGAAGGCTCGATCGAGGATCAGCTCCAAAAGATCTTCGAGGGACATAATCCGATCGAGGGCCAGGTTGACCTCGGTCAGCAGATGGAGCCGGTCGGCATACCGGCGAAGGCTCTCTCCCATCGGCGTGACCGAGTCGGTCCGGATCTCCTCCGGTTCCTTCAGCAGCTCCGCGGCCGAGCGGAAGATGGTGTGGCTGTCCGAGCTGCTCGCTTTCCGCGAAACGCTTGGGGAAGGCCGGGTGGCCTCGCGAAGAGTGATCGACGTGCTTCCGACCTGGATGACCGAGCCGTGAGCGAGCCGCGCCGGATCGTTGACGGGCCGGCCACCGAGGAGGGTGCCGTTTCGCGATCCCAAATCCTCCACATGCCATAACCCTCTGTCGAAATAGAACCGCGCGTGCATCCGGGACATGGAGCGATCCGGGATCGTGAGGTCAGCCTTCGAGGAGCGTCCGACGACAAAGCTCTCGCCATCCAACGCGTGGTCGAACGGCGACCCGTCGGTGGTCACCACGTGAAGAATCATCGGCGAAACTCGATGCTTGGCGTTGGTCACGGTGCGCATATCATACATGCAAACATCATCATCCCTCGCCGAATTTCCAGTCGGTGCCAGAAGACCGTTGACCGCAACACGGTCCGGTCCTCAAGTCCCGAACTCCGAAATTCTCCGATATCTGAACTCAGTCCATCCAACGGATTGCAGCCCCGTGGCAGATGACTTCGGGACCCATCCTCGGCAGATTCGTCTCCTCCGCCGGGCGAACGTGGCGTCCGCATTCGATGATCACCACAGCATCCGCGTCGAGCTTGGCGGCTTGTCTCCGGAGATCCCTTTTGGCGGTATCGATCGCCTGGTCATCGGACCCCTGCCCGGTGCGGACGGCCTCCCTCGATTCGAGTAACCCGCCGAGCTCCTCGTACTGGCGTTCACCGATCGCCGCTGGCGAAATGATCTCCACTTCCTTCTCCCAGGCGTCGAGGTTCGGATCGGCAGATTTCGAGCTACCGCATCCCAACATCACGAGCGACAACACCGCACATGCCACGATTCGTTGCACTGCGACCTCCCGATCAACGGCCTGCCGTCTGCCGGACATTGCATTGTTTTCGCCAACACTATACGGCATCGTTCTGCTGACTGACTTGACAGAATCTCTCTCAAATCGCAGAATAACCGTCCGTCGATCGGCGAGCCGATCACCCGGAGGACTCCATGCCCCTGTATGAATACCAGTGCCTTGAGTGTTCCGTTCATTTCGAGCGGATCGAAAAGGCGTCCGCGCTCAAAGACGGACGGTGCCCCGAGTGTGGAGGAGTTGCGCACCGTTTGATCGGAGCCCCTGCGCTGCAGTTCAAAGGCAGCGGCTGGTATGTCAACGATTACGGCAAGGGCAACGGTTCACAACCGACCGCCAAGGAAACCGAGGCCGCGAAGTCCGTAGCCGAAGCAACGGCAGATCCCAAGCCGAAGAATACGACCGAGAAAAAGGCCGACGCCAAAGTCGCGTAAGCGAATCAGGAATTCAGAACGAGGAATTTTGAATTCCCACCCCTGCCCCACATGGTCTCGTCGGGCGGGTGGGCGGCATTCCTAATTCCTCATCCCCATCTCAGCACTCTCGGATTCGACTTCGGTGATCAGCGCACGCAGCCGCTCGGGATGCAGAGTGTAGGCCATACGGCAGAACCCACAGATCACGTCCGAGCTGCCTTCGCGCCCATCTTCAAGCACAGCGCGGATCTCATCCGATCCGAGAAGTTTGAGGGCGCGCTCGACCCGCTCCATCGAACAACCGCAGAAAAATCGTGCCGGCACCTCGCCGAAGATCGTGCAACCCTCGGGAAAGATCTCAGCCAACCACTCGCGAGGACCCTGACCGGTCGCAAGCCGCGATGAAACCGCTCCTAGGGCGCGGATGCGGTCGGTGAGGGCAAGCGCCTCCTTGTCGCTGACGCCAGGTAACAGCTGTACGAGAAGACCACCCGCACTGGCGACCCGACCCTCGCGCACGCACTTGACGCCGAGGACGACCGCAGCCGGCGACTGCTCGGACTCCGACAGGTAATACGCGAGGTCCTTCGCTAGCTCGCCCGACACTAGTTCGACGACACCGCGGTAGGGCTCTCCGATCCCCAGATCGCGAGTCACGACCACCTGACCCTCGACACCGACGACACCCGACACATCCAGCTTGCCGTCGTCGCGACGATCGGCGGTGGCGAGTGGGTTGGTTGCCATCGCCCTCACCCAACCTGCCGGCGACGCCGTTGCTACCAGACGCCCGGCTGGTCCGGCGCCGTCAACCTCCACCGTCAGCAGCGGTTCCCGCGCGGTGATCTTTTCCAGGGTGGAGGCGAGAAGCAGGGCCCCGGTTGCGAGGCGGCCGACAGCCGCCGTCACCTCAGGTGACGGATCGTGAAGACGCCGCAGCTCTTCGACCGCGTTTGTTGTTTCGGCAACAACGGCTCGGGCTCGTCCGCCGAGGCCCACAGCTCGGATGACGTGATCGTTGGCCGTTAGTCCCACCTCTTGATTATCTCACGAGGTTGACGAAGGCCCGCCGCGACGGTCGCACCGTCTCGATTTTCTTCAGACACCGGCACCCAGGACCCGTCGAACTGTAGATCCCATGCCGAGCGTTTGTCGTTCTTTTTATTTTGACACCATGGCGATCTGTTTCTGAATCGCCGGCGATAATCGACCCGAAGTTCAAGAGAGCAATAAAAAATTCGACGTCGAAATTTAAAAAAATCAAAAAAGTTGTATAAAGTTGAAGTGGTTCTTTTGTAGGTGACGTAAATTCAAAACAGTCCCAACCAGGAAAAGGAGTTCGAGCTATGGCACAAGCGAAGAAGAAAGCGGCGCCGAAGAAGAAGACCGCCGCGAAGAAACCAGCCGCCAAGAAGAAGGCTGCGCCGAAGAAGAAGGCCGCTGCGAAGAAGCCAGCTGCCAAGAAGAAGGCCGCGCCGAAGAAGAAGGCCGCGCCGAAGAAGAAGGCCGCCGCGAAGAAGAAGGCCGCGCCGAAGAAGAAGGCCGCCGCAAAGAAACCGGCCGCCAAGAAGAAGGCTGCGCCGAAGAAGAAGGCCGCCAAGAAGAAGCCGGCCGCCAAGAAGAAGCCGGCCGCCAAGAAGAAGGCTGCACCGAAGAAGAAGTAACGACGTCTATTTCTTCCTGGGCGCCTGCACGCCGCAAGGGTGCAGGCGCCCGTTTCTTTTTTTCTTGCTCGGGTATGCTGGTCCCGACTCCTTTCGATGCAGCGATCCTATTGTGTTACCGCAACTGATCCTGCCGACGAGTCGGTGCGGAGAATCCTCCGCCGTCTTTTCGGCGCACTGCGATCGAATGTCGAAGGTGTGCTCGAAAACGCGGACGTCGAAAGCCTTCACGATCTCCGGGTCGCCACCCGGCGCACCCGCACCGCGTTGTCACAGACCGGGGGTGTGCTGCCGCCGTCAATCATGGACACATTCCCGAACGAGTTCAAATGGCTCGGCGATGTCACTGGTCCTTGCCGAGACCTGGATGTGATGCTCCTTGAACTGGACGGCTATCGGCATCGGACTGAAATCGGTGACCGCGCACTCGGCCCTCTCAAAAAATTCCTGGAAGAAAAAAGACGACTGGAGCACGGTCGCCTCCAAACCGCGCTGCAGTCGGACAGGTTTCAGCGGCTCGTCGAAGGCTGGAGTCAAGTTTTGGAGACCGGCGCCGAAGAGAAAACTAGACCACCGTTCGCATCCTCCGCGACCATCGACGTGGCAGGCCGGCGCATCCTCAAGGCCTACCGGCGAATGTGGAAACGCGGCACCCAAAGCGGCACCGATCCTTCGGCGGCTCTGCTCCACCGGTTGCGAATCGACGGCAAGAAGCTGCGCTACCTCCTCGAGTTCTTTTCCGATCTCTATCCCCGCGCAACCGTCGCACGGTTCGTCAGGGAGCTCAAACAACTGCAGAACATTCTCGGCGACTTCAACGACACGGGAGTTCAACTCGCCCTTGTTCAAGAGTTCGTTGATCATGGCGCGGTATCGGCGGAGACTCGCGCCGCTGCGAGTCGCCTCACCCAGGCAATCGAAGAACGCCGAAGCGGGCTGCGTGCGGAGTTCGCCGAACGCTTCGCGCACTTTGTCAGCGACAACAGCCGGAAGCTGTACAAGAAAACCTTCAAGACATCCCTCTAATCACTCCCCCGCGTTATCCGCAAAACAGAACCCGTCGGCGTTCGCTGGAGTGAAGGGCTTCGTCGCGAGGGCACGAGCCGACGGAACCGAAGAACGCTTGCTTTCGGAAGAGACGCCGCGAGTGACCGTGGCTGCGGTCGAAGACCGCAGCGGGCAGTCCGTCGGGATCGGGAACGGGGACGGGTTGGGTCCATGTAAACTACGGCGTCGCGAAAAACTGAAGTGAGGTATCCCGATGGAGCACAGCCAGCCGAAAACGATCGAGGGCCTTCCGGACAATGCGCGCCGTTCGCTCGAACCAGGTGAGACGTACGTTCCTGTGGTCCCGGACGAAACCGGGGTCTATGAAGTTACGACACGATCGGTCACCATGGGCCTTTTCTTCTGCGCCATCTTCTCGATGGCGGCGGCATACCTGGCGCTGCGGGTCGGCCAGGGAATCGAGGCGGCAATTCCCATCGCCATCCTTGCCATCGGTATGTCGCCCCTCTTCGCGCGCCGCAGCACGATCCTCGAGAACGTCATCGTACAATCGATCGGCGCCAACTCGTCGCATGTCGTGGCGGGCGCGGTGTTCACGATACCGGCGCTCTATATGTTGGCCGCTGAAGCGGGATCCGGGGTCGCCGAGCCGACCGTCCTCCAAGTGATTATCGTTTCCTTTCTCGGCGGCTGCCTCGGCATCCTCTTCCTGATCCCACTTCGCTATCACTTCATGGTCGAGCTCCACGGCCAACTGCCGTGGCCTGAAGGCACCGCGACTACCGAGATCCTGATCTCCGGTGAACGAGTCGGCGGGCAGGCCAAGATCCTGGCCATGGCGGCCGGGCTCGGAGCGGCTTACGACGGCCTCGCCACCTCCTTCCACGCATGGGCCGAGCAGCTCAGCTTCCGCGCGATCGGCCTCGGACAGGTCCTCGAGCGCCAGTTCATGACCCTGCGCATTCTCAACAACGCCGCTATCATCGGCATCGGCTACATCGTCGGCATCCGCTATGCGGCCATTATCTGCGCCGGATCGTTCCTCTCCTACTTCGTGTTCGTGCCCCTTGTTCACGCCATCGGGACGTACGCGCCGGGGATTCTCCCGCCCGGTACCATGCCGATCTCTGAGATGGGAATTGACGAGGTCTTCAGGTACTACGTCCGGATCATCGGCGTTGGCGGTATCGCGGGCGCCGGTATCCTCGGCATTCTGTCTTCGTTGCCGTCCATGGTGCGCTCGATCGGCGCCAACATCGTCGGCATGAGCCACCAGGACGACAGAGCCGTTACCGAGGTGCCGCGAGTCGATCGGTCACTTCCCGGCAGCTTCACGATTGTCGGGTTGGTCATGTTCGCAGCTGCCGGTTTTCTCTTCTTTTCGTTCGGCATCGGCATCGGCGGCTCGTTCGCTTATGCCGCGGTCGCCACAGCCCTCGTGATGTTCATCGCCTTCCTCTTCGCACCAGTGGCGGCACGGGCCATCGCCATCGTCGGCACCAACCCGGTTTCCGGGATGACTATGCTGACTCTCATCGTGACCGGTTTCGTGATGCTGAAAATGGGTCTCTCAGGTGGAAATGGCATGTTCGTGACGATGATGGTCGGCGGCGTCGTCTGCACCGCGCTTGCCGCGTCCGGCGCCCTTTCGTCCGACCTCAAAATCGGCCACTGGATCGGCGCGACCCCGGCCCGCCAGCTCGGACTCAAGTTCGCGGGCACCGCGGTGGCCGCCACCTTCTGCGGCATCATGATGTGGGTGATGGCTCAGGCCGACCCGGGCCAGGGTTTCGGAACGGCCGCTATCCCGGCGCCGCAGGCGTCGGCGATGAAGGAAATCCTGGTAGGCATCTTCGGGGCACAGACGGCGCCCCTGCAGTGGTATCTCTTCGGGCTCGGTGTTCTCCTGGCCCTGATTCTGCGCATGACCGGCGTTCCGCCGTTGGCCTTCGCCCTCGGGATGTACCTGCCGATGGAGCTGAACACGCCGGTCCTGCTCGGCGGAATTCTCTCCTGGCTGGTCGCCCGTCGGCGCGCGGACGACTCCGACGCAAACGTCAAGGCGCGAACCGATCGAGGTGTGTTGATGGCCTCAGGGTTGATCGCCGGAGGCGCCATCGTTGGCGCCCTCGACGCCATCGCGAGCGCGGTGGTCAAGCAGGTCACCGGTTCGACGGCGGCAAAAGGCTCGATTCATCTGCTGTCCGATCATGCCTTCGAGGGTATCCCCGGCGAAATGATCGGCACCACGATTCTGGTCGCGCTGTGCGTCTTTGTGGTGATGTTCTCTCGTCGCTCAAAAGCGGCGTAGACCACCGATCGAGACTCCACAGTTTGGTGGTCTGTTTGCAGCATCTATCGCTTCTTGAATGAGAGTGCCTGTTCGACCGCGCGTTGGCAACGCAAAGACGCAAAGACTGCTCAGTTCATTTTCATTATTTCTCTGCGACCGGTCTTTGCGAGCTTCGCGTCTTCGCGTTTTCAAAGGTGATTGACCACCCAAAGATACTCAAGAAGCGGCTGAAACCGCCTCTATCAGTTGGCCGGTTGGGCGAGTATCTGTCCGAGGGGATCGATCTCGACGGTGGCGCCGCGATCGACCAGGATCGAGGCGCGCCCTCTCGCCATTTCGACACGTTGTTCGACACCCGCCACCCGCACCGGCAGGGGCATCTCGAAATCCCGATCATCCCAGGTGATCGTGACCCGATCCCGATCACCCTCGAGACGCCGTTTGACCCGCCACGCGGGCTCCTCGGCCCGATACAGATACCGTTCCCAGAACCAATCGATCTCCCGACCGCTGACCTCGAAGACGAGCTCTGCGAGATCTTGACTTGAAACCAGCCCATAGGCGTACTCGGGATCATTGGCGAATCGCCAGATGACGGTGAAAAAGTCTTCGTCGCCGAGCAGCCACCGCAACGAGTGAAGCACCCACGCGCCTTTGAAGTAAATGTCGCCCGAGTAGGCCTGCGAGGATGTCAGGTTTTTCCCCTGCACCACGGGTTGGCTATCGTCGATCCGCTGACGGAGGCGCGCCATATATTCGAGGTAGCGCGGTTCGCCGAGAGTGTCGAGCACATAGAGCGCTTCTGCGTAGGTCGCAAATCCCTCCTGAATCCAGAAATCGGCCCAATCCGAGACAGAGATCTTGTTGCCCCACCACTCGTGCGCCACCTCGTGCAGCAGGAGGTCGTCAAAGCCGAAGTCGTTGTCGGTGAAGAGCGCACCGTACGCAACGACCGTCTGGTGTTCCATGCCGTAGAAGGGGGCGTGCACAACCGCGAACTTGTCTTCAAAGAACGGGTACTCGCCAAAGCGTCGGCCGAGGACTTCGAGGATACGGGGCATCTGCCGCCACATGGCGCGAGCGTACTGTTCGTACTCCGGCACCGCCCAGAAAACCAGCAGCTCGTCGAGCGTGCCGTCAACCCCGTGGTAGCGTTCCTCGATCCTGACGTAGGGTGCGATGTTGATGGTCACGAGGTAGTTGTTGATCGGGTAGCCTACCCGCCACGTGGTGGTGGCGGTGCCATCGCCGTTGTCGACCTCATCGATCAATCTGCCGTTCGACAGGCCGACCAACCCTGATGGAAACGTGAGAGCGATGTCCATTCCTTCGTCAGGTTCGTCGGAGGGGTGGTCCTTGCACGGCCACCAGATGTCGCCACCATCACCCTGGTCGGTGACTCCAATCCACGGTGCTCCCGAAGGTGTCTCCGACCATACGAAGCCGTCGATCCACGGCGGCCGCAGTGCCACCTTCGGCTTCCCTCCATAGGTGATGGTCACCTCATGACGCTCACCCACCGCCCAGGGCTCCCGCGGCTCGACGGCGATCAGGCCCTCGGCGTGCCGAAACTGGCACACGGCATCATCCGATTTCACCGACACAACCTCGAGGCGGTCGTCGAGGTCGATCTCGAAGACCTCGATCGGCTCGAGGGCAACAACCGTGACCGTCACGCGGCCATCTATCCGTCGTTCTGTTGGATCGACCTCTACCGCAAGATTGTAATGGCGGACGTCGTAGGCCGCCAGCGACGCGGGCAACCCGCCTCCCCAGTACAGCATATGCCTCTTGACGTACCATCCGAGGGCGATCAGGAGAGCGAGAATAGACACCAGAACAACGGCGACGGCGATGCCCAGGATCTTCAGCCAACGCAGAATATTTTTCCGACTCATGGTCAACCCGTCTGTTCGTCCAGCCCGGTGAGAAAAAGATCGAGGTCGGCGATCACCTCTGCGGTGTGCATGTACGTGTTGGAGGGGCAGCTCACCGTGGTGCCGCGCGGCATGGCGTCGACGATGCGCCTGACCTCCTCTTCACCGTGGAGGGTGTCGGACGCGGCGAAGGCAACGGCGACCGGCGACGAGATCGTTTCGAGACCGGGAATCGCTTCATAGTCAATGACTGCTCGCGCCGACAGCATGATGCGCTCCGGATCGGCCGCTCGAACAGTGCGTTCGTAACGCGCCATCTGCTCGGGATCTTCGCGCACATTGACGCGAAAGGTGCGTAGGTACCAGAGGACGAATGGTTTGGCCGCATTGTAGACCCACGGTGGCAGATGGACGAGGGGCCGGCCCCACCACGGGAAGTGGAACTCGGCGTTCGGCCCGACCAGAAAGGCGGCCCGGACAGTCAACCGGTCGCCTTTGAGGGCCTCGAGAATCGCGTTGGAACCCATCGAGCTTCCAAAGAGAACCGTGCGATCACTGTCGAGTTCGAGTTGATTCGACACCTCGATCAGATCTTCGGCCAACCGGGATACCGAAAAACTCGCCGGCCGCATGAACTGTGGCGAAACCTCCGCGGATTTCTTTTCGCGGGTCTCGAGGTAGTAGACCGGCCGGGTTCGAACCAACTTCTCGAGCAACAGCACCCAGCCTGTTACGAGCGAGATCCAGCCAGCGACAAAAAGGATCGGATCAGGCCCTCCGTCGTTCTCGGGTCGCCATTCATAGAGCCGGAGGCTGACGCCCTCCTCCACCTTCAGGCGGCGCTCGTTGAATCGGACCCCTTCCACGGGAACGGGATTTTCGGTTTCCGTCATCAATGCAGGCTAGATTAGACTCTTCAAATGAGCAATGACGACCGGCGGCTGCCGGTGATTCAGCCCGATCTCGACGAGGGGGAGCCATCGTGCTCGCCCAAGATCTATGTGTCGAATGAGGAGGCGACGCTGCTCGCGGAGATGCGTCGTCTGCGCGAGCGCTCGGTGGAGCTCAAACGAGAGATGCGAGGCGCCAATCCCGGTCAACGTCTGCGTCTGCAATTCGAGATCGACGAAATGCGCGCGAAGTGGAAGGATCTCGCAAATCAGAGAGAAAAGGCGTTCATACGCAAGATGATCATGTTGGGGCATTTGCCGGCGGAAGCGGACCCGGATTATTCCTAGGCCCCGTCTCCGTCTCCGTCTCCGTCTCCGTCTCCGTCTCCGAAATCGTCAACCTGCAATTTGCTCCGAATTGTCAAACCGGACGTGGTTTTTCAGAAGTTTGTTATTCAGGCACGGGCACTGGAGCAATGATCAATTTTCCGCTGTGCCCATCGCCACAATCTCCGGATACCTGAAACACTCCACCACGTGGTCGTTGACCATTCCCGTCGCCTGCATATGGGCATAGATGATGGTCGGACCGACAAAACGGAAACCGCGTTTCTTGAGATCCTTTGACAGGGCTTCGGCGAGGGGGGTCTTGGCAGGAATCTCGGAGAGGGAACGCCACGCGTTCTGGATCGGCCGGCCATCGACGAACGACCAGATATAATCCGAAAAGCTGCCCCGCTCGTCCTGGAGTTTCAAAAAGGCCTGCGCGTTCGTGACCGCCGAACCGATCTTGAGCTGGTTGCGAACGATTCCCGGATCGGTGAGCAGCGCCGATATCTTGATCCCGTCGTATCGGGCGATTTTTTCCGCATTGAAGTCGTCAAACGCCCGTCGGTAACCCTCTCGTTTCTTGAGGATCGTCGACCAGCTGAGACCCGCCTGCGCGCCCTCGAGGATGAGAAATTCGAAGAGGGTTCGATCATCGTAGACCGGCACTCCCCATTCCTCATCGTGGTAGGTCACATACAGCGGGTCGCCCCCACACCAACCGCACCGATTCCTGGTCTTCGTCATGGGTCCGCCTTTTCAATCGGTTGTTCTTCCCCGAGGAATCGCAGCGAGATGCTGCGGCCGAAGATTTTGCTGAAGAGGACTGATTTCCGCTTCAGGGTCCAGCCCTCGAGGAGCAGCCCGGCGGTGCCGTCGAGCCACAACGAAACTTCATCGTCCGCAACCATGGCGTTGACACCGGTCACCCGTTGCGTGTGTTCGCGATCAAGCGAGTCAGCGATTCTTAAAATGGACGCCAGCATCTTCACCCTTTCCTGCTCCTGGGGAGAAAGCACCGCGAAAGCTTGATGGTGGGGTTGCGGATGGGCTTTGCGGTGGTAACGGGCAACGTTGGCGACAATCAACATTTCCCTCCGACTGAAACTCGGAAGTTCGGAGTTGGATATGAGATAGAGCGAGTGCTTATGGTGGCCCTCGTAGCTCACGAACTGACCTACGTTGCACAGCATCGCCGCCGCCAACAGGATCTTGCGATCCGAGTCCAAGAGCCCGTGCAGCGCCTTGAGCTGATCGAAGAGCGAGGTCGCAAGCAAAGCGACGTGGCGCGCATGCGCTTCATCGAAGAGGTACTTGCGGCCCAACGCCGCGGAGCTGTTCAGAATCTCGCGCTCTTGACGGTCCTCGTGATCGTTCCGCCTCGTTAACTGGTCGACGATGTCGTAAAGAACGCCCTCCTTGATGCCGACATGGGGAACCAGAATTTCATTCGCCTGACAAAGCTCCGCCAACCGCTCGTAGACCATAGCGGCGGGCAGGATCACGTCGGCGCGATCCTCGCGCAGCTTGAGTTCGTCAACCCTTTGTCGATAGGAGAGCCGCGCCAGCTGCTCGATCAGCGATCGTAAAGTGTCGACCGAGAGCCTCGTGACGCCGATCTCATCTTCGAAGCCCGCGAGCTTCGCCAGCGCCTCAATATTGCCGCCAGTCGCGACGTAGCCGGAAACCTGCTGGCCGTCAGCCATAGCTGGAACATTGAGGACCGAGATGTACTCGGCGAGAAGCCGTCGAAATCGGCCGGGATCGGCTCCCGCCTCGGTCAACTCCTCGAGCAGGCGCACCGAACCCATGGTGTGAGATTCGCTCCAATATGTGCCGTGCTCGTCCACCAGCGACACCTCGACACTGCCTCCTCCGAGATCGACCAGAAGCCATTTGCGACTGCCGAGCGGTATCCGAGTGGCCACCGCAAGATGGACGAGGCGAGCCTCCTCCGAGCCGCTGATCACGTCGAGCTCAAGGCCCGTTTCGTCGAAGACGCGTGCGACGAAATCGTCACCGTTCTTGCTCTCTCGAACGGCGCTCGTCGCCACGGCCCGGCAATGGCTGATCCCAAAGGAGTCCATTTGACCTTTGAAGTCGACCAGCGCCGCGACAGCCTCATCCATCGTCCGGGGATCCAGCATGCCCGAGAGGAAGACGCTATGGCCGAGCCGCACCGGCCGTCGAGCAGCGGCAAGAATCTCGTAGGCTCCTTCCTCTTTGAACCTGGCAGCAAGGAAACGGATCGCGTTCGATCCCATGTCAACGCACGCTACCGCCAGCGGAAAGCTGACCGCGTCGCGGTCGGAGTCTTTCTTCCCCGTTTGTTTGGCGCTTGTCATCGTGCAGAAGCCATTCTACCGTTCCCGTCCACCACCCACCGAGATGCGAGATCCAAGATCCACCCCCCCCCGCCCCGGAACACCCGCTGCACATTCCTCATCTTGTACCTTGAATCTCGCATCTGGGCGGGCGGACGGAGGTCACTTCCCCTTCAGCGTCTTTGGAGTCACAAGCCACCGCAGCTCGCAGCTGGCGGGCGCAAGATCGATCCAGCCGCCTTCGGGCAGATCGAGGCACGCCACCGCGGCCGTCGGCATCTGCACCCCGCCGCCGCCGATCAGCCAGCCAACCAGGGTCGACCAAGTAGGTTCGTGGCCGGCGATCAGCAACCGGTCGACGCTGTTATCGATTTCGCGGATCACCTCGAGCACTGTCTCGGGGTCGCCCGTATACAGGTCACGACTGGTGACGATCTTGCAGCCCCACTCTACAGCCTCGGCCGCGAGCTCGACGGTGGTGAGGGCACGGACTGCAGTTGAGCTGAGCACGAGGTCCGGAATCGTCTCAGATTCGGTCAGGAAACGCCCGATCTTCCGAGCGGCCTTCATCCCGCGACGGGCCAGGACCCGCTCGTGATCACCTCCGGATGCCACTCCCCAATCAGATTTGGCGTGGCGCATCACCAGAAGTGTCTTCATCGTTGTGCCTCTCGTCTGGTCGTAATGGTTCTACTGCGATTTCGATCGCCGTTTCCTGGACGACCCGCCCATCATTGAGGCAGAGCGCGGTGAGGCGCCCACCATAGACGCAACCCGAGTCGAGGCACACCGCATCGTGAGCTCGGTAGAATCCGAACTGCGCCCAATGCCCGAAGAGGAGGCTGTATCCCTGGCGCCGAACAGCTGATTTCGTGTACCAGGGCTTCCAGCCATCGGGCGCCGCGCCCGGTGGCCCTGCAAAGTCGAGTTGGGCGTGCCCTTCGGAATCGACCATCCGCATGTGGGTGAACACTGTGGTGGCGGCGGTCAGTTGCTCGTCGCCGCGCAGATTGACATTCCAGGTGCTTTTGCGACCGGTGCAGAGCTTTCGAATCACCTCATCACCATCGGAGCTCCCGAGGCGCGCGGAAACGGCGTCCGCCAAACCGGTCGTGAGCTCGATGTTCCAGTCCGGCGAAAGACCGGCATGCACCATCACGTACGGTCCGAAGCGGTAGAGCAGTGGACGTGACCTCAACCACGAAAGCAACTGGTCACGGTCCGGCGCGTCAAGAATTGCATCGAGTGTGTCCTCCTTCTTCGCCGTCGCCGCACCGACGGCGCGGGCGAGGAGATGGAGGTCATGATTGCCCAGCACGATGGTCAGCCGGCCTCTGTTCTGATACGCCCATCGCAAGACCTCAAGCGAGTTCGGTCCGCGATTGACGAGATCGCCGACAAACCAGAGGGAATCCCGTTCCGGATCCCAGCGAATGCTCTCGAGCAGTCGTTCGAGCGTCAGCCAGCAGCCGTGCACGTCGCCGATAGCCCACGTCGCCATCCTCCCACTTTACATCCTGAAGCCGGTCCGGGGTTACTGGTTGAGAGGAGATACCTCAACTCTTCGCTCTTTTCTCTTGACCCCCGTACCGACGCGGACTCGGACGCGGGATACGGTTACACTTCCCGCAGAGGAGGGACCGATGCGTCTACAGCTCATGACCTGGCCCGAGGTGGAAGCGCACCTGAAAAGCACGAACGGCATCATCGTGCCGATCGGTTCGACCGAACAGCATGGTCCCACCGGTCTTATCGGCACAGATTCCATCTGCGCCGAGACCCTTTCCTGGAGAACCGGCGAGCTGGCGGATGCGATGGTCGGGCCGACCCTGACGGTCGGCATGTCCGAGCACCACATGCATTTCCCGGGCTCGATCACCCTGCGGCCGACAACATTGATTGCGCTCATCCGTGACGTGATTCTGTCGCTGGCGCGCCACGGCTTCCGGCGGTTCTTCTTCATCAACGGCCACGGCGGCAATACCGCCTCCATCAACGCCGGTTTCTTCGAAGCCTACGCCGAGGCACCCCTCCTCCTTGATGACGGTGACGACGTGCGTTGCCTCACCGGAGAGTGGTGGAGGATGCCATCGGCAGAGGAGCTGAGCTCAGAGTTCTTTGGTGACTACGACGGTGATCACGCGTCTGCATCCGAGGTGTCGGTGACGGCTGCCGCCTATCCTGATCATCTCAAATCCGCCGCGCTTGATCCGGACGTTCCGCCTTCGACCCATGTCTTCGGCCCGGCGGATTTCCGTCGCCGCTATCCCGAGGGTCGGATGGGCTCGCACCCCGAGCTCGCTTCGGTCGAAGCTGGAATACGGATCATAGAAGCCGTCGCCAGAGATCTCGCGGAAGAATATGGGAAGTTTCTAACCGACGAGTGACGGTCCCACGGCTACGCGGCTATGCGGCCTTACAGCTATTCGGGCCACCCACCACCCATAAAGCGTCGGAAGTCTGGAGCCCGTCTGGAGAACAGCGCCTTCTAACGAGAAGCGCCAGGTGCCATCTTTCGCATGGGGCGCGCCTCACCAAGCAGCGCCAGGTGCCACTTTTCGCATTGTCTGGATCCTGCTACTGAAGCTGCCTCGCCAATGAGACAGACAATGCGAAGGGTGGCTCCTCATACTCGGTGACGAAACCAATCTGTGGAGGGCGG
>Ga0307423_1000044_pt1 | contig 64103 bp, 64 predicted proteins | sample SalMarWE160310MG_FD_202154 | JGI IMG/M metagenome (GOLD analysis project Ga0307423, IMG submission 202154) | Salt marsh sediment microbial communities from the Plum Island Ecosystem LTER, Massachusetts, United States - WE1603-10 | ecosystem: Environmental > Aquatic > Marine > Intertidal zone >...
GCGCTGCCGGTATGGCGCCGAGTTGTCATCATCTACGTGGCTGCGGTTGGCGAGGAGCTCGTCTTCAGGCTGATCCTGCTCTCAGTGGTCACCGGCGTGACGATGCGATTCCTCCGGCGTGCGAATCGTGTACCGAGCCGAGGAGTCGTCTGGGGCTCCATCGGGCTGTCTGCCTTCGTATTTGCGGCAGTTCATCTCCCCGCCTGGAGCGCTGTAGGGCCTTTGAGCTTCGGCCTCGCGCTCACGGTGATGACGCTGAACGGCCTGGGCGGCGTTGTCTTTGGCTATGTCTTCGTAAACCGCGGCATCGTGGCGGCGATGTGGGCGCACGCCGGCGCCGACTGCGTGATCCAACTCATTGGACCTCTCACATGATGAGAAGCTGCATATTGGAGGCGCCGCATGTCGAAAGGTTTCAGCGGGCGGCGTTTCGCCGCCGCGTCAACGGAGTGCCAGGCCGCCCGAGGGGAACGAGGAGGATGAGAGGATGAAACAGACACCGTTGGAGATGCTCACAGCGTATGTGCGCGCATTCGAGACACTGCGAGCCGACGAGGTGATTCCTTTTTACGATCTGCCCTGCACGTTCATCCGCACTGACGGAGTCTGGGTCGTACAGGACGAACCAACCGCACTCGTTCTTGCAGCTCATCTCATCGAGCACGCGAAGGGGCAGGGATATTGCAGGACTGAGGTTTCCGAGCTCACGAGCCGCGCACTCGCGTCAGGGCTCCAAGAGCTCGGCGGTGTCTTCGTCCGCTACGACGCATCGGATTCGGAGATCGGCCACTTCGGATTCACCTACATCGTTCGCGCTGTTTCCGACAGATGGAAAATCGTCGTTGCCGTGGCCCACGACCCCAGAACTGAGGTCACCCCGCTCTAGCCGGTGGCAGGTGACTGAACGGCCAGCGAAGGTCTGAGCGACTATGGAACCTCAACGCGACATCACAATTTTTCGATGCACGGCGTGACAACAGCATTTGGCGAACGCCGCCGCGCGCCGCCTTTGATGCTGGGCGTTGGGCCGCGCTGGTCCTGATATTCTCGACCGAGGTGGAGCCGCGATGACAGGTCATAATATTGAATCGTCGCCTGGCTGGGCGGCCAGGAGTAAACGGCAAATGGGGCTTGGCGCTCGCCTTGGCCACTGTTGGTCTCATGGCAGCTGAGCTCGGACCGTTGGCGCGGCGCTTTCGGGCAACCGAAAGGCCGTTCGCTTCGGGCGCGTTCCGTGCCGAAACCGGGATCCGATAGAATGCCTCGCACCCTGCGCCGGAGGTCCCGATACGTGCTGCGCGTGGGCTGGCCGTCTCGATGAGGGCGCGCCAGGTGCATCCCGGGCCAGGTGCGGGTTGATCAAGAGGATAATCAGTTGTTACATATTTTTGTCGACGCCGATGCGTGCCCGGTAAAAAATGAGGTGTACCGGGTTGCGGAGCGATACCACCTCGACGTGACACTGGTAGCCAACTCATGGATGCGGGTTCCGGACGAGCGATGGCTCAGGCTCGAGGTCGTGGGTGAGGGCTTCGACGAAGCCGATGACTGGATCGTCGAACACGTCCAACCGGATGACATCGTCGTGACAGCCGACATTCCGCTTGCGAGCCGCTGCCTGAAGGAGGGCGCACTGGTCATTGGCACAACCGGAAAGCCGTTTACAGAAAACAACATCGGTCCGACCCTCGCAACGCGGGACCTGTTGTCGGAGCTTCGTGACGCGGGCGAGATCACGGGGGGGCCTCCGCCGCTCCAGAAGCGCGACCGATCGCGGTTTCTGCAGCAACTCGACGAAGCGGTTCAGGCGATCCGTCGTAGAAGGCACTGAGGTTTTCCCGATATTCGAGGACGGAGAAAGGAATGACGGAATTGGCGAGCACCGGCCGCTCGATCGGATTCTGGGTCATCATCGGTACCGACCCGGTCGTTGGGGTGGTAGGGTTTCACGACATCGGGTTCCGATGAGAGGAGCTGCTTCGATGATTGTCGAAACACAGCGGTTACTGATTCGAGAGCTGACGATCGACGATGCGGAGTTTATTTTCCGCCTGGTCAATGAACCGTCGTTTCTCAAAAATATCGGCGACAAGGGGGTGAGAAATCTGGAGGACGCACGCCAGTTCATCCTGGATGGACCGTGGGCGAGCCACCGCGAGCGCGGCTATGGCCAGTTTCTGGTCGAGCTGAAAGAGGGCGGCGAGCCGATCGGTGTCTGCGGGCTGCTCTTCAGAGAGTCCCTCAACGTGTCGGATATCGGGTGTGCGTACCTGCCGCAGTACTGGAGACGTGGCTTTGCATACGAGGCGGCGTGTGCCGTGATGGAGTATGGGCGCACGACATTGGGGATCGACAGAATCGTCGGCCTCACTTCAGAAAAGAACCTTGCCTCCATCAAAGCCCTGGAGAAGCTGGGGATGTCGTTCGAGAAGATGGTCAAGATGTCCGAAAATGACCCCGGTACCGCGCTCTATTCGTGATCTCTCAGAAGAGCTGAAAAAGGAACTCGGGCATGTACAGAATTCGAAGGTCTCAGTCCACCGACCTCGAGACGCTCGTCGACTTTACCCTCCAAGGGGCGCGGGACGCGGTGGGGGAGGAGCGGGACGTTGATGCTGTGAGGCGTGGTGTTCGTGCCGGTCTGGAGGATCCAACCGTCGCGACCTATTGGGTGGCGGAGTCGACAGACCATCAGGTGGTCGGCAGCACATCGGTCGTGACGGAGTGGAGCGACTGGCACGGTGGATACTACTGGTGGGTCCAGAGCATGTTCATCGTCCCCGAACACCGGGGACGCGGACTGGTGGATCTGCTGCTGGACGAGCTCGCGAAGGCGGCCCGTGCGGGTGGTGCGCTCGATCTCCGGCTCTCCGTGCACAATGAGAATCAACGTGCGCTCGAGGCATACCACCGTTGTGGATTCAGCCGATCACCCTACGTGATCATGACGAGGCGGCTCGGAGACGGTTGAGCCGGCACCTTCTCGACCGTCCGGCAAACCTCGCAGGTTTCGCGAGGGCCCGTGAACTCGGTAGGATGAACCGATGAACACGTGCGTCGCGCTCTTCCGAGGCATCAATGTCGGCGGAAGCAATATCCTTCCGATGAAGGATCTCACCGCGTTGCTCCGGAACCTGGGGTGCGGGAACGTGAGGACCTACATTCAAAGCGGCAATGCGGTGTTCCGTCACCAGGAGCGCAGCTCGTCGCGTCTCGCAGCGAGTATCCGAGAAGCTATCCGCGCGAGCCACGGCTTCGAGCCGGAGGTGCTTCTCCTCTCGACCGACAAACTGGAGCGAGCCGTGAGCTCCAATCCGTTTCCCGACGCGGAATCCGAGCCGTCGCAGCTGCATTTGTTCTTTCTCGCCGCCGCGCTGGAGAACCCGGATCTCGACCTCATCGAGGGGCTGCGGGCCGACACCGAACGTTTCGCATTGACGGATGACGTCGCCTATCTCCACGCACCGGACGGGATCGGTCGCTCGAAGATCGCAGCTCGAATGGAGAGAGCGCTGGGAGTGGCCGCCACGGCCCGGAATTGGCGCACGGTCGGCAAAATCCTGGAGATGGCGCGAAGCGTGTGAGGCCCACAACGGCGAGGCGGGGTTCAGGGCATCAGATCTTCCAGCGCCACGTCTCGGACGTGTTGCGCAAAGAACCACCGGTGGCCTTCCAGGTCTTCCGCCGAATAGATCCGGTCACCATAAGGCTTGTCCTCGGGCTCCGACAGGATCGTGGCTCCGACCGCCTTTGCGCGTTCGAAATGGGCGTCGACATTGTCGACGTAGACGTACACCAACTGGCACACGTGACCGTGCCTGGCGGGGTTTTCATAGTCCGGGCCCGGGTGGCCCATCATGACTACACCGTCTTCCAGGGACATTTCGGCGTGGGTAGTTCTTCCGTCGAGTCCCGGAATGCGGAGGCGTAGGTTGAAACCGAAGCTCTTCGCCAACCACTCCAAGGCGGCGTCCACGTCCTCGTACAGGAGATAGGGAGCGATCCTCGGTGTGTCGTCGGGTGGGTTGGCAGGCATGCGATTCCCTCCGTATTGATTTGAGTATTCTCAATCGATAACAACCGCGAGGCCTCATCCATGCCGAGAGACGCGGAGTTCCTCGCCGATTGACGGCAGAGGAACAAACAGCCGTTCGACGGTACACTGCGTCCGTGGCACATACTCCCCCTCGATATAGGTGGCTGATCTTTGACGCCGACGGAACCCTCTTCGACTTCCACCTCGGCGAAACCATTGCGTTGCAACAAACGACGCGGAAGCACGGCGTCGTCTACTCCTCGCACCTTCACGACGCGTACTCCGCCATCAGCGCCGAGCTCTGGAGACAGTTAGAGCTCGGTGAGATCTTCCTCGAGCATCTGCGAGTCACGAGGTTCGAGCGTCTCTTCGAAGAGCTCCATATCGATCTCGAACCGGTCTCGTTCAACCTCGATTTCATGGAGGCGCTCGGGCGCCAGACCCAACTGCTGCCCGGGGCCGAGGCCGTTGTCCGTAGTTTGTCGGCGCGTTGTCGGCTCCTGCTGGCGACCAATGGCATCGCTGTCGTACAGCGTTCGCGTGTTGCACGTTCGCCCATCCGGAAGTATTTCGAGGACGTGTTGATTTCGGAGGAAATCGGCGTCGCCAAACCGCAGACCGGATTCATGGAGGAGGCGTTTTCGAGAATGGGAGATCCACCCAGATCGGACGTCTTGATGATCGGCGACAGTCTGAGCTCGGATATCGCAGGTGGGGTGGACTTCGGGATCGATACCTGTTGGTTCAATGCGGACGAGCTCCCCCTGGACGGCCTGCCGAAACCGACGTATGAGATTGCCGATTTGACCGAAATCTATGGCATCGTCGACGGGATTTGACTCATTTCGGCCGTATCGACCCGGGCTATTATTCATGAGTGGCGTCAAAATGCTGACACAGCGAGGAGGATCGGATGTCCACGCTCAAAATTGGTGACAAAGCCTCTCGATCTCTGGCGATCAGCGATGAAACCATCCGCGCATTCGCCGAGGTGACCGGTGACACCAACCCGGTTCATCTCGACGATGACTACGCGGCAGGAACGCGTTTCGGGCGACGCATCGCGCACGGGATGATCACCGCCGGTTTGATCTCGGCGACTCTCGCCAACGACCTGCCGGGCCCGGGCACGGTCTACCTGAATCAGACGCTGAAGTTCAAGTCACCGGTCTACCCCGGAGATACCGTGACAGCGAACGTCGAGGTCCTCTCCGTGCGGACCGACAAGCCGATCGTGACCCTTTCCACTGTCTGTACCAACCAGGGAGGAGACGTGGTGCTCGAGGGTGAGGCGGTGGTTCTGTTCGCGGAGGCATCGTCGGCTGCGGCAGGGACCTCATGAAAAACGCGGGTTAATTGTCCCGACGCTCCCAGCGCCCGTGTTGGCTGGAGGGCACGGTTGGAACCTCGAAATAGACGGTCCGGTTTTTGCCCGATTTTTTCGCCTGGTACATGAGGTCATCCGCACGTGAGATCGCCTCATCGGGATCCTGCGGGGGCGCCAGGAACAACGCTGCGCCGATGCTCGCGCCGATCTGCCATCCACCACCGGCGAAAGCCGACGCCAGGTTGGCGCGGATTTTCTCGATCACCCCATGGGCACCTGTTTCGTTTGTTTCAGGCAACAGGATAGCGAACTCGTCGCCGCCGAGGCGGCCGACGTTGTCGGTCCTGCGGACAGACTGTGAAAGGACCGATGCGACCGCCTTCAGTGCGCGGTCCCCCTCGGCGTGGCCGCTGCTGTCGTTGACCTTTTTGAAGCCGTCGAGATCAACGTACACGATAACGAACGGTCGGCCGTTTCGAGCTGCGAGGCCGATGATCTCGGCAGCCGACTCTCGAAATGCGCTCCCGGTCATGACACCGGTGAGTGAATCGATCCGTGCCAGACGTTCCTCCCGCCCGAGGTGAACCCGAATGCTGGCGAGAAGGTACGCGACGAGAACGAAGAAACCCAACCGTACCGCGGCGTTCCAGAAAGGAACCACGCTGCTGCTGTAAGCCCTCCCAGACATCGTTTCGACGACGAGCCAGACGAGAGCGGAGAGAATACTGATCGCAAAGGCCGTGTACCGGCCCGCATACCAGGCCGCGAGAGAAACTGGGATGAGGTAGAAGATCGAAAACGACAGCTCGAAGCCGGTGGCGTGATCGATGGCGGCGACGGCGGCGATCAGCAGGATCGGGACCGAGATGATCGTCAGCCGGGAGGCCTGACGAAAGAACCGGTCAATCGTCTGCAACATCAGTCGTCTCCGCAACAATTCTCTCCCGCCTCCGTGGTGGCGGGAACATCGAGCTGCGTCTCCTGGTGCCTGGTGATGGCCGCGCTGACCGAGGCCGGGCGGCCGATGATGGCGTAGAGGCCGAGCCCAACCAGCAGCAGCGCGGTCACGGCCGGCACATGCCGCCGCAACGGTGCGCTCACCAGTTGGGCGCCGAGGCCCACGGCGAGGAGCGCGGGAACGGTGCCGGCCCAGAATGCGATCATCACCGCGGCGCCTGTGAACGCATGGCCGGTGCCCGCAGCGGTGACCACGAAGGCCCACAGCCAGCCGCACGGCAGAAACCCTGACAGGAGACCGACAACACCGGCGCGAACGACCGGAGGTTTGTCGCTGACCAGGGAAAACCCGCGACGGAAAAAACCAGCAATGCGACCGTTGCCGGAACCGTGCTTGAAGATCCGTACCCCGCGGATCTGGAGCAGGGCAAGGACTCCCCAGAGGATCATGGTGACGCCGGCGACGATCGCGGCGATGCGCTGGAATCCCGCCAGCGAACCGGCGACATCGAGCGCGGCACCGACCGCTCCCGCCGCCAGCCCGAAGGCTGCATAGGTGACTAGCCGGCCGCTCGAGTACGCCGCGTGGCTGAAGAGTCGGCGTGCACCGCCCGACCCGTCCGCACCCGAGTAGAAGGCGACGAAGGGGCCGCACATGCCGACGCAGTGGAGGCTGCCGACCAGACTCGCGACGAAGACAGTCAGCAGGAGGGCGATCACGGCGTCCTGCCATGCGCTGAATGCTGAATTCCGACTTCCGAATTCATTTCCAGTCGCCTTCCACGAAAAGATGCCGCGTTTCAGTGTAGGTGAACGTGTCCTTGCCCCGGCTGACGGTAAAGCGCAGCTCCCAACGCCCGTTGCGGCGCATCGGCAGCGAAGCCACGTAAGAGCCGTCGCCTGCGTCGGTCAGCACGTCACGGACGATGTCGTTCGCGCGCGCGTTGTGGAAGGTTTCGACCGAAATTGCAGCTCCTGTCAAAGGTCCGCCATCGGCGTCGAGGAGCGTCAACTCGAGGGTCGGCTGGTCCCCCGGTTTCGCCGGCGGCGTGACATCGAACTCGAGCAACCATCCGAGGTCGTGGTTGAGGCGGTCCTGAGCGCGTTTCTCGTCCCAGGCGACGGCCTTTTCGTAGTAGTCCTCCTCGACTGCGTAGGACGGGTCGGACGTGGTCAGGTAGACGACGACCAGGGAAGCAATCACGTGAAAGGCCAGGGCGCCGGCGATGATCGGCGGCCACCACGAACCCGGTTTCATTTCAGTCGCCTCCGCCGGCCGGGCCGAGGATTCGATACTGAAATACCTCAGTGAAGTCCACCCCGTCGCTGATGGTCAGGGTGACGGGCGCCTCTCCTCCCGCGAACGCAGATGGCGGCGCGGTGATGAACGCGCCTGTCATCTCGGTTTCTCCCGGGGCGACGGTCAGCGGGTTTTCGGGCGCGATCATCGTCAGGCCCTCGGCCGCACCAAGCTCTATCAGGTAAGAGCGTTCCTCAGGTGCGCGGTTGGCGATCTTGATCCGGATCTGGTTCGAGACCTCACCGCTCGGGAGAATGGTGAACGGCGCACCGAGCCCGCGAAGCAGGGTGACATCTGCCGTGTTTTTACCGGCGAGCGAGAAGGCGAAGGCGCCGAACATCACCACCAGGATCGCAGAGTAGACGACAAGACGAGGCCGCAGGAAGGACCGCTTGCCGCCTTCCAGCTCAGCCTGCGAGGTGTAACGAATGAGACCGCGGTCGAGGCTGATGCGGTCCATGACCTCGTCGCAGGCGTCGATGCACTGGGTGCAGTGGATGCACTCCATCTGCAGCCCTTCGCGGATGTCGATGCCGGTAGGGCAGGTGCTGACGCAGAGATGGCAATCAATGCAATCTCCCGCAGTGCGTTCTTCCTTTTTTCGCCACCGCGCGCGGGGTTCACCGCGGCCCGCGTCGTAGCCGACGATCAGCGACTGGCGGTCGAGGAGGACCGACTGGAAACGGCCGTAGGGACAGGCGACGATGCAGGTCTGTTCGCGGAACCAGGCGAAGTCGAAGAACATCAACAGGGTCGTTCCGAGCATGACCGCAAAGGCCACCGGGTGTCTGGTGGGAGGGCTGGTCATCCATCCCAACAATCTTTCCCAACCCACGAAGTAGGCGAGGAACGTGTTGGCGAGGAACGCCGACATAGCGAAGAAAACCACGTATTTCAGGATGCGGCGGCCGTCCGGTCCATGTTCATCGAGCTCGAGCTGGCGGTTGCGCCCGCCCTCGATGAGGTTTTCGAGCGGTCGGTAGATGAACTCCATGTAGACGGTCTGCGGGCACGCCCAGCCGCACCACACGCGGCCGAGGACTGCGGTGATGAGAAAAATACCGATAAAGATGCTGAACAGGAGAAGCATCAACAGAAACGTATCGGTCGGCAGAAACGTCGCGCCAAAGAACGTGAACTCGCGCCTGGGAATGTCGAAAAGCATGAGCGGCTTTCCGCCGAGTTTGAGGATCGGGATCAGGGTAAAGGTGGCGATCAGGCCCCAGGCCGTGAAGAATCGCCGCCGGTAGAATCGCCCGCGCGAGGGTTTGGGCCGGATCCAGCGGCGCGAGCCGTCCCGGTTGAGGGTCGAAAGAACCCTTTCCCGGGCTTCTGGGGCGTTCGAAGTAATGGTCATGGCATCTCTCAGGATGCGGCTGGTTCAGCCCCGGCTTTGGTGGCAGCCTGCTCGCTCGCATCCTCGTTCTCCCCGGGTGGCGCCGGGGCCTGGCGCACCATGCGGTCGCCCTGCGGCGCCTTGGGGTTCGGTGGTTCGCTGCCGAGCAAGGTGCCGACGTAGGCTGTGACGGCCATCAGCTCCGCAGGCCGCAACTGGCGTTCCCAGGCCAGCATGCCCTTGGTGGGCACGCCTTCGCTGACCGTCTTGTAGATGTCAATCAGTTGCCCGCCGTGAAGCCAGTACTCGTCGGTGAGGTTGGGTCCGATACCACCTTCGCCGAACATCCCGTGACAGGTGGAGCACTTGGTTTGAAAGATTTTCATGCCAGCGTTCATCATGCTCGCATCGGCCATCAAATCGACCAGAGTGCCCTCGCTGATCTCGCCGAGCGCGAGGAGTTGTTCCGCCTGCTTGTTGTAAAAGGCGATCATCTGCTGGTCGTAGCGTTCGGTGGCGAGCATACCGCCGCCGAAGTGAAAGTAGAGAATGTAGAGCGGCGTGAAGATGATGGTCGCCCAAAAGAGCGCCAGCCACCACCTCGGTAGGGGGTTGTCGTACTCCTGAATGCCGTCGTAGCTGTGGTCCAGCAGATGGTCCCGATCGGCGGTGGCCGGATCGTGATCGTGATGCTCGCTGCTCACGGGCGTTCGCCTCCTTTCGCGGCTGCGCGGGCATCCCCAGCGCCGTTGTCCTCGAGCGGAAGGTTTTGCACGTCGTCGTACGAGCGCTTGCTGCGGATGACAAAGATCCACACAACGATGGCCGCAAAGGCGATGAAACAGAGAATCAGCGCCAACTCGGTCCAGGAAGAAAGACCCGCGGCAGACATCACATCGGTGAGGCTCATGACGCGTCCTCCGCCGACGCAGCCGTGGCTTCCACCACCTCCGCTTCAGCCGCGGTTTCGACGGATCCGATCTCTTCCTCGCCCGCCACCGCCTCCGGTTTTGTAATGTCGGTGCCGAGGCGCTGGAGGTAGGCGATGATGGCCACGATCTGCTTGTCGGCCAGGCCTTCCGGGCCGCCTTGGACCACGATCCGGTCTGCGATCTTTTGCGCCTGCTCGCGCGCTGCGGCCTTGCCCCCCTCGATCTCCTCGTCGGTGTAAGGCACGCCAACGGCGCGGTGGGCGCGCATGACGGTCTCGATCGAGTCGAAATCGATCGACGTGCTCAGCATCCATGGGAAAGCCGGCATGATCGAACCGGCGGTGATCGCGCGTGGATCGTCCATGTGGCGGACGTGCCATAGGTCAGGGTACTTTCCGCCGATCCGCTGTAGATCGGGCCCGATACGCCGCGAGCCCCACTGGAAGGGGTGGTCCCACACGAACTCACCCGGTTTGGAGTACTCACCGTAGCGTTCGGTCTCAGCGCGGATCGGGCGGATCATCTGCGAGTGGCAGTTGTAGCAACCCTCTTTGAGATAGATGTCGCGTCCGGCGAGCTCGAGCGGTGTATAGGGGGTTACCGTGGCGATGGTGGGAACGTTTGACTTGATGAGGAACGTCGGGATGATCTCGAACAGCGACGCCACGACAACCGTGACCACGACCGCGATGGTGAACGTGAGCGGCAGCCTTTCCCAGCGGCGGTGCCAGGTGGTGCTGAAGAAGCGGTCGAGCTTGTAGGCCAGATTGATCACGTGGGCGCCGCTCTTCTCGAGCGAGGTCGGTGGCTCCGGCCGGTCGGTGTAGGTCTTGGAGAGAGGCGGCGCTTCGTGCACCTGGACCTCGTAGGCGGACGGACGGCCCTTCCACGTCATCAAGAAATTGACACCGAGCATGAGCGTGCCGGTCAGATATGCGACGCCACCGATGACTCGCACCCAGTACATCGGGATCAGCTGCAGGGTGGTCTCCACGAAGTCGCCGTACTTGAGGTAGCCCTGGTCGTCGAAGGCGAGCCACATCAGGCCCTGGGTGAGGCCGGCCGCGTAGATGGCCACGACGTACAGCAGGATGCCGATGGTGCCGAGCCAGAAGTGGGCTTCGGCCAGCTTTCGGCTCCATAACTCGGTCTGGAAGAGGCGCGGCAGCAGCCAGTAGATCATCCCGAACGTCAAAAACCCGACCCAACCCAGCGCTCCGGCGTGGACATGGGCGATAGTCCAGTCGGTGTAGTGGGAGAGGAGGTTGACCGATTTGATCGACAGAAGCGGTCCTTCAAAGGTCGACATGCCGTAGAAGGTGATGGCCACGACGAAGAACTTCAGGACCGGGTCCGAGGCGACCTTGTCCCACGCCCCGCGCAGAGTGAGGAGGCCGTTGAGCATGCCGCCCCATGACGGCATCCACAGCATCAGCGAGAAAAGCATGCCGAGGGTCGAGGCCCACGCCGGCAGCGCGGTGTAGTGGAGGTGGTGCGGTCCGGCCCAGATATAGATGAAGACCAACGACCAGAAGTGGATGATCGAGAGACGGTAGGAGAAAACGGGGCGGTTGGCGGCCTTCGGAAGGAAGTAGTACATCAGGCCGAGGAACGGGGTCGTCAGGAGAAAGCCGACCGCGTTGTGGCCGTACCACCACTGCATGAAGGCGTCCTGGACCCCGGCGTAGATCGGGTAGCTACGCCACAGTCCGGCCGGAACGACGAGGTTGTTGAAAATGTGGAGGAGGGTGATGGTGACGATGGTGGCGATGTAGAACCAGATCGCCACGTAAATGTGACGTTCGCGGCGGATGGCGATGGTGCCGAAGGCATTGATCGCGAAGACCACCCAGATGAGCGCGATGGCGATGTCGATCGGCCACTGCAGCTCGGCGTACTCTTTGCCCTGGGTGATCCCGAGGGGGAGGGTCACGGCGGCGGCCACGATGATCGCCTGCCAACCCCAGAAGTGGATCGCGCTCAGGGCTTTCGAGTACATCGTCGTCTTGAGGAGCCGCTGCATCGAGTAGTAGACGCCGGCAAAGATCGCATTGCCAGCAAAGGCGAAGATGACGGCGTTGGTGTGCAGCGGCCGCAAGCGCCCGAAGGAGAGCCACGGCAGCTCGAAGTTGAACACCGGCGCCGCCAGCTCCAGGGCGATGATGACGCCCACCAACATACCGACGACGCCCCATATAAAGGTCATCAGCGTGAACTTCCGGACGATCGCCTCGTCGTAGGAGAACTGTTCGATCTGGACGGTCATCAAGCTCCTCCCGGAGGGGTGATTGCAGAGTGTTCCGGGAATCTTATCCCGGGCGATCCGATGCCGAAACATCGACCCTATCAGGAATCATTCCGCCGAAAGCGTACCACGCGAACCAGAAACTGTGACGCACCGCCCGGAGTCGGTTGGGCCCTGTGAGTGGTTCGGCGACGGCGGTGCCCGGAGCCAAGGTGAAACGAATGCAGACCGGTAACCCCGCGGCTTCCACCTCGACCGTGCCCTCGTCGGATCCAGCGACTGCTGCCAGGTCTCGTAGCGCAAAGGCCGCGTCCGTGTCGCCGACGGTCACCACCACCACACGGTCCTTGAGGTGGCGCGGGCCAGGCGGTGGCAACGGCCGCACCGGAAAGTGCAGCAGATCAGATCCGAAATAGGAGTGATACGGATCGCGCTTGTAAAGTTGCTTGAGATCCGGCTGTGGAGCCAGTACGCGGGTTTTGGGGTGTCGTTGATACCACTCGCCCCACGTATCGAGCGCCGCCACTCGCGCGGAGAGGGGAGGCGAAAAGCCGGGATCCGGCTCGGCCACGACCTTTCCGTCGAGCTGCGACCACAGCGGAGTCGCCGCCGGATGCAGGCGTCGGTCATAGAGAAGCGTGTCCGAGTTGTAGAGATAGCCCGATACTCCGAGCTCCACGATTCCGCCATCGAGTGCTCTCGAAAAGACCGCCACGCTGTCACACAAAGGACTGTAGGTGACCGCGATCGGCTCCCCGCCGACGACGTCGTTGACCACCTCGTGCCAACGCATCAGACGTAAGGGATACGCTCTCGCCTCCCCGCCGAACACGACCCCGATCACCCGGTCGTTCGGGACCAGAAGCTTGCCGCGATTCTCCTCGTTCCAGCGGTCGACCTCTTCCGGAGTCATCGTCGGAGGATCCGACAGGACCTGCACCCCGTCCTTCGCCATTGCCCGCACCACGAGGTCGTGAGGAACGGTAGCCTGAAAAAGAACGAATTCTGAGTCAGGAGCCTGGGTTGAAGGGCGTCCGGAGAGCGAGGAAATGACGAACCAGACCGTCGACAGGCTCACGACGACCGCCGCCACCGCCACCCACCAGCCACTTCGGATGATGGCCGGGACATGCACGGGTTCAGAGTCCCTTGTCCAGAGGTGTGGAAGCCACGTCGATATCCGAGGCGGATAGGTGCGAAGACGCGGCCGCAGTCTCGCCGCCCCGCACCGCACGGTCATCGACGTCAATAACCATTAGACCCAGCAGCACCGAAAGGTAAAGGATGCTGGCGAGGAAGAGGCGTCGAGCCGCCGGCTGGTTGCGGGCCCGCAGGAACAGCCAACCGAGTCCGACGAAGGCCAGCCCGACCGCCTGGGAGGTGACGAGGAATGTGCCGCCGGTGACGCCGAAGGCGCTGAGGGCCGCGGTGATGGGAAGGAGCGCTGCGGCGTAAAGGAAGGCCAGCCTCGCGGTCAGACGTCCCTCCAGATCGACTGCGGGCAGCATTCGGAAGCCGCCGCGGGCGTAGTCCTCGCGGTAGAGCCAGGCGAGGGCAAGGAAGTGGGGGATCTGCCAGGCAAAGAGCACCCCGCCGAGAATCCAGGCTCCGGCATCGAGCCGGCCGGTGGCGGCGGTCCAGCCCATCATCGGCGGGACGGCACCGCAGACCGCGCCGATCACGGTGTTGAGCGGGGTCCGGACCTTGAGTGGGGTGTAGACGAGAACATAGACGATGATGACGAAGAGGGAGAGCATGGTGGTGAGCCAATTGGTGCCGACGGCGAGGATCAAAAGACCGACGAGCGCGGTCACGATGCCCCAGGTCACGGCCACGCGGCGGCTGATTCTTCCCGCCGGCAATGGCCGCTCGCGGGTTCGCAGCATGAGGGCGTCGCGATCTGTCTCCCGCCACTGGTTGAGGATATTGGCGCCAAAGGCGCTGAGAGCAGTGCCCGCGACCGCCGCCGTCACGCCCCACAGCGACACCTCGCCGCGCGCGCCGAGGATGTAGCCGACAAATACCGTTAGCACCACCAACGCGCCGAGGCGCGCCTTGGCGAGCTCGAGGTAGTCCGAGATCAGGGAATGTCCGGCAGAGTGCCCCAGACCAGGGTGGGAAATGTTCTGAGCTGAGATCTGACGCTCCTTCTTCCGGTTCTCCCTGCGACGTGGTCCGGCCGAGGGTGTATATTGCGGCTCGATACCAAATTGCGGCGGCTGACGCGGGGCATTATAACTGAAGCAGCCGCTCCGCATCCGCGCTCCGGAGGTGAGCCATGACAGCAACCACCGTAGATCGCAGCTTCGTCCTGCCGCTTGCTTTCGCGACCACCGTCTCGATGTGGGCGGTGGCATATTTCTGCCGTTTGCCCGCTGTGATGGCGCCGAGCTGGCTGGTGGCGGTCCTGATGTTGGCAATGGTCGCCCTGTGGGGTTGGGTGACCGGTTCGCGTGCAGGAGGTGGTTGGGTCGGAGGCTTGGCGGTGGGAGGGATCGCGGCGATCCTCAATCTGCTGGTTCTGGGCAGCCTCCTCAAACCGGCTGACGGCGGCCCGGTTGTTCCGTCAGCCGTATGGTGGGTGCCGATGTCAGTTCTGGTGATCGCTCTCGTGTCCGGCGGTTTTTCAGCCACGTCTCGGGGCATCTCGCGCGAGGCGACCGCCTCTGATTGGACGTCGCTATTCTCGAAGGTTGCGGTCGCGGCCACATTCCTGTTGGTCGTGGCCGGGGGTCTGGTGACCAGCAACGAGGCCGGCCTTGCGGTCGTCGATTGGCCCAACAGTTTTGGCTCCAATATGTTTCTCTTCCCGCTCGCCCGCATGACCGGCGGAATCTACTACGAACACGCACACAGGCTCTTCGGCGCGCTCGTCGGGCTGACGACCATTGCTCTCGCAGTACGAGTGTGGCGGCGCGACGACCGGGCGTGGCTCAAACGCCTCGGCATCGTGGCGGTGGTGCTGGTGGTCCTGCAGGGCATCCTCGGAGGCCTGCGGGTGACCGGTGGTTTCACCCTCTCGACCTCCGAGGCCGACATGGCGCCGAGCCTGACTCTTGCCCTGATTCATGGGGTTCTGGGTCAGGTTTTCCTCGGCGTGATGGTGGCGATCGCGGTCGTGACAAGCCGTTTGTGGTCCGACGCGCCCCCGGCTGAACCTCGGCCCTCTGCAAAAGCTGACCGAACCTATCAGCGGTGGCTGATCATCATCATGGTCGTGCAGTTGGTGCTGGGTGCTGCACAGCGACATCTGGCGGCGCTTTTGATCGTTCACATTTGTCTCGCAACGGTCGTGGTCGTGTTGGCGGTGATGGTTGGCGGGCGTGCCTGGGGGCTCTACCGGAATTCCCGACCCGTCGCGTTTCTCGGCAGCCTTTTGATCATATGCACCTGCGTCCAGGTCTCTCTCGGGATCGCGGCTCTCGCCGTGACCCAGGGCCGGGCGATGGTCGGTTCACCAACGACCGTCGAGGTCACGATCACGACCCTGCATCAAGCCACCGGTGCGGCATTGCTCGCGCTCGCCGTAGCGCTTCATCTGTGGACGCAACGACTATTCTGTCCGGCGGAGGCAGCATCGATCGAAGACTGACCCGGAAGAAGGGCCCAGCCACCCGCCCAAAAACGCAGAGGCGCAGAGTCCACCCACCCACCGAGCCTCGCAGAGGCGCAGAGAAGATTCTTTTGTTGTTATTGAGCGCGCTTGTATTGACTTCTGTTCGTCGATCAGACGCTGACGCGTGCCTTGACGCAAACACCAAGAAATATTTGGGTGGGAGGTTGGGCTCTGCGTTTCCGCGCCTCTGCGTTTTCTATTATTCTGTCGCTACCGACGTCGACTTTCCGGGGAACGAGCCGGTCCGGTAGTAGTGATCGAGCAGGTCGTTCTTTTCGTCCCAGCGTGCAAAGAGCCATCGGCGGAGATCATCGGCGGACTGTGGCAGGTCTACGACTGGGAAGCGTCGAACATGGACATGGACGCGTTTGACCAGGCCCTTGATGTACTGCCACAGGCTCGGCACGCCCACCTCGTAGGCGATCGTGAGGTCGTAGACCGCGGTGATGTGGTTGCGGAGCCCCTCGACCGAGGCGGCGAATCCTTTGCTGCGAGGCAGGAGCGTGTGGCGGGGCGCCGAAAGCCCATTCTTTTGCGCGTACGCCTGAGCGGCCTCCAGCTTCGGGAGGGTGAACCGGGTGCCCTCGACAAAGGAGACAAGGTGCACCGGGACCCTGCCTCTGACCAGCCGGTCGAATGTGCGGCGGATCTGCTCGCGGTCCGAGGTCCAGTCGCGGTCGATGAAGAGGCAGTCGAGGAATTGCATTCCCCAACCCATCCCGGGCACCCACTTGAGCTGTTTCTTGACGAAATACTTCATGTCTCCAAGACGGTCCTTGGTCTTGCAGAACTTCATGATCGCGGGGATGTCGGGCATTTGCTGGTGGTTGGAGATCAGCAACGCGTTCTCGCGCATCGCCACGTCATCACCGGTGAAGATCATCTGTGTGCCGTTGAAACGCTCGGCGCCGATCACGCACAGTCCCCACCAGGTATCGGCGCACCAACGGTTGACCGCGCGGAAGGCTGTGAGGGAGAAGGGGAGCACAACCAGGCTCAGAAGCTGGAGGAGGTTGATGGGCAGCAGGGTGCCAAAGCCGATCGCGAGAAGGACGAAGGCTCGGATCGTCGCGGTCGGACCGCTGGTATCTCTCAGCGGGCCGAGAGGCATGCGCGACCTTCCGACAGGAGTTCCTGGCAGCGAACGACGTCCGTTTCGACGGTGCCGAGGTTGCCGATCGCAACCCTCAGGGCGACTCCGTCATCGAGTTTTGTGTGGGACAGGAAGATCTCGCCCGAGGCGTTGACCTGCTCGAGGAGTTTCATGTTGAACGCGTCGAGCGTTTCGCCCTCGAGGTCCTCGGGCCGAGCCCGGAAGCACACCACCGAGAAGGGGCGGGGCGCCATGCGTTCGAAGGCGGGCTCGGCGTCAATCCAATCCGCGAAATCTCGGGCCATAGCGATATGACGCTGGTGACGGTCCCGGATCCCCTCGAGGCCAAAGCAGCGCAGGACCCACCACAGCTTCAGAGCGCGAAAGCGCCGTCCGAGCTGGACGCCGTAGTCCATCAGATCGACGACCTGGCCGCTGAGAGGAGTGGTGAGGTACTCGGGGACGAGCGAGAACGCACGTTTGAAGGTCTCAGGATGTCTCGTATACAGTGCGGACGCGTCGATAGGTGTGAAAAGCCACTTATGGGGGTTGAAAACGAAGGAATCAGCGCGCTCACAGCCGTCTAAACACCATCGATAATCTTCACTAAGGGCGATGGAACCCGCATATGCGGCATCAACATGCATCCATAACGCTTCACGAGCGCAAATCTTCGCGATTTCATTGCACGGATCAACCGACGTCGTCGAAGTCGTGCCGACGGTAGCCACAACCGCGAGCGGCCGCAGGCCCGCTGCCCGGTCCTCCGCTACCATGCGCGTGAGGGCTTCGGAATCCATTCGGTACTCCGCGTCGTGTGGCACGGCGCGGAAGCCGTCGAGACCGAAACCCAGGGTCAAACAGGCTTTGGCTATCGACGAATGGGCCTGATCGGAGGCATAGACGCGCATCGCGGGCAGATCATCGCGCCCGTTCATGCCGCGGTGACGGATCTCCGGGTCGGCCGCCTCCCGCGCCGCGGCAAGTGCCAGAAGCGACGAGATAGATGCGGTATCTGTCAGGAATCCGAAGAAATCCTCCGGGAGCCCGAGACCGCGCCGCAGCCAATCGAGGACCTTGAGCTCGAGTTCGGTGGCCGAAGGGCAGGTCCGCCACAACATGCCGTTAACGTCGAGTGCCGCAGACAGCATTTCGCCGAGCACGCCGGGGCCGGAGCCGGTGATTCCGAAGTAAGCCATGAACCCGGGATGGTTCCAGTGGGTGACCCCCGGTAGGACGATGTCGAGGAAGTCCTGCCATACCGCCTCGGGGTCTTCGCCGACTGTTGGCATCTCGTCGGGCAATCGCGCCGCCACGTCGCCAGGTTCGACCTGTGCCAGGACCGGATGCTGGCGATTGCCGCCGTCGAGGTACTCGGCGATCCACTCCACCATGCGGTGGCCCTCACGTCGGAAAAGCTCGGCGTCCCAGTGACCCGATCGTTCCCTCATCCCAACCTCCGGCGCCCACCATACGCCGCCACTCAAAACGTGTCACCCTCACCCCGCGACCGCGTTCGAGTCAGAAGAAGGACCTGGATCGACCGACCGCTGATCAATTGCGATCGAAACGGGAGTTGACATGGAGCTTGGGACGCGCGAGTCTTCGCGGATGAAAAAGACGGTGGACTCGGGTGTTCCGGAATTCGATCCCAAGACCTTTGGCGCCAAGCACTCGATCGCACGCCTCGGTGCCGGCAGCATCGGCGGCAAGGCGGTAGGTCTGCAGCAGATTCAAAACGAGATCCTGCCACGTTTCGACGCTTCAAAATTCGAGGGCGTTGTGGTGGGAGTGCCGCGGACGATCGTTATCGCCACCGAGGTCTTCTCGGAGTTCATGGATCGGAATCAACTTTGGAAGAAGGTTCAGGGGGAACTCCCGGATAGCGAGATCGCTCGAGAATTCCAGCGCGCGGAGCTCTCCGAACGATTGCGGGAACAGCTTCGAGGCGTTCTGGCGATTCTGAAAAGCCCGCTCGCGGTCCGCCCCTCGAGCTACCTCGAGGATGCCCATCAACGAGCATTCGCCAGCATTTTCACATCGAAGATGATTCCCAATACTGAGACCAGCGATGAGGCCCGTTACCATCGCCTGTCGGGCGTCCTGAAGCTTGCCTGGGCGTCCACTTTCTTCGCCAACGCGGTGGTTTCGCGCCGCGCGGCGGGTCTGGCACTCGATGCGGAGAAGATGGCCGTGGTGGTGCAGGAGGTGACCGGCGAGCGCCACGACGGACGCTTCTATCCGACGCTTTCGGCACTGGCCAGGTCCTACAACCACTATCCGGTACCGGGTAACAGTCGCGAGGACGGGGTCGTCTCGTTGGCCCTCGGCCTCGGCAAGACGATCTCGGACGGCGATCACGTTTGGAGCTACTGCCCCCACCGACCGCTGGCTCCACCGCCCTACAAGAGCACTGGCGACCTCCTCAACTTCACCCAGACCAGCTTCTGGGCGGTCAATGTGGGTGATCCACCACCGCCGGACCCGGTGCGGGAGACATCGTGTCTCGTACGATCGGGCCTTGCTGACGCTGAGGCGGACGGCACCTTGAGCTTCCTCGCTTCCACCTACGATTCGGCTTCAGATCAGCTTCGGTCGGGGATCGGCGGTCGCGGGCCACGCGCCCTTACATTCGCGCCCATCCTCGAATCGAGATCGATACCGTTCACGCCGATGATGGAAAACCTGCTCGAACTGTCGTGCAATGTCCTCAACGGCGAGGCCGAGATCGAGATAGCGGCGAACCTCGACAGCGAGCACGCCTTGCCGATGGAGGTGGCCTTCCTCCAGGTGCGGCCGATGCTGACGCCCGGTGAACGGTCACCGGTTGAAGAGGTCGATCTCGAGGCGCCAGAAATCATCGTCGCGTCGGACAACTGCCTCGGTCATGGATCACGCGATGACCTCACCGACATCGTCTACCTCCGTCCCCAGAACTTCGATCGCGGTCAAACGCGGATGATGGCGTCAGAGCTGGACGCCGTCAACCGGGGTCTGGTGGAGGAGGGGCGGCATGGGATCTTCATCGGCCTCGGCCGTTGGGGGACCACCGACGACCGGTTCGGCGTGCCCGTGAAGTGGGGCCAGATCTCAGCCGCCCGGGTGATCGTCGAAGCGACCTTGCCGGACGCTCCGACGAGCCTCAGCCACGGCACCCACTTCTTCCATCGGTTGCTCAGCAACCACGTCCTTTACATGTCGATTGAACACGATGGCCGTGGCCGAGTCGACTGGGATTGGCTCGACGAGCAGGAAGCGATCTGGGAGAGCCGAAACGTTCGTCATGTGCGGGTCCCGAATCCCCTCGAGGTCCGAATCGACTGCGCGACCCGATACGGTCTGATCCGGCGGCGGGAGGACGGTTGAACGGCCCTCGCAGTAGGGTGACCGCGGTCGGTGCCGTTGTGGTGGCTCTGGCGGCGTGCGGAGTCCAGGTCCCCGAGGTGCCGAACGAGGAGGCGGTTTCCTACTCGGCGCACCTCGAGCCGCTGGTCGTTGCTCACTGCTTGAATTGCCACGATTCGGAAGAGGCCAAGGCCAAGCTGGTGCTGGATCCCGGAGTGGGATACGAGCGCCTTGTTGGTCCGCGATCGCGGCAGCAACCCGAAATGGCGCTCGTAGAGCCCGGCGATCCCGGACGCTCATACCTGTGGCTGAAGTTGCAACACGTCACAGAAGAGGGAAAGGGCATGCCCCGAACCCTGACCGCCTCGAAGAAGCTCCGTCCGACCGAGCTCGAGCTCTATAAGCGCTGGATCGAAGGAGGCGCGCTTCCGTAGGGAGCGGTCAACCATCAGCTATCAGCTCGAGTGTTTTCCCAGTTTGTGAAAAGCTGACGGCTGATAGCTGAAAGCTGATTTGTGTACACTCAGCGCGACATGACCGATAAACGCCTCCCTCATTCACATGGTTTGGAAATCGCACTGTGCAGGTAATCGTCGTTGGTGGTGGTCTGGTCGGTTCGACCCTGGCCGCAAAGCTCGCGGGTGACGGGCACGACGTGACGTTGGTCGAGCAGAGCCGCGAGTTGATAGCGGACCTCAACGAGCGTCTCGATGTTCAGACCATCTGCGGCAATGGCGCCACCATACCGGTGCTGATCAAGGCCGGAATCGAGAATGCTGATCTGCTTCTCGCCACCACTGACTCGGACGAGGCCAATATGGTAGTGGCATTGGTCGGTTCGGTCATCTTCAAGGTGCAAAAGGTCGCGGCGCGCCTGCGTGATCCGGGGCACGAAGGAGGTTTTCGCCGCATCGCCCGCGAACCGGGGGAGGAGAGGGTCGCCATCAACCCCGATATGGCGGCGGTGGAGAAAATCCTCTCTCTGATGCCGGTGCCGGGCGCGGTCGATGTGGTGTCGTTTTTCGACGGCAAGTTGTTGATCGGCGGTTTCCATATCAAACGGGGCTGCGAGTTTGCCGGCCTGTTGTTGTCACACTTGGGGCTCCTGTTTCCGGCGACGCCGATGTTGGTGGTCGCCATTCGACGCGACGGGCGATGGCGGGTGCCGTTCGGCGACGACGAGATCCGCGCCGGCGACCTGGTCTACTTCGCGATGGACCCTGGCGAGCTCGACAACGTGTTGGTGCTCCTCGGGCTTCATCGTGGAGAGGAACGGCGTGTGATGATTGCCGGCGCAACGCGGATCGGTGTCGCCCTGGCACGGCGGCTCGAGACGAATGGAGTCCCCGTGACCTTGGTCGACGAGCGCCGTCCGGTCTGTGACATCGCGGCGGCCGAGCTGTCAGACACTCTCGTGATTCACGGCAGCCCGACCGACCGCGAGCTCCTTCGCGAGGAGGGCGCGGAGCGTGTTGAAGGCTTTGTCGCCTGCACTGACCGCCACGAAGAAAACGTGGTGTCCTGTCTTCTCGCCGGCAAAATGGGCGCCGCTCACACCTTCGCGCTGGTCGACAATGCGGCGTTGTCGGGCTTGGTCGGCGACCTCGGCATCGATGCCATCATCTCGCCACGGTTGCTGTCGGTGAGCCTCGCACTGCATTTTGCGAGAAAGGGACGGATCAAGTCGGTGGCAGCGCTGCTCGAAGACTCGGTGGAGGTCTTCGAGGTAGAGGCGGTTGCCGGAAGCCGGCTGGTGTCATCGCCCCTGTCCGAGATCGGTCTGCCGCGCGGCATTCTGATTGTGGCAGTGCAGCGCGATGGTCGCATCTGTATCCCCGGCGGCGACGATCGTATCGAGCCGGGCGACCAGGTCATCGTGGCCGCTGCCGCCGAGGTCGCGGCACGCCTTGACGACATCCTCGAGACCTGAGGTAGGGAAGGAGCCGAGCTCTTGAATCGCCGCTTCGTGACCTATCTGCTCGGATGGCTGCTGCTCCTGGACTGCGCGTTCCTCGGCTTGCCACTGCTGGCGAGCCTGGCGTTTGGCGAGTCGCCGGAGCCCTGGGTGGCTGCGATGGCGGTGGCTGGTGTCATCGGTCTTCTTCTGGTGCGTATTCGACCGCCCGCCGACCGCCATATCCGTCCGCGCGACGGCTTCCTCGTGGTCAGCGGCGCCTGGATCGCGGCCTCGGTTGTCGGCGCGGTTCCCTACCTGGTGACCGGTGTTCTCGGACCGGCGGACGGTTTCTTCGAGGCGGTGTCGGGCTTTACCACCACCGGATCGACCGTCATTGCCGATGTCACCGTCATTCCGAGGTCTCTGCTCTTGTGGCGCGCAATGAGCCAGTGGCTGGGCGGCATGGGGATCATCCTCTTCACGATCGCCATCCTGCCCCTTCTCGGAATCGGTGGCATGCAGCTCTTCAAGGCCGAGGTCCCGGGACCGGTGGCGGACAAGGTGAGGCCGCGACTGGCGGCCACTGCACGCACACTGTGGATGGTTTACGTCGGCTTCACGATTGCGGAGTGGATCGCGCTCCGGCTCGCCGGTCTGAGCGGTTTCGACGCCCTCTGCCATTCCTTCACCACCCTGGCGACCGGCGGGTTCTCGACCAGAAACACCTCGGTCGGCGAGTTCGGCTCGGCGACCGTTGAATGGATCGTCATCTTCTTCATGTTGATGGCTGGCATCAATTTCGTCCTCCACTACCGCGTGCTGATTGGACGCGGGAGGGAGGTGTGGCGCGACTCGGAGCTGCGGTACTTCCTCGGCGTCGTAGGAGTGTCAACGGTCGTTCTCTTCGTGACCGTGCACGAGGATGGGGCTCGGATTGGGGACAGCATTCGCCATGCCGCATTTCAGACTGTCAGCATTCTCACAACGACCGGATATTGCACGACCGATTTCGAGAGGTGGGCAACACTACCGTTGCTGGTGCTGCTGTGCCTGATGGTTCTCGGGGGGATGTCGGGTTCGACCGGAGGCGGCATCAAGAGTCTTCGTGCCCTGCTCGCGATTTCGTCGCTTCGAACGACCCTCCATCGGCTCATCCACCCGCATGCGGTGCAACCGGTGAAGTATGGCGGCACCGTGGTCTCGGAGTCGGTGCTATCGGGGATTTGGGCGTTTCTCACTGCCTATCTGATGATCTCGTTGGCCGGCGCTGGGGTGGTGGCGGCCTACGGCTACGACTTGCTGACCTCCATATCCGCGGCGATGACCGCGATCGGAAACGTCGGTCCAGGTCTGGGGGAGATCGGCGCCTACGACAATTTCGCCCACTTCCCGGGGCTCGTGAAGGTCGTGCTCGCGGGCTGCATGCTCTTTGGTCGCCTCGAGGTCTTCACAATCCTCGCCCTGTTCTCGAGGGAGTTTTGGCGACACTGACCGCCCGCCCACCCAAAAACGCAGAGGCGCAGAGTCCGCCCAGCCGCCCAACCCGCAGAGGCGCGGAGGGTTTTCTTGAGTCGAGTTCAAACTCGATTGAACCTCCCGTCTCTGTTGCATCAGATTGACCCCATGATGTCGGACGGGCCACATAGAATTCCTTTGGGTGGGAGGGTGGCTCTGCTTCTTTGCGCCTTTGCGTCTTTGGGTTTCTTTTTTTGGACGTCGGACTCATGAGACCATTCTGCCCACCCACCCGCCCACACCCGCGGACTCTCCTCCGACATTCATCCTGCATCTTGCATCTTGGATCTTGTATCCCGTCTGTGGCAGCACGGGGACGTGTGTAAAATGCAACGGCATCGGGGTGGGGAACAAGCCTGTTGAAAGAGCATCGCGCGAAGATCGGCATTGTCTTCCTGATCGTCTTCATCGATCTGGTCGGCTTCGGCATCGTCATCCCGATCTTGCCGCTCTATGCCGAGGAGTACGGGCCGTCGCCGGTGGTTTTCGGCCTCTTGATGGCGTCGTTTTCGATGATGCAGTTCGTCGCCGCACCAATCCTGGGGCGGCTCTCCGACCGCATCGGGCGTCGGCCGGTGCTGATGGTCTCGCTTCTCGGGTCAGCTGTTGGTTATGTTCTCTTCGGCATTGCCGGTTCGCTCGGCATGCTCTTCGCGTCACGGATCATCGACGGAATCTCCGGCGGCAACATCTCCACCGCGCAGGCGGTGATCGCCGATATTACTGGACCCGAGGATCGTGCGAAGGGCATGGGGATCATCGGCGCCGCCTTCGGCCTCGGTTTCATCCTCGGGCCGGCGATCGGTGCGCTCCTGGTGACGATAGCACCGTGGTTGCCCGGCATCGGCGCTGCCGTGACATCGCTGATCGCGCTCGTGCTGGTTCTGACCCGCCTTCCAGAGACCCTCGACACCAATGCCAGACGCGAGGCGCGTCGCCATCCTCTCAATCTGAGCAGCCTCGCTGAGGCACTCTCGCGCCCGCTCGTCGGCCTGTGCCTGCTGATGGTCTTTTTAACGATTTTCGCCTTCGCCAACTTCGAAACAACCTTCGCCCAGTTCGCCAAGCTGCGGTTCGACTTCTCGACCTCGACGATTGCGTGGCTCTTTGTGTACGCGGGTGTGCTGGGCGCAATCGTGCAGGGTGGGCTGGTGGGACGTTTGGCGAGGAGTTTCGGTGAGGTTCGCCTGATCGTCACCGGCACCCTGCTCAGCTTCATTGCTCTCGGCCTCCTCCCGTATGCGCCGAGGCGGGGGCCCCTGCTGGCCATTCTGGCCGTCCTCGCCGTCGGCCAGGGTATCGCTCACCCGTCGCTGTCCGCCTTCACGTCGAAGCGTGTCAAGCCCGACCAGGTCGGCGGGGTGATGGGGGTTTACCAGGGCATGTCGAGCCTGGCCCGCATCATCGGCCCGTTTTGGGGCGAGGTCGTGTATGGCGCCATCGGGTTTGCGTGGCCCTTCCGAACAGGGTCGGTATTCATGTTGCTGGCCGCTGTTGTGGCCGTGGTCGCCCTGCTGCGTCTCCGACTCCTTCGAGCCACGAACGACTGAGGCTCCGCGCAATACTCGGGCCGCCGCCGATGTTGATCTAGCTGATGGAACTGAGACGGATGAATGGAAAGGGCCATAAGGGGTCCGCGACAAAGGGGACCTCGAGATGAGAATCGCCGCCGTCGCCTCGGCTTTGCCGGAGCACTACTACGACCAGGAGACGCTCCTGGAGGCGTTTCGCGAGCAGTGGGCGGAGCGGTATCACAACGTTGGTCGCCTCGAGCGGCTGCACCGCAACGTGCTGGTCGGCGGGCGCCATCTGGCGCTGCCGATCGAGGCGTACCGCAAGATCGAGAACTGGGGCCAGGCCAACGACCACTGGATCCGCGTGGCTCAAGAACTCGGCGGCAAGGCTGTGTTGAAGGCCCTCGATCGCGCCGGACTCGACGTCGACGAGGTCGATGCGTTCTACTTCACGACCGTCACCGGTGTCGCGACGCCGTCGATCGACGCCCGCCTCATGAACCGGCTCAGCTTGCCGTCACGGGTGAAACGGGTACCAATATTTGGCCTCGGGTGTCTCGCGGGTGCGGCCGGTGTCGCCCGCGCGGCCGACTATCTTCTCGGGCATCCGGACGAGGTGGCGGTGCTGCTGTCGGTCGAGCTGTGCTCGCTGACCTTACAGCGGGACGATCTTTCGGTGGAGAACCTGATTGGCTCGGGCCTCTTTGGCGATGGTGCCGCAGCTGCGGTCCTGGTTGGAGGGAATCGTGAGGCGAAGGGTCCTCGGGTCGTTGCCAGCCGTTCCTCCTTCTACCCCGACAGCGAGCGGGTGATGGGCTGGGAGGTGTCGGAACGAGGCTTCAAGATCGTGCTTTCGGCCGAGGTGCCGGAGATGGTTCAGCGGTACCTGCGGCGGGACGTGGACGCCTTCCTCGCCGAGCACGGTCTGGCACGGAACAATATTGCAGCCTGGATCTCCCATCCCGGCGGACCGAAGGTGCTCGAGGCCATGCAGGAGGCGTTGGAGCTGCCGGAAGGGGCCCTCGAGGGCGCCTGGAGGACGCTCCGCGAAGTCGGCAATCTCTCGTCAACTTCGGTCCTGTTGGTCCTGGAGGAGACTCTCGGGTCGCCGCCCCCGACTGGCAGCTGGGGCCTGATGTCGGCCATGGGACCGGGTTTCTGTTCGGAGCTGGTGCTCCTGAAGTGGGACGAACGATGAGCAGTACGGTGCTCGGCGCCGACTCCAGAGTTGCCTTCTCCGCGTTGATTGTGATTATCGCGATCCAACGAGTGTGGGAGCTCGGTGTTTCCAGGCGCCATCTGCATGCGCTCAAGGCTCGTGGTGCGATCGAGGTTGGAACCGGCCACTATCCGTGGATGGTCGCCCTCCACACCGTCTTTCTCGTGTCGTGCGTGGCCGAGGTCTGGCTCCTCGATCGTCCGTGGATTCCCGCACTCGCCGTGGCTGCGATGCTGATCCTGACCGTGGCCCTGGCGCTGCGGTGGTGGACCCTGACGACCCTCGGGGAGCGCTGGACCACTCGGGTTCTCGTGGTTCCGGGTGAGGAGCTGGTGACCGCCGGGCCCTACCGATGGTTCCGCCACCCCAACTACGTGGCGGTGGTGACGGAGATCGCCGCCATCCCAATGGTGCACTGCGCGTGGCTGACGGCCGCTGTCTTCACCGTTGCCAACCTGGTCCTCCTCAGGGAGCGCATCCGGGTCGAGCAAGGGGCGCTGAGCGGGTTCGCCGCTGGAGGCATCGGATGAGCCTTACTGACGCGCAGATCATCAACGGTATTGCCGAGGTCGCTCGGCAGCACCTGGGATGGAAACGCTCGCTGCGGCCGGAGATGCGGCTGGTGGAAGATCTCGAGCTCGACTCGCTCAAGACCTTGACCCTCGCCCTCGAGGTCGAGAACTACTTCAAGGTCTGTCTCGACGAGGAGGCGGGAATCCAAACCGTGGGCGATCTCGTGGCGATCATCCGGGAACTTCACGATGAGTGAAGGTGTGACCATCAATCGGCTGCTGGAGCGAGCGGCGGCCTCGTCGGACGGGGGATTGAGGATCCTCGATCGCAGAGAGCACAGCCAATGGTTGCGCTGGTCCGAGATTCATGATCGGGCGCGATCGGTCGCCGGTCGGATCCTCGCCAGTGGCGTCGTTCCGGGCCAGCGGGTGGCTCTCGTCTACCCGACCTGTGCTGGCTTTTTCGACGCCTTCTTCGGCGTACTCCTCGCCGGTGCAGTACCGGTGCCGCTCTATCCGCCGGTTCGTCTCGGGCGCCTCGACGAGTACCACGATCGGACGACGGCGATGTTGCGGGCGGTGGACGCGCGGCTGGTTTTGGCCGACAAGGGGGTCCGTCGGCTTCTCGGCCCGGCGGTCGAGGCGGCGCAACCCGCTCTCGGGTGCCGGACCGTCGACGAGCTGGCCCACGCTGAGCCGTACTCTATTGAGGTTGCGGCGGGCGACCTCGCCCTCGTTCAGTTTTCTTCCGGCACGACCGTCGACCCCAAACCGGTCGCCCTCAGCCATCGGGCAATCGTGGCTCAAACGGTGCGTCTCAACGCTTTCTGGCCGGACCGCAATGGCGTCATCCACAGCGGCGTCAGCTGGTTGCCGCTGTATCACGACATGGGTCTGATCGGCTGTGTCTTCCCGGCCCTCGAGCGTGGAGCGACCCTGACCCTCATCCCGCCCGAGCTCTTCGTCGCACGACCGGCGGCGTGGATGCGCGCTATCTCACGTTACCGGGCCACCGTCTCTCCGGCGCCCAACTTCGCCTACGGATTGTGTGTCGAACGTATCCGTGACGACGAGCTCGAGGGCGTCGACCTCGGATCCTGGCGGGTGGCACTCAACGGGGCCGAGCCGGTGGCGGCAGAGGTGTTGCGCCGGTTTCAGCGACGATTCGCCGCCTGGGGCTTCCGGCCCGAGGCGCTGACTCCGGTCTACGGGCTGTCGGAAGCCTCTCTCGCGGTGACCTTCTCACCGATCGACCGGCCTTTCACGAGCCGGCGCTTCGACCGCGAGGCTCTGGCAGGGCGTTTGGAAGCGGTCGATGACCCGACGGGAGTGGAGATCGTATCGGTCGGTCGCCCGCTGCCGGATTTCGCGCTGCGAATTGTCGACAAGCGGCGTCGCGAGGTGGCTGAGCGACGGGTCGGCCGAGTGTTGGTACGCGGGCCTTCGCTGATGGAGGGCTACCTGGGGCGCGGACGGGCGACGGCTCGGGCGATCCGAGATGGTTGGCTCAATACCGGTGATCTCGGTTTTGTCACCGAAGAAGGCGATCTCTACCTCACCGGCCGCGCCAAAGACGTGCTCATTCTTCGCGGCCGCAACCACTCGCCGGTGGAGGTGGAGCACGCTGTCGACGCCGTCGAAGGGGTGAGGACGGGTTGCGCAGCAGCGATGTCCTTCATGCCCGAGGAAGCCGAACGCGAGCTGCTGCTGGTAATGGTTGAAGCGCAGAAGGGCGTATCGGTCAGTGAGTTTCCGGAGGTCGCACGGAAAGTTGCTCACGCGGTGTTGGCGGCGAGCGGGCTCGAACCGGACTGCGTCGAGGTTCTGGAACCCGGTGTTTTGCCCCGCACCTCCTCGGGCAAGATCCGACGCCGCGAAGCCCTCCAAAGATGGCGAGCCAACGAGCTCACGCGGCCCGCGGCGGTGACCCCGTTCCGTCTCGTTGCTGACGCGGTGCGGTCTTCGCTGGCGATGGCGCGGGCCGAACGGCGGAGGGGCCATGGCTGACGTCGTGATCGTGGGAGGTGGCCCGGCGGGGCTGTGCGCCGCCATCGCCGCGCGCCTCCGGGGCTTCGAGGTCATCGTCCTCGACCGCGCCCGGCCACCCTTGGACAAGGCCTGCGGCGAGGGTCTGATGCCGGACGGCGTCGCGGTTTTGGAGGATCTCGGAGTGGACCTGCAGGGGATCGACTCTCATCCATTCCTCGGTATTCGTTATATCGACGATCACGTTGTGGCTGAGGGGTTGTTCCCGAGATCTCCCGGCCTCGGTGTCCGCCGGACGGAGCTGCACGGCGCGCTTCGGCGTCGCGCCGAGGCCCTCGGTACGGACCTGCGATGGGGAGTGAAGGTACAAGGCGTCATCGGCGACGGTTTCGAAACCGATCACGGCGTGGTCCGCGGACGGTGGCTGATCGGCGCCGATGGTCGCGCCTCCCGGGTTCGTCAGTGGTCGAACCTCGATGGACGTACAGCGCGGAGTCGCCGGTTCGGCATCCGCCGGCACTTCGAAATTGAACCGTGGTCCGATTTGGTCGAGATCCATTGGTCGGACGGCCGCGAAGCCTATGTGACGCCGGTGGCGGAGACCATGATCGGGGTCGCCCTGCTGTGGTCCGGGAAGGCGGCCACGTTTGACGACCTACTCCAGAGCTTCCCAAACCTTCAGCGACGCCTCGAAAATGCTCCGGTCGCGTCGAAGGATCGTGGTGCGGGTCCATTCCAACAGAGGTGCCGAAAAGTGATCAGCGGGAATCTCGCCTTGGTCGGCGACGCCTCGGGCTATATCGATCCGATCACCGGCGAGGGTCTCGCCCTCTCGTTTCGCCAGGCGGCGGCGCTCGTCGAGGCGATGGCTGCCGGTGACCTTCGGCACTATGTCGCTGCCCACAGGCGGATCGGTCGCTACCCCAACGCGATCACCCGCCTTCTTCTGCGTGTCGAGCGTCATCCGTGGCTGCGGCGGCGGGTCATGCGATCGCTGGCCGCCGATCCTTCCTTGATGTCGCGCTTCCTGGCCCTCAAGATGCGGGCTGAGGGGCCACGCATTCTCGGTCATGGCGGGCTGCTGCCCCTTGCGGCGGCCGCACTTCGCGGCGGAACGTAGTCCTGCCGACTGGTGTTCGTCCCGGCTTTGCAGCCCAGACGGGACCGGCTACACTGGCCGCGGAATGAGCATCGGCGCGAGGAGGGATGGATGAGCGCTCTCGAGGAGTGCGATTTGGACGTCACGGTACTCATCCTCGGCGGTGGGCGCGGCGCGCGTCTCGCACCACTGACATTGCGGCGCAGCAAGCCGGCGGTGCCGGTTGCCGGAAAGTACCGGCTGATCGACATTCCGATATCGAATGCAATCAACTCGGGCATGGAGCGGATGTACGTCCTGACCCAGTTCAACTCGGTGTCGCTCCACCGCCATATCGGCCGTACCTATCGCTTCGACGCCTTCTCCCGTGGCTATGTGCAGATCCTTGCCGCCCAGCAGACGCCGACCGTCCAGACCTGGTTCCAGGGCACCGCCGACGCGGTCCGCCAAAACCTCCACATCCTTGCCCAGCTTCCGGGCGAGCACGTGTTGATCCTTGCCGGCGACCATATGTACCGCATGGACTACCGTCAGCTCCTGCACGACCACATCAAAAACGAGGCCGATGTCACGATCGCAGTAAAACCGTGCTCGAGTGAAGAGATCGCCGGTTTCGGGGCGGTGATGGTTGACGAAAGCGGGCGCATCGTCGAATTTCGGGAGAAGCCCTCATCGGCAGGGGAACGTGCAGGAATGGAGGTCGCGCCGAGCCTGCTCGAGGCCAAGGGCGTGTCGTCGGATCATCCGTACCTTGCGTCGATGGGGATCTACATTTTCCGCAAGCAAGCCCTCATCGAAGCGTTGGACAACACGCTGGCTGATTTTGGTGGTCACATCATTCCTGCCGAGGTCTCTCGCCGGCGCGTGCAGGCACACTTCTTCGAGGGCTATTGGCGGGACATCGGAACCATCGGCGCCTTTTTCGAGGCCCACATGGACCTGGTACAGCAGGAGCCTCCATTCACCTTTCGCGATCAGGTATGGCCGATCTATACGCGCCCCCGCTATCTCCCGGGCGCGGTGCTCCATAGATGCCGATTCGATCATGTGCTGCTATCCGACGGATCGAGGGTGGAGGATTCCGAGATCGAGAACGCGGTGGTCGGACTCCGCGGCGTGATCCGAAAATCGACGGTCCACCGAGCCCTGATCATGGGTATCGACTCACACTACCCGGCTCCCGAACTTGGCGAGCCGCCGCCAGGCATTGGCGAAGGCTGCGAGATCACCAACGCCATCATCGACAAAAACGCTCGCATCGGCTGCAATGTGCGCATCTGCAACGAAGCCGGGGTCGAGAAGGCCGATGGCGATGGTTGGGCGATTCGAGACGGCATCGTTGTGGTGGCCAAGAATGCGGTCATCCCTGACGGCACCGTCATCTGAAGGCGTGAGGTGTGTGAATTGAGACGTCATGTATCCTCCGTTTCATATGAGTGAACCAGTCTCAATATGATGACAGTCTTGGAACAAGAAAAGGCGGGCCCGAAGGTCCGCCTTGAATTACGGGAAAAACGACTCAGTGCGAGGAGCTCAGGACCGCCGCCAGCGGGTCCGCCTCGTAACCGAGGCCGGCCCAGTCGAGGCGACCGTCCGGGCCGTGGCAGTCGAGACAACGCAGCGCATTGTCGGCCGGCTGTACCTCATGGAAAATGCCCATGTGGCGCGTGACCGGTACCCACTCGTAGTCGATATTCTCGAGGCCGTACATTTCCTTGGCGGCCTTGCGGACGGCGCTGTCGATATTGCCATCTGCAAAGAACTCCTCGACCAGGATCGGGACGATCCACCCCTTCTCCTTGAGCACGGGCATCATGCCGCGGTGGAGCTTGAAAGCGTAGAGCCGCGCCCCGGGGTCGTTTATGGAGCCCTGCGGGATCATCATCCCGACCGTGCCGTCGTTTCGTCGCGTGACGACTGCGCCTGGCAGCTGCTCCCAGGTCTTACCGTTGTACCACTCGATGACCGGCTCGACGTCCTTGCCCATGGTGATCGTCGCCGTGTATTTGTCGGCCTCGGCCTTGTAGAAGGGAGTCGACCAGTCGCGCACCATGTCGGTGGCGTCCTCTTTGGCAAAGGTCGGTATGTGACAGACCGTGCAGAACACCCGTTGGGCGTGTTGATTGAGAAGGGCCTTTTTGTGGGGCGCGGCGGCGTGGCACTCGCCATTGTCGCACGAGAGGCCGTGATCAGGGAGATCCGTGCCTGAAAGATCGGTGCCGCGGCCGCGTACCCGGTGATCCTTACCGGCATGGCAGTCGACACACGTCATGTCGCCGCCATCGGTTCCCATGTGGACATCGAACTCAGCGTCAGTGTCGGCGAGCGCATATTCGAGATCTCCACGCTTGAAGTTCGGCCCTCCGCCTGATCCGGAGTGGCAGCGAAGGCAACTCGAACGCTTGGGCGATGTGATGCGCTTGGAGACCGAGTCGAGCCCCTCCTGGTTCTTCCACAGGATGGACTTCCACTCGAGGCTGCCGTCGTCATTGGTATAGAGATCGCGACGGTAGCCGGACGCGTGGCAGATCAGACAGTCGATATTCTCGAGCTGCTCCCGGCTCATCGTCTCGGAGGGAACCAGACCGAGCCCAGCGTGGCACTTGGAGCATCCCTCGGAGAGGACGTGGCCCTGCGAGTTTTTGACGATTCCGATCCAGTTCGACATCGGGTTCGTACAGAAGTCATTGATCGTATTGCGTTTGCCGAGCTTCATCCCGTCGGCGTCGACGATGTCGGGAGCATCGCCGAGCCATTGGTAGTGCTGTGAGTGGAAGAAGGACTCCGCTTCATCCTGGTGGCACGCGAGGCAGGTCTTGGTGCCATCGTAATGATCGAAGTACTCCTGGTGGGTGTAATCGGCCGCGAGCGCCGGCATCGCGGTTAGGGCGAGCAGCGCCATCAGGGTGATCGTACGCTGAATCATGGCTTCCTCCCCTGTCGTCTTCTCAGAATCGTGCCTGCAATCCTAGCAGGAATCGGTCGGCGTCGGTGGGGGAGGGGAAGCCGAGGATCGGGGTCGAGTCCAGATCTTTGGGAGCGCCCATATGCCAACCCGAGCCCGAGTGCTCGAAGTCGTACTTCATGTAGTCGAGCTTGAGGATGAAGCCCTTGGTGATGCGGTGGGTTAGGTAGACCTCCCACACGTTGCCGCGGACGGAGGTCTTGGGTGCATACAGGCTGTCCTCGGCCACCGCCATGTTGAACCAGTACTCGGAGCCGTAGTTGTACTCGAGACCAACCTTGGTTTTGTCGTTGGGGAGATTGTAGCGGGCGCCGAAGTAATACATGTAGGCGTCCTGTTTCTTGGGCGTATCGAAGGGGTCGGAGAAGAGACCGCCGAACGGCGTCGTGATGTCGTTCGGATCGGACTCCATGTAGTTGAGCGACGCGAAAACGTCAAATGCGCCGGGATGGACGATGCCCACAATACTTGCCCACGTGATGTCACCAAGGTTGGCCGACGGGGTATAGCGCAGAACGAGGGGTGCCGGGATTTCCTGACCGGTGACCGGGTCGACCGGCAGGACCACGAGACCGCCGAAACCGTCGGTCACATCAAAGGCGCGGGCGACAGAACCCTGGATGAAGACGTCTTCGGTGTTGTAGATGTCCCAGTTCACGCCGAGGAACGAGGCGTCTTTGAGCCGGTCGGCGGGCTGTTGGAGCTCCTGGGCGTTGCCGAAGCCGGACTCGAAGCCGACGCCGTAGCAGAGGCGGAACGTGGATTTGTCGTTGATGTGCCAACCGAAGGTGGCGCCGTCGAACTGGTAGTTGATGATCGAACCAAGGGGCGTGCCGCCTCGAGGCTCATCGTTACGGAAATTGAGTGGGACACCACCGGTCGACGGCCGACGTCCGATCGAGAGATAGATCTTGGGACTGTGCCAGGTGAAGTAGGCGCGTTCGACCCTCAGGATGTCGGAGTTGGGGACAGAGGTCGTGGTGCCGTCAACGTTGATCGAAGTGGGAAAACCGTTGAAGGTCTGGACGCCGGTCGAATCGCCCCACGCCTTGTACATCGAGAGGCGGCCGGCGAAGTCGACGCTGTCCGACACCTCGGCGTTCATCTGCAGACGGAGGCGATTGGTGTAGAGGATGTCGTTGTTGTAATCGTATCCCTCGGTGTAGGTGTAGGGCAGGAGCTGCTGCATGAGCCCCTGCTGCATCTCCGGCGGGAACGATCCCATAACCTGCTTGAGCCAATCGAAGGTGACGACGTTGTCGAGGTAGTAGAGATAGTTGGCATAGTTCTGAGCGATGAAATTCTGGACGTCTGCGGGCGATTGCGGCGGCATCCCGTTTCCGTTGAAGTAGAAAAGCGTGTCGACCAGCATGCGCTGGAGCTGCATGCCGTTGAAGTAGTCGTCGTAGGTCGAGTTGATCGAGTTGAGCTCGAAGCGGAAGTCGCCGGTGAAGTTGATCCGGTCAAGGGCGGTCTTACGTTCGGTCTTCATCACTCTCTTCTCGAGATCCTTGACCTCGTCCTGGAGTTTGGCGATCTGCTCATCGGTGGTTTCGCTATCCGCGGTAGAAGCAACTGTGGTCATGCACAGAAGGGTGATGCCGAGCACCGCGATGGTCTTGCGTATCATCATCTTCTCCTTCTTTTGGAATCGAATCAGCCGCAGGTCATGGGCTGCTCGGAGTCAGCCGCGTGATCAACCGCGAAGTTCTTGATCATCTCGAGATCGGATTCACTGATGACCTCGGTGACCGGCTTGTTGTCGTGGTTGGGATCCATGACGCCGGAGTGGGTGTCGACAAACTTCTCCTCGAAGAAGCGGTCCCACTGGTCCTGGATCAGGGTCATCGGCGTGTATTCGCCGTTCTCGGAGTCGGCCCCATGGCACGGCTTGCAGTACTCCTTGTAGAGATCGACGCCCTTTGGTTTCTTGGCTGCGGTGGCCACGTTGGCGAGGCTCAGGGCGAGGACTCCAATCAGAACGGTGGCTACCATTAATTGGGATCGATTCATTTTGGTCTCCTTGTACTTCTTTTCACAAATAAAAATTGACGCTACTGGTTAACCATATTTCTATTTTGCTAGGATAGAATATGACAATATTACCAGATCGTCAAGATTGTTTGACTGAAAAGTGACCTAATTAGATACGTAATCTCAATTGCAGAACCGCGTCTGCTTCGATAGGGGGCCCTCAGGCAGCAATGATGATGTAGAGCCAGTTCGCGGCGACGACTGCCACGGCTCCGCCGCGCATCCAACCGGGAAGGGGCGTCGGCAGCACCGGCACCGGCCACCGGGCGACGGCCCAGAACGCCGCCAGCGGTGCGCCGACCACAAAAAGGAGACCCGCCACAGCTGCCAGCGGGTTGGCGGCGAGTGCCGCGATCAGGTGGCCGTCGAGGAAGGCCGTCGCCGCCCGCGTCGTGCCGCAGGTCGGGCACGGGAATCCGGTGAGGGAGCGAAAGACGCATGGCCGGAGTAGCGGGGTCATCGCCAACCACAGTGGCCTCAACGCGACGGCTGAGACCGCCGCCGCCAGCCACAGATACGCGAGCTGGCGCTCCTCCCGCGTTGCGGCTCGGATCGTCACCGAGAGGCGGCGACCCCCGCGAGCACACCCATGAACACCAAGGCCGCCGCGAATGCACAGCAAAGGACGACGGGTAAAACAACTGCCAGCACTGCCTTGCCCTGGGTCGTGCGATGGGCGGTGGCGAGACCGAAAATATAGAGAATGACTGCCCAGACCATGGAGATCAGACCGCCGCAGAAGGGGACGATCCCGGCAAGCTGGGCAGTTTGGGCATAGCACACCACTCGCACCGTCGCCTCGAAGCCGCTGTTGGCGCCGCCGACGATCATCAGCATCAAGTGCAGGATGGCCGCACCGATAAAGACGCCGATGATGACAAGAATCGGCGCCAGGATGACCAGGCCGACTGCCCAGGCGGCAGTAAACCCGGCCGCGAGGGCCGCCTCTTCTTTGCCGCCCATGAACGGGATCCACATGCCCTGGAAAAGCGTGTTCCAGACAACAGCGATACCGATGCCGATCCAGCCAACGACAATCGCGTAGAGCAGCGGCGAGCCGATGCCGCCGGTGGTGGGCATTCCCGCAAACCCTGCCCCCGGTCGAGTGGCCAATAGCTTGACCGTTTCGGCAAAACGTTCGAATGTGCTCGTCCGCGCAGGGTCCTCCCAGGGAATCGTGGCCGCCGGTGTCGGAGCCGCGGGCGGGGGCGGGGGTGACGATGTCGCTTCCATGTTTTCCTCCCTTAGACCTATCGAAATCGATCAGCCGACGGGTGGTGGCGGCGGCGCGTTTTCCAGCGTCGGAGGCTGTGGTTCCACCTTGAAGACGGAGCCGCCGATCAGACCGCCGATCGTTCCGAAGATCGCGCCCAGAACGAGCGCGACAAAAATACCGATCAGAATAATCACCAAACCGCCGGAGCTCTCCATGAAATGGGTGATGCCATCCAGGACCTCCGGATCGATGTTTGCTCCGCTCGTCTGAATCTGTTCGATGACCTCCTGCCAATCCCCCATCCCGAGAACCGAGCTGATGAGACCGCCGAGAACGCCCGACACCACCCCATAGATCAGACCGGCGACCAGCCCGACCGTCGCGCCGTTGCCGGGACGAAACGCGAAGCCGGCGGCACGGCTGTCCTTCGAGTAGAGGAACGCGGCAAAGAAGCCACATCCGATGATCAACGCACAACAGGCGCAGTTGATCCAATTGACGACAGGAATGGCGCCCGCGACTCCGAAGGCGACTCCCGAGATCAGAGCGGGTTTGAGCATCGAAGGTGCCTGGTTCATCTTTTCCTCCTTGAGTGTCGCTCTATCCTACCGAATCCTCGCCGGGAATTTTCGGTTTTTGGGGGGCGGAGTTGAGCCGTGCGGTCTCGATCAGCGCATCACCGAGGTAGAGGCCCGCCATAAACCCCAGCGGGAGAGCGACGGCGAATCGGGTCCAGTTCCCCAGGCTCGGGAGGCCGATCTGGCCGGCGGCGAAGTCGAGGATCGTCGGCGCGGCGACCGTTGCCAGCCAGAGCGGATGAGGGCGGAACGGGTGGTTGCGGGCTGTGGTCCACAGCAGGGCGAGGGTCCCGCCGAGGTAGAGCCCGGCGCAGCGCGCGCAGACCGCCATTGGCCCGAACCCGAGGTCGAGGCAACGGTCGGCGATCTGGTGGCATCCGGGGCGGTAGAGCAGCCGCAGCCACCCGCCGAGAAAAGAACCGTGGGACGAAAGCCACGGAGCGAGGACCACTCCCGCCGTCCACAGCGCGGCGAGACCGGTCACGAGACCTGGGACGAGGCGGCTGGTTCGGGGAACGCTTTTCTGATACTCAGTCATTTGGAGCATCTAGTTTGCCAGATCCGCGCCCCCGTTCCCCGATACTCGATGCCGGTTGCAACGAGGGTGGTGCCACCCTTCGCATTGTTTGAGTTGGTCGCGTTTCAGACTGGCAGCGCCTCCTGGGCAAACAATGCGAAGAGTGGCACCTGTGTCGCCGACGCACATTCGCGCGTGCAACAGGCGGGTGAATCACTCTTCAAAGAGGGTCATTTGCCCCAGTTCTCCGGGAACGAGGTTGCTCGCCCTGACGCCGAGAAGACGGACGGAGCGTTGAGCGGCATCGGTTCGGCGCACCAGCTCGCGTGCGGCGGCGCCGATGGTGGCGGCATCCGAGGTCGGGACCGGCAGAGTGTGGGAGCGGGTCGGGGTCGTGAAGTCGGGGTAGCGGACTTTGACGGTGATCGTCGAAGCCGTGAGGCGACGTTTTTCGAGACCACGGGAGACCTCCGCGGCCATCGTGTCGAGGATGCGGTCGATCTCTTCGAGATTCTTCACGTTTTCGGCGAAAGTGCGCTCGGTGCTCAGGCTTTTGCGCTCCCGGTGGGTGTGCACCGGCCGGTCGTCGATGCCGCGCACGCGCTCCCAAAGGACCCTTCCCCAGTTTCCGAATCTGGCCTTCAGCCGATCGACGGAAAGCTCGCGCAGCTCGCCCACTGTCGTGATACCCATCTCGTGCAAAGTCCGTTCCGCGGCCGGTCCGATGCCGTAGAGCCTGCGCACCGGCAACGGCGCGAGGAACGCCTCCACCTCGTGCGGTCGTACGACCGTCAGCCCGTCGGGCTTGCGAAAATCGGACGCGATCTTGGCCACCAGCTTGTTGGGCGCGACGCCGACGCTGACCGTGAGTCGGCGCTCCTCGCGCACCCGGCGACGGATGTCCTCGGCAAGCGCGGTCGCACTGCCGAAGTCCCCTAGGTGCTCGCTGACATCGAGGAAGGCCTCATCCAGCGAAAGCGGTTGGATGATAGGGGTGTAGTCAGCATAGATTGCGAATATCTGCTGGGATTCCTCCCGGTAGCGCTTGAAGTCGGGCGGCAAGAAGATCGTGTCCGGACACTGCCGCCGCGCTTGCGCAGCCGGCATAGCCGAGTGGATCCCGAACTTTCGCGCCTCGTAGTTGGCGGCCGCCACCACACCGCGACCCGAAGGGTCGCCTCCGACAACGATTGGTTTCCCCTCGAGACTGGGATCGTCACGGGTATGGACCGCGGCGAAGAAGCAGTCCATGTCGCAATGGAGGATACGCCGGACGGGTGTGTCGGCCATCTTCTGATTTTACGCTGCATTTATCCTTTGCGAAAGCCCTGTCTTCGTCTCCCTATCCGTGCCCGTGCCCGATTGGATAGGGGGTGGCATTACTGAGAGTCGATTCCGGGCACGGAGACGGGAATGAGACGGGTATACACTCCCCCCATGAGCGCGTTCCTGGAATGCGGCCCCTTCTCCGCCAGCGATGGCGAGGGTAGGGTCCTGTTCGACGGGGTATCGGTGTCGCTGGAGGCGGGACAGTGCGTCGGGATCGAGGGACCGTCGGGCAGCGGCAAAAGCACCCTGCTGCGCCACGTCGCAGCTCTCGCCTGGTCACCGGATGCAACCCGACAGCTCGACGGCCACAGCTTTCGTGGCGCCGAGCTGCCGGCGTGGCGCTCTCGGGTGAGCCTGGTGGCGCAGGACGCACCGATGGTCATCGGCACGGTGCGTGAGAACCTCAGCTTCCCGTTCACCCAGCGTGCCGGTCGTGAGAGAAAGTTCGACGACGTGCGCGCCGCGGCGATGATGACCCAGGTCGGTCTCGAAAAGCTCCCTTTCGACCGCGAGGTGCGGACCCTGTCCGGCGGCGAGCGCCATCGTCTGGCGTTGGTTCGGGCCCTGTTGTGGAACCCGATGGTCGTGGTTGCCGATGAACCGATGTCGGGTCTCGATCCGGGCATCGCCGAGGTCTGTTTCGACCTCCTGTTGCAGTTCGGTCGCCGACCCGGACGACTCCTGGTCTGCGTCCTCCACGACCCTCGTATGAACACCCGTACCGACCGCCACCTCCGGCTCGCCCACGGCCAACTCAAGGCAACCGCATGAGCCATTTCATCGAGCTCGGTCCGCAGCAGCTTGTCATCGCCACCGTGCTTATTGTTGCTGCTGGAGTGGTGTCGATGGTGCTCCGACTCGGTGTCGAACGCCGCCTCGGAATAGCTGCATTGCGGACCGTCATCCAGCTCGGTCTGCTCGGCCTCATCCTCGAGCAGATCTTCGCTCTCGAAAACCCGTTACTCGTGGTCTGCCTCCTGCTTTTGATGACCGTGTTTGCGGCGCGGGAAGCGGTGACCCGCGCCTCCCGCGGTTATCGCGGGATTCTGGTCGATGCTTGGCTGACCATGGCCGCGACCTGCTTCGTAGTTGGCGGCGTGGTCACCCAGGTGGTGGTCGGGGTCGAACCCTGGTACGACCCGCAGTACGTGATCCCGCTGCTCGGGATGATCCTCGGCAACTCCCTGACCGGCATTTCGCTCTGTCTCGACCGTTTCATGGACCACCTCGAGGTGCGGTCGGCCGAGGTCGAGCTGCGCATCGCCTTCGGCGCCACCCGCCACGAGGCGCTGGCCGCGCCGCTCCGGGACGCTGTTCGGACTGGGATGATTCCGATCATCAACTCGATGGCTGCGGCCGGGATCGTGTCGCTGCCGGGGATGATGACCGGCCAGATCCTCGCAGGATCGCCGCCCCTGCAGGCAGTGGCCTACCAGATCGTCGTCATGTTCATGATCGCGGCAGCGGTGGCCCTCGGCGCGATGCTGGTCGTCGTCCTCGCCGGCCGCCATTTCATGGGCGTCGATGCGACGCTTCGGCTGGATCGGATGACAGCAAAGAAAAACTGACCCATCGGCCCGTCTCCGAGCCGGTCTCCGTATCCGTGCCCGCCGCCCGCGGGCTGAGCCCGCGGGTTCGCAAACTCGGTCCTCGACGCTCCGAGAGCAAGCTCTCGTCGCCCCACGAACCTCGTCCGCTCCACGCCGCAAGCGGCGTGCCGACGGGCGAGCGTCGAGTTGCGTCGGCGCACTCGGTAGACACCCCGCCCCCTCCCCTCGCCCAGCCTCAGAAACTCGACATGCGCGGCGCATGTCGAGTTTCTGAGGGGAGGAGGTGTTTTTGACCTGGCGCCAGAGTTACCATCGCCTATTCAAGGGCGAAGGTGAAAGATCCCTTCGTGGTTTTCTCGGGAGGGTGGTCAGAATTCCGAATTCAGAATTCAGAACTCTCCCTCCTCCTCCCACGGCATCGGTGGTCGCTTGACCTGCTCGTCGGGCAGGGCCCACTTCTTGACCGTCACCACGTCCCGCATCTGGGAGATGATCTGGAGGCTGATCTCCTTGGCCAGGGACTCGATCTCGACCAGCGCGGGGCCGTAGAATAGCTCGTCGAGGATCGAGGCGGCAACCGCCCGCACGGCCTCCTGGCCGTTCGGGCTGTCGATGGTAGTGGTGATGGTCTCGAGGGTAGTGTCGAGGATGACCTCGCCCATCGTGCGGACGACCGGTTTGACGATCACGTGCGGGAGTGGCAGCGAACGCAGGCTTTCCGACTCCTCGACCGCGTTCTCCAGGTTGAGCTCGAGCAGGCGACGGAAGCGCTCGATGGTTTCCTCGTTCGTCAATATCGCGCGAATCTGGTTGACGAGGACCTGCTCGATCTCGGCGCGGCGCGGCTCGACCGCAGCGCGGGCGATGCGCACGTGGGTGCCGTCGCCGAGCTCCTCGCCGAACTCCGACAAAATGCGGACCGCGACCCGATCCGACACCTCCTCGGTGATAATGTTTGAGATGTACGCCACACTGCGACTCAGGAAGTCCTTGCCGACGCGGGAAAGCCCCGACGTGCGCAGCCGCATATAGATCGAGACGATGCGTAACAGCCGCAGCGGTCGCAGCGCCATCACCGGAATCAAGCTCAGCAAATCGTACCAATAGAAGATCGGAAAGAAGTACCAACGGGCGTATGTGCGGCGACGAACGGCAAGAAACCACCGGGTCATGAACTCGATCCAGAACAGGATCAGAAACGGCAGGTCGATCATCCAGAAGTGGTCGACCAGGCGTCCGTTCAGGTCATAGCCGCGGAAGTAGTTGACCGCCAGCCGCGGCTCAATCTGGCGGTCATAGAGGGCAAATCGATGGCGCAGGAGCTCGGGCGAACCGCTCCAAAAGTCGCGCGCGATCTCCTGGATGACGATGGGATTTTGGAGCCCGCTGGTGGCGTGGCCGGTCTCTCGCGCCATGGTTTCCTTGATGGACTCGAGGTCCCTGGTCTGGCCTGACCGTTGAAAAGGGTTTTCGACCAATATCCGAAGAGTGATGACCTTGAGCTCGTCGAGGCGGAGATCGAGGGACCCGGAGGTGGGATCAATGGAAAGCAGTTGCTCGGTCACCCCGGCCTTGTCGATGAGCTCGTCCGTAAGCGGGTGCGGTTCGATCCCTAGAACAGGGTCCCAGATCCTGGTCACGAGCGGCAGGTATCGGAAATAGGTGGGTCGCAGCCACAGGTAGGTCAGATCAAAGAAGATGAGGCAGAGGTTAATGATGACCACCCACACCATGAAGAGATCCCACAGTGAGCGGGCGGTGATCCTGCCGTATTTTTCTTGCCACCGGCGGAATGAGTACATCGCACCCATTGTAGGCGCGTCTCGCTTCGGTGTGTGAGGTGCTCGCCCATGAGGGGCGCGTACCGCATCGACGACACAGGTGCCACTCGTCGCATTGTTTGAATTCATCGCGTCACAGTGAGGCGGCACCTTCCGGGCAAACAATGCGACGGGTGGCACCTCACACGCCGAAGCGGGTAGCGTTTCCCGCGTCGAAGCTGAGCTACAATCGGCGGTGACCGGGGCCCGCCGGGAGGTTGCCCATGCCGAAGCTCTCAGCCAAGTCTTCCAAGCTGCAGGCGTCGCCGATCCGCAAACTGGCGCCGCTCGCCCGTGCCGCTGAGGTTCGTGGCACCAACGTCATCTACCTCAACATCGGCCAACCCGACATGCCGACGCCGCCCGAGATGATCGCCGAGCTGCATGGTCTGACGCTGGCGACCCTGGCGTACGCTCCCAGCGAGGGGTTGCCTCGTGCCCGCGAAGCGTGGAGCGCTTTCTTTGCGAGCTGGGATATCCAGTTTGCGGCCGAAGAAATCCTGGTCACCGCCGGGGCGAGCGAAGCGATCACCTTTAGTCTGTCGATCGTCGCCGGAGGCGATGGGGAAGTGCTCGTCTTCGAGCCCTGCTACACGAACTATCTGAGCTTTGCCGCACAGGCGGACGTCACGATGGTTCCGATCACCTTGAAGGTGGAGGATGGATACCATTTCGGATCGATTGACCGTCTGAGGGCATGCGTCACGCCAAACACGAAAGCGATTCTGCTGTGCAACCCGTCCAACCCGACTGGAACCGTCTATACGGCCGAAGAGCTGGCGGCAGTGGCCAAGGTGGCGGTCGATAACGATCTCTTCGTCATTTGTGACGAGGTCTATCGGGAGTTCGTTTTTGACGGCGGAACGGTCCGCTCGTTCACTGAGTTCTCGGACCTCGCGCAGCGAATCATCCTCGTCGACAGCGTGTCGAAGCGATTCAACGCGTGCGGCGTCCGCATCGGTTGTATGGCCACCCATAATCGGGAGATTCTCGATATCGCCCTGCGATTCTGTCAGGCGCGACTGTCGGTAGCGACAGCTGAACAGCTCATGGTCGTGCCGATGCTGGAGCATGGACGCGCCTACTCCGAAAATCTCTGCGGTGAGTACGAAAAGCGGCGGGATGCTGTGTTCAATGGCCTTGCTGGCATCGACGGCGTCAGCCCGCACCGATCGGAGGGTTCTTTTTACACCATGACGCGGCTTCCGATCGACAGCTGCGAAGCATACGCGGCCTTCCTGCTCAAGGATTTTGCACTCGATGGCGAGACCGTGTGCCTGGCTCCCGGTGAAGGTTTCTACGTCACTCCGGGTTTGGGTGTCGACGAAGTCCGTATCGCCTTCATGTATGACGCCGCCACGCTGGGCCGTGCGATGCGGATCCTGGACGCTTCGGTTGCGGCGTATCCCGGGCGCCTTGTTTCAACGACGACGTAGATTGCCGCCCATTCCAGGCGCGAAACAGCTTCGACGACACCGGTGCCACCGTTCGCATTGTTTGACTCGAGCACCACAAAGCCGGTGACACCTCCGGGCAAACAATGCGAAGAGTGGCACCTCGCACGCCGAAGCGAGACGCGCGAAGAAGCGTCGACGCGCTACTGCGTCGCTTTTTCGATGCTCTCCAACGCGTGAATCGGACCCAGGGCCACGAGCACATCGCCGGCTTCGATCCGTTCGTTCGGCCCCGGGTTGAAGGTGCTCTCCTCGCCCCGCTTCAGCGCCACGACGATGATCCCGAAGCGCTGGCGAACCTCGGCGCCGGCGAGGGTCTTGCCGGCCAGGTCGCTCGACGGGTGGACCACGACCTCCGCCAGCTCGAGCTCGATGGACGTTCCCGAGAGTGAGGCGTCGATGAAATCCGAAACGGTGGGTTTGAGAGCTGTGATGGCGAGCCGGGTGCCGCCAACCCGGTAGGGGTTGAGCACACGGTCGGCCCCGGCCAACCTGAGGCGCTCCTCGGCGCCATCCTCGACCGCGCGGGCAATGATGGTGATCTTTGGGTTGAGCTGCCGTGCGAGCAGAATCGAATAGACGTTGTGGGCGTCGTCGGCGAGGCAGGTGATCAGGGTCTTGGCTCGCTCGGTGCCTGCGGCCCGCAGCACGTCTTCCTGCGTGGCGTCACCACGCACCGCCGGCTGGCGCTCCTCTTCGAGGTCGCGGACGTTGTCCGGATCGAGATCGACCACTGCGAATGCGACGCCTCGAGCGCGGAGCACCTCGACGACGGCACGGCCCATGCGGCCGTAACCGAGGACCACGATGTGGTTGGAGAGCTTCTTGATCATGGTCAGATCCCTTCGCAGCCCGATCATGCGGCGGATGTCGGTGTCGAGTATGGCGCGCGCGAACTCAGAGGCGATGAGGAGAATGACGCCGACCCCGCCGAACGCGAGCAGAATCGTGAACGCCTGACCGGCCGGCGACAACGGAAAGGCCTCTCGAAATCCCACCGTTGTGACGGTGATAGCGGTCATGTAAAAAGCGTTGAGGGCGTTCTGGTCCTCGATCACCATGTAGCCGACAGTCCCCAAGCCGAGGACAGACAGGCCCAGACCGATCGAGCGCAGAACAACCCGTCTTCGCTGAATGTCCACGTGTCTATCGTACACGCATGGCTACAGCTCATTCCATGCGCGTTGCTGCGCCGACGATACAGGTGGCACCTCGTACGCCGAAGCGGGAAGCGCTCCGAGGGTTAAATGAGCTCCAGCATCTCCAGCGAGTGCTGCTCCGCGTCCTTGCCGAGGCTCGTGATGCCCTCGGCGCTGATGACGAAGGTTGCCTGCTCACCCGCGGTGCGCGAGAAGTAGAGACGGTGGCGAACCCCCTGCGTCGCCATGTCGAGGGCACAGAGTTCGGGCGCGACCTCGGCGACCAGACTTCGATCGCACACTGGACATGAAAAGTCCCACATCGAACCATTCTGGAGCTCGAACTCCGGCGGAAAGTAGGCCCGGTAGTTGCCGGGTTCTGGGTGGAAGCCGATCAGGATGCGATGGGGACCGCACTCCCCAATCAGCACCACCGTCTCGTCGGGGTTGAGCATGGCCCGGCAGTGCGGACACGCATAGGTCCAACGCATGGTGGCCTCCTTTTTTGAGTCGATCTCGTATCAACAATATGGGTTGCGGAGAAGGGAGTTGCCACCCTGCATACGCTTCGCCGCTTCGACGACACAGGTGCCACTCTTCGCATTGTTTGTCCGGAAGACGTCGCCAAATCGAGAAGCGAGAAACTCAAACAATGCGAAGGGTGACACCTCCTCGTCGAAGCGAGACGCGCGAAGTAGCGTCGGTGGCACCTTGCTCCTTCCAATGAGGAGCGCCTAGCGGCTTTGCGTCACCCCGCCTCCTCCGCCTCGTGGTACTTCCGACGAATCTCACCCATATCCACCTCGGGCTCGGGGAAGCGCATGGCGAGGCCCTTCATCGTTTCGACCACGATGTCGGCAATGACCAGGTTGCGGGCCCATTTGCAGTTGGCCGGAATGATGAACCAGGGCGCGAAATCGGTGCTGCACTGTGAAAGCGCGTCCTCGAACGCCTCGGTGTAAGCGTCCCAGAAAGGTCGCTCGCTGTAGTCTGCGTCGCTGATCTTCCAGTTCTTCTTCGGGTTGTCGATCCTTTTCCTGAATCGTTCGAGTTGTTCCTCGCGATCGATGTGGAGGTAAAACTTGAGGATCACTGTGCCCTTGTCGACGAGCAGGCGCTCGAAGGAGTTGATGTGGTCGAAGCGTTTCGACCAGATCTTCTTCGGTACCAGGTCGTGGACTCGCACCACCAGAACGTCCTCGTAGTGCGAACGGTTGAAGATGCCGACCGTGCCCCTTTCGGGTACGGCCCTGTGGCACCTCCACAAGAAGTCGTGGGCAAGCTCCTCTTTTGATGGAACCTTGAAGCTGGTGACCCGGGTTCCCTGGGGGTTCATGGGTCCGAAAACGTGGCGAATCGTTCCGTCCTTGCCGGCGGCGTCGCGTCCTTGGAGAACGACGAGCAACGATCGACGGTCCTCCGCGTACATGAGGTGCTGGAGGTCGCGGAGCTCGACAGTCAGCTCACGAAATCTCTCCTCGGCTTGGTCATGATCCAGCCCCTCGGGTTTGAAGTCGGCGTCGAGCTTATCGAGGTTGATCTTGGCTCCGGGCGCGAGTCGGAACATCTTGGCATAGCTCATTTCACACCTTCCAGCTGTATTCCCTGGAGTGTAATGGATCAAGTGTTGCTACGATGGCAAATGGAGGGCCGAAGATGGCCAAAGCTGAGGGAAGAGAATTTCCGTTCCACGGGATTGAGGCGTTGACGCCTGAGGTACTCGAGACCTTTCCGTACGAGTACCCGGGGCGCGAGGCGCTGGTGGAGATTTCGACTGACGAGTGGACCTGCGTGTGTCCGTTTTCCGGTCTGCCGGACTTCGGCACGATAACGGTGCGCTACCTGCCGTCCGATGGCTGCATCGAACTCAAGTCCCTCAAGTATTACCTCACGAGCTTCCGCAACGTCGGCATATACCAGGAACACGCTGCCAATCGGGTACTCGAGGACCTGGTCGGATGCTGTGCACCGCGTTGGATGGAGGTCGAGCTCGACTACCGCCTCCGCGGGGGGATTCATACGGTCGTTACCGTGACTCACGGTGCAAAGTCCTAACCGCCCATTGAGAGCGCGTCCCGCTTCGGCGAGCGTGTGACCGCCCATCAAGAGCGCAAAACCGCTTCGACGACACAGGTACCACTCTTTGCATTGTTTGCCCGTTGGGTGTAACCGATTTCGTGGCGATCGAGTCAAACAATGCGAAGAGTGGTACCTTGCTCGCCGAAGCGAGACGCGCGAAGAAGCGTCGGTGGTCCCTTGCACGCCGAAGCGAGACGCGCTGAGCGCATCGGGGATGCACCCTACGCGCGTTCACTCCGCGCCGTGTAAACCGCGGTTGCGGCAACGATGACGGCACCCCCGAACAACGCCAGAGTCGTCGGCTCCTCTCCGTGGATCAACCACGCCCACACCGGGTTCAACACGGGCTCGAGGAGGACCAATAACGACGCCTCCAGCGCGCCGACCCGTCTGATTCCGCGAACCAGGAATACGTATGCGAGAGCGATCTGGAAGATCCCGAGGAAGCTCACCGCCGCCCAATCCACGGGCGTCGGAGCGACCATCGGCAGAGCTGCGGGCAGGGACACGAGGCATGCGATAAGATTGCCACCGATGACGGCGGATGCAGCGTCGCTGCCTCCCGAGTCACCGGTTCGATCGCGTCCGAGCCAGCGCAATCCGATGACGGTCAGGGCCCAGAACATGCCCGTGAAGACGCCCAACACGTTTCCGCGCAGGGGATCCGGCGCGGTGGCGAACTCAGTTTGACCGTTGACGATAATCATCGACATACCGATTGCGAGGGCGGCCATGAAGAGTATCTGCCGCCGTTGGATCGGCTCACGCAGAAGGACCGGGCCGAGCATGAGAATGTAGAGCGGCGCCGCGCTCTGCAAGAAGACGGCGTTGGCAGCGGTCGTCAGTTTGTTGGCGAGCACGAACGAGATCATGGTTGCCGCGTAGGCGCAGCTGACAAGGATCGACCGTCGACTCCATTTCCGACGAATGGAAGGCAGGAAGATGAGGAGAGCGGTGGCCGCGATACCCGAACGCAGACTTGCGACCTGCCAGCCGGTCAAAGAGGTCATTTTGACCGCCGCGCCGCCAGTCGAAAACAGCAGCGCCGCAGCTAGGACCATCAGGCGATCAGTGACTCGTGGCGAGGGGTGTTCGGTCATCGGCAGCCATCATACCGACAAAAGAATGAGGAATGAGGAATGAGGAATGGTGCCCGTCCTGAACGCGTCTCCGAAAGCGGGGTGTAGGGTGGGAATTCCTAATTCCCAACTCCTGATTCATGGTTATCTGACCTCCTGAGGGTGTATGAGTGCCGCATGTGCTACCATCTCCCGGATGCGAGACCGAGAATCAGGAACCCGCCAATTCGCTTCCCGAACGGGGGGCTTTTTTTGTATGAGCTCGTGGGAGTGAGATATGTGCGCTAACCGCACCGCTCTGCAGGAAGTCATGGATGAGGCGGCGATGGCGCGCACCATCGCTCGGATGGCGGCAGAGATTCTCGAGCGGGATGGCGGCTCCTTGATGTTGGTGGGCATCCACACCCGCGGCATCCCGTTGGCCAACCGCCTGGCCCGCGCCCTTCACGAGGCCACGGGCCAAAAGGTCCCTGTTGGGAGCCTCGATATCACCCTCTATCGCGACGACGTCGGTCCGTGGCGGCCGGCTCACCAGCAGCCGGTGCTCAAGAAAACGGTGCTTCCGGACTCTATCGACCACAAGGTTATCTATCTGGTCGATGATGTCCTCTTTACCGGTCGCACGATCCGCGCCGCCCTCGACACTCTGGCTGACTGGGGACGCCCGCTTGCCGTTCGTCTGGCGGTGTTGATCGACCGCGGTCACCGCGAGCTTCCGATCGCTGCCGATGTCGTCGGCAAGGTCCTTGACACCACCCGTGACGAGGATGTCCAGGTTCGATTGGCCGAGGCCGACGGCGAGGACGGTGTCTGGATCGGCAGGGAGGTCAAAAATGCCGGTTGAATCCGCCACCGCCCTGGCCCGGAAGGATGTGGTCGGCATCAGCCAGCTCGATGCCGGAGAGATCCAGCTCATCCTCGATACCGCGGGAGAGCTCCTCGAGGTTGCCAAACGACCGATCAAAAAGGTGCCGACGCTGCGAGGTTCGACGGTTGTTAACCTTTTCATGGAGCCGTCGACCCGGACGCGATTCTCATTCGAGGTCGCCGAGAAACGGCTGTCGGCCGACACCCTCAACTTCTCGGCCTCGGGATCATCCGTGAGCAAGGGTGAAACTCTCTTCGATACCGCACGCAACCTGATGGCGATGGCGCCCGACTTCATCGTCATTCGTCATCCGCATTCCGGGGCGCCGCACCGTCTTGCAGAGGTGGTGCCGGCGTCAATCATCAACGCCGGTGACGGCATCAACGAGCATCCGACCCAAGCTCTGCTCGATGCCTTCACGATGCGCCAGCGCTTTGGCAGTCTCGAAGGACTCAAAGTGGTGGTCGCCGGCGATATCCGTCATTCGCGTGTGGCTCGTTCGAACGCCTTCTTGCTCAACAAGATGGGTGCGGAGGTGCGTTTTGCGGCCCCCGCGTCGCTGCTGCCGCTCGAGGTGGAAGAGCTGGGCGTCCACACCTTCGTGCGCTTGGAGCCTGCTCTCGAGGACGCGGACGTCGTGATGATGCTTCGTATCCAGCTCGAGCGCCAAAAACGGATCAATTTCCCATCGATGCGGGAGTACTTCGATTTCTTTGCGCTCACCCCGGAGCGTTTGAAACTCGCCGCCGATCGCGCGGTCGTGATGCACCCGGGGCCTATGAACCGGGGGGTCGAGATCGACTCCCTGGTGGCCGACGGTTCGCAGTCGGTGATCCTGGAGCAGGTGACCAACGGTGTCGCTATCCGGATGGCCATTCTTTACCTACTCGCCGGAGGACGCAGTGAAGCGGCTTCTGATTCGTAACGGCCGGGTCATCGACCCATCGCAGGGTCTCGACCAGGGGATGGACGTACTCCTCGAAAACGGGATTGTGGCAGCTCTCGGTGAGCGCCTCGATGTTGCGCCCAAAACCAGGACCCTCGATGCCGCAGGGTTGGTCGTGGCTCCCGGGTTCATCGATCTCCACACCCACCTTCGGGAGCCGGGCTTTGAGCATAAGGAAACCATCGAAAGCGGATGTCGAGCCGCGGTGGCGGGTGGCTTTACCGCGCTCTGCTGCATGGCTGACACCGATCCGGCGAACGACGATCCTTCTGTCACCTCGTTCATTCTCAAACGCGCCGAGCAGATCGGTCTTGCCAGGGTCTACCCGATCGGTGCTGTATCGGTCGGGCTCGAGGGCGAGGAGATGGCTGAAATCGGCGAGATGGTCGGAGCGGGTGCGGTGGCCATCTCTGACGATCGACGGCCGGTCACGAATGCACAGCTGTTCCGGCGGGCGCTCGAGTACGCGCGCAGTTTTGGTGTTCCGGTGGCGGTACACGAGGAGGATCTCAATCTCTCGGACGGCGGCTCGATGCACGAGGGGGCAGTTTCAACCCGTATCGGCTTGCGCGGGATGCCGACCTCCGCGGAAGAGGTCATGGTTGCACGGGATGTCCTCCTTGCCGAGCTTACCGGCGGCCGGCTCCACATCTGTCATCTTTCGACCTCAACCTCACTCGATCTGGTGCGGACGGCAAAGCAGCGTGGGCTGGCTGTCAGCTGTGAGGTGGCGGCGCACCAGTTCGTACTCACCGACGAGGACGTGGCTGGTGCCAAATACGACCCGAACTGGAAGACCAACCCGCCGTTTAGAAGTGCGTCCGAGGTCGAAGCAGTATTGCAGGCCATCTACGACGGGACCGTCGACGCGATCGTCTCCGACCACGAACCCCACCATGCCGACGAAAAGGAGCTGGATTTCTCGGAAGCGCCCTTTGGCATCGTCGGCCTCGAGACCGCGGTCCCGTTGGCCCTCGACCGCCTGGTCCATGGACGGGTGATCGGGCTGATGCAGTTGGTGCGGCTGATGTCCACCCGCCCGTCCGAAATCTTCAATCTCCCGGGCGGCAGCCTTCGTGAGGGGGCGCCAGCCGACGTCACCGTTCTCGACCTGCGCGCTCTTCGGTCCGTCGATCCCGCGTCGTTCCAATCGCGGGCGCACAATACTCCGTTTTCGGGGATGCGGCTCAAGGGATGGCCGGCGGCCACCATCGTCGGCGGCGAGATCGTCTGGCAAAGATAGTTTTGAGAGTTGAGATTCGAGTTTTGAGTAATCTCCCGCCCGCACAAGGTGACGGGGGGATGGCCAGGAACTCAAAACCAAGAACTCAAGACTCATAACTGACATGTGCTATCCTGCCGCCTCCCGTGCACTGTTGCGCGGAATGTCTGCGTGCGAGGCCTACCATGATCGAGGAACGCAACAACGTGAACGAATTCGAACAAGCGCTCCAGAAGGGTTTTGAAGCCGAAGCCCTCAAGACCGGTGATGTCATCGAAGGAATCATTGTTGCCATCAAGGGCGATGTTGCGCTGGTCGACGTATCTGGAAAGTCCGAAGCGGTACTCGACCGGGCGGAGATCGACGATCTCGGCACCGGCGATCCGGTCGAGGTCGTGGTGGTCTCGACAGGGGAGGAGATTCGGGTCTCCCGCAGGCTGGCCCTCGAGGCGCAGCTCAAGGAGAAGCTCAACGAGGCGGTCGCCTCGGGCGCGCCGGTCGAGGGCAAGGTTGTCGGTCGTCGCAAAGGCGGCTTCGATATCGTAGTGTCCGGAGTGCGTGGTTTCTGCCCCATCTCTCACATTTCAGATATACGCACCGAGGACGTCGATCAGCACCTCGGCCAGACCTACATGTTCAAGGTGCTTGAGTACAGGGCTGACAGCCAGCGGCTGGTCGTGTCGCGGGCGGCCTATCTCAGCGAGGAGAAAGGGCGTCTGCGCGAAGAGGCGTGGTCGAAGCTGGAGGTTGGTGCGGAAGTTGAGGGCAGGGTACGGTCGCTGACCGATTTCGGTGCCTTTGTCGAGCTCGGTGGAGTCGACGGCCTCGTTCACGTCACCGAGATTGCCCACCACCGCGTCAACCATCCGCGTGAAGAGCTGCAAGTGGACCAGCAGGTGAAGGTCAAGATCCTCGATCTCGATCGTGAGAAGGACCGGATCTCGCTCAGCATCAAGGCCCTGGTGGAAGACCCCTGGACTGCGGCGGAGGAACGTTTTCCCGCACGCAGTCCCTTCGAAGGCACTGTGGTCCGCAAGGCCGATTTCGGTGTCTTCGTGCAGCTCGAACCGGGCATGGACGGGCTGCTGCACATCAGTCAGCTCCCTCCGGGACTGGAGATCGACGCTCCCGAGCTCGAGATGGGCGGGACCGTCCGCGGGTGGGTGCGTGATGTCGATATCGACAACCGTCGCATCGGCCTGACCATGCGCCAGATGCCCGATCGCGATCCGTGGGAGCGCATCGAGATGCGGTACCAGGAGGGTCAAACTGTCGAAGGAACAGTCGAAAACGGAGCTGACTTCGGCGTCTTCGTCGAGCTCGAGCCGGGTCTCAGCGGATTGATCCCGATCTCCGAGCTCGGCATTGAGAAAGATGCCGACCCGCGGGGTGTTTTTGCTCCGGGACAGAAGCTCAAAGTCAAGCTGATGGGTCTGGACCCGAATCGCCGTCGCATCAGTCTCTCGGTGCGCGCCCTCCAGCGCGATAAAGAGCGGCAGGAATATATACAGCACATGGAGTCCGGAAGCGGGGGCGAACCGGCGATGACCGTTTTTGGTGCTCAGCTCGCTGCGGCATTGGACAAGGGTGAGAAGAAAAAGGCGGTGCCGGCCAAGAAGGCGACACCGGCGAAGAAGGCGACGGAAAAGAAGACGACGACCAAGAAAGCGGCTGCGAAAAAGACCACGACAAAGAAAGCAACCGCGAAGAAGGCTCCGGGAAAGAAGAAAGCTCCCACCAAGAAGAAGGCCACACCAAAAAAGGCTGCTGAAAAACAGTAACTGTCCGCCCGCGCGCCCAGATACAAGATGCACCCGCCCGACCAGTCCTATGCGGCTCTGCGGCAAATCTACCCACCCGCCCGGCTTCGCCCGCTGGGCTTCGCCGTGGCAAGCACACCCCTCAACGATTCAGAGTGAGGAAATGTCGATAGGGGCATCGAGGGTCGTTTGTCCGGCATCGCGCGAGAGGGGGTGGGCTTGGAGGCGACGCCCGGATTCGAACCGGGGATAAGGGCTTTGCAGGCCCCTGCCTTACCACTTGGCCACGTCGCCTGGGGAGCCGATTCTATGGTACATGCCGATAGGGGTCAAGAAATCGTTCAGGGCCGCTTGACCCAGTCCTTTGTTCCGAAAAACCTGAAAGAAAAGCCCGGCCTTCGGCCGGGCAATTTTCAGATCTTTTGGAGCGGGAGACGGGATTTGAACCCGCGACGTCAACCTTGGCAAGGTTGCACTCTACCACTGAGTTACTCCCGCTCAGTACCCCGAGAGGGGAGCGACAATCTAACAACCACGGTTGACGGTGTCAACACCCAACGCCGGCATCCAGCCGTCAGCTATCAGATCGATCCCATTGGGTGGGTGGTGGAGACGATTGCTGACAGCTCTCAACCCTCGTGCTTTTCCTTCATTCCAGCCACCATCCACTTGCGAGCCAGGATCAGGGCCACCGGCGAGATCATCGCGATGACGCCATAGATCAGCCACATGACCTCGGTGTTGGTCGGCAGGCCCGTCTCGGGCCTCGGGATGTATGTCGCCACGAAATAGCCTGAGTAGAGACCGGTCACGAACTTTGTGAGGAACCACGGGAACTGGCCGATCCCCATATAGAGCCCGGTCTTGCCCGGGGGGGCGACCTCGGCGATCCACTGCAGAAATCGAGGTTGCCACATGGCTTCGCCAATCGACATCATCAAGACGTAGGCGAGAAAAGGAACCAGGTGCGGACCGCTGACCAGAAGGAAGGTCGGTAGCGCCATGACCAGGGTGCCGATGATCATCATCTTGTAGACATTCGCACGAGCTGTCAGCCCGGCGACGATCGGCGCCAGAATAAAGATCAGAATCGGGTTGATGTTCGAGAAGAACTCGAAGTACTGGCTGACCACCGAGCCGCGGAAGGCGCGGTCGAGGTAGTAGGGGATGGTCAGCCAGACGTGGGCGAACAGCGTCTGCACCGGTATCAAGATGAAGATGAAGAAGGTAAACCTGCCGTCACGGAACGGATGATCCGGACGGACCCTGAGGAACTCGAAGACCGCGAGAGCAACCAGGCCGACGGCGGCGACGTAGGTGATCCATGGGGCCACCGCGAGGCGACCGGTGGTGGCTGCGACGGCGGCGCCGACCGAGAGCGCGGCGGCGGACGCCAACACGATGAACCGTAGGTTTTCCGGTTTCGCGATGCTCGCGATCCCCTCCGGCTTCGTTTCCTCTTCATTTTCGGTCGTCTTTTCATTGTCGGCGAGGTCGGCCGCTTCGCGTGCGACTCGCTCGACCGCCGCCGCATCCGTTTTGCGGTTCAGGATGATCACGGTGACCGCCAGAGCGATCACACAGAGACCGGTGTAGGCCCAAAACACCGCTGTGAGACCATTTGGTGGGAAAATGTCCACGAATCGATGGCGGACGGCCGGCGATACGAAACCCGAAAAAAATGCGCCCAGATTCATCAGGCCGTAGACCACCGCGTAACCCATCGCCGCTGTTTTCGGGCTGGTGTAGCGCTTGACCCCCGCGTAGGCGGCCGGTTGGTAGAGACCGTAGGCCACGACGTAGATGAACAGACCCAGCGCCAGGACCAGGAACATCGGCGAACCCACTCCGTGACCGAGGGGAATCGTGCCAGAAAGAGCCACGAGCGCGCGTCCTACGACAAACATGACAAACGCGATGGTGAGCGTCCGCGGGACTCCGATCTTGTCGCATACCCCTCCCAGGAAGAGCATGGCGAAGGTGATGCCGGCGGTAACCGCCGAATACACCCAACCCGCGTGGAGGTCGCTCAGTCCGACGTTTTCCGAACAGTACTTGCCGAGAATCGTCAGGATCCCGAAGTAGACAAGGCCCTCGATGACGTACGGAATATTGATGCCCCACAGGGCCTTCGGTGCCTTGACAAACGCGACCAGGGTCGAGCCGAGCTCCCCGGACGCCTCGCGGATGACCTCGCCGATGGTCGTTCTTTCCTCGGTCTTCGCGGTGTCAGTCATGGGGCGAGCTTCCTTTCCGGAAATCGGTGCCGCGGATCGTCGGCAATTGTACAGCCTCGCTAGAAATCGACGGATCCTCGGATCACGGTTCCGTCGGGGATGGACGCTTTGGAGCCGGTGCGAATGACGGCCTCGCCTTCGATGATGATTCCGGATCCAAACGTGACGTCGCCCTCAACAGTGAGAACATCGCAGCGACGAAGGGACGGAGTCCCGGCCGGGAACCGCGCTTCGAAGGCGTCGATCATTTTGAAAAATTCCTCATCGAGTCGGATCACCGGCGGTTCGCTGCGGTCGGCGCTGAGCACGATTCGGCCGTCAGAGCTGAGATCGAAGGCATCCGAGCGGACGCCGAGCAGATCGTTGGTGTTTTTGACCGGCGAAAATCGACATCTGGGAACCCGGACCACGGCGGCTTTCGGGAAAAGCGAAATCGCGGTTCCCATGACGGTTTCGAGTTGAATGACCCTTGGCGATGCCGGATCCCGGGGATCGAGCGTTTTGCGGTTGACGACGGTGGGCAGGGGAAGGAAACCGCCGTGCTCGCGGAGAAGGTGATGCAGCGTTGGTAGGTGGATCCATAGATTGTTGGTGTTGAAGTAACGGTGGCGGCCAATGTCCTGGAATGCATCGGTCTCCTCCGGTGGACACTGTGCCGATTCGCGGAGTGCCAGACGGCCGTCGAGCAATCGGCACAGATGCCCGCCCTTGCGATCGGCCGGTGTTCGGTCCGCCGCCTCGAGCAAGAAATCAACACCCTCCGCCACCATGTATCCCAGAAGAGACGGCTCGAGGGCCGCGCCGAGATTGTCGGCGTTGGACACGAATGCATAGTCGATGCCTCGTTGGATGAGCTGATCGAGCAACCCGGAGGCATTGATGGAGGTGTAGAGGTCGCCGTGCCCCGGAGGACACCAGCCGAGTTCCGGCTGCTCATCGTTTGTCGCGGGCGTCAACCCGTCCTCGAGGACTTTTGGAACCATATTCTGGAGGAACCCGAGCGGCAGGTTGGGGACCAGCAGCTTCGGATAACCGGCAAGCGCGCGATCGGAGTCATTGGCAGTGCGAAAGCTGTTCATCAGCAGGAGCGGGATATCTGTTTCCACCTCTATTCGCAGGGCCAGCATCTGGCGGGCGATGAGATCGAGAAAACTCAGATTGTCGCGAACCGGGAGCAAGGTCTTCGCGCGCTCGAGGCCCATCGACGTGCCGAGGCCGCCGTTGAGCTTGATCACGGCCGCCCTGGCCATGGCTGACCGGCCAACCTCGAGGTATGAATCGAAATTTTCGGAATCTGGAAGCGAACCTATCGGTCGGATAATCTTCTCGGGGAGAAATCCGTGTTCGCCGCCACGCAGACGTTGATAGTGGAGGCGGAACGAGGAGATCGCCGACGCGGGCATATTCGCGTCGTGCATGAGTTCCACAAACGGCTGAATCGAGGGCGTTTTTGGGGCGCTTTCGGGCAACCGGCACTCCTTCGATCGCGTGCGTCTGTCATAATAGTAACGTGACACGAGGCGATTTGATTCACGTGGTGTGCGCGCTTGTCGCTCTGCCGGCGATCTCGTTTGGCGCAGCGCCGGCAGCCGACTCCGGCGGCACGGCGCTGGGCGCGGCTGACATGAGGCAGCTGGTGCAGATGATCAGCCGAGAGCATGGCGTTGACCCGAAGCTCGTCGACGCGGTGGTACGGGTCGAATCATCGTACGACCCGAATGCGGTGAGCCGTCGCGGGGCGATGGGATTGATGCAGCTGATGCCGGATACAGCAAACCGTCACGGTGTCGATGACCCCTTCGACCCGGAAAAAAACATTCGAGGCGGTGTCCGGGAATTCTCTCGACTTCTCGACCAGTACTCCGGGAACCTCCAATTGGCTTTGGCCGCGTACAACGCGGGCGAGGGTGCGGTGGCTCGCTATCGGGGAGTCCCGCCTTACGCCGAGACACGTGCCTATGTCTCCCGGATTCTCACTCTCTATACGGGAAGGCCCTACCGGATGGGCGGTTCTTATCGCCCGGCGAAACCGGTGACAATGGTGCGTGACCGCGATGGTGCCACGCTGATCACCAATGTGTCGGCAGCCGCGACTCAATCCGTGCGCTCACCCGCCTTGGACGATGGTCCCCTGCGAGGCGGTTTCGGTTCGAAGTAGCCAGAAGCCGGCGGCGCCGATAAACTCTCTTTCATCCGATGTTGATCCACGGGCGATATGCCTGCGTCAGGGGTCTGGAGCGAACATGATCGACGGGGCGAAGCACATCCCGAGGGGCTGCGCAGTCGCGATTGCAGCGATTGTGCTGACATCCGGGTGCTCGTCCATCATGTCCTCGGCGACCACTGGTCTCGCCGACAGTCTGACGAGCGCGGTGCTCGATCAGAACGACCCGGACACCGTGCGTCAGGGCGCGCCCGCTTATCTGCTTCTGATCGACGGTCTGATTGCGGACAATCCGAAAAACGCGGAACTCTTGATGGCCGGTGCAAACCTCTACTCGAGCTATGCCAGCGCCTTTGTCGACGACGCCGAGCGTGCGTCCCGGCTCTCCCGGAAAGGACGCGATTACGGCTGGGCCGCATGGTGCCGGGTCGAGAAGGACGCTTGTGAGGCCTGGTCGGCCCCGTACGAAGAGTTCGAACGGGTCGTCAATCGGACAGGGCACAAGGATGTGCAGGTCTTGTTCGTTGCTGGAGCGGCCTGGGCGAGCTGGATCAGGGCCAACACCGATGATTGGTCTGCGGTTGCCGACAAAGCCCGGGTCGATCTCATGATGCAGAGAGTCGTAGCCCTGGACGAAACGTACGAACAGGGATCGGCGTTTCTCTACTTGGGGATTCTGGCGACGTTGCTCCCCGAAGCGATGGGTGGCAAGCCAGAGCAGGGGAGGGCGGATTTCGAACGGGTGATCGAGCTTTCCGACGGGAGAAATCTCATGGCCAAGGTCTTGCTTGCCCGCTCCTACGCGCGGCTGGTTTTTGACAGTGAGCTCCACGATCGTCTCTGTCGCGAGGTCATCGAAGCCGACCCGGTAGCTCCGGGCTTGACACTGACCAACACCATGGCCCAGGAAGAAGCAAAGGACTTGCTCGGTTCATCTGAGGACTATTTTGGAGATTGATGAATGCCGTTTACCAGAATTCTCATTTCGGTTTTCTTCGCCCTGTTGACGGTCACGGCTGTGGGTGCCCAGGAGGTTCGTCTGAAGATCGCCACCATGGCTCCGGATGGAACGATCTGGATGAAGGGGATGCACAAAGCCGCCGACGAGGTCGAAGAACGTACCGACGGTCGCGTCAGTTTCCGTTTCTACCCCGGCGGGACGATGGGCACCGACTCGGCGGTGCTGCGCAAGATTCGGATCGGTCAGCTTCAGGGCGGCGTTGTTCTCGCAGGGAGCCTGGCCGATATCGACCCGGATTTGGAGATCTACAGTCTGCCATTGCTTTTCCGCTCGAACGGTGAGGTAGATTACGTGCGCGAGCGGATGGACGAGATCCTGATCGCCGGGCTGGAGCAGAAGGGCTTCGTGGCGTTCGGTTTCACCGAAACTGGATTCACCTACCTGATGTCAGCCAAACCGACGCGGACCTTCGAAGACCTCAAAGGCCGCAAGGCGTGGATGATGCAGGACGATCCGGTCTCCTTCGCCATCGTCGAGGCGGCCGGGTTGTCTCCGGTGCCGCTGCCGATATCGGATGTGTTGACCGGCCTGCAGACAGGGCTCATCGATACCGTCGCCGCCCCCCCAGTCGGCGCCATCGCCCTGCAGTGGTTCACCAAGGCGAAGTATTTGACCGACCTCCCGATCACGTATGTGTGCGGTACAACGGTCGTCGGCGCCAGGGCTTTCAATCAAATCGGCGCCGAAGACCAGAGAACCGTCCGCGAGGTGATGGGCCGCGCAAACAGGACTCTGAACGAAACCAGTCGCAGCGACAACGAGGAAGCTCTCAAGGCGTTGGCCGAGCAGGGTGTAGTGTTCGTCGATCCAACCGAAGAAACCTTCAGCAAATGGGAGGAAATCGCGGCTGCCGCCACCAAAAAACTCGTGAGCCAACGAAACTATGATCCTGCGACCATGAAGATGATTGAAGGCCTCGTCAACGAGTTCCGGGCTCAGCAGACCTCTGAAGCGGCCGGCGATTGACGATGGAGCAGACCGAGCGATCATTGGTGAGCCGTCTTCTTCGGTTGACGGTGCTCGCCGAGGACGCACTCCTGGTGTTGATCCTCGCCGCAATGATTGGACTCGCCGCCACCCAGATCATCCTTCGCAACCTCTTCGACGGCGCGATTTTGTGGGCGGACCCGATGCTGCGGGTCAGTGTGCTGTGGGTGGGAATGATCGGCGCCATGGTGGCGACCAGGATTGACAAACAGATCTCGGTCGACGCCGTGTCTCGTTTTCTGCCGACCCATTTGAAGGCCCGGGTTCGCGTCGCCACGGACGTGTTCACGGCGTTCGTATCGGGAGTTGTCGCGTGGAGCGCGCTCCGGCTCGTCCTCGATGATCGAGCAGCTGGTGGGACGGCGGTAGCCTTCGTACCGGTATGGGCCTGCGAGGTGATCCTTCCGGTGGCCTTTGGCGTGATTGCCTTACGCTATTTTCTCTTTGCGATCAAACACATGAAATTGAGCGTCGCCGAAGAGGACGTGCTGTGATTCTCATCGGAATCGCACTGATTCTTCTCGCAATCCTCGGGGCGCCGTTGTTCGCGATCATCGCGGCGGGTGCGCTGATCGGATTCGCGGGCTCGGACATCGACCTGATGGTCGTACCGATGGAGATCTTCCGGGTATCCGAGATCCCGGTCCTGATTGCCATCCCACTCTTCACTTTCGCCGGATATCTCCTCGGCGAGAGCCAGGCCCCGCGGCGTCTGGTCAGGATGACCAACGTCTTGCTGGGGTGGATGCCGGGCGGCCTCGCCGTGGTGGCGCTGTTCGTCTGCGCACTCTTCACCGCCTTCACCGGTGCATCAGGCGTCACCATTGTCGCGATGGGGGCCCTGTTGTATCCGGCGATCGCTTCAGCGGGATACCGTGAAAAATTCAACCTCGGTCTGATCACGACCTCCGGCAGCCTCGGGCTGCTGTTTGCGCCTTCGCTGCCCCTGATCCTCTACGGCATCATCGCCGGGCAGTCGGTTGATGATCTCTTTGTTGCCGGGATTCTCCCCGGTCTGTTGATGCTCCTGCTGCTCTCGCTCTATTGCTTTCGCGAGGGGGGGTTCGTACATTCTCGAGTCAAACGGCAACCCTTCGACCGTCGCGAGCTCGCTGCGGCGCTGCGCGAATCGATCTGGGAAATCCCGCTTCCGATTATCGTTCTTGGCGGGGTATATAGCGGTTTCTTTGCAGTCTCGGAAGCGGCGGCCGTGACCGTCGTTTATGTCTTCATCGTCGAGGTCCTCATCTACCGGGACATTCCCCTGCGTCGGTTGCCGGGCGTGATGCGCGATTCCATGGTTCTGGTCGGAGGAATCCTGATCATCCTGGGCGTTTCCCTCGCGTCGACGAACTACATGATCGATCAGCAGGTGCCGATGAGGCTCTTCGAGTGGGTCACGTCCCACATATCGTCCAAGCTGAGCTTCCTGATCCTTCTCAACCTTTTTCTCTTGATGCTCGGGATGATGCTCGACATTTTTTCGGCGCTCGTCATCGTTGTACCGTTGATCCTACCCATTGCGGCGGGGTATGGGATCGATCCGATTCATCTCGGAATGATCTTCCTCGCCAATATGCAGATCGGCTACTGCACGCCGCCCGTCGGTATGAACCTCTTCATTGCCAGCTACCGCTTCGACAAGCCGATTATCCTGCTCTATCGTGCGGCACTTCCATTTTTGGCGATTCTCCTCCTGACCGTGCTGATCATCACCTACTGGCCGTGGCTGTCGCTGGTCCTCGTCCGGTGATGAGTGAGGTTTGAGTTTTCCCGCCCATGAGGAGCGCCTTGCCTCGTCGACGACGCCGGTGCCACCCTTCGCATTGTTTGATTTCGTCGCATCCCAAATGAGTCACGCATTACAAGCAAACAATGCGAAGAGTGGCACCTTTCGCGTCGAAGCGAGACACGCTGCTGCATTGCGGTAACAATGTGAGGGGTTGAACCTCGCTCCGATTTACCTGTGCTTACCGAGCTCCATCTGACGGCCGATGTGCGCCGAGAGTAGCTCCTGACACTGCTCGCGAAATGAGGTGAATCGGGTTCCGATGCCATCGACGCCTTCCCGGAGAGGATTCGTCCGCCGGACGACCTCCGCTGATCCTTCGACGAGACCTCCTCCCGGCAGGCGGAAGAGAAAATCAAAGGTCTCACCCGGTGCAAGTTGATCGGAGCCCTGCAAGAGCACTCCCGAAACCGACACATTGACGGTCTGGAAAATAGCGCGGTTGCGTTGGTTTTTGACTTCGATGTCGGCGTGCATCAGGACCCGCATGAAGATCCTGGGTGCGACCTCCATCAAATCACCTATAGCCTGCCAAAGCCGGGCCTCGCTCCAATCGCAGCAGATGGCGCGATTGGCGCCGAGGTCGACGATCGATTGGGCGTCGTCGAGAAGCTCGGGTTCGGCGAGCAGAAGGAGACCCGCGTCATGACAGGCTGAGCCAGCGTCGCGTATCGTGTCAATAAGATCGTCAAGCGGCAGAGTGTCCAACGGGTATGTGACGATCACGAGCTCGAACGCCGTGCTCAGGACGAGATCGAGGAGAAAAGGAGAAGGTTCCACCGAATGGACGCTGAAATCCGCGCGTCGCAACATCGGTGCGACTCGCTCGAGGCCGGCCTTCTTGGCGCCGACTACCAACACGTGTTGGCGAGAATCGGCCATCACTCCATATTACCTCTAAATCACCTAAAACACCGAATATGCTAGGATTTCGCGACTCGAAGCCGGTTTTGAACGATCTTCGGCTCTCGACGACACACGAGGTGGGACGACATGGAAGAGCCCGAAACCCAACAGACCGAAAAGGGCCGTCAAAGGCCGAAGGTGAGCGGCGTCATCACCTCGTTCAACGAGGAACACAACATCGCGCAGTGCATCGAGTCGCTTCTATGGTGTGATGAGATCATTCTCGTCGATTCCTACTCCACGGACAGGACGCCCGAAATAGCGCAGCGATACGACAAAGTGAGGTTTTTCCAACGCTCATACTTCGGTGCGGGCGCGCAGAAAAACTGGGCAATACAGTACGTCCGGCACGACTGGATCTTTCTCCTCGACTCTGATGAGAGATGTACACCGGAACTGTGCCAGGAAATTGGCGAGCTTCTCGCCGCCGGTCCCGAAGACTCCGCTTACATGATGAATCGCAATGTGTACATTCTCGGTAAGCGGATTCGATACTCGGGTTGGCAACACGACCGCGTCGCGAGGCTGTTCAGGAAAGGTGAGGCATATTACGAGAATCGGCGAGTGCACTCGGTCCTTCATACATCCGGCGAGACTCCGATACTCGAAAACGCCATCGAGCACTACATGGTCGATCGCAGTTTCGACGAGTACGCGTTTCGCCTTGCCAAGTACGGATATTGGAATGCCGCCCAGTGCTGGAAGGACGGTGATCGCACGTCCGCGCTCGAGGTTCTCCTGAGGCCGGTATGGAGGTTCATCAGAACCTACATTCTTCAGCTCGGCCTTCTCGACGGGTCGATTGGAGTTATTTTCTGCTTGCTTCAGTCGTATAGCACATACATGAAGTTTGCGATTCTGTGGGGTTGGCAAAAAAACGAAGCGCGCGGCATTCCCCCGATACTGCCCGAATTCGATGAGGACGAAAGCACCTGGGAAGGGCTTCGTGAGTTGGAAAACCAAGGCGCGGATCAGTCGATGGTGGAATCATGACTACGCTGCAAGTTCAGAGTGAAGGGTCAAGGCAAGCTCACCTGGGGCCTGCCGCGTCGATCCCGGTTTCACTCTTGACTCTCAACCCGCATATCTCACCAGCTTTCTGCTGCGGCCGGCGATGCACCGCACCGAGCGGTGTTTGCTCGCCTCGGGGTGCTCCACGTACCATCGAGTACGCGTCCGCGCCCCTCACGTCGCAAACCCCACTGGGCACGGCACCTGGCCGCACTCGCGACAAAACCCGGTGAGATATGCGGGTAACCCCTTAGCTTTCGTCACTTGCGATTAACGCCTCATCCAGCTGTTCCGCTGAAACGAGACCCGCAAAGAGCGAGAACATCACCAGGGTGATCTGTTTGTGGAAAAAGGGCTCACCGAGGAACCCGAGTAGATAGACCGTGGCCAATATCAGGGCCGCTACATCGGTCTCGCGGCGCTTGTGGGGCGCTCGGATCAACTCCCAGAAAATCCAGGCAAGTGACAACAGACCAGCAACGCCGAGCTCGGTGGCGACCTGGAGATACTGGTTGTGAAAATGCGGGTACCAGTAGATCGAGGGCTTGAGCTGCTTGAAACGGGTATCGAGGGCATTCCGAAACGCCGGCATGCTGCCGCCCGCACCGGTGCCGAGGAGTGGGTTCTGGCGGACGATTTCTCGGGCGACCTTCATCGCCGCCACCCGTCCCCCAAGACTGGTGTCGTAACGATGATCGACGATCGCGCGCAGAAACTCGGTGCGCGCTTCATCGACGTGGGCGTGGAACTTCGGAAACAAGAACCAAGCCAGTACCAATGTCATGGCAATTCCCGCGCCGACACCGATGGCCAATCGCGCAGGTCGTCCACGGGCCCAATGGATGAAGAGCACCACAAACCCGCCAGCAAAGGCCAGCTGACCAGCTCTGCCGATGTTGACTATCAGTCCAAAGACCGTAAGGATCGCGAGGACAATCCACAACGCCCGCTGTCCGGGACCCATTTTGGAGTAAAAGACCCGGACGAGGATCATCAACGCAGCCAGCGCGAGCAGCAGGCCGTAGTCGAGGTGGGCCATGGTCGGCGAGGGGTTTCCGGGGTGGGCGTCGCGGAGTCGGAACATTCCCACCAGAATGCCGACCGAGAGTATGACCGATACGCCAGCGGCGAGCTCGAAGGCGGCCACGCCATAGCGACGATACATCGGTCCGACGGAACTCGCCAACATCGGAACGAGGAGGAGATACCGGTATTTCGAGACGTATCTCAGACCGGCACCGAGATCGCTAGTCCACAAGAGAGAAACGACGTTGAGCGCGACAAAGAAGAGGATTGCGAGGGTCAGCCGGTGGCTCCGCAGGCGGCCGGCTCGAAAGCTGAGCCCGGTGCCGAAGAGCCAAAGGACCAGGATCGCTATGGATGCCAGGGTCACCCACGGGCGATAGAGGGGAAGCGCGGCGGCGAGCACGACGGCCAGCCACCCGAGATAACTCTCGAGGTGCGATTCTTTCTTAGTGGAGTCAGCTAGGGCCGCCATTTATT
>Ga0307423_1000045_pt1 | contig 63630 bp, 64 predicted proteins | sample SalMarWE160310MG_FD_202154 | JGI IMG/M metagenome (GOLD analysis project Ga0307423, IMG submission 202154) | Salt marsh sediment microbial communities from the Plum Island Ecosystem LTER, Massachusetts, United States - WE1603-10 | ecosystem: Environmental > Aquatic > Marine > Intertidal zone >...
AACAACTCAACACAAGACCAAGAAAGACACTCGACTGGGACACCCCAGCCGAACGACTAAACAAACTCGTCGCGGCCAACCCTTGAATTCGCCCGTACCAGGCTACGCAAGAACGGAGGGCGACGAGGGATCGCTGAGACGTCGCTGGACGTCGCTGCGAAATGATGCAATGCGTTGCGCCACCCGCGGCTCGAGGCGCCCCTGAGCGTCCATGAATTCCTGGTCGACTTCCAACAACTCGACGAGCTCTTCACCCTGGCTGAATTGCTCGACGGTGAGGTCGATATCCTCGCCGCTGTCCAATCGGTTCCAGTAGTGATGCTCGGCCTCTTCACCATCAATGAGGACCCTCGCCAACACGAGATTGCCGCCTAGGTACTCCCGTGCCACGTAACTCGACACCTCACATTGACCGATAGCCGGGTTGTCCGACGACCACCGTTCCGGATCGGAGCTCGTTGCCAGCCCCCAGCTGGCCCGAATGGCTCGAATTACCCGATCCCGATCCATGTGTCTCCTTGTTGTCTCGAGCAAATGTATCAGGCACCTGCTGCTATGACGTACAGCCGGGGCATCTCAAAGGCCCCGGTAGGATCGAGCAGCAAATGCCCGTATACCCCGTGACCGAACCATTCGAATCCGGCCTGCTCGACGTCAGGGACGGCCAGCGCATCTGGTGGGAGACAGCGGGCAACCCAAACGGGAAGCCCACCGTGTTGCTACACGGTGGGCCCGGTTCGGGAAGCTCACCGCGCTGGCGGCGTTGGTTCAACCCGGAGCGGTATCTGATAGTCCAGTTCGATCAACGCCAGTGTGGCCGCAGCGAGCCGAACGCAGGTGCCTCGGCGCAGGTCGATCTGTCGACCAACACCACCGACCATCTCATCGCCGACATCGAGATGCTGAGGAAGGCCCTCAACATCGACGCCTGGTTGGTGTGGGGTGGGTCGTGGGGAACGACCCTCGCCCTGGCGTATGCGGAGACCCACCCACAGCGGGTGACCGAGATGATCCTCGGAAGCGTGACTACCACCACCAACCGCGAAGTCGATTGGGTGACCCGGCAAATGGCCCGCGTTTTCCCCACGCAGTGGAATGAGTTTGTTCATCATCTCCCGGAATCGGAACGTGGTGGCAACCTCGCCGCCGCCTACGGCCGCCTACTGCAAGACCCGGACCCCGCCGTTCATCAAGCGGCCGCCGCCGCGTGGTGCAAGTGGGAGGACACTCACGTCGCCACCGTGCCCGGGTATCAGCCCGATCCGCGGTATCAGGATCCCCGATTCCGACTGTGCTTCGCCCGCCTCGTCACCCACTACTGGGCAAACGCAGCGTTCCGAGGCGACCACGAACTGCTCGACCATGTCCACCGACTCGGCAGTATTCCCGGCGTGCTCATCCATGGCAAGCTCGACATCAGCAGCCCCCTGGACATCCCCTGGCAGCTCGCCCGGGAATGGCCCGGCGCCGAACTCGTGGTCATCGACGACGAAGGCCACCACGGCGGCGATGCAATGACAGCAGCCACGATCGCTGCCACGGATCGCTTCGCCCAGTGGTTGACCTAGGTGTAGCGCCGGATCACGTACAACCGGGTCTCGAGCTTGCCGATCAGCAGGTAGACGGACCACAGTGCGTTGCCATACATGGTGCGGTAGGCAACCTCGCCGATTTCCTCGAGAAGGTCTTCCCTGGCCCGCCGCAACCTGGAGAGCTGAAGCATGTAGTTGGGGGCAGTGCCAGCTTCCTGGGTTGCCTCGTACCACTCAGATCCGATCACATCGAGGTCTTCGACGCTAAACCCGGCAACTTCGACCGAATGCTCAAAGCTGGGCACCGACATTCGCTCAGGCACCCCGGCCACGTCTCCGTACAGACGTTCCGCTTCCCGCGGCTCCATCAACTCTGTCGCAAACACCTGATGGATGACCATCGCACCACCCGGCTTCAGCACTCGATGACATTCCGCAAGACCACGGTCCAGATCGGCAACGTGCACGAGCATGTCACGCGAGAACACGAGATCGAACACACCGTCTTCGGCCGGGATATCTTCGATCGATCCCTGCACGATATCGACGAGATGCCCGAATTCGTGATCTGCAACCTTGCGCCGGCCCTCTTTGATATTGGCGGTCGTCGGATCGACGACAACCACCCGGCACCCAAACCGCTCCGCCATCAGCAGACCGTGGTACCCATCTCTACCCCCGATGTCGAGTACGGCGCTACCAGGACCGATCCCCACGGATTCAACCGTGTCGAATATCGATTTGGACGGGCGTGGATTGAGGCTGCGGTCGAGCAACTCAGCCGCAGCCTCAAAGTCCCAGTCTCCATACAACTCGTCGACCGTCAGCGGCCTGGACCATTCATGAATCGTCATCCGCCGACCCTACCGAAAGCTCGCCGCTGGGGCGAGGTCACGGCACCGGCGAAAGCCAGTGCCCCGGTGCGCTCAGTCAGGTCGGAAGATCTCTTCGATCTTCGTGTCGAACAAACGGGCGATGGTGAAGGCGAGAGGAAGGCTGGGGTCGAACTTCCCGGTTTCGATGGCGTTGATCGTCTGCCGGGATACTTTCGACCGTTCTGCCAGATCTGCCTGGGTCCATTTGCGCTCGGCCCGGAGAACCCTGATTCTGTTATTCACCCGAACCTCACGAGTAGCGCCGCCGGCCGAAGACCACTGCGACCATATACATTGCGGCCATCATTTCCAGCACAACAGTCACCTGTGCTTCGACAAGGCCACCGGCATCAAGTAGCAGCACTCCAAACCCGCCGACAAAACCAACACCCACGGCCATTGCCATTGCTTCCAACTGGACCTTGCGAACCAGTTCATCGGCATGCCGAAGAAACCTCAGATAGCCCGTCAACCAGCCAACTCCAATGACGCTAACGATCACGGTTGCTGCGATGAAGCCCGCATCACCATTGATCCAGGTGCGATCGATTCCCACGTCCACAGCGAGGAAAGATGCAACCCAGATCAATGACCAGACGACAATCCAGATCTGGCTTCGTTGATCCGTGCTCGTCGACGTCCATTTCCCCTTGGGGGTCACGGTGTCTCACCCTCGTTCTCGCGTCGCCCGGTGGGTGCAGGGACGCCAGCCATCGCCAGCACAGCAATGGTTCCCATCACCAGACCAACCCCATCGCTCACTACACCGGTGACCATCAGCGTCGCCGCGACCACGCATGCACCAAGCCCCGCAACCAAACGTGCTTTCCGTCCCATGTCAATCTCTCTTGTACCTAGTCAAGTTTGCTTGACACGAGTATGCCGAGCTCCGCATGAAATGTCAAGTGGACTTGTCATTCCTCTACACAACTCACACAAAAGGGAAGTCAGGAATTAGCGACGATCCGACCGGTGACACCGCTCGGGGCAATGGGAACAGAGACGGTAAACACAGTCCCGCTCTCCTTCTTGCTCTCGAATGAAACGCTCCCACGCAGATAGCGCTCCACCAACAGCCTGGCACCGTATGTGCCCAGCCCGCGACCCGGGCCTTTGGTGGTGAACGACCGGTGGAAGATCTGGTGCTGCGCCTCCCTGGGGATGACAGCCGTGTTGTGAACGCTGAAGGTGACAACGGCGTCTCTGACCGCCCAGCCGATGCTGACGGTGCCACCTGAGGGGGTGGCCTCGAGCGCATTCTTGACGAGATTGCCGAGAACCCTGGTCAACAACGTCGGATCCGACATGAAGACCACGTCCTCATTCGCGTTGCCGACATGGAGATTTTTCCCAATGCCTGCATCATGGGTCTCGTACAAAGCGACCACCTCGGAGACAAGCGACCCCGGCCTAATCTCCTCTGTTCGCACGTCCAACTCACCGTTCTCAGCGGCAAGCAGATCTCGCTGCGCCTGGATCTCGTCAATGAGGTGGTCGGAGATCTGCTCGAGCATCCGCAGGGCTTCGTCACGATCCTCCGCCAGACCGCTTCTGGCCATCGACGACAGGCCGCGGACCCCGGTCGCTGTATTCATGATGTCGTGGAAGAAGATCCGCTCGAGCGCCTCTCTCCGCCTGGCATCGCTGACGTCGATTGCGGTGAACAGAAAGAACTCCTCGCCGTCGAGCGTGAAAGGCGTTGCCGTTACCTTCAGATCGACGCCTTCGCCGTCGTCCCGGACTATGCGACAGTCGTCCTCCAGGGCAGAGCCAAGCCGGGCGCTGCGAAGGACCTTGGCGGCGCCACAGGTAGAGCAGGCGGCCGAAGTGCCACACCCGTCGGGGCCCTCATTCCTGGTCTCACACGAGAAGACGTCGCCGGGCCTGAGCCCAAGAACCTCATCCGGGCTGATCCGGAACGCACCGGTGGTTGCGGCGTTTGTGAATACAACCTGGCGTTGTGTGTTCAAGATCGATATGTACGCCTTCGAGCTATCGGCGACGCTCCGCATCAATACGTCGGCACTAACCTTGCCGAGCTGGCGGAGCAGCACCTCGTGCGGGGCCCGCCCTGCGGGTTCGAACTCGGTCAAAGCGTTCGGCAATTTGCCATCCTTGTGTCTCCGCGCACGCCTGTCTGGTCCATGCGACTTGCCTGGAAATGATGTCGACAAAAAGGGGCACATATTGAGCAGTAGTTTTCTTCGAACGAGTACGCCCGATCCAGCACAATCCGCGCAACGTTCGAGTTAGGGAGTGGAACTTGAAGAGACTACTTGTACTCTTGGCTGCCGTAATGATGATGCTTGCCGTCGCATTGCCGGCAAGTGCTATCACCGATGGTGAGCTTGATGGAGAAGGTCATCCAGAGGTTGTGCTGATTCTCATGGACGTGGCTGGGAGCCCGGCATATCGGTGCTCGGGAACGCTGATCGCACCGAGGTTTGTTCTGACGGCCGGTCACTGTGCCGGCGCCCCCGGTGAGTTCAGCGGTATGCGCGTGTTCACCGAGTCCGACGTCGACAACGGCAACAACACCTATCCGGAGGCGGGTGGCCCGAATTCTGTCGAAGCGGTCAGGTGGGCGGCGCACCCGCTCTACCCAACGGCTGCGTTCTTCGTGCACGACGTTGGGATGATCGAGCTCACCGAGGACATCAACCTGGAAGAGTACGGGACCCTGCCTCAGGCCAATCAGTTGGACGCTCTCAAGACCAAGCGCGGACAGCAGGACTTGACCTTCACTGCGGTTGGCTACGGGCTTCAGCAGTCCTTCCCTGACGCCGCTTCGTGGAAGACCCAGGCCGAGAAGGTCCGATACGTCGCCCACCCGAAGTTGATCGCGATCAACGTCCCGGGCTTCACCGGTGACTTCTCGATGCTGCTGTCGAACAATGCCCACACGGGCGGGACATGCTTCGGTGACTCGGGAGGCCCGGACTTCCTCGGCGACACGAACGCCCCCGGCAACGAGAATGTCGTCGCCGGCGTGACATCCTTCGGGATCAACGGCAACTGCGCCGGTACCGGAGGTGTGTTCCGCATCGACCGGCAGAACGTCCTCGACTTCATCAACGGCTTCATGGGCCTGTGACGTAGAGACGTTTCATTTGTACTGCACTGCGGGACGGCATCGCCGTCCCGCAGTCGCGTCCCGAGCGAGCGTGCGACTAGGTCTGGGCCGGAACTGCGTCCGGGATCTCCGTCTCCAGGTTGCGGATCCGAGGGTGCCGAATCGCAACGATGACCGTGATGATCGCCAGGATCCCGGTTGCCACGAACAGCACACCAATGCCACGACCGGCACCGGTACCGAAGACGGCAGCCATGGGGCCAGGAGCGTCGGTCATCAGCGGCTCGAGCAGACCGTCGGCCAGGGTGCCCGCCAACAGATAGGCAACAGGCGTTGCGGCAATCGCCGTCACTTGCCTGATGGCAAACACCCGCCCCTGCAGCTCGGGAGGTACTTTCGATTGCCAGATCGACTGGCTGGACCCGCCCGCCACAGGATGTGTTCCGTGCATGAGGATCGATCCGGCAATCACAAGTCCCAAGACCGGCCGGATCCCGATCGTGACGAGACCGACCCCCATTGCTGCAATAGGGACATAGACCCCGGCGATCCGATTTGCGGGCCCACCCCACACGCTGAGCACCAGGCTCCCGGTCACGATGGCCACAGCACCGATGGACACGACAAAACCGGCCACTTGTTCTGTAGTGAGATTGAGCAGCAGCGGCACCATCAGCACACTCTGGAAAGAGAATGCGAAGTTCACCATCAGAAACGACAGCAACAGAACAAGCAACGCCCGACGGGCAAGCACAAACTCGAGCCCCTCTTTCGCCTCGAGCGCCAGCCCACGGATACCCGTGCCGCGCCTGGTGCTCGGCGGCGCCTTTGGGAACGCTACGAACGCAAGGGTCCCCACTGCGAAGAGATATGTAGCGAAGTCCACGATGAAGATCGGGCCCAACCCGCTCGTGACCACCACAGCCGCCGCGGTTGCGGGCGCAACCACCCGGCCGACACTCCCCGCCAGTTGTACCAGACCCGAGGCCCTGGCGTAGTGCTCCTTTGGGATCATCAGCGTCACCGCGGCGGAGTATGCGGGGTACTGGAACGCGGAGAACAGACCGCTGAACGACAAGGTCACATAGAGATGCCAGGTCTCGAGCGACCCGGTGAGGATGAGGATCATCGTCGCCAGCGTGCCGACGGCGGCTCCGGTGTCTGCGAGCAGCATCGCCTTCCTACGGTCCCAGCGATCAACAAGTGCTCCGGCAAATGGTGAAACCAGCAGCGCCGGCGCCCGCGCCGCCATGACGATCAGCGACAACTGGAGCACCGAACCAGTTTTGTCGAACACCCAGATGGCGAGGCCAAAGCTGGTCATGCTCGAGCCGAGATTGGAGACGAGCTGGCCCAACCACACCACCGCAAACGTCTTGACGCCCCGCTCCCGCCATAGCCGTCTCACAACAACCTACTTCACTAGAATAGTTTTCTAGAATACTATCATCTAGATCACCAATCCTGCAAGAATGGGCGCATGGGGACAGACGAGCAACCGCTGTGGCGACGAGCTGCGACACACACACTTCACACCTCACTCCTGATGAAGGGCATGATTGAGGACGCGTTGGTCGAGAAGGCAGGCATCCTGTTTGCCGACAACGAGGCGCTGCTGCATCTTGCCGAAGGGCCGCTGAGCATGTCCGAAATAGCCGATCGCCTCATTCTCTCCAGAGGAGGGACTACGAAGGTCGTCGACCGTCTCGAGGAGATGGGCTACGTCTCCCGGCGACCCAACACCGAAGATCGGCGTGCCACCATCGTGGAGATCACCGAAGCCGGCGAGGAAGCTCGCGCCAGGGCGAGGACCGTGATCGATGCCGAGCTCGAGGACATGTGGGCCCGCCACATCACCGACGAGGAGGCAACGGTCCTCATCGACGTTGCCGACCGTGTCTTGCGCGCAAGGGGCCGCCACCTCTAGCTCCGCAGTGGATGCGTATTCTGGAGCAATGGACCATCCCGACACGGACCTCGTATCCACCGTCCTCGGCACCCCGGACCCGATCGGCCTTGCCCGCTTCTACCGGGATCTACTGAACTGGGAGATCACATATGAGGATCCGACCTGGGTGAAGCTACGTCGGCCCGGGGCGGGAACCGGATTGTCGTTCCAGCTCGAGGTGGCTCACACTCCCCCGGTCTGGCCTGCAGGCCCGGACGAACAGCAGATGCAGATGCACCTCGACGTCTGGGTCGAAGACCTCGACGCCGGCGTCGAATTGGCGACCCGGCTGGGCGCCCGGCTCGCCGAGTTCCAACCCCAAGACGACGTCAGGGTCTTGCTCGACCCGGCGGGTCATCCTTTCTGCCTCTTCACAGAGTGACGGCTCGACGTGTCCCGGCAGATCACACCCGGACGCCGCCGAGCGACAAGCGCCACCACACCGATGCCCGGCACGACATAATGGCTTCGTGAGTCGCAGGGAAGTACATGTCGAGGCGGCGGGTCGTGAGATCAGGATCTCCAGTCCCGACAAGGTCGTGTTCCCCGACCAGGGGTGGACCAAACTCGATGTGGTCGAGCACTTCTCGATGTGCGCCGCAGGTGCGCTGCGGGGCGTGTACAACCGTCCGGTCAGCCTGAAGCGGTGGACCAAAGGAGTCAAAGAGGACCCGTTCTTTGTCAAACGGGTTCCCGAAAGTGCCCGCAGCGTCGTCGACGTACGGTTCCCGTCTGCCCGTCCCGGGAGGATGTTCCTCCCCCTCGACGAGGGCGATGTCCTCTGGATGGCTCAGATGAACTGCCTCGACCTCAACCCCTGGAACGCCCGCGGTGACGATATCGACCATCCCGATGAGCTGCGCATCGACCTCGATCCTGCCGACGGGTACGACTTCTTCGCCGCCCGTGAGGTCGCCGCCGCTGCCCGTGAACTGTTCGACGAGCTCGGGTACACCTCTTACCCGAAGACTTCCGGCAACCGGGGAATCCACATCTACGTCAGAATCGCTGCCGAGTGGGACTACTTCCAGATGCGCCGCGCCGTTCTCGCCTTCGCCCGTGAGCTGGAGCGCCGCCATGAGCTGGCTACCACCGCGTGGTGGAAAGAGGAGCGTCACGGTGTATTCATCGACTACAACCAGGTGGCACGCGACCGCACCGTCGCCTCGGCGTACAGCGTCCGTCACACCGGGTACGTCTCGACGCCTTTCGAGTGGTCCGAGCTCCAGGAGATGGACCCAACACATTTCGATCTGATGACGTTTCGCGATCGCTGGGCCGATGTTGGTGATCTCACGGCCGCCATCGACGATGTCGAGCACAGGCTCGATCCGTTGCTCGAGATGGTCGCTGCCGATGAAGAGAACGGAATCGGCGACGCCCCGTGGCCACCTCACTATCCCAAGATGCCAGGAGAGCCCCCGCGGGTGCAACCATCGAAGATGCGCAAGGAGAACTGGGAATGAGTGTCTTTGACGAGATCGGTGACGGTGTCTTCCGGCGTCGATACCAATCGCTCGACCTCAACATAGGTGTCGTGATCGGTGAAGGCGCGGTGCTGTTGGTGGACTCACGGGCATCGCATCACCAGGCCGACGAGTTGCGTGCAGAGCTGTCCACTCTCACCTCACTCCCGATCGGCTGGGTGGTCAACACGCACTACCACTGGGACCACACCTGGGGCAATGCCAGATTCCCGGAGGCGGTGCTATGGGGCCACGACATGTGCCGCACCGAGATGCTCGACAACGGTGAAGAAGCCAGGCTACGGGTGCTCGAGTGGATGCCGTCCGAGCATCACGAGGCGGTCAACGAGGTCGTCATCACGCCACCGACCGAGACTTTCGCCAGGACAGCATCTATCGACCTCGGCGGCCGCACGGTTGATCTCAGCTACCACGGTCGAGGACACACCAATTCGGATATCGTGGTGACGGTGCCAGATTGCGGGATTGTCTTTGCCGGTGATCTCATCGAGGAGGGCGCTCCACCGTCATACGGCGATGCCTTTCCCCTCGACTGGGCATCGACCCTCGATGCGGCGGTCCTCGGTGGCACGGTTGTGCCCGGCCACGGCGACGTCGTCACCGCGGAATACACCGCCACCCAGCGTGACGAGATCGCGGCGGTCGCCGATCTGGCCCGGAGAGGCCACGCCACAGAGACACCGATCGCGGCCCTGGTCGCCAGGGGGCCGTACCCCGAAACCACGATGGAGCAGGCGCTGAGGCGGGCCTATGCCCAGCTGGATGGAGACTTATGAGGGTGACCGGTTCAGCCCGCGCCCTCGAGCCTATGCGCCAGTAGGGCGTGGCCGCCTCCGCTGGCATGAGCCGCGGCCGACTTTCCCTCATCGTCGACGATCTCGGGGTCCGCACCTGCGGCGAGGAGCAGTTCGACGATTGCTTCGTCGCCGTGCAACGCTGCCGCGTGCAGCGGCGTGTAGCCACCTTTCTGGCGCGGGTTGGGGTCTGCTCCGGCAGCGAGCAACGCCGCAACGACCCCGGTAGCGTGAGCTGCGACGGCACTATGCAGGGGACGAAGGTCGCTCCCGTTGGCTGCTGTGGCGTTGGGATCGGCGCCGGAGTCGAGGAGCAGCCGGGCAACCTCATCGTGGTTGAAAAAGCACGCAAGATGGAGAGCGGTGAAACCGTCGTCGGCAACTGCATCCACGACACCTCCAACAGCAAGGTGACCGCGCATGGCTGCGCTGTCGCCGATGGCAGCCGCCTCGAACAAGGTGAGCTGCTGACGCCGGTTTGCGATTTCGTCCGCAACTCGCGGCTGTCGTTGATAGAGCGAGAGCATCAAGGCACTCGGCAAATCCTCGGTCGTACATAGAGTTGGATCATCCGACAGAACATCCAGGGCAGAGGGCTCATCTCCGGCCGTCAGCGCATCGATCAGCCGATCGTGATTCGTTGCAGACACGGCCATTCCTCCCCTGTCGAGATACCGGGCAAGCTACCGGATCATGCTAATTGGACAGGTGCAGCGATCAGCCCGGTGGTGCCACCTCGTCTGGAACCCAGCCGAGAGTCTCGTCGACATCCCGGATCCCGGCGTGACGACGGGTCAGCGTGGCACGGTCGATTCGATCCAGTCGAAACAGCCGCCGGTCTTTGCGCAGGTGACACCAGCCGATCAGATACCAGGCTCCTCCCCCGCCGTAGAACCCGACGGCATCAACGGCACGGGTCGTTCGGGCACCCTCGTCGTCGGTGTATTCCAGATTCACCACCCTCCCGGTTCGCACGGCTTCCTCGAGGGTCTCCTTGATACGAGGGCTGGTGGCCCGGTCGCCCGGAATCGACGACCTGATCCGATTCCGCAGCTCATCGACGGCCACCCGGGTTGGAGCGGGCAGCGCGTCCCGGAGTCGGGCCGCGGCGGTGCGCGCAGAGTCGACATACGGAGCATGCCCGGCTGCGGCGACCGCCAGCAACAGCCCGGTAACTTCCTGAGGCGTGAACATGAGGAGGATCTCGCCATCGTGCAGGAGAACCCCATAGCCACCGGCTCTGCCGGTGCTCGCGTACATCGGAAGGCCGGCATCACGAAGAGCCGCCAGGTCACGCTCGATGGTTCGCCGGGAGACCTCGAACCGGTGCGCGAGAGCGGAGGCACTGACCGTCCGCGGGCTGAGACGTCGCAGCTCCTCGGCAACTGCATAGAGCCGCTCGAGCCGCTTCAAAGAAACCTCCTAAACACCGACATAGGGCTGTCGCAGACCGATTGTAGGTTGAGACCATGTTTCTAGGACTCCGCTCCCACATCTATCCCGCACCCGACCTCGAAGGGGCCAAAGCCTGGTACCAGAAAGTGCTCGGCATTGCTCCGTATTTCGACGAGCCCTTCTACGTCGGATTCGACGTGGGCGGCTACGAACTGGGCCTCCACCCCGCTGGCGACCCCGATGCCTGCCCCAAGACGTACTGGGGAGTCGACGATATCGAAGCCGCGATCCAGCACCTACTCGAATCCGGGGCTCAACTCGTCGAGCCGATTGCCGACGTCGGTGCAGACATCCGGATGGCAGCCGTGCTGGATCCAGCCGGCTACACACTCGGGTTGATCGAGAACCCCAACTTCGAGGCTCGAGCCATCAGCAGCCCGGGACCTGGTCTGTGAGCGTGTTGGCTCAGAATCCCTTGGAGGCGCGGACGCATGCCCACCCGCGCCGGGAGGATCGAACCGTCACTCCCCGCTCTTGTCCCCGCTCGCCCGGTACTCCCGGGCGTAGGACACACCGGTTGCCAGCAGAACGACGACGCCCACGACCGTCAACCACCAGCCGACGATGAGGCCGTTGCCGAGAAGCACGGCTGCCAACGCCAACAGCGGAGCACGAGTAGTCGCCGACGGGAAGACGCCTGTGGGTGCCATCTCCTCGTCGGTGAGCGTGCGGCTCTGGCGAATCAGGTAGACCGCAGCCCAGGCCCCAAACACCGCTGCCGCAGCCAGCAACACGCTACCTGCGAGTGAGCCACCCCCGGCAAAGTAGATCGCAGCGGCAAAGGCGAACAACATCGCCTGACCGACCAGGACCTTGCCCTGAAAGCTCACGGCGATAGGTCCGGGTGTCGTGCATCAAACGCGGGTCGCTCCGACCTCACCCGCGGCAGCGACGTGAAGTTGTGTTCCGGTGGCGGGGAACTGGTGAGCCACTCGAGACCGTATCCACCCCAGGGATCGTCGCCGGCAGCACGACCCTTCCGAAGCGCCACCCAGACGTTCCAGAGAAAGAACAACGTCGAGACGGCAATCAGGAATGAGCCGACCGTCGACAGGATGTTGAGGAATTGGAATCCACTATCGGCGGTGTAATCGGCAACACGGCGTGGCATCCCGCGAACTCCAAGCAGGTGCTGGGGCAGGAACGTGAGATTGAACCCGGCAAACATCAGCCAGAAGTGCACCTTGGCCCATCCTTCCGACAGGATCCGCCCGGTCATCTTGGGGAACCAGAAGTAGATCCCGGCAAAGAGGGCAAAGGCCGCGGTCGAGAACAGGACATAGTGCATGTGACCGACGACGAAGTAGGTGTCTGTGACGTGAAAGTCGAGGGGCGGCGAGGCCAGCATCACCCCTGTGAGCCCGCCAAACAAGAAGTTGAACAAGAACCCGAGCGAGAACAGCATCGGCGACTCGAAACTCAAGTGCCCTTTCCACATCGTGCCGATCCAGTTGAAGAACTTGACCCCGGTAGGCACCGCGATGAGGAACGTGGATGCTGCGAAGAACTGAAGAAACACGAGCCCGGTGGCAAACATGTGGTGCGCCCACACACCGACCGACAGTCCCCCGATCGCCAGCGTCGCAAACACGAATCCGGTGTATCCGAACAGGGGCTTGCGTGAGAACACCGGGATGATCTCCGTGACGACGCCAAAGAACGGCAACGCGATGATGTACACCTCGGGATGACCAAAGAACCAGAAGAGGTGTTGCCAGAGGACAGGCACCCCACCGAACGCAGGGTTGAAGAAGTGAGCTCCAATCAGACGTTCGGCCAGCATCATCATCAGGCCGCCTGTAAGGACGGGGAACGCCAGCAGCACCATGATCGAGGTGACGACCATGTTCCATGTGAAGATCGGGATACGGAACATGGACATGCCCGCGGTTCTCATGGTGAGAACAGTGGTCACGATGTTCACCGCTCCACCGACCGTTGCGGCAGACGTCAACGCGACGCCGATGATCCACAGATCGCTGCCTGCTCCCGGCGAGTACGTGGCGTCGGCAAGCGGTGCGTACGCGGTCCAGCCGAACGCGGCGGCACCACCGGAGGTGAGAAACCCCGCGATCATGGTCAAGCCGCCACCGAGGAAGAGCCAGTAGGAGAGGGCATTGAGCCGTGGGAAGGCCATGTCGGGTGCGCCTACCTGGAGCGGGACCAGGTAGTTCGCCAGTCCGAAAACCACCGGGGTCGCAAACAGGAAAAGCATTATTGACCCGTGCATCGTGAACAGCTGGTTGTACTGGTACTCGCTGACCAGCTCGAGGCCCGGAGCAGCCAGCTCGCTACGCATCACCAATGCCAGCACACCACCCAGTAGGAAGAACCCGAATGCCGTAACGATGTAGGAGAGACCGATGGTCTTGTGATCGGTACTCGTTAGCCATCCGAGCAAGCCACCAGCCCTATCAACCAATACCGGCGAATTCGATTCAGCCACCCTGCACCTCCGCCTGCTGCTTCACCCATGTCTCGAAATCGGCCGGCGAGACGGCACGCACATCGAAGAGCATCCGATCGTGGAATGTCCCGCAGAACTCGGCACACCGGCCAACGAACTCGCCTTCCTGCGTGATCACCAGATCGAGCTGTTGGACGGTTCCAGGTAACAAGTCCCGCTTCTCCAGGAAATCCGGGACGTAGAACGAATGGATGACATCCGCCGAGGTGAGCTCGAGCCGAACCCTCTGGTCGGTCGGCAGTACGAGCACGGGGTTTGCCCCGGGCTCGCCAACAATGGTGATGCCGTAGTCGGGGTATTCAAAGCGCCAATCCCACTGGAACCCGGTCACCTCAACCACAAGGTCGGGATCGGCTGCGACCGAGTTCACCCGCGTGATCACACCGGCTGTGAGCGCAAAGAGGACGGCCACAATCACGATCGGTACCCCGGTGTATACGACTTCCAGCGGAATGTTGTATTTGAACTGCGGTGGGAGCTCCTCACCTCGAGGGCGCCGGTACCTGATGATTGCATAGACCATCAAGCTCGCCACCAACAGACCGATGACTGCCGCAACGCCGACAAACACCGACCACAGAGAGCTGATCTCTTCTCCCTGAATGGTGACGGGCGACGGGGGTCCTAGTGACGATCCCGCGCATCCGGACAGGATCACTGCAAGGCCGGCCGGGAGAACAGCCAGAGCCGCCCGCCGGCCAGGAACTCGACTGGTGCGAGACTCAGTCAATCCGACAAGCTGCCGATCCCGAGCAGGGACGACCATGCCACCTCCACCAACCGCCGACCGATACGCCGACATGGTAACCACCGGTCGAATGCGCTCGATCGGCGCCCGACAACCGCCGTCGAGAGGAACGCGGTCGATGTATGACGGCGGTAAGGGCGACATGCCTATTGGCCCGTAGCCCGGTCACCCCGTCGAGCCAGGCGGAGATCGGCTTGCCGCCAGTTCCAGGCGACGCCCAGCAACGCGGCAACGGTCACAATTCCCCCACCGACCCACATGAGCACACCGCCCGCCTGCTGATCGGAAAGGAGCGTGGGTCCCCAGTCACGACCCAGCGCACGATAGAAGTCGCCTCCGATGATGGTCTTCGACGACAGAATGGCAACCCCGAGGAAGGCATGGAACGGCATCGCCGCCAGCAGGGCCAAAATCCGGGCCGGATAGCTGATGACGGTTGGCCCCTGGTCCGCTCCGAGGACTACCCAGAAGAACAGCGAGCCGACAAACAGGAACACGATATGGATGAACTCGTGCGCCAATTCATTGCGCAACGACAGCCCATATAGAGAGGAGAAGTAATACGCAAACATGATTCCTGCATAGAGTGCCCAGGCAAACACCGGACGGCTGATCAGCGCAACTGGTTTCGACCTCAGGACGCTGATCATCCCGAGCTGCACACGCCGGTCTGCCGCCTGAATGGCAAGGGTGATCGGCGCTCCGGCGACTAGAAGCAACGGAGCGACCATGGCGAGCATGAGATGCTGGATGACGTGAACGCTGAACAGAGTTGTGTCGTATACACCGACAAAGCTCTGCGTTGCCAGCGTCACTACACTCAACCCTCCGAAGAATGACAGAGTCCGAGCCAGAGGCCACCGGCGGTTTCGTTTTGTGATGTTACGCAGCGACGACCAGTACAGAAATCCGGTCACCACGATCACGCCCGCTACAAGACCGTCAAATCCCCACGAGCTAACCGCGGTTCGCAGATCCAGGGGCGCCAGCGCAGAGCCAATCACCGGGTTATCTTCTCACGACTGCTCCCGGTATCAGAATGCAGGGACGGTGGTGTTGGTATGAGCGTGACGGCGTCAACACGAGCCGATCGTGGCCCCGACCGCCTCAGTGTCGGCATAACGCTCTGGCTCGCCTCCGAGCTGATGTTCTTTGCCGGTCTCTTCGCCGCTTACTTCACGCTGCGTGCGGCCACCAATCCGTGGCCACCGGCCGGGGTAGACCTTGCCACCGGGCGAGCGGCAGTCGCAACTGTGCTCCTTGTGCTCTCGAGTGGCACGCTCCGGCAGGGCGAACGAGCTATCGAGTCCGACGATGTCAAGACGGGAAGGCGCTGGTTCCTGGTCACCCTGCTCCTCGGAGCGCTGTTCATTGGTCTGCAGGCGCTCGAGTACTTCCAACTCGACTTCAGCGTCTCGTCGCACACCTATGGCTCGATCTTCTATTTGATGACCGGGTTCCACGGGATCCACGTTCTGGCCGGTCTGTTCCTCATCGCGCTGTCAACTGCAATGCTCGTACCGCAACCCAATCGTGGCTTCATGCGTGGCGTCGGCCTCTACTGGCATTTTGTCGATGCGGTCTGGATCGGATTGTTCGCCACCATCTACCTCCTCCCATGAAGCGCTCGCTATCGGCACTCGCAGTCGTGTTGGTGCTGGCCGGTGCGACAGCCGTGGCAGCAGTCGCCGTGGCCTCGGACGGTGAAGAGCCCGCTGCCGATCAATCTGCCACCACGGCTGAGGAGCTATTCCTGTTCCACTGCTCGAGCTGTCATGGTCAGGACGGCACCGGTCGCCTCGGGCCAACCCTCGTTGGGGTTGGTGCGGCTGCGGCCGACTTTCAGCTCCGCACCGGCCGGATGCCGCTTGCGGATATCAATGCTTTCCCCAGCCGCAAGCCGTCTCCCTTCACACAGGACCAGATCGACGCGTTGACCACATACGTAGCCTCCTTCGGATCCGGACCACCGATACCCGTCGTCGACACTTCATCCGCCGACCTCGCCCGGGGAGGCGACCTCTTCCGCACCAACTGTGCGTCTTGCCACGGAGCGGCCGCTCGCGGTGGCGCATTGTCCTCCGGCTGGAACGCACCAGACCTGTATGCAGCCGATCCGACCGAAATCGTTGAAGCAGTTCGCACCGGACCGGGACAGATGCCGACTTTTGACGAGCAACACATCACATCCGCCGAAGCGGCCGCGATCGCAAAATACGTCGGCTTTCTCCAGACCGAGCCTGATCCAGGTGGATTAGGCCTCGGTCGCCTCGGGCCGGTCCCTGAGGGTCTCGTGGCGTGGGTATTCGGGCTCGGCACGGTCATACTGGCTGCCGGCTTCATCGAACGAAGGAGTAGCTGACCGTGTCACGATCACCCATCGGAGCATCGTTCGCTGTCAGTGCACTGGGCGGAATCGGCCTGGTGGCCGCGGCGATCTTCAATCTGTCGACGCAGTTCCAGGGAATCATGTTGGCGGTCTCTCTCGCAGGCATTGGAGCTGCCCTGGTGCTGTTCGCACACGAGTTGGGCGATGCCGAAGATGTCGAAGAGCACCACCCGACTGAGAGCGAGCCCCCGGTCGCGGCAACGGTCGATACCCAAACCCGTCGGTCCTTTCTTCGCGGCCTGACGGGAGCGGTGACCGCGTTGGCGGTGGGACTCGTAGCTCCATTGCGCTCGCTGGGTCGCAATCCGACCTCGAGCCTCAAGAACACATCATGGCGATCAGGGCTGCGGCTGGTCGATTCAGACGGGCACCCGATAAAGGTCGGCCAGATGGCCGAAGGTGGTGTGGTGACAGTCTTCCCGGAAGGCCATATCGGCGACGCTATGGCTCAGGCTCTGCTGATCCGGGTGAACCCGGCGGTCCTCGAAGCGGACCAGAGCCGGGCGGCACTGGCACCGCAGGGATATCTGGTCCTGTCGAAGGTATGCACCCATGCCGGATGCCCCGTCGGGCTTTTCGAAGCGCAACGGCATCAGCTTCTCTGCCCCTGTCATCAGTCGACGTTCGACATCCTCGACGGGGCGAAGCCGGTCTTCGGCCCCGCGGCGCGTCCTCTCCCACAGTTGCCCGTCGCGATTGATGCAGATGGATGGCTGATCGCCACCGGCGACTTTCCCGATCCCGTCGGACCCGGATTCTGGGACCGCGCCAGATGATCATCCCCAAGATCATCGATTGGGTCGATAGCCGCGTAGGCGGCCGGAAGGTCATCCATGCAGCGATGCGCAAGGTCTTTCCCGACCACTGGTCGTTCCTGCTCGGCGAGATCGCGCTGTACAGCTTTGTGATCCTGCTGGCTACCGGCGTCTACCTGACATTCTTCTTCGTCCCGGACGCGGAGCAGATCGTGTACCAGGGCAGCTACAACGCGCTCAGCGGTATCGAGATGTCCCGCGCATACGAATCGACTCTACGGCTGTCATTCGACACCGACGGAGGGCTACTCATACGGCAGATGCACCACTGGGCTGCACTCGTGTTCGTTGCCGCGGTGTTCGCCCATCTCCTCAGGATCTTCTTCACCGGCGCCTTCCGCAAACCGCGTGAGATCAACTGGATGGTGGGTCTCACCTTGTTGCTGCTGGCGATCGTCAACGGCTTCGCCGGCTACTCCCTCCCGGATGATCTCCTCTCCGGGACCGGGCTTCGGATCGCATACTCGATTGCAGAATCCATACCCCTGGTAGGGACACGGCTGGCCGGCCTGGCTTTCGGTGGCGCCTATCCGTCACCCGAAGTCATACCGCGCCTCTACACACTCCACATCCTCCTGGTCCCTGTGGTCATCGTTGCTCTGTTGTCGGTGCACCTGGCACTACTGGTCCGCCAGAAGCACACACAGTTCCCGGGGCCTGGACGCAGCGAGAGGAACGTCGTCGGCACCCGCCTCTGGCCCCGCTTTGCTGCCAAGACCGTTGGTCTGTTCTTCCTGGTAGCCGCGACGCTCGCTCTGCTGGGAGGGCTGGCCCAGATCAACCCGGTATGGCTGTACGGCCCGTACCACCCGGCGCAGGTGAGCGCACCTGCCCAGCCTGACTGGTATATGGGCTGGCTCGAAGGTGCGTTGCGGCTCTTCCCAAACTGGGAGATCAGAGCATTCGGTTTCGAGATACCAAACCCGTTCTTCCCAGGCGTTCTCCTCCCGGGTCTGACGTTCGGCGCACTGTACGCGTGGCCGTTCCTGGAGGCCCGCATCCTGAGGGACTACGAGATTCACAATCTCGCCGATAGACCGTCGAGCCGTCCGTGGCGAACCACAGTCGGGGTGGCGGCACTGTCGTTCTACGGGGTCCTGTTCGTCGCCGGAAGCAACGATATCCTCGCTTCACGGCTCGACCTATCCATAAATGCCGTCACACGGACGCTGCGCGTTCTGCTGTTCGTTGTTCCAGCGATTGCAGGCTTCATCGCACACCGGATCACCTCGGAGCGGGGTCGGGAGAAACTCAAGCCCCGCCAGGTGTCGATTACCCAGACATCCGATGGGGGCTTCTCCGCCGACGAGTAACCGGGTATCGCAAGCGCTATCTCATCGATGTCTCATCGTCTCGCGGCGACACTGGGAGAAACCAATCCCAGCATTGAGGAGGTGTCGCCCGGTGCTCCCTTCACAGCCAGACGCATCCAACGACATCAGCAGTCTTGATCGTATGACCCGGGGCGCAATCGCCGTGATTGTCGGCGCCGTCGCCATAGCGATCATCGGGTTCGTCGTCATCCGATTGCGGGTGATTGTTGTCGCCGCGGTTGTCGCGCTCATGGTCGCCGCAGGCCTGGATCCGCTCGGGATCTGGTTGGAGCGACGCGGGTTGAAGCGAGGATGGGTTGCGGGCATCATCATGACCACGCTGGCCGTGGGCCTGGCCCTGCTTGGTCTGTGGATCGCTCCGCAGCTCTGGGGTAGTCGCACCAGCCTGGGCAGCTCCCTGTCGGGAGTCCGTAGCGACCTCGAAACGTGGTTGGCGGGGAGCCCCCTCCATATGTCGGTGAACGACCTGAAGTCGCTGGGGACACGGCTGGGTATCACCGGCTCGGGCGCCGGTGGCATCTCCCTTGTCCACGGAATCGTCTCGGGCGCGGTCACAGTCGCAGAATTCATCGAAGGCTTCGTCCTTACGGTCGTGTTTGCCACCTACTTGCTGACACGAGGTGACAGGTACGCCGACTGGCTCTCCAATGCCGTCCGATCCCGACACAGCACCGAGGTGCGCCGGTTCGCCGGGGTGACCTGGGCAACGATGGGTGCATATGCCCGTGCGATCGCCATCAACGGCGCCGTCAACGCGATCCTCCTTGGCATCGCCATGACGGTGCTGCGGATTCCCGCTGCCGGCCCGCTCGCCCTGATCGCGTTCATCGGTGGTTTCTTCCCCGTCGTCGGAACGATCACAGCAGGTCTACTGGCCGCGCTCGTGGCACTCGCCAGCGGTGGGTTGGTCGACGCCCTAGTGGTCGTCGCGGTGACGGCCGTCCTACACCACCTCGAGGTGTACATAGTTGGGCCGCTGATCGTGGGCCGGTGGATGCGAGTACACCCCGCAGCTCTGGTGGCTGCTCTCACCGCGGGCTTGACGGTCGCCGGTGTTGTGGGCTTGTTCCTGGCGCCACCGCTGCTAATTCTGGGAGTCGCCGTTGTCCGTGAGATACGCGACCCGGCATTTGGCACGACACCGCACGCTCCGAGCCTCAGCAGCTAAGCCAATGCTCGCTCACAATGGCAGGTGTCGCTGGTTCCGGGTCGGTCAGGAAGGACGCCCGCGACGGCTCCACGGGCTGTTGGCGTAGCCGGCAAGACCCGCGCCAAGCGCCACCAGCAACCAGGAGGGGCCAAGCAACAAGCCAACACCCGCAAGCGCGACTCCGCCGAGTGTCCACACCTGGCGGTCACCGCGACTGACTCTGGGAACGGTAATAGGGGCACTCGTGTCCATCTGTGTGAAGAGCTCCCTCAATTCGCTACGAGTTCGACGGCCGGTGAAGCGAGCGATCTCGACACCGTCGCGCACGGCGATGACGGTGGGGGTCCCGAAAACACGCAGGCGGGCCGCGCTCTCGGGGTCGGCGGCTGCATCGACGATCACCAGATCGACTGCGTCGTACCCAGCCGCCACCGCATCGAGGTCGGGTCTCATCGCCCGACACTCGATACAGTGAGGAGTAACCACCTCGACCAGCGTTGGCCGGGTGTAATCAGTCAGCATCTCGTACCGGGCTAGACCGTGGCGTCCTTCTTGGTCCCGGTCTTGAACACGGAGTACAACGGGCACCAGCCAACGATCCCGGTGATCAGCGGGACGAAGCCGATGATCCCAACTGCCACTCCGAGGCCACCACTGATCACGCTCGAGAAACCGAGGTAGATCAGAACGATGCCCAGAATGACCCGAGCGATGCGATCCCAGCTTGCTTCGTTTCCCGACATATGCTTCTCCTTCTAGTCGTGTCGCACCTTGAAACCTCAGGGAGCGCTGTCAATACAACGTATTCGAAGTTGGGAATATTCGATCTTTCTCGGACGCCTCCGACGATCCTCGCCAGATGGCATCATGAGGCCTTGCGACGACTCACAGCTCTGCTAACCACCACTCTATTGCTGTCTGCATGCTCCGCGACATCAGTCGAGACCACATCGACGGCGGCCGATGTGGCAACTACGAATGTGCCGGCGTCCACAAGCTCGACCACAACTTCTACCACCCCACCGACCACAACCGCGGCGAAGGTGGACGACGGCTTTGATCTGGACACGATCATCAAGTCCTTCGTCGGAGATGCCGCAGGCGGCGTTGTCGCCCTCACCAGACACGACGGTGAGTTGACGACCAGTGCCTACGGCGACGCAAACGCCGATGGGGACCCGATCACCCGGAAAACACCGTTCCGGGTCGGCAGCATTTCAAAGCCGTTCATCGCCACCATGATCCTCCAGTTGGTCGACGAAGGAAAGGTCGATCTGGACGAGCCGCTCGGCGCCTACCTACCCGACACCCCGGTCGGGGCAGATGTGACCATCCGCGAGCTGCTCAGCCACCAGAGCGGGCTACCCAACTACACCTCCAACCCATCATTCTTCCTGGACGTGGCCGCCGACTTCACCCACACGTTCGAGCCAGAGGAGATCCTCAGCTACGTCACCGAAACCGAAACGGGGCCCACGGGTGTCTTCGAGTACTCCAACACCAACTACATCTTGCTCGGCATGCTTCTCGGCCACTTCGACGGGATCACTCTCAATGAGTCGCTACAGGAACGAATTGCCGGACCACTTGGCCTCGAGAACACCGTGTTCGTCGGCCACGGCGTCGCCGAACCGATCGGCCTGGTCTCGTTCTGGTCTTTCGGCCTCAACGCGGGCCTGACCAACATCGACTACGAATCGGTGGCAAGCGGCGCCTGGGCAGCAGGCGCCCTGGTATCAACCGTCGACGACCTCGCCACGTTCCTGACGAGCCTCTTTGAAGGAGACCTGATCTCCGCAGAGTCGCTGGCTGCGATGACCGATACCGGAACCAGCGGCTACGGGCTCGGCCTTTTTGCAGCTCAGCTTGGCAATGAAAATCCCGGGTATGCCCACAACGGTTCGATCCCCGGGTTCTCCTCAACGATGGGCATCAGCCCGGCGAGCGGCGACTTGATTGTCATCCTCGTCAACAATGACATCATGATCGCCGACCAATTGGCACCGCAGATAATCCAGGCGTGGTAGCTGCTCAGGCGGCAACGCGGACGGTCAGCCGGGCCGCCGGAGCATCGGCTCTCAGCTCCCGGATGGTGAACCTCATCGCACCGTCCCTCTCCGTTCGACATGCACAGATCTTCGGCAATGCTTGGGATACGCGCGAGAAGCGGGTTTCATAGAGCAATGATGTTCCGGAGAATCCTGCTTCTGATGGGTGTGCTCACCCTCACAGCCTGCGCCCAGGCCGCTGCCAGCACGTACCCGGACGCCGTCCCACTCGATCCGCTTCCCCCTGTCAATACGACCGGCGCCGCCACTGCCGGAGATCCGTCGGGAGCGACCACGACCCCAACGCTGCCACCGACCAGTGAGCTCACGCTGGTCGAGGTGGGCACTATCGGCGGTGACATAGCACCTAAATCGGTGGCTTCGACCGGGCACGGCCTGTTCTTCGCCCAGAACATGATGTACCGGCACACGGTCACGGTGTACGACGAGGACCGCGAGCTCGTTGCAACCATCCACGACACAGTCACTCTCAGCGACTACGGCTTCGGCACCAGCACGTCGGCCTACCGGGGAGCACCGGTCGAAGCAGCGGCGACCTCCGACGGCGCCCACGTCTACGTCTCGAATTATCAGATGTATGGGCCCGGCTACGAAAACCCCGGGAACGACACATGCGATCCAGGTGCGTGGGATGACAGCTTTGTGTATCGGATCGCAACCGACGACATGTCCATCGATCAGGTGATCGCCGTCGGGGCGGTGCCGAAATATCTAGCGCTAACACCGGATGGCGGCACGCTGCTCGTCACCAATTGGTGCAGCTTCGATCTGTCCGTGATCGACACGACAACGGGAGAAGAGACAGCGCGAGTCACGCTCGGCAGGCATCCGCGCGGGATCGCGATCACAGCCGATGGCGAGACGGCATACGTCGCGGTGATGGGCAGTACCAACATCGCCGTCGTGGATCTAGAAACCCGGGAAGTCGGCTGGATCAAGGGTATTGGCAACAACCCCAGGCACCTGGTGCTCTCCCCTGACGACCGGTATCTATACGCGACTCTCAACGGCGACGACCGTGTTGTCCGCATCGATATCGAGCGCGGCTCAGTCGTGAACAGGATCAGCACGGGCGACGCCCCGCGCAGCATGGCCATCTCAGACGACGGACTCTCCCTCTATGTGGTCAACTACGAGTCTGACACCGTCAGCAAGGTGGATACGCCCGGAATGACCGTCACCCAGCAGATCCCGGTCGCCCACCACCCAATCGGCATTACTTTCGATACCACAAGCCGGACCGTATGGGTCGCGTCCTATTCGGGCGTCATCACCGTCCTCAGAGAGCAACGCCCCAACTAACGGACCCGCCGATCTGCGGACTAGTCTCCGCCCAGTCATTTGCAGCTCCGAACCCCTGTTCCGGGCTGCGGCCGGCAAAGCCCCGGGCAGGCCTAGCCGTCCTGGTGGAAGACGAGGGAGGAACTATGAGCGCAGGAGACGCCGGGCGCTCCGGGTTTCCAAAAGCGGTTTGGGGTCTGATTGTCGCATGGGTGATAGTCGCGGTGCTGACCGCCATCTGGGGAATCCCCAACGAAGAGCGTGACCTGACGAACCGGGCAAACGATCTTCTGGACGGCACCGGCCTGAGCGTCCATTTCGACGGACGCGACGCAACCATCACCGGAGTCGCAGACGAACCAGCCATCGCGGCTGCCCGCGACACCATCGGCAACATGCGCGGAGTGCGTCGGGTTGATGTCTCTGTTACCGGAACGGCGCCTGTTACGACGACAACCACCACCGCCGCCGCTTCGCAGGCTGCAGAGCCGAGCTTTGCGGCCACCCGAGTCGACGGAGGTGTCGAATTGCGGGGGGTCTTGCCGGACCAGGAACTCATCGACTCCATCGAAACCGCGGCCGCCGAGGTCTATGGGGCAGACGGTGTGACGAACCAGATGGAGACGGGTGCTGTCAACGATTCCGCCTATCTGCCCTTCCTACCCGATCTGTTCGAGATCTGCAGAGGTCTCGACACATGGCAGTTCGACCTGGAGGACGGGCACGTCACATACGCCGGGATCGGCCCCAACAGAGATGTGGTCGCGGAGAAGCGCAACGCATTCGCCTCCTACAGGGACGCAGCACCGTTTGCCGGTATGAACATATCTCTCGAGGTCGACCCGGAAATCGTTGCGGACACGCTCACTCGAATGCTCGCCGGCGGCGCAAACTTCCCGACCGGGAGCGCCGTACTGTCAAACGACGCCAGGACTCGCCTCGACAGGGTCATCGAGATCATGACGGAGAACCCATCTACTGTGTTGGATGTAGAGGGACACACCGACAACCAGGGAGACGCCGCCTCCAACCAGACACTCAGCGAAGCCCGCGCCCAGGCCGTAGTTGACTACCTTGTAGACGGCGGAATAGGAGCAGACCGCCTTACGGCATTCGGCTATGGAGAAGATCGACCGATCGCAGACAACGACACCCCAGAAGGTAGAGCCCAGAACCGGCGCATCGCGTTTGTGGTGAGTGAAGGAGAGTAGACAGTGACAGGTACCGGATACGCGATAGCCGAGATCGTGTGGTGGCTATTGGTCGCCGCTCTAGTCGGGTTTGTCATTGGCTGGTTGCTGCGGAAATGGTTCCTCGACCGCCAGGACGGCGAGCGACTGACCGATCTCGAGGCGGAGGAGGAGAAGAAGCGGGACGCTCTGAGCTCAGAGATCGAAGAATGGAAGGGCAAGGTCGCCGCCGGCGCCGCGGATCTCGACAAGCACAACGCTGACCTCGAGCGGCTGAAGACGCAGATCGAAGAGCGCGAGAGCAAGATCACAGAGCTCGAAGCCAAGATGTCCGGGCACCGCAGCACGGTCTCGAAGCTGGAATCGAAGGTCGAGGACCGGGAAGCCACCATCGCCGCACTGCGGGCCAGCATCGGCAAAGAGGACACCCAGGTCACAGTGCTTCGTAAGGATCTCGATGCCGCCAACGGCACCGTCGGGGCGCTACGCAAAGATGCAGACGGCTACAAGAGCACGATCGATGCCCTGCGAGCCGACCTGGACAAAGAACGCCATTCCCAGGCCAAGCTCGAAGAAGAGCTGGCTGCGGCCAGGAGCGAAGTGGCATCGGCATCGTCGTCTCTTGCAAGCGCTCGCACCGCTGCGGATGGTCTCCAGGCCCGGATAGCCGAGCTGGAGGAAAGCGGCGCGGGCTCTGCGGTTCTGGATGGCAGGATCGCCGCGCTGGAAACCGAGCTGAGCCGTGTGCGTGACGACCGGGACGCCACTGCACGCAAACTCGCGGACCTGGAATCCGAACATGCCGGACGTGCTGCCAAACTCGCCGACGAACCGAGCGCGGCCCCCGCACCAGATCTTCCTGAGAAGGACGTTGCAGTCGCCAGGGTCGCCGAAATCGCTACCCGCACCCGCGGCTCCGGCCCGACGGTGGAAGACGATCTGAAGAAGATCCACGGAGTCGGGCCGAAACTGGAGAAGCTCCTCAAGAGCATGGACATCACCAGCTTCCGCCAGGTTGCCGGCTTCACGGGCGAGGACGTCCAATACGTCACCGCGGCTCTGGATGCCTTCCCCGGTCGTATCGAACGTGATGACTGGATGTCGAGCGCAGCCGAGGAACACCTCAAGAAGTACGGCGAACCCGCCTAGCAACATACGGAGGAATCAAACGGCGTCCATATAGGTTGCTGCCTCTATGGACGCCCAAACGATTGCGGACTACCGCGCCAGCAAAGACGAATACCTACGTACCAGCTCGAACTCCCCGATCCCATATGAGTACCAGGGCTCGTTTGGAGGTCTCCCCTACTTCGACTGGAACCCCGACCTCGTCATCGAGGCGCCGGTTGAGGAAGCCGACGGTACAGAGGTGTCCGTCGCCACCTCCGACGGATCGGTCCGTGTCTACCGAAGGGCAGCCACGGTGACTGTGCAGATCGCCGGTCAACAACAGACCCTGGCCCTCTACGACACAGGGCATCCCAAGCTGTTTCTTCCCTTTCGGGATGCCACCTCGGGGCGCGAAACCTACGGCGGCGGCCGCTATCTGGACATCGAGCCAAACGGCGACGGCTCCATCACCATCGATTTCAATCTTGCCTACAGCCCCTACTGCGCATACAGCGACAGCTACTCATGTGCGTTGCCTCCTGCCGAGAACTGGATGCAGGTGCCGATTGAGGCGGGAGAGAAGACCTGGCGCAAGCCTTCGTGACCGATCGTCTCATCGCTGTGATCTCCCGGCATGCGATCTCAACGGCGATTAGCCGGCACTCTCCTCGGTACTCACGGTCAGCACGAGCGGACAGCCGCGGAGGGGATGATCGATGGCCCGCATCGGGTGGCGATATGCAGTCGAGAGCCGCTCACCTGTGAGTACCTGGCGCGGCGTCCCGTATGCAACGGCGCGGCCCGAGTCGAGTAGCAGCAACTGATCGGTATGCGCCGCGGCCAGGTTCAGATCGTGTAGCACGGACACCACCGCGGCGCCTGCGACAGCCAGCGACCGAAGCACAGCCATCACCGTCTCCTGATGCCCCACATCGAGGGCAGATGTCGGCTCATCGAGCAGAATCACCGGCGTCTGCTGAACAATGGCCCGTGCCAGGTGGACTCGCTGCTGCTCACCCGAAGACAGCGTTCTCATCACCCGGCCGGCAAGATCACGCACATCTACCGCGTCCATGGCAGCGATGACTACATCATCATCTCCAACCCGCTCGGACGATCCGCGGAACGGATGCATGCCCATTGCTACAACTTCGCTCACCCGGAAGACAACGTCGCTCTCTACTTGCGGGCCGACGAATGCCCGCAGCTTCGCCAGCCGGCGCAGGCTGGCGGTGGTCACGTCGATCCCGCCTATGACTGCCCGGCCCTCGTCGGGAGCGATGTCGCCCGCCAGGACACGCAGCAGCGTGGACTTGCCGGCGCCGTTAGGGCCGACGATGCCGACAACCGACCCTGCTGCAACATCGAGGGACACGTCCGACAGCATGTGACGGCCGGCGCGCACCACTCCGATCCCGGACACGGTGATCGCGGTCATCGCGGCCTCCGCAGCAGGAACCACACCAGCACCGGAGCACCACCGATCGCAGTGATCAGGCCGACGGGAATCTCAACGGGGGCAGCAATGGTGCGGGCAACGATATCCAAACCGGCGAGGGCAACCGCACCACCGACCACCGACAACGCCAGCAAACGACGGTGTGCCGGCCCAACCCAGTGGCGCATAAGGGTGGGGATGACCAATCCGACAAACCCCACCACACCCGACAGGGCAACTGCACCACCTACCGCGACCCCGACACCGCCGAAGACCAGCGCCCGCACCCGTCCGACATCGACACCTAGAAAGCGAGCCTCATCCTCACCAAGGGCAATCAAGTCGAGGGAACGACCGGCGCCTGCGACCATCGCTATCCCGGCAGCGACGAACGGACTCGCCGCCGCCAGGCTCGACCACGTCGCACCCGACAGACCACCGAACACCCAGAAGTTGAAAGTGGGCACTCTGGGGCTGTCCCAGCCGAGCACAATTGCACCGAGCGCTGCCAGCAGGGCAAAGCCGAGAGCGATCCCGACGAGAACAAGCTGCCCCGTATCGATGACATTGGCCGAGATCCGCTGCATCACAAGGCCAAGCAGGACTCCGCCGACAGCCGCTCCCAGCACCATCGGCAGAGCGCTCCCGAGCGCAGGTGTAACCGCGATGCCGAGGACCGCCCCGAGCCCGGCAGCCGGGCTTATCCCGATGAGGTGGGGGTCGGCCATCGGGTTGCGGAATGCGCCCTGGAGCGCCACACCGGCAGCACCGAGACCCGCACCGGCCACCAGGCCGGCGAGGACCCGTGGCAGCCGGATCGCCCACAGCACCGAATCGGTGAGCCGTTCGGTGTCGTCGGTCAACCCCGTCCGAGTTCCGAACATGTGCCACAGGTCAGCCGGGGTGACACGGACGGATCCAACCATCATCCCAAGCGCAAATACGGCCACGAGACAAGCGACGAGCAGACCGCCAACCAACGACACCGAGATCTGGTCCTTGCGCAACGTGTCCACGGTCTGCGTCATCGCTACGACTCGACGACCGAGCGAAGGTCGGCGATGAAGGTCTCGAGCAGGGCACCGATACGCGGCCCGAAGGTGAGGAAGTCACCTTCCGGATAGGCAAGAATCCGGCCGTTTTGACCGGCAGGGGTTTCGGCAAAGCCGGGAATGGAAAGAAGCCCGTCAACACCGCCCAATGCCTCGAGCCCCTCCTGCGGAACCACGATGACGTCCGGGGCGGCTGCAACCAGCGCCTCCGGGGTGACCGACACGGTGCCGACGACGCCCGATTCGGCGCCGACGTCGCGACCACCTGCCGCCTCGATCACCGGCTCAGTGGTCATCCCGGAACCGAACAGGAGCATCACATCGGGGCCGCGGGTGTAGACGAATGCAACGCCCGGAATCGGATCGAGCGGCGTCGCCGATGCGACAGCCTTCTCAACCGATGCCTGGATCTCACCGGCAAGGGCCTCACCCTGCTCGGGGAGCCCGAGAGCAGTGCCGATGGCCCTTGCTTTGTCGTACAGGGCTTCGAAGGAAGTCGGCACGTCGAAGATAACCACCGGCACACCGGCGCTGCGGATCTGCTCTATGGCCTCGGGCGGTGCGGTTTGGGTGTCGCCAAGGACGAGGGTTGGGCTCTCCGCGAGCACACCCTCGGCAGTGAGGAATCTCCCGATGCCGACGATGGGAAGCGCGAGCGCATCTTCCGGATAGATGGTGGTCACGTCCCGGCCGACCAGGTTGTCGCCGAGGCCCATGGCGTACACCGCTTCGGTGAGATCTCCGCTCAGACTGACGATCCGGCTGGTGTCGGTGATCTCTGATTCAACGCCATCGGCTCCGACGAAGACATTCGGCTGCGCCGTGGCCGCGATCGTGGTTGACGCGTTCGTTATCGTGGTCGCGGTGGTGCTGCCCCCACATGCACCGACAAGCACACTCAGAGCAGCGACGGCGACCAACAGACGTCGCATCTACTCGACCGGGCAGGAGGATCGGGCTAGAGCCATCAACGTACAGAACGCATCCCGGGGCACCTTCCAACCCCCGTCGGTCAGTACCGCACTGGTGGTCTGCTCCGGATAGACCGGGTTCCCATTGAACAACAGGTCGTAGGTGACATCGGCAGTGTCGCCGTTGACGGTGACATCGGTGACCGAGACGCTGACGCCTCCCATCGAATCACCCGTGGCCATGTATGTCGCCACCGTCTCCTCGAGACCACTCGGGTCATCGATGTACCCGGCCTTCTCCTCGAAACCAGCAGTGCTGTCGAATGCGATGCCGACCGCAACGGTGATGGCATCCACGTCGGGATCTCCGCTGGACTCCATCGTGGTCCCGGTGGCCTCCGTAGACGTGGTGACCGCCTCGGTAGTGGTGGTGGTCGCTTCACTCGTCGTCGTTGCCTGAGTGGTCGCGGGCACAGCGGTGGTGGTTGTTGACGTCTCTTCCCCGGTGCCGGCGTCGTTGCCTCCCCCGCAGGCGGCCAGTGCAAGCGCAAGAGCGAGAACAGCGAGAAGCAGTTTCTTCATGGGGCTCCTAACTCGAAAGGCGATTCTGCGACAGCCCCGGTTCGACAGCCAGTCGGGGCACAGCCTGCCAGACCGATACATCACCATCACGCGGCGGCTTGTTGACATCGCACCCGGGTTTCCGATGCGCGGGCCTCGCGACTGTGGCACAATTGGAGCGAATGCTCAAAGTTATGAGGTGTGCGTCATGGCCGAACCGGTAAACCACAACGGGAGAAGAGTCGCCATCGTCGGGGGTCTGCGGACCCCGTTCATGAAAGCTGGGACCAGATTCCGCAACCTGTCCACCCTGGATCTGGGTGCTCTCGTCACAAACGAACTGCTGCAACGGTCCAATCTCGACGCCCGACAGGTCGATCAGGTGATTGCCGGGGCGGTCGTCGCCAGCGTCTCCGCACCAAACATCGCCCGGGAGATTGTGATGCGATGCAATATGCCCGCATCCGTTGATGCGTATTCGGTGAGCCGGGCATGCGCCACCTCAACACAGGCGATCGTAAGCGGAGCGCGGGCCATCCTCTTCGGTGACGTTGAAATCGTCATTGCCGGTGGCTCCGACACGCTCTCGAAACCTCCAATCACCTACGACGACAAAGTCGTCGACGCCCTCATGGCGGCAAACGCTGCCAAGGACATCCCCTCCAAGGTCAGGGCGTTCACCCGGCTTCGCCCTGGAGACCTCGCACCCCGGCCCCCGGCTTTGGCCGATCTCTCCAGTGGCCTGACCATGGGTGACGCCGCTGAGAAGATGGCGAGAGAGAACAACATCTCCCGCGAGGCCCAGGATCAGTATGCCTACGAGTCGCACATCAAGGCCGTCGCCGCCTGGGAAAAAGGCGTGTTTGCCGACGAGGTGATGCCGCTCCCGATCCCCCCGAAGTACGAGGAGACCGTGTCCCGGGACGGTATCCCCAGGGCAGACACGACAATCGAGAAACTTGCATCGCTGCGACCGGCCTTTGATAGGAAGTACGGCACCGTCACGGCAGGCACCTCCTCACCGCTCACCGACGGCGCTGCGATGGTGGTCCTGATGGAGGAGAGCAAAGCGAAGGAGCTCGGCTTCGAGATCAAGGCATATGTCCGGGCATGGGCATTCGCCGGCCTGGATCCGGCGTGGCAAATGTTGATGGGGCCATCATTTGCCACCCCGATCGCCCTCGAGCGGGCGGGGATGACTCTCGCCGATATCGACGTCATAGACATGCACGAAGCCTTCGCAGCGCAGATGCTGTCCAACATCCAGGCATTTGCTTCGGCGGGATGGGCAAAGAAGTATCTCGACCGGGACGAGCCAATCGGTGAGATCGATCCCGAGAAGCTGAATCTCTACGGAGGCTCCATCTCACTCGGCCACCCGTTCGCTGCAACCGGCGCCAGACAGGCGCTGACAATGGCCAATGAACTCCAGCGGCGCGACAAGGGCACCGCGCTGGTCGCCCAATGCGCAGCCGGTGGTCTTGGTGCAGCTCTCATTCTCGAACGCTGAAGGGAATACCTGGTGAATCTGACTCATATCAAATTCGATATCAACCAAGACGGTGTCGCAACGGCTCTCCTCGACAAGAAGGACGAAGCCTTCAACACCCTGGGACCGGAGCTGGCCACAGACCTGTTTGCGGTTATTGATCACGTTGCGGAGAACGACGACATCAAGGCACTGGTCATTGGCTCGGCCAAGAAGGACAACTTCCTCTCCGGCGCCGACATCCGTTGGCTGCAATCACTTGACGACGCCGACACCGCTCTGGACCTGCTCCAGCAAGCCCACGATGGTTTCATGAAGCTCGAGAGATTGGCCACCGGGCACGGCAAGCCGGTGGTCGCCGCTATCAACGGGCCGTGTCTTGGTGGCGGTATGGAACTGGCGCTCGCCTGCTCGATGCGAATCGCATCCAACGATGAAGCCAGGACCCAGCTGGGTCAACCCGAGATACAACTCGGGTTGATTCCCGGTGCAGGTGGCACTCAACGGCTCCCACGTCTCATCGGGATCGCCGCCGGGCTCGACCTGATCCTCACCGGACGCTCGGTCCGTCCTCGCAAAGCACTGAAGATAGGTCTCATCGATGAAGCCTGCCCGGTCGAAATGCTGCTCGATATTGCCCGGAAGCGGGCACTCGAGGCAGCCGTCAACCCGGCACCACCGGAGGCCAGCAAGAGCGGCTTTGGGAGGCTGCGCAGCTTCCTCGCGCCCTCGCATCTCCAACAGCTTGCCATGGAAGACAACAGCATGGGCCGCAGGCTGCTCTTCAGCAAGGCCGAGGAGAAGATGCTGGAGACAACCAAGGGCAACTACCCGGCGCCACCTGCCGCTTTGCGCGCGGTAAAGGCCGGGGTGGAAGACGGGATCGATGTTGGCTACCGCACCGAACTGGAGGAGTTCAAGAGCCTCGTCGTCTCACCAGAGGCAAAGGCGCTGATGTCGGTCTTCTTCGCCACCCAGGAATTGAAGAGGGATTCGGGGGTCGACTCCGATACCCAACCAGCCACCGTTGCCAACACCGCGGTTCTCGGTGGTGGGCTGATGGGTGGAGGCATCGCCGCAGTCAACACAACAAAGGCAAAGGTGCATACCCGGATCAAGGAGATCGACGAAGCTGGAGTAGGCCGCGGCCTGGCATACGTCTCCAAGGTCATCAACGGGCAACTCAAGCGCCGTCACCTCGACTCACGCAGCGCCGCCAAGATGCAGCACCTCGTCACCGGCACAACCGGGTGGGACGGTTTTGGCAAGATCGACCTCGTGATCGAGGCCGTCTTCGAGGACCTGGACCTGAAACGGTCGATGGTCGAGCAAGTTGAAGCAGTTACCGGGCCCGACACGATCTTTGCGACAAACACGTCCTCGATCCCGATCACGTTGATTGCCGGGGCCGCACAACGTCCCGAGAACGTGATCGGAATGCACTACTTCTCACCGGTTGAGAAGATGCCGCTGCTCGAGGTCATTGTCACCGACAAGACCGCAGATCGGGTGACGGCCACCGCGGTTGCCTTTGGTAAGCGTCAGGGCAAGACGGTCATCGTCGTCAACGACGGCACCGGCTTCTACACCTCACGGATCATCGCCCCCTATATGAATGAGGTGGGCTGGCTACTCGGAGAAGGCGTCGCTATCGAGGACATCGACGCTGCCATGGTGGACTGGGGCTTCCCGGTAGGCCCGGTGCAGCTGACCGATGAGGTCGGCATCGACGTCGGCGCCAAAGTCGGCAAGGTGATGGTCGGAGCGTTCGGAGAGAGACTCCAGGCACCGGATGGATTCGCCCGTCTGGTTGCTGATGAGCGCTATGGCCGCAAGAACGGTCGTGGGTTCTACCTGTATGAGGACGGTGAGCGCAAAGGTGTCGATCCGTCGGTCTACGCGGTGCTCGGGACACCCGAGCGCAAAGAGATGGATCGCACCCTCATCCAGGATCGGCTTGTGCTTCAGATGATCAACGAAGCGGCGCTGTGCCTCGAAGGTGGCATCCTCAGGTCGGCGCGAGATGGGGACATCGGCGCGATCTTTGGCCTCGGGTTCCCGCCGTTCACCGGTGGCCCTTTTAGCTATGTCGACACAGTGGGAGCGTCCCGTGTGGTCGACAAGCTGAATCGTTTTGCCGATGAGTACGGCGAGCGGTATCGGCCGGCGGCGATACTCCAAGAGCACGCCGCCTCCGGTGAGCCCTTCCGGGGCTGAGCACGGTCGAACTGCACCCGCACCGGCGCACCGCCGGTAGGCTGGCACACAGTGGACAAATCGGAAGTGCCAAACACGACGACACCAGAGAGCGTTGAAGCCGCCATCGACTGCATCGCGGACCTGGTGCCTGCCGGCTCGGTAGAGGTGATTCGGGACTTCGCCCGGCTCTACACCAGGCGCATCGGCGAAGCTCCCCTGTTGAGACTGCCAGATCGGCAACTGGCGGCGCACATCATCAGTGTGTTCAACTTCGCCAGCGGCCGCGGGCTGAACCCGATCGCGGTTCGGGTCTTCAACCCATCCGTCGAGAACCACGGCTACCCGACCACCGGCACCGTTGTCGAGGTGTCCACCATCGACCGCCCGTTCCTGGTTGATTCGGTGATCGGAGCGATTCAAAGCCAGAAGGTGGGAGTCGAGCACGTCATCCATCCGGTCATCGGCACCACGCGGAACGACGACGGGTACCTGACCGGAGTCAGCCCGGCACGAAATGCGGCCACCCGCGAGTCGGTGCAGCACCATTACCTCGATCGATTGCTCAACTCCAGGGAGAGGGAGCAACTGCATGATGAGGTAGTGCGGACGCTGGGCGACGTCAGACGTGCCGTCGACGACTTCGAGCCGCTAAAGGGCTGCATCCCACGCATGATCGAGCTCGTTCATCGTGCGGCAAACCGCTACAGCGTCGACGAAATCAAGGCCGCCGAGTCGTTCTTCAACTGGCTGCTCGACATGGAATTCATCTTTCTCGGCTACCGCGAATACGAGATCAAGGACGTCGACGGCGTGCCGTCGCTGTCGGTCGTGGCCGGCTCGGGCCTCGGCATACTCCGGGGGGAAAGGCATTCGGCTTACCGGGAGCCGGTACCGCTCACCGATCTCAAACCGGAGCTTCGAGCACGGTACGAGTCGGGAGACCTGCTCGTGATCACCAAGGCGAACAGCGTCTCCACCGTCCATCGGAGAGTCAAGCTTGACTATATCGGGATCCGGACCGTCGGCCCGGACGGCAATATCGACGGTGAGGCACGGCTGCTGGGATTGTTTACTTCCAAGGCCTACATGGCGCCCGCTTCCAAGGTTCCGCTGCTCGAGCACAAACTGCAACAGATAGTGAAGGCCGAAGATCTGATCGTAGGCACCCATGATTACAAGGCGACGGTTGAGATATTCGAGACATTCCCGAAGGAAGAACTGTTCTCAGCGCCGGTAGAAGAGCTGCGGCGGTCGGTCATCGGGCTCGTGCAACTGCGAGAGAGTCAGAACGTTCGTCTCTTTGTACGCCGCGACCTGTTCAACCGGAGCGTTGCCATAGTCGTCGCGCTGCCGCGGGACCGGTTCAACGCTGCACTCCGCAAACGTCTCCAACAGCTGTTCTTCGAGCGCTTCAACGGAACCTCGGTCGACTACCACCTGGCACTCGGCGAAAGCGATCCGGCCCAGATCTACTTCACGGTGTGGGTCACCGAAGGCGAAATCCCCGAGGTGTCGTTCGGCGAACTCGAAAAAGAAGTCATCGTGATGACTCGCACCTGGCAAGACCGGGTCGCAGATGAGCTGGCACACCGCGTTGGCGACGAGGAGGCGCTACGCATGGCGACAACCTGGGCGCCTCGCTTCCCGGACTACTACAAAACATCGGTACAGCTCGAAATAGCGGCCGGGGACATCATGGCGCTCGACAGGCAATATCGTTCCGGCGATTCGCTAGTCATCGGACTGCAAAACGAGGCTCCTGATTCGGGACGTGACACGCTGACCCGGCTCACCGTCTATCGCCGCGGGGACAAGATGCCGCTCTCGGGGATCATGCCGCACCTGGTGGCATTGGGGCTGCATATCGTCGAAGAGGTGCCGACCCGTCTACGGGATGGTGAGGATGAGTTGTTCATCCACGACTTTGGCGTGCTCACCCAGGGTGGCGATCAACTGTCCGCAGCAGCGAACCAGGAACGCATCGCCGCTGCCCTGGATGCGGTGCTGGAGAACCGGACCGAGTCGGACTCACTCAACCGACTACTCATATCAACGGACCTCGATCATCACCAAATCAACGTCCTCCGGGCATACCGCACCTACATGCAGCGAGTCAGCGCGCCGTTCACATCTGAGTACGTGAACGACACACTGGCGGGTCACCCCGGGCTGGCTGCAAGGCTATACCGGTACTTTGAGGCGCGTTTCGACCCCGGCAACGATATCGAGGCAGCAGCCACCGTCCGCACCAATATTGTGGAATCACTCGACCGGGTCAGCTCGTTGGATGAGGATCGAATCCTGCGCGGGTTCCTCGGCATCATCGATGCCACAGTGCGTACCAACTTCTTTCGCGGGCTGCGTAACAGCGTCACATTCAAACTCCGCTCGGCACAGGTCCCGAACATGCCGCGGCCGTATCCCCTGTTCGAGATCTTCGTCTATGCACCAGAAGTCGAAGGCATCCATGTGCGCGGCGGGATGGTCGCCCGCGGCGGTATTCGCTGGTCGACGCGCCGTGAGGACTATCGCACCGAAGTGCTCGGGTTGATGAAAGCTCAGATGACGAAGAACGCGGTGATTGTGCCCACCGGGTCAAAGGGCGGCTTTGTATTGCGTCGCCCTTCGGATCAGATAGATGACATCCGCGAGGAGGTCCGCCTGCGCTACACGACCTTCATCGAAGGGCTTCTCGACGTGACCGACAATCTCGTTGATGGTCGAGTTGAACACCCGGCTGATGTCCGGATTCATGACGCTGAAGACCCCTATCTCGTTGTCGCCGCCGACAAGGGAACGGCTTCTCTCTCCGACACCGCCAACGAGGTTGCGGCCAGATACGGCTTCTGGCTCGGGGATGCGTTCGCATCGGGCGGTGCGCACGGCTACGACCACAAGGAGCTGGGAATCACGGCACGCGGCGGTTGGGAGTCGGTGAAACACCACTTCAGAGAGCGAGGCGTTGACATCCAGCACGAGCCATTCAGCGTCGTCGGCATCGGCGATATGTCCGGTGACGTTTTTGGCAACGGCATGCTCCTCTCCAAGCAGATCCGCCTCCTCGCCGCGTTCGATCACCGCGACATCTTCATCGACCCCGATCCAGACCCCATCACGAGCTACGCCGAGAGGCAGCGCCTCTTCGAGAAACCGGGAAGCTCATGGCACGACTACGACCGGAAGCTGATCTCGCCCGGAGGGGCCGTCTACTCACGAAGCGCAAAAGAGATCACCCTCTCGCCGGAGGCGCGGGCCGCTCTGGGCATCGAAGGCGCCACGATGACCCCAAACGAACTGATCCACGCCGTGCTGAAGGTTCCGGTTGATCTGCTTTGGAACGGAGGTATCGGCACGTATGTCAAGGCCAGTGACGAAGGTAATGAATCGGTGGGCGACCGAGCCAACGACGCGATTCGTGTCGACGGCACCGAGCTGCGCTGCAAGGTAATCGGAGAGGGAGGCAACCTGGGTCTGACCCAGCGGGCCCGGATCGAGTTCGCCATGGCCGGCGGCTCGGTGCACACCGACTTCATCGACAACTCAGCGGGTGTGCACTGCTCCGATCGGGAAGTCAATCTCAAGATCTTGCTCGGGCTCGCCGAAGAGCGGGGCGAACTCGACCGCCCCCAGCGTGACGAGCTTGTCAGCGCTGTCGCAACCGACGTTACTTCAGCCATCCTCTACGACAATTTCCTCCAGGCGCAGATCCTTTCGCAGGAAGCTGCCCACTCTGCGGAATCAATGGCGGCCTATGAACAGGGCATCCAATTGCTCGAGGCTCAGGGCCTGCTCGATCGAACGCTCGAGTACCTTCCTTCGACCGTAGCTATGGCGGAGCGCGCTCGCAGCGGCCAGGGCTTGACCAAACCCGAGCTATGCGTGCTGCTCGCCTATGCCAAGCGCAGCCTTTATGAGGCGCTGCTCGATTCCGACATCGTCGACCACCCCCACTTCCTCTCCGACCTTCGGGGCTATTTCCCGCCGCCGGTAGTCGAACGATTCGGTCATCTGGTAGGGCTACACCCACTGCGACGGGAGCTCGTCGCCACAATTCTCGCCAACCAGGTGATCAACTCAGAAGGAATCACCTTCGTGATGCGGCTCATGGACCAGACGGGGGCCGATCCGGCCATGGTCGTGAAGGCATACCGGATCGCTCGTACCATTACCAACGCCGAGCAACGCTGGGACGAGTTGGAGTCGTTGGTCGCTGAAATCGACCCCACGGTGATCCGGAGGTTGCTCGACAACGTCGATTGGCTGGTCGAGACGACAGCTCTCTGGTTCTTGAACAAACCGTCTTCACCGGCGTCCATCGACGAGGCCATCGCCACATTTGCCGACGACTTTGCGTCGCTGACAGATTCGATGGGCACGATGGGCGCCAACGCCTGGCAGCGCTCCCGCGCCGCAACCGCCGACCGATTGGTTGCACTCGGAATCCCCGGGAAGATCGCACGCGACCACGCTTACATCGAGGATCTCGTCCATGCGCCGGATATCATCGAGCTTGCCCAGCACACAGGTCGCTCAGTGGCCGAAGTCTCCGGCGTGTTCTTCCGGCTCGGTCGGGCCATTCGTATCGATTGGCTCGAGCAGCAGATCGCAGCGCTCGAACCGACCGACCGATGGGAGCGCCTCGCCAAGCAAGCCGCAGCCGCCGACCTCGTCGCGTTGCGACGTCGTGTCGCGGAGCGCATCCTGGCCAGAGCCGGGTCGCGAGCGCCACGTGACGCCGTTCGCAAGTTCCTCCAAGAGCGAGCGGCGGCGCACGGTCGAACGCTTCTGTTCATGCGCCAACTCGCAAACGAAGGAGTCGAATCGGTCGACGCCGTGGTAGTCGCAACACGCCAGATCGAACGAAACATGACCTAGAAGCATCCCGATGTGCTCTTGTCTGTGCAACGGTCGGATGACACCACCTGGCATTCAGCGGCGAAATATCTGGAAGACGTCGCGCCCAAATGGGTCGCTCGACTCAAAGAGGCACCATATTGGCCAGATCAGTAAAGTCTCCCCTTTAGTTAACGAGCACCTCCGCCGATGGATAGACCATGATCCGACGTTCACGCAAGAAAAACGCCAGAAGCAACGGGGATTCATCGGCCCGCGCCCGCGAGACCATCATGAAAGAGCGGCTCGAGAGCATCTCCGGGTACAACTTCGACGAAGAGTCGGCCAAAGAGGTCGAACAGCGAATTCGTCGGATGAGCTACGGCCACAAGGTCGAAAAGTAACCGTTCCCCCGCTCCCCGACCGGCACCGGGTTTGCACGACGTCGCGGCTACCGCGACTGAATGCGATTACCGTGGCTCCCCGGAAGGGTCTGTATGCAGCCTGTTGCAATCCTCAGTGCCATGGATCAAGAGATCTCGATGGTGGAGCGTCGTCTCACGCAGGCCGAGACCTTTGAGTTCTTCGGGCAGCGATTTCGAACAGGAGTCATCGCCGGGGTCGACGTAGTCACTGCGACCACAGGCTTCGGCAAGGTCGCAGCCGCGGCCACCACCGCTTCCGTGCTGCACAGATTTCAGCCTGGATCGATCCTATTTGCCGGGGTCGCCGGTGGAATTGCACCACAGGCTCGCATCGGAGATGTGGTTGTCGCAGACCGGCTCGTCCAGCACGACTACGACGCAAGCCCGCTCTTCGATCCATTCGTGATTCCATCGCTTGGTGTCGCCGAGATCGCCACCGACCCCGACCTGACCAGGAACCTTGTCGGCGCCGTCTCCCGCTATCTGCAAACCCGGGCACAGGACGAACTGACAACGCTGGCCGATACGCCCCTCGTGATTTCCGGTATGAAGCTCCATCGCGGGCTCATCGCATCCGGGGACAGGTTCGTCGGCGATCCCGTCTACGCAGCAGACCTGCGCAGACGGCTCCCGGATGTTCTCGCCGTTGAGATGGAAGGCGCCGCAGTTGCGCAGGTCTGCGCCGAGCGCTCTATCCCGTTTGCCGTGGTTCGCCTGGTTTCGGACCGTGCCGACAACGACGCTTCCATCGACTTCCTGGCCTTCGTCTCTTCGGTCTCGGCTCCATTTACGGCAGGAATCGTCGAGGAGTTCCTCTCCGAACTCGGTTGAGCGGGCAATCAAGCCGACGCGACCTGCCCCGGCGCCGACGCTCGTGGCAACGACAGGGTGAATACGCTCTCTCCGTCGTGGTGGTATGTGAGGTCGCCGCCCATCAATCGGGCAAGCTCTCGTGAGACGGTGAGACCGAGGCCGACCGATGCGGTGACCCCCGGAGTCTGCCGGGCCCGGTAGTACCTCTCGAAGACCCTATCCACCTCGTCGTTCGGGATTGGATCTCCATGATCTCTGACTTCGACAAGCACCTCGTCACCCGTATCGCGCACGACAACACGGATGGGGCCGGTCCCGTAGCGTCTTGCGTTGACCAGCAGATTGCGGACGATCTGCCTGACCCTTCCAGAGTCGGCATAGACCGTCGGCACGACACCCACGGTGTGACAGTCGACCTCCTGCTCGATATCAAGACCTCGCAGAGTGTTCTTAGCCTCGAGATGCAGATCCACCGGTGCCATGGACACCTTCAAGGTCCCGGATTCTGCGCGCGCCGCGACCAGGAGGTCCTCGACAATGGTGGCCACCTCCAGGCTCTGGTTGGCGATCATCTTCAGCAGGTCCTGTGCCTCGTCGGGCGTGAACTCGTCGTAGGAGTCACTCAGCTCTGTGGAGAGCCCGACCACCGTCGTCAACGGCGTCCTCAGCTCGTGGCTGACGGTGGCAATCAGCTCGTCTTTCGACTTCAGCGACTGCTCGAGCCGACGCCTCGTGTTGTTCATCTCGGTGACATCGACTACCGATACGATCGTTCTACTCAAATCGGGCTCCCCGAACCGGTCCGACACGGTCCAATGCAACAGACCATCGAGGGAGTTTCCCTGAACGGTGTGCCCGTGATGGACTTCGACGGTTACATGGTCGGCTCGATTCCAAACCGCCTCAAACTGAGCGACCATCGACGGCAATTCGTCGTCGGGGAAGGTCTCCGGTAGCAGCGGCCCTACCAGCTCGGCAGGATCGTCCACCTCCAGGAATCTGGCGGCCTCCCGGTTGACTCTGACGACCTCGATAAGGCTCATCCCGTAATGGAGCGCGTCTCGATTTGCGCCGAGGTACCCGCGAAGGTCGACAACTCCCTGCGCACGTAGGTCCGCGAGCCACACTCCGACCTTGGAAAAGTCCTCCTCCCACAGCGACACAGGGGCCTTCTCGAAGAGATTGAGGAACCGGCCGGCCGCATCCAGGGAACGATCGCGTATCCACTGTATCCCCGTCGATGCCGCAAGGAAGGCGACCGCCATAATGGCCCAGTCGATCAGTGCGTCCACTCCCCAACCGCGCCACAACGCCGTGGTCAGCAACAACACCACGGTGTAGGCGGCGAGGTATCCCGGAGTGCGGCCATTCATGAACACGACCGATGCCGTACCTAGCGCGACCAGTGCAAGCGATGCGAACAGTTCCATGTCATGCCCACTACCTACTGCTCCGGCAATCGCCAACCCGGGATACGCGACGACAAGCGCTATCACCGGGTACTCGCGGCCGGTCGCGAGCAAGAACGTCGTGACCCCCGCCGTGGACCAGGAGCTCACCGCGAGGACCAGTAACCCGGCATCGTCGAGTGCCAGCCACAACCCGGTGCCAACCAGGCCGGAAAAGAGAGCGCAAACCAGAATCACACGCATGAATCGGGCACGCATATCGACAAGGTGGATTGGATGACTCGGCGACCCCAGCAGGAACGAACGCATTCCCCTTATGTCGGCAGGTCATGCTGGTGAGTGAAGCACTCGCTCGGAAAACGGCCCGGTATCCTCGAGGAAAGTACCCACACGATTGTGCCAAATTCCCCTTGTCTTGATACGTTCGGCGAACAACGGTGAGAGACAGTCGACCAGGTCACTGAGAATGTATCGCATTACCGAAAGCTCGTTCATCGCCCCCGAGGTGAGAAGGTTCGTAGTAACCGCACCACAGGTAGCCCGCCACTGGAGGGCCGGCCAGTTTGTCATCCTCCGCGTCGGACCCAACGGAGAGCGGATTCCTCTGACCGTTGCCGCCGTCGACCGTGACGAGGGCTCGATAACACTTTTCGTCCAGGGCATTGGCAAGACCACCCAGCAGCTCAACACCAAGGAGGCGGGTGACTACCTGTCAGATGTCGCCGGCCCGCTGGGAAAGCCATCCGAGATCGAGAAATATGGGACGGCAGTGGTCGTCGGCGGCGGAGTTGGAACCGCTATTGCATACCCCGTTGTCGCCGCTCTCCGTGGCGCCAACAATCGCGTCATCGCCATCGTCGGTGGTCGAAGCCGTGACTATGTGTTGCTGGAGGCCGAGATCGTCGCCACCGGGGCGGAAGTCATCGCATGCACCGACGACGGGTCGTACGGAAGACACGGATTCGTCACTGAAGCCCTCACCGACGTCATCGCCGCACAAGCGGTCGACGTCGTGTTTGCGGCAGGCCCGGTGCCGATGATGAGGGCCGTGGCGGAGGTCACTCGACCTGCAGGCATCAAGACCATCGCCTCGCTCAACCCGATCATGGTCGACGGGACCGGAATGTGCGGTGGGTGCCGGGTGGACGTCGGCGGCCGGACCTACTTTGCGTGTGTGGACGGACCGGAGTTCGACGCCCATCTCGTCGACTTCGCACTGCTGGCCCGACGCAATCAGTCATATCTGGATTTCGAGAGTGCCCGGCTCGAAGCCTTCACCGAGACATGCAAAGTCGAGACAACACCATGACCGAGCCGCTCAGCAAGAGAGACAGAATGAAGCGCGATCGTGTTCTGATGCCAGAACGCGACGCCGCGGAGCGGGCTCGCTCTTTTGCAGAGGTGAACCTGGGCTTCACCGCTGAAATGGCGAAGCTCGAAGCAATGCGCTGCCTCGAATGTGCCCGGCCAAAGTGTGTCGATGGCTGTCCCGTTGGCATCAACATCGGTGAATTCATCGGCTACGTCGCACAAGGCGATATTGACTCTGCAGCCACCGTGATCCAGCGAGATAATCTGCTGCCCGCGATTTGCGGGCGGGTCTGCCCACAAGAGAACCAGTGTGAAGGAGCCTGCATCCTCGCCAAGAAGGACCGCCCCCTCGCCATCGGCCATCTCGAACGCTACGTCGCCGACTATGTGCGCAACGAAGGATTCCAGAAGGTGACCAAACTGCCGGCGCCGACCGGCAAGAGCGTTGCCATCGTCGGGAGCGGGCCATCCGGGCTGGCATGCGCAGGCGACCTCATCCAATCCGGCCACAACGTCGTTGTCTATGAGGCGCTCCACGAGCCCGGTGGCGTGCTCGTGTACGGGATCCCGGAGTTCCGCCTCCCCAAGGAGATCGTCCATGCCGAGATCGCCGGGCTCGAAGCGCTGGGCGTACGGTTCGAAATGAATGCCATCGTCGGGCGGACATACACCCTCGACGAGCTCCTCGAAGAGAACGACGCTGTGTTCATCGGAGTGGGCGCCGGGCTGCCCCGGTTCCTCGACATCCCCGGCGAGAATCTGATAGGCGTCTACTCGGCAAACGAGTTTCTCACCAGGGTCAACCTGATGAAGGCATATCTCAACAACAGCGACACGCCTGTCCTCGACGTAAAGGGCAAGCGAGTGGTTGTGTTTGGCGGTGGCAACACCGCCATGGACGGCGCCAGAACCGCGATGCGGCTCGGTGCGGGCGACGTCCGGATCCTCTACCGCCGCACCGAGGAAGAGATGCCTGCCAGGCGGGAAGAGGTCCGGCACGCCCGTGAGGAGGGAATCAACTTCGACTTCCTGGTTTCGCCCACCGAATTCCGCGGCAGCGATGGGGCACTCACCGGCCTGAACCTCCAGGAGATGGAGCTCGGCGAGCCCGATGATTCCGGGCGCCGTCGCCCGCGACCGATTCAAGGTGCGACACGAGAGCTCGACGCCGATCTCGCCATCGTCGCCATTGGCAACGGCGCAAACCCGCTACTGCTGGCGACCGTCCCCCAGCTCGAGAAGACAGAATGGGGAACGATTGCGGTGGACGAGGCGACCGGAAGGACGAGCATGCCGGGCGTCTTCGCAGGCGGTGATATCGTCACCGGCGGAGCCACCGTCATCCTCGCCATGGGCGCAGGACGCAGAGCGGCGGCTTCGATCGAAGACTGGCTACGAGACCACGACTGGGAGACTGCAACTGCGGAGGACGCGGCTGCAGTATGACCCGGGCAGCCGGGGGAAATCGAGAGAGTCGGTGCGGTCCTGCCGGAGGAAAGATGACAAAAGGCCTGTTTGCGGAGCTGCTCGAGACGAAAAGAGTCCTCATTGCCGACGGCGGGATGGGCGCCCTGTTGCTCGAACACGGGCTCGGCCGCGGGGAATGCCCGGAGTTGCTCAACGTCGATCGCCCGGATCTCATCGAGGACATCCACAAGAAGTACGTTGACGCCGGTGCAGACATCATCCTCACAAACACCTTTGGCGGGACTGCTTTCCGGCTCGCCAACTACGGGCTGGAGGATCGCGTGGTCGAGTTGAATGCCGCCGCCGTCGCCATCGCCGGCGGGGTTGCGGCTAGCGCGGGGCGCCCGGTTGCCGTCGCCGGAAGCATGGGCCCGATTGGTGAGCTGTTTGCACCTTTCGGACCTCTCCAGCCCGAACGCGCCGTCGAACTGTTCACCGAGCAAGCCAACGCGCTGGCGGCTGCCGGAGCCGATGTTCTGTGGATCGAGACCATGTCATCGCTCGACGAGATACAGGCCGCCTTCACGGCCGCGACCGCTACCGGCGTCCCGGCCGTCACCACGATGAGCTTCGATAGTCACGGCAAGACGATGATGGGCACCGCACCGCTTGCCCTTGGCCAGTGGGCAATGTCGCAGGATGTGGCGCCTGCGGCAATCGGCGCCAACTGCGGAATCGGCCCGGATGATGCCATCGCAGCCGTCAGTGAAATGGCGACGGCAGGGTTCCCCACAGTTGCAAAAGCCAACTGCGGCTTGCCCAGACTCATAGAAGGAACCCTCACTTACCCGCTACGACCGGCAGACATGCCGGGCTACGCAGCGGCCTCTGTGGCCGCGGGAGCACGAATCATCGGCGCATGCTGCGGTTCGACGCCCGACCACATAGCCGCAATCCGGGCGAGCGTCGGCTAGACAAAGCCGATCAGGCGGTATCTACACCGTCGTAGATCAGGTCCCTCCTGCCGATTATGTTCTGATCAGGAGTTCCGATCCGTTCCACATCCTTGTCGGGGTACGGGAGGCTGTTGAGGACATACCGCATCGTCGCCAGCCTGGCTCGCTTCTTGTCATCGGAGCGAACCACTATCCAGGGAGCGCAATCTATGTCGGTGGCGTCGAACATCATGTGCTTGACTTCCGTGTACTCATCCCACTTGCCGAGCGACTCAATGTCGACCGGGCTCAGTTTCCACTGTTTGAGCGCATCGTGGGATCGGGACTGGAAGCGACGCAGTTGTTCTTCCCGGCTGACCGAGAACCAGAACTTGTAGATGGTGATGCCACTGTCGACCAGCATCTCTTCAACCGGGGGCGCCTGTTTGAGGAACGTTCGGTGCTCATCCGGCGTGCAGAAGCCCATGACCGGCTCCACAACGGCCCGGTTGTACCAGGAACGGTCGAAGAACACCATCTCCCCCGTTGTTGGAAGCCTCTGGATGTAGCGCTGGAAGAACCACTGGCCTCGTTCAGTCTCAGACGGCTTCGTCAATGCCACAGAACGTGCAGCACGGGGATTGAGGTGTTCGGTAAACCGCTTGATCGTGCCGCCCTTTCCGGCGGCATCACGCCCCTCGAAGATGAGTAGCAGCTTCTGTCCCGTCTCGATCACCCACCGCTGCATCTGAAGCAGTTCGATCTGAAGTAGACGCTTCTCCGACTCGTACTCGGTTCGCCCCATCTTGTGTGGATAAGGGTACGTCGAGCTGATGATGTCCTTGCGATCGGCGCGCTCAATACGCTCCTTCAAGGAATCGGAGATCAGGTGTTCGGGGATGGGCAGGGCAAGACGATGCGTGACAACCATGCAGACAATATAACTGGCTGTCTGCTTTCCCCGAAGATCGAGAATGCGGCCGGCGGCCGCCGCCGGTCAGCGGCGGGGCCGTGCCTCGTTGACCCGGAGATCGCGTCCACCTAGCTGGCTGCCGTCGAGTTCCTCGATGGCACGACGGGCCTCGTCATCGTTGCCCATCTCGACAAAGCCGAAACCGCGGGAACGGCCGGTCTCCCGGTCGGAGATGACGGCTGCCGAATCAACCTGGCCGTACTGCGCAAAGGCCTCCTCGAGATCGGCCGCGGTGGCTGAGAAGGAAAGGTTTCCTACATAGATATTCATAGCTGAGCGTTTGCCCCTGTCCCGTTCACACACATCGAAAAACTGACTCGACCTTGCCCCGGGCGAACGGTAGATGAGGGGCGGGACGAGTCACCGAATTGTCGGCAGCCGATACGTTAGCCGACGTGAAGACCCCATCGGGCAAAAACTGAGCCCCGGCCGCGCCCCGGGCAATATCATGTCGTCATGCCGGCAAATGTGACTCCCGGGTACAAGGCAGCCGAAGCGGCGTTCCGCAACGCACGTGATCCTGAGGAGCGTCTTGAATGCTTGCGGGAGATGTATCGGACAATCCCCAAGCACAAAGGCACCGAGCATATCCGTGCCGACATCAAGACCCGGATGAGGGAACTGAACGAGACCCTTGCCGGGCCAAGGAAGACAGGGGCACGTAGCGGTCCGGCGACGGTCATCCGCCCGGACGGCGCTGCCCAGGTGGCGCTGCTGGGACCACCCAACAGCGGCAAATCCGCACTGCACCGCCATCTCACCGGATCACACTCTCCGTCGGAGCCGTATCCGTTTGCGACGCAGTATCCGCAACCGGGGATGATGCCGGTGCACGACATATACCTGCAGCTCATCGATCTCCCCTCCTTGTCGGTGGAGCACCCGATCGCATGGATCGGCAATGCCTTGCAACCGGCAGACTGCTGTCTGCTCGTCGTCGACCTCGCCCACCCGGGCTCCATCGACCGGATCCAGGGTCTGCACGAACTGCTCGCAGAGCGTCGGGTCCACCTGGTCGATCGATGGCCGCGCCAGGGCAAGGTCACCGCTCGCATCGACGACCCCGACCCGTTTGCGGTCTATTTGCCGACTCTGCTGGTAGTCAACAAGATCGACCTCGAGGGTGACTACCGGGCGGACGTGGAAGTCTTCGAGGAGCTCACCGGATACCCATACCCATTCGTGGGTGTCTCATCAGTAACCGGTGAGGGCCTCGACGAGCTCGGAAACTGGTTGATCGAGCAACTGAGCATCGTGCGTGTGTACACGAAGATTCCCGGACGCGAGCCCGATATGAGCCGTCCCTTCACAGTGCGCAACGGCGATACCGTCGAAGATGTGGCACGTCTCGTCCACAAGGACGTAGCACGCACGCTTCGCTACGCCCGCGTCTGGGGCCATGCCAGTTTTGATGGCCAGCAGGTCGGCCAGGACCACTGTGTCGTCGACGGCGACATTCTCGAGTTGCATACCAGCTAGCACGTTGCCGGGCAGCCGCTGCAGGGACCCACCCTCCTGGCAGAGCTCGGGGTTAGCCCGCCCGCCCGTTCACCGCTGAGATGACGGCGTTCTGGATCTCTTCGAGCTTATCCTGCGGGACCTTGCTCCCAATCTTGTCGGCAAGGAATGCCCTCTGCTCTTCCTCAGTCAGAGCCATGAACTTCTGCTTCTGCTCGTTCAGCTTGGCAACGCCGACACCAATGCCGACGGCAATAATCAGAATGAGCATCACTTTCAGGAACTTCGCCACAGGGCCTCCTTTGATCTTTCCCTAACCGTACAACACCGGGACTTGCGCTCATCCGGTTTGGTAGGCACCAAAGGTCGGGTACCATCCGCGTGATGTCCCCTCCCACTTTTCGCAACATCGCGTTGATCGCGCACGTCGACCATGGCAAGACCACCCTGGTGGATGCCATGCTGCGCACCGCCGGTGTTTTCGAGGCACATCAGGAACTGGTCGACCGTGTAATGGACTCGAGCGACCAGGAACGTGAACGTGGCATAACGATCCTCGCCAAGGCGGCCTCGATCGACTGGAAGGGCACCCGGATCAACCTGGTTGACACCCCCGGTCACGCCGATTTTGGTGGAGAGGTGGAACGGGCTCTGATGCTGGTCGACGGGGTACTTCTGCTGGTGGACGCCGCAGAGGGCCCGATGCCGCAAACTCGCTATGTGCTGACGAAGGCGCTCGCCCTCGGTTTGCCCGCAGTGCTCGTAGTCAACAAGGTCGATCGGCCTGATGCCCGAATTGAGGCAGTCGTCGACGAGGTATACCAGCTGTTCTTCGACCTCGACGCCGCGGATCACCACATCGACTTCCCCATCATCTCTTGCGTCGCCCGGCAGGGAATAGCAATGGCGGGAATCGGCATCCCCGAGCCGGATTCGGATCTGAGCCCACTGCTCGACGCGATCGTCGAGACGATCCCCACCTCATTCGGCGACGCAGACGCACCGCTCCAGGCCATCGTCACCAATCTCGACGCCTCCGACTACCTGGGACGGCTGGCCATCGGCCGGGTCATCGAAGGGACCCTCCGCAGCGGCGAGTTGGTGGCGCTCTGTCACTCGATCGAAGAGGAGCCGCCTCTCAAGCGGAAACTGACCCATTTGATGGGGTTCACCGGGCTCGGCCGAACCGAGGTGGAGGAACGCACCGCAGGCGACCTGTTCGTGGTCGCAGGATTCCCCGAGGTGGAGATAGGGGACACTCTCGCAGATGCAGAGGACCCGCAGCCCCTCCCCAGGGTTGAGGTCGATGAGCCTGTCCTGCGCATGACATTCGGCGTGAACACCTCTCCGGTCGCCGGTCGAGAAGGAAGATATCTGACGTCGCGCCAGATCCGGGCCCGCCTCGAACGAGAGGTGCTCGGCAATGTTTCGATCCGCATTGGTTCAACACCGTCTCCCGAAATCATCGAGGTGGCCGGACGTGGTGAGCTCCAACTCGCAGTGCTTATCGAGTCGATGCGACGTGAGAGCTACGAGCTGCAGGTGAGCAGGCCCGAGGTGATCATTCGTGAGATTGAAGGCAAGCCGCAGGAGCCGCTGGAGCGGGCGGTGGTGGATGTCCCGGACGAATACGTCGGAGTCGTCACCCAAACGGTGGCACCACGCAAGGGCAAGGTCACTGATCTCCGGCCGGGGGACACCGGCCGCACCATCGTCACTCTGGAAGCTCCCGCGCGGGGTCTGCTCGGTTTCCGGTCGCTGCTGATGACGGCGACCAGGGGTACGGCCCTGGTGCATCAACATCATGCTGGATGGATGCCGTGGGCAGGGGAACTGCCGACCCGGAGCGGCGGGGCGATGATTGCGGACCGCAAGGGCAAAGCAACCGGGTTCGCTCTCGACAATCTCCAGCAGCGCGGCGAGCTCTTTATCGGACCCGGTGTCGACGTGTACGAGGGAATGATCATCGGGGAAGCGTCGCGGCCGCAGAACATGGTCGTCAACCCCACCAAAGGCAAGCAGCTAACCAATATCCGCACCCACTCCACCGACGAGGCCATAAAACTGAAGCCGCCCCGGGAATTGACCCTGGAGACTGCCATCGAGTGGATTGCCGCGGATGAACTGGTTGAGATCACTCCAGAGTCGATCCGGGTACGCAAGCGCTTACTCCGCGACAACGATCGGAAGCGGGCCAAGCAGCGCTGATACACTCGCGCCGCCCCCAGAGATGGAGTACGGAGTGTCGCAACCGGCCGTTTCTTTCGCAGACGTCGAAGGCGCGAGCTTGCGCATCGCCCCCTTTGTCCATCGCACCCCCGTGGCAACATCGGCAACGCTGACCCGGGAGACGGGTGCCGAAGTCTTCTTCAAGTGCGAGAACTTCCAGAAGGTCGGCGCCTTCAAAGCACGAGGAGCGGTCAACGCCGTGATGTCTCTGAGCCCGGAGGAAGCCATCGCAGGTGTCGTCACACACTCATCTGGCAATCACGGCGCGGCATTGGCGTACGCCGCATCGATCCGGGGAATTCCTTGCACCGTCGTCATGCCCGAAGACGCGCCGCAGGTGAAGATTGATGCCGTCCGTGGCTACGGAGCATCGATAGAGTTCTGCGCACAGCTCGAGCGTGAGGCCGCGTGTCAGCGGGTGATCTCCGAGACCGGGGCGACCATGGTCCACCCGTTCAACAACGCCGCGGTGATCGCAGGACAAGGGACTGCGGCCCGCGAACTGATCGAAGATGTGGGTCATCTCGACATGGTGATCGCGCCCATCGGGGGCGGCGGGCTTCTCTCGGGCACAGCGATCACCACCAGAGCCATGCTGCCCGACGCCGGCATCGTCGGGGCGGAGCCGTTTGAGGTAGACGATGCGTACCGCTCGCTCGAGACGGGGATCATCCAGCCGAGGGTGCAGAGCCCCAACACCATCGCCGATGGGTTGCTGACCGCGCTCGGTGATCTCACCTTTGCCACGCTGCGGTGGGCAAGGGTGGAGATTGTGCGGGTCGAGGAGAAGGCAATCATCGAAGCTGCCCTCTTCCACCTGCATCGCATGAAGATCCTCGTCGAGCCCTCCGGAGCTACCGGTCTTGCGGCGATTCGCACGCTGAGCGACAACATCAGGGGCAAGCGGATCGGCGTCATCATCAGCGGTGGCAACACCGACCTCAGGTGGCTCCCCTAAACCTCCCCGTTCTTGCGTACGTATGTACGAAATGGCGTACAGGTACACGCAGGAACGGAAGATCACACGGTACGGAAGTAGTGGCCTTCGGGGAGTGGTGCGTTCACCCTCGTGAGTGCAGTGTGCCAGGCGTGTGACGATCCCAGAACTGCACGAAGCATGCCCACCGCGATGTGCCCCATGACTATCGCACCGGGCACGCGCTTGACCCCGATGACGCTGCGAATCGATACCGGGACGGTGGCCGCTGCGGCCCGATAGAGCACGCCGTATGCGATCCGGATGTTCCAGGGCAACGGGGGCCTACGCAGGAAGTCGACCGCGTTGACCATACCGGGTGACACGCCGACGTCGGGATGATCGACAATCCACGCCGAAAGCGCCCGGGCGGTGCGAGGCATCGGGCTCGAATCGAGCAACCGGCCGACCTTCATCTGCTCGACAACGAAACGGTCCGCGTCCGCTTCGGCCAGATGTTCCTTGCCGAACTGCCGGTACGCCACGAGGAACGAATCCGTCAACACGTTGTGGACCCACGCTGCGTGCTCCGGCTTGTCTGCGGCGTATGGCTTCATCCTGTGCGATTGACCCTCGACCGGTCGGTGGGCTCTGCGCACGATCCGCACGGCTTCCTCGACTTCTGGCATCGACCCGAACGCAGTTGCGGTTACATACGCCGAGGTCCTCGAGAGACGACCGAGCGGGTCTTCCTGATAGCGAGAGTGATCGGCAACGCCGGCCGCAACCTCTTGATGAGCCGATTGCACCAGCAGGGCTCTGATCCCGCCGACAAACGCCGAGACATCACCAATCACCCGCCATGTGACCGAGTCCGGCCCGAACAAGCCCGGATCACCGGTGTAGTCGAGTGAATGCTCCAAAGGATCCGGGGCATGTGCGAACAGACCCGTCGTCGCCCCAACCATCCGTTGTCGCATCGCGTTCGGCCAGCGCAATCTAACTACCTCCGATATTGGTTCGTGCGCGCCCCATCAGATGGATGGGTTCCCCTCAGTCGGCCGTCGCACCCGACTAGGAGAACGCCGGGAATACCTCCCGGGCGAACAACTCCAAACCAGACGAGTCGTATGCGGCATCCTGGAAGTACAAGATGGCGTAGCTGAGCCCGGCGTCGACCCATGGCTGGAGATTCTCGACGAGCTGCTCCGGCGTCCCCGCGGTCACGCGGAACATCTTCTCGAGCCCCGCCATCCGGCCATCATCGACAAACGGGCGATAACGATCGAGGATCGACGCGAGTTTGTCCTCAACCTCGGCCTCGGTCTCACCACACACCACGTTGAAGTTCGAGGAACGAACAATTTCCCCGAAGTCTCTGCCGATATCGTCGCAGTGTCCCTTCAACACCTCGGACTTGTGGATGAACTCATCGACCGTCATCCCAAAGTTGGTGTAGGCGGCAAAACGGGCTGCGACATTGAGCGTCAGTTTCTCGCCGCCGCCTGCAATCCAGAACGGGACGTGCGGGCTCTGGACCGGCTTGGGACGGCAAATGGCCCCATCCAGCTTGTAATGCTTGCCTTCGAAGTGGACTTCGTCCTCGGTCCACAGTCTCTGCATGATCTCAACGGCCTCACGCAGCTCCCCAATCCGCACCGATGGCTTTGGGAACGGATAGCCGTAGCCGTTGTACTCATGTTCGTACCAGCCGGCACCGATCCCCATCTCGAGCCTGCCACCGGAGATCGCATCGATCGATGCGGCGACCTTGGCGAGGTACGACGGAGACCTGTAGCCGTTGCACGTGCACATCTGCCCGAGACGAACGGTGTCGGTGGTTGCGGCAAGCGCGGCCATCAAGGTCCACGCCTCGTAGGTCACTTCCTGGGTTGCCACCGGGACAGTGTGGAAGTGGTCGTAGACCCACACCGACTCATAGCCGGCAGCCTCGATCTTCTTTGCGACCGAGAGGATCGTCGGCCATTGCTCTGCAGTCTCGATTCCAACTAGATCGAGACGCCAACCTTGCGGGGTGAATGCTCCAAATCTCATATGCAGAACCTACACCAATCACCGACCCAATCCGCCGCCAACGCTGATTCTGGTCGGCTATGCACAGGCACCGGACCGAGTTCCCGCAGGAAACTCGAATCTGAATCTGGTCGGCACCTCGCAGGCAATCTGACCGAGTTTCCCTTGGAAACTCGAATCTATATACGGTCGGCGCAGCCGACCGTATATAGACAACGTCTTGACGACGCCGCGACCTGAGCTAGTCTTTCGGACAGATGACTTACTCACTCGCCGCCGCCGCATGTTGCTGTTGTACATACAGCACCCTGCCGCGCGGAGAGGTCGAGCCATAACCACCGACTGAGACACACCACTCACCAACCCGTAACGGCAGATCGTTACGGGTTTTTTCTATTTGGAGGGACAAATGACGGCCACCATATCCAGCGCCGAGACAGCGCTTGGAACCGACAATGAGGTACGACGATTCAGCGACATCAGGGACCTCCTCCCGAACGTCGACAACCCGACTCCGCTCGTCCGTCTCAATCACGTCGCTCCCAACACGTACTTGAAGCTCGAGTGGATGAACCCGTTCGGGTCGGTGAAGGACCGGGCCGCTGCCTACTTGCTTGCCGGGCTGTTCGAACGGGGTGAGCTCGATGGTCGGGACATCGTCGAGGCATCATCGGGTAACACTGCCATCGCGCTTGCCGCGCTTGCGGCACTCTCGGGCAAGCGGCTCACCGTCACCATTCCGGACGGTGTTCCCGAAGAGAAGAAGGTGATGCTGCGGATGCTCGGCGCCGAGGTTTGGGAGACTCCGGACGATCTGTGCCCGGTCGATCACCCGAAGGACGGCGCGATCGCCCTGGCCCGTTCTCTCGCTGCATCTGAGGGTGGCAACCGCTACGTCATGGCCAACCAGTACGAGAACGAGGACAACGTCAAGGCACACTACGAGACGACCGGACCTGAGATCTGGCGTCAGACTGAAGGCCGCGTCCGTTTCTTCGTGGCGGGCCTGGGCACCACGGGAACGATCACGGGTACCGGGCGTTTCCTCAAGGAAATGGACCCATCGATCCGTGTCATCGCCGTCGAGCCGAACGCCGGGCATCGGCTGCCGGGTCTGAAGAGCTTCTCCGAAGCCAGGGAACCGGGAATCCTCGATTGGAGCGTTATCGATGACGTCATCAGGGTCGACGACGATGCCGCATACGGGATGACCAAGCGACTCCACCGTGAGGAAGGCCTGATCGTAGGGCCATCGACCGGGGCGGTCGTGTCCGCCTTGAGCGAGCTTGCCGACGTAGACCGCCAGGTCGCGGTCGGGATCTCTCCCGACTCCGGCTCCAAGTATTCGAGCTACTTCACCGACATCCTCGGCGACGACGGGCTCCCCCAGATCTGAAAGGAAGACGATATGACAACAGAACACCTAGAGACCACCGCAACTCTCGATACGAGCGGGCTCCTGTGCCCACTGCCGGTCTACAAGGCAGCCATGGCCCTGGGCAAGCTCGAAACCGGCCAGGTTCTGCGGTTGATCTGCACCGATCCGGGATCACTCCAGGACATCCCCGCCATGGCTCGCCAACGCGGTGACGACATCGTCGCCAGCAACGTAGAGGGGAAGACCCAGATCTTCTGGATCAAAAAGGGCACGCAGACATGAATACCGAAGCAGACTCCCAAACGACCCGACGGCGTCTTGCGCTCGTCGCATCCAAGGGAACCCTTGATCAGGCCTATCCCCCGTTGATCCTGGCCACCACGGCGGCCAGCCTCGGCTGGGAGGTCGGGATCTACTTCACGTTCTACGGCCTCGACATCCTGCACAAGGATCGCATGGAGAACCTGAAAGTCGCCTCATTGGCCAATCCGGCCGGCCCGATCCGACTCCCCAATGTGCTCGGGGCGATGCCGGGAGCCACCGCAGCGGCGACCAAGATGATGAAGAACTGGATGAAGAAAGCGAATATGCCGGAGCTGAAGGAGTTCATCGAAATGGCCCGTGGCCTGGACGTCACCTTCTTCGCCTGCGCCACGACGATGGGGGTCATGGGTGTCGAAGACTCAGACTTGATCGAGGGATGTGACATAGCCGGTGCCGCTGCTTTCCTCGACTTCGCTGCCGGCGCCGACGTCCAACTCTTCGTGTGATGAGTCAAGCGGTAGCTCCATACGGAATACCGCCTCGACGCCATCGTGGGTGTAGCTGAGGTCCCCGCCCATGAGCCGGGACAGAGTCAGCGCAACGTGCAAGCCCAGGCCCACTGATCCGGTAACTCGACCGTGGGCACCGCTTTCATAGGGCTCAAAGATCCGAAGACGCATCTCATCCGGTAGCGGATTCCCAGTATCACGCACCTCAGCGATCGCCCAGCCGTCCTCGGCGGCGATTCGAACGCGGATCTCTTCCCCTCCGTAGCGATGAGCATTCGAGACCAGGTTCCGCAGCACCTGCCGTAGACGAACCGGGTCGGCATATGTCCAAATTGTGTCGGCGCAGACCTCGACGTTGCCCAGTACCTCTGCGACACGTCGTGCCTCCTCGGCCAGGTTGCATGGCGCGGGGTTGACGGCCAGCTGGCCCGAGTCGACCCTGGCGGCGACCAACAAGTCCTCAACAATGTCGACCACATCACGGGTCTCGGTGGCAATTATCTGCAGCAGCTCGTTCCTCTCATCGGCATCAAAATCGGCCGGTCTGCTGACCAGCTCATCGGTGAGCCCCATGATCGACGTCAATGGAGTGCGCAACTCGTGGCTGACACTGGCGACGAACTGATCGCGCTTCTTGAGCTGCTGACCCAGCTTCCGCTCGGCATCACGAAGCCGGGTGACATCTGTGGATGCAAACACGAGTCGGTCCGACGCAGACCTGCCCGCAACCCTCCCCAGTGCCCATTGGAAGAAGAAATCTCGCTCGAGCCCGTCGTTGCAGACAAAGGTGACTTCACCAGATCCGGTCGTCTCTCGACGCCACACGGACATCAGTATCGACCCCGCCACATCCCGGGCTCTGACGAGATTCGGCCCGGCAAGGAAGTCATTCCACATACCGAACAACTCAGTCATCGAGTCGGCAGTCCGATTGGTGAAGGAAAGCCTGACCAATCCCAACATCTCGGCTTGAAGCTCGTCGGCGGATGTCGATGTGGGGGCGATCTCGGACCGGAAATCAAGCCGGGCCATCACTCGGGAGACATCGAACTCGAAGGTTGCCACCGGGATCACGCTCGCCAGATCGCTGTATCGGCTCTGAGAAATCGTGAGCGAGTCCATTACCCGGACAACGAGGTACATGATGGTTCCCAACACGGACGTCGCAATCACGGCATCGGTGGCAATCTCGAGCGACACCCCGTTGAGCGCCACCTGGGCTATCACCACCACGATCAGCGTTGCACATAAGAATCCGGCCGCCACCAACCGGGGGCGTTCCCTTGCGATGAATACGGACAGCACGCCGAGACCGACGACAACCACCTCACTGCCAATACCGGAGACGTACTCGGTCATACCGTTGACAGCGGCAAATAGCTCGGCCACCACCGCAAACACCGTGATCATCGAGAGCAGGGCAATGACGTTCGGACGCTTCTGACGCAGCATCACTGTCGCAAGGATCGTTGTAGGTACCGCCGCCGCGAGTGTGACTGCGCCGCCCGACTCACCGGAGATGACCTGAGCGAGAGATGCCACAGAGAGCGCGATCCCGCCACCGGCGGCGAGCCTCACGGCACCGCGACGTGCCAACTCGAGCACCGGATCGGAGCGCATTCCTCCAGATGAATTCACATTGGACTATTCGGCACGCGACCACACTCGCTTGAGGGCACGGCCCATATTCCACCAAACACCCCGATCCACTCCGTTAGCGGTACCGTGGAGTCCGGGGCCTGGTGGCACGAGCCGCGGGTCTCCCGACCCTAGTTATCGTGGGTGGTACAGGCCATGGTTGAAATCAAAAGGTCCAGGAGGCCGGTTTAGATGCGTCCCCATTATCTAAGTGCTCTATTTGCCCCAAAATCGGTGGCAATGTTCGGTGCAAGTGAGACACCGGACTCAGTAGGCCAGGTCGTCTTCAAGAATCTCCTCGAAGCGGATTTCAAGGGAAAAATCTATGCCCTCAACCCCAAACGGGAGACCGTACAGGGTGAAAAGGCATATAGCACTCTCGACGAGATCGGTGAGGACATCGATCTCGCAGTTGTGGCCACCCCGGCCAGGACCGTGCCGGCAATCGTCGAGCAGTGCGGCACATACGGCATCAAGTCGATGATCATCCTCTCCGCAGGGTTTCGAGAGATCGGTGAGCAAGGGAAGGCCGTCGAGGACAAGGTCCGCGACGCCGCCCGCTCCCACGGCATTCGATTCATGGGCCCCAACTGTCTCGGCCTGATCCGTCCAAGCATTGGTTTCAACGCAACGTTTGGCAACAACAGCGCCAGCCAGGGTGGCATAGCGCTCGTATCCCAATCCGGGGCACTCTGCACTTCGATTCTCGACTGGGCAGAAACACGTGACGTCGGCTTCTCTGCTGTGGTCTCGACTGGAATCGCTGCCGATCTCGACTTCGGCGACATTCTCGACTACCTCGCATCCGACTCGAAGACCGAGAGCATCATCCTCTACATAGAGGGCCTCACCGATGCTCGGCGCTTCATGAGCGGTCTGCGTGCTGCAGCGCGTATCAAGCCGGTCATTGCGATCAAAGCGGGCCGATCCACCGAGGGTGCCGCAGCTTCGATGTCTCACACCGGTGCCCTGGTCGGAGGCGATGCCGCGTTCACTGCCGCACTCAACCGATCTGGTGTTGTCCGGGTCGATACGATCAGCCAGGTCTTTGCAGCTGCCAGCACCCTTTCGTCCAAGTACAAGTCGGTCGGAGACCGCATGGCCATCATCACCAATGCAGGTGGGCCTGCGGTGCTGGCAACCGACCACGCCAAGTTGGTGAACCTCGAGATTCCCCATCTCAGTGAAGAGACGGTGAAGGCTCTCAACGAGGCACTACCCGCGACCTGGTCGCACGGCAACCCGGTGGACATCATCGGGGATGCAACACCCGAGCGATACCAGGAAGCGATCGAAGTCGTCCTCAAGGACGGGAACGTCGACGGCGTCCTGGTGATACTCACACCGCAGGCGATGACCGCTCCGGTCGAGGTTGCCGAGGCCGTAGTCAAGGCCTCCGAGAACAATCGCAAGCCGATCATCACCTCCTGGATGGGTGGCCGGCAAGTAGAGCCGGCACGAGTGCTGTTCCGGCAGGCTCGCATCCCGACTTTCAACACTCCCGAAGCTGCGGTCGATGCCTTCCACTACCTGTCGTCCTACAAGGCCAATCAGCAGTTGCTGCTGCAGACCCCGGGTCGGCTACCGATCGAGCACGAGGAACCAAACGTCGAGGCTGCCAGGCTGATCATCGAGTCGGCGTTGAACGAGAAGCGGTCCGTCTTGACCGAGCCGGAGTCGATCGCCCTGCTCAAGGCGTTCAATATCCCGACCGTACGCAACGGTATCGCCCGATCCGCAGAGGAGGCGCTGATCCTTGCCACCTCAATGGGGTTCCCGGTCGCGATGAAGATCTACTCGGAGGACATCTCGCACAAGTCCGACGTGGGTGGCGTCAAGCTGAACATTCGCAATGCAGCCGATGTGCGAGGCAACTTCCGGGAGTTGATCGACCGGGTTCAGGCAAAACGCCCCGAAGCCAGGATCGAGGGTGTAACCGTCGAAGCCATGCACCGCACCACCAACGGTCGCGAGGTGATGCTTGGTGTCATCAACGATCCGGTGTTCGGGCCGGTAATCAGCTTCGGCGCAGGCGGCACCTTTGTCGAGGTCATGGAGGATGCCGCCATAGCAATCCCGCCGATGAATGAACGTCTGGCTCGCAACCTGATCAGCAGGACCAAGGTGTCAAAGGCCCTTGGCGAGTTCCGGAACATGCCGGCAGCAAATGTCGACTCTCTCGTGGACGTGCTCCTGCGGGTCTCCAACATGGCATGCGAGCTGCCGTGGCTCAGGGAGATGGACATCAACCCTCTGATCCTCGATGAGGTCGGCGCGATGGCCGTCGACGCCCGGATCGTGGTTGGCGTACCCAAGCCATCTACCGACGCCTATGCGCACATGGCGATTCACCCGTACCCGAACGATCTCGTTTCGGTCTTCCAGATTCCCGATGGGCGCGACGTCACGATCCGCCCGATCCGCCCTGAGGATGCCCAGATCGAACAGGACTTCGTGCGGAACCTGTCGGACGAGGCGAAGTACTTCCGGTTCATGCATTCGATGCAGGAGCTCACACCCGAGATGCTGGTCCGGTTCACCCAGATCGACTACGACAAGGAGATGGCGCTGATTGCCGTCACCTGGAAGGACGGCAAGGAGATCGAGCACGGGGTGGTCCGCTACGTAACCAATCCTGATCAGGCCAGTTGCGAGTTTGCGGTGGTTATCTCGGATGAGTTCCAGGGACACGGCATCGGCCAGCGCATGCTCACCCGTCTCATGGAGATTGCCCGCGCCCGTGGTCTCGACATGATGGAGGGCGAGGTGCTCACCGCCAACCACAGAATGCTCGAATTGGTGCGGTCGATGGATTTCCAGATCGAACGCAGCACGGACAACCCCGGTGTGCAATACGTCTGGACCGATCTCTAAACGTATCGAAAAACTCCAGCGCAGGTCCGTCGCGACCGACGCGGCGGGCCTTTGCGGGGGTCACAGCTCGGTGGTGGTCATCCACGTTTCGTGGACGTTGTGCCATCGCAGTGATCCGTCGATGACAGCCGTCGACACACGAATCGTCGACCGCGTGCCGGTCTGGTGCTCTTCATAGGTCGAGATGTGGAGCCCACGTACCCGCTGGCATGAGCGCGGCACGGTTCTGATCTCGAAGTGATCTGGTTCGCCACCCCGGTGGCGGCGGATGGCGCCAACGATCCGGGCACGGTCAATGATCTCACCCGATGGAGTAACAATCGTGAACCCGGGAGCGAGTGCCTGTTCACAGGCCGAGAACTCGTCAACATCAAGATCGCCCCGGTACCAGTCCTGGAAGAAGCAGTGCAGACGGGCGACCTCGTCGTAACATTCACAGCGATCAGGCATCGGCAGCTCGCCACTCCATCAAGGTCGCCTCGATCGTTTGCCTGGCGCGATCGAGTAGCTCGACGGGATCTTCCCCTGCGGTCCGTTGCAGCGGATCGGAGAATCGCACCTTGACTCTGGTGCCAAACGGGACGGGAAACAGCTTGTCTTTGAGCAGCTTCCAGGCGCCGTCGATGGCGGTGGGCACGACCGGCAGATTCGGCGCCGCCTTGAGTAGCTCTCTGAGGCCGCCAAGTCGAAAAGTCCCGAGCTCGCCGTCCCTCGACCTCGTCCCCTCCGGGAAGATGACGACGGCGACATTCCGCTCCTGAGCGGCATGCCCCAGATCCCGGATAGCCCGCAGCGCCTGTCTCGGGTCGTCGCGGTCGATTATCGCGTTGCCGCCGTGGCTGAGGTTGAACGAAACCGCAGGCAGCCATCGCCCGAGCTCCTTTTTGGCGATGTACTTCGGGTAGTTGCTGAAGAGGAGACCACCAAAGATCGGTACGTCAAACAGGCTCTGGTGATTGGAAATGATGATGTACCCGGTTCGAGGCAAGATCTCGTCGGACCGCTCGACGTCGAGCCGGGTGCCTGCGATCCAGAAAGCGCGCAGTAGAGCCTGTTGCATCACACCCATGGTGGCTTCCATCGGCCGAAGCCCGAACAGGCGGGCAATCCGGGCAATCGGTTCGAAAACTGCAAGCGTCAACCCAAAGAAGATGAGAAACGGGACGGTGAAGATCCAGTCGATGATCTTCTTCACACACACTCCAATCGCAGTCGGTCACAGCTTGGCATCTCCGGCCGACTGTGCAAGCTCACTCCGGTCAAGCCGGGTCGCTCCGGGTCGCTACATGCCCGACCGCGGCAACGACTGTCGAGGCAACGGCAAGCGTTGCAGCGACCACGAGCCAGATCACGTCGAACCCCCATCGGTCGACAACGACACCGAGGACAATGGGGCCGGCGCCTGCACCGAAGAAGATACCCGCCTGGGTGATACCCGACGACGTGGCGGCGGTCCCCGTATTGGCATTGACCACCGTAAACGTCATCAGCCCCGGCCACCCCCACCCGGATGCAAACGCGGCAAGCACGAGCACGACGAACCAGGCACCCGAGGCAACCCCCAACAGCAAGAACACCACTACCCCGGCCCCGGTGAGTGCGGCGATTGCCGCAAAACCCCTGCCCTTGACTCGATCGGTGAGCTGACCGACACCGACCCTCGCTGCAATGCTGGCCGCCGATCCTGCGAAGAGCAACCAGCCGGCCTGTGGCTCGGTGAGACCGCGATCAACCGCGGCTGCCACCAGGTAGGTGCTCAATGCGATCGCCCCCCATGTCGCCAGGGAAGCGCCGAGGGCGAGACCGACAAGTAGCCGGGTCGTCAACGGCGCAACCCGCCGAACCGGGTCGTCAGCGACCGGTGGGGCAGCCGGCTCGTCTGCGAGGAGGGTAAGCGCCCATACGGCCACGCTGACCAATGCCGCCAGAGCATATGCGCTGCGCCAACCGAAGTGCACTATGACTGCGGGTATCGCCAGACCTGCCAGCAGAGTCGAAGCGGGGATGCCGGCATGCTTGAGACCGAACGTCATCGCCCGTCGTCGCGGATCGACATGCTCGGCAAGGGCCAGATTTGCCGCCGGGTTCGCTAGTCCGTACACGAAGCCGCCGAGAACCATAAGCAAGGAGAAGACCACGGCGTTTCGGGCAACGCTTGCGATCAGCAGGAGAATCACCCCGGATGCGGTGGCGTTGAAGCGGACCGCTTGCTTCCACCCGATACGTTGGACAACACGGCCGAGCGGGGCAGAAGCCAGGGATGCGGACAAGAAGAAACCTGCGGTCAGCACACCGAGGCCGGTCGTGCCGAAGTCGAATTCGGGGCCGATGCTGAGGAAGGCGGCACCGAGCAGGAACACCGGCTGGGTGCTGACCACGACGATCAGGATCGCCAGGATCACCAATCGCCAGGGTGCTCGTCGTACAGCCATGAGCTCAGAGCAACCACTCGAGCAGCCACAGTGAGCCCATGCCCACGGCGACCACCAACGACACGTTTCGCCATTTGTATGCGACCACGGCAGCGATCACTCCGGCAAGAAACCGGGGATTGACTGCCGGGAGCAGCTCGATGACTCCATCGGGTTGGACGATTGCGGGTAGGACGATTGCTCCGAGGACTGCGGGAGCGACATACCGCAACGGCAACTCCATCCACGCCGGCATCTCTCGTTCGCCGAAGAACGCAATGAACGACAACCTGGTCACGTAGGTGCCGACACCTATCACAATGACTGAGATCCACATCGTCACGGCTCGCCCACCTTCTCGAGGGCGACGCCGATGGAAACACCCGCCACCGCTCCGACAACCAGACCGAGGTGAAACGGCGCACCGTTGGCGACGACCGCGACAAGACCCCCAACCAGCGCCGCCGTTAAGCCCGGCCGGGTCTGGATGACCGGTATCAACAGAACCAGGAAGACCAGGGGGATGGCGAACTCGAGCCCGAGCGATTCGGGAATCTGGGCGCCGAGCACCACTCCGGCGATGGTGGCAATCTGCCACGGCACCCACAGGCCCATCCCGACTCCGAAGAAGAACCAGCGCCGGTAGACCGGGTCCTCGTGCTCTTCGAATTGCAGGACCGACAGGGCAAACGCCTGATCTGTCAGCAGATAGGGAAGCAACAGCCGGGATCGCCTGGGGAACTCCCGGAATTGGGGGGCAAGTGCGGCGCTGTACATGAGATGCCTGATGTTGACCACGAGCGCGGTAATGATGACGATGATCGCGGCCGCCCCGTCGTCGAAGAGTTGGACCGTCACCAGCTGAGCGGCTCCGGCGAAGATGATCTGCGAGGTGGCTATCCCGAGGCCGCCTCCGAGGACGGAACCGGCCGCAGCCACTCCCAGGACCAGCCCGAAGGGAACGATCGCAAGCAGCAGCGGAACCATCGCCAGCAGACCGTCGGCGAACCCCACCCGTCGTATGTCCATGCCTTCTGCCACGCCCGCTCCCGAGAATGGGTCACCTTACCGATTGGCGTCGCACCTGGAACCCCAACGCGCCGAACCGGCGCCAGGCGGCGATGTATCTCCTACCCTTTCGGCAATGAGTACCCCCGACCTGCTTGCGGGCTTCGACGAGCTCCGCGCCCGGAGACTCCGTCGCATGAAGCTGAATGCCTCCGGGCTCCTGGTGCTGGCCGCCCTCGTATTCATCGCAACCTTCGTCTTCACTGATGGCACCGGGTGGACCGGATATGTGCGTGCCGCAGCCGAGGCGGGCATGGTCGGTGGCGTCGCCGATTGGTTCGCTGTAACAGCGTTGTTCCGACATCCGTTGGGAATCCCGATCCCGCACACTGCCCTGATCCCGCGTGGCAAGGACGCCATAGGACGAGGTCTCGGCGAGTTCGTGCAACGCAACTTCATGAGCCCCGATTCACTCGTCGAGCGCGTGCGAGATGCCCATCTCTCCAAACGACTGGGTGAGTGGCTGGCGGACGAGCACAACGCCATGGTGGCTTCCCGGCAGGCCGCCGCGATCATTGCCGCGCTCGCCGAGACGGTCAACGAGGACGAGATACAGGACAGCCTACGTGAGGTGATCTCGAATCGGATCGAAGCCGTCGATGCAGCGCCGTTGCTTGGCAGCATTCTCAGCAGAGCAGTCTCCGGTGGCCACCAAGAAATGGTGGTAACCGCCGGGCTGCGGGCCATCGGGAAGGCGATCACGGACAACCAGGACCTGATTCGCAAGCGCATCTATGCGGAGGCTCCGAGGTGGGTACCAGGCTACGTAAACGAGATTGTCTACGAGAAGATCTACGTGAGTCTTCAACAGTTCATCGCCGACGTTGCCCAGAATCCGGACCATGAGATCCGCAAGCTGCTCGACGAAAGACTGGTGGCCTGGGTCGACCAACTGCAGACATCACCTGAGTTGGCCACCCGGGGCAACGACTTGAAGCGGCAGTTGCTGGAGCATCCTGAGTTCAAGGAATGGACGGACGGGATCTGGACATCAGTGAAGGAGAACATCACCGCAGCTGCGGAGCAGCCGGAATCCGATCTACGCAAACGCCTCGAGCAACTTGCGCTGTCAACCGGACAACGGCTCCTCGCCGATAGTGCGGTCCGCGACAGCGTTGACGCCTGGATCAGCAACCTCGCCCGCCATCTCGCCGAGCGCTCCGGCCCCGAGGTTGCCGCGCTCATCGCGACCACGGTGGAGCGCTGGGATGCAGACGAGACATCGCACCGTCTCGAGCTCCAGGTCGGCCGCGACCTCCAATTCATCCGCATCAACGGCACCGTGGTGGGCAGCCTCGTCGGCCTGCTACTGCACGCATTGGTGGAGACCTTCGGCTGACCCCCACCCACCCGTTCTGGCGTCGCAACGCGGAATATG